>Ga0209777_10000151_pt1 | contig 118678 bp, 100 predicted proteins | sample FrelakmetHBP12HB_FD_187147 | JGI IMG/M metagenome (GOLD analysis project Ga0209777, IMG submission 187147) | Freshwater lake sediment microbial communities from the University of Notre Dame, USA, for methane emissions studies -HBP12 HB (SPAdes)... | ecosystem: Environmental > Aquatic >...
GAATTTACCGATTATAAAGAACGGGGCGATTTTTTCAAGAAAGTGGTGAGGGATCTTTAATGGATGCTGCGGTTAAAAAAGAGGATAAGACACCGGACATTATTTTACTTCTGGTTACTTTGATTTTGGTGACTGTCGGCACGGCGATGATTTATTCATCCAGCTCTATTATTGCGTTGGAAAAATTTAAAGACAGCCAATATTTTTTGAAAAAACAGATACTATTCGTATTTTTAGGCCTGCTTTTGATGTTATTGATGACCAAAATTCCTTACACGCAATTAAAAAAAGTGGCTTATCCTGGGATGTTGTTATCAATAATATTACTCGTAATTCTCCTGATACCAAGTGTAGGAACAAAACGGGGAGGGGCGACGCGCTGGTTGGATGTAGGCGGTATTTCCTTTCAGGTAACGGAGATGGTTAAAATTGCCATGGTGGTTTTTCTTGCGCACTTATTGGCCCGCAAGGCAAGTCAATTAAAAAATTTCGGCAAGGGAATTCTCTTTCCCCTGATTATTATATCGCTAGTTATTTTGCTGGTTTTACTGGAACCAGATTTCGGTACTGCTGTAATTATAGCAACAATCTTATTTTTGATGTTGTCTATCGCTGGTTCGCGGATAAAGCATCTTTTACTTTTGGTAATGGCTTTTATTCCTGTGGGGATATTACTGATTCTGCACAAAGGATACAGGCAGGCGCGTTTGACGGCATTTTTAGATCCTTGGAAAGATGCGAGCAATACTGGTTTTCAAATTATCCAATCGTTACTATCTTTTGGTTCCGGAGGTACTTTTGGCGTGGGAATAGGCGATGGCATGCAAAAATTATTTTATTTGCCCGAACCGCATACTGATTTTATTCTTTCTACCATCGCGGAGGAAAGCGGTTTTATTGGAGTGACTATCGTGATTGCCATGTTTGCACTTTTTGCCTTACGCGGCTTTATGATAGCGTTAAAAGCGCCTGATCTTTTTGGAACATTGTTGGCTGCCGGATTGACTATGGTGATTGCATTGGAGGCATTCATCAATATTGCCGGTGTAATGGGACTTATACCATTGAAAGGTTTAGTCTTGCCTTTTTTAAGTTACGGCGGAACTGCATTTATCATGAGCATGATAGCTGTCGGCATTCTATTGAACATTTCTGCTCATACCGCCAGAACAAAAGACGGATGAAGACGGGTGTATTTACGGGGAAAAAAATTTAATAATTTTGTCCGGAGTTGAGAAATGAGAATTGCAATCGCAGGAGGAGGAACGGGAGGTCACCTGTTCCCCGGTATTGCCATAGCCGAAGAATTTTTGAGAAGAGACGATAAAACGCAAATAATTTTTATTGGAACAAAAAAAGGTATTGAAGGCAAGTTGCTTGGTCAACTTGGTTATGAGCTCAGGACAATTGAGATCGAAGGCGTCAAAGGACGGGGACTAAAAGCAATGGTAAGAAGCGCTTATCAGGTTCCGCAAAGCATGTGGCAATCAAGACGCGTTTTGAAGCAATTTAATCCGCATATTGTTATTGGTGTGGGCGGTTATGCTTCAGGACCGGCAGTGCTAACTGCCCATTTTATGGGCATACCGACAGCAATTGCGGAACAAAATGCTCTTCCTGGTATCACTAACAGGATTTTGGGTAAATTTGTAAAAGTAATTTTTGTAACATACGCGCAAACGCAAACATGGTTTCCTAAGAGAAAAGTGATTATTAGCGGTAATCCGGTAAGGGCGGCATTTGTCGCAGGAAGATGTGTGGAAAAAGGAAAGAAAGATTTTTGGCAACTGCTTGTTTTCGGTGGATCACAAGGAGCAGTGACAATTAATAAAGCAATGATCAATATGCTGTCGCAATTACACAAAATGAAAAACAAGATCAGCGTGATGCACCAGACCGGAACAAATCAACTGGACAAGGTAAGGCAAGCTTATGAAAAATTCGGTATCAAAGCGAAAGTTATGCCTTTTATTGTCGATATGGCCGGAGCTTATGCGGCAGCGGATTTAATCGTTTGTCGTGCCGGGGCCACTTCGCTTGCAGAAATTACCGCTTCGGGCAAAGCGGCGATATTAATCCCTTATCCCTGGGCGGCCAATGATCATCAAACAAAAAACGCCCAGGCTATGGCGGATGCCGGAGCGGCAGTTGTAATTAACGAGAGCGAACTGACCAGCGGCAAATTGTTTGGAGTATTTGAAAATTTGTTAAGCGATGAAAAAAAATTAAAAAAACTGGAAAAAAATTCGGCGAAACTCGGAAATATAAACGCAGCGGCAAATATAGTTGATGCCTGTATTAAATTAATGGTCAAGGTGAATTAGTGGCTCATTATTGAAACTGAAAAAAGGAATCAAAAAATAGATGGGAACGGATAAAAAAACCGGATTAATGCAACGCAAAGTTAAATGTATTCATTTTGTGGGGATTGGCGGTATCGGGATGAGTGGTATAGCGGAAGTCCTTATTAACTTGGGATATAAAATTGGCGGCTCGGACACTCAACAATCGGATACAACCATGCGCCTGCAAAAGCTCGGTGCGTCTGTGTCTTTGGGGCATGCTGCGGAAAACATAGGCAATGCAGATGTGGTGGTAACATCAACGGCGGTTAAAGCGGATAATCCGGAAGTATTAGAAGCTCACCGGAAAAAAATTCCAGTAATTCCGCGCGCGGAAATGTTGGCGGAGCTTCTGAAGATGAAATTTTCCGTTGCCGTTTCCGGCAGCCATGGCAAGACCACAACCACTTCAATGATTTCAACGATACTTGCGCGGGGTGGCCTTGATCCTACTATGGTTATCGGAGGAAAGTTGGCGAGCATAGGCAGCAACGCCAGATTGGGTGATGGAGAAGTTATTGTGGCGGAAGCGGACGAAAGTGACGGTTCATTTTTGAAATTATCCCCGACAATCGCCATAATTACGAATATTGATCGGGAGCATCTCGATTATTATCCGGGTATAAACGAGATCAAGGAAGCGTTTCTTAAATTTGCCAATATTGTCCCTTTTTACGGCTGTACGATCATGTGCAGCGATAATCAATATGTGCTGGAAATTCTTCCGTTAATCAAACGTAAGACCATAACTTACGGTATTAAGATGCCCGCGGATTACAGAGCGAGTGATATAAAATTTCTGGCAGACAAAACTATTTACAATCTTAGTTATAAAGGAGAGCCCCAGGGAGAAATCGGCTTGGTCGTGCCGGGGATGTTCAATGTATATAATTCCCTGGCGGCAATTACGGTATGTCGAGAATTGGAATTGAATTTGCCGACCATCAAAAAAGGATTGCTTGGCTTTTCCGGTGTGCAGAGACGTCTGGAAATAAAAGGAAAGGTATCGGATATAATTGTTGTCGATGATTACGGACATCATCCGACGGAAATAAACGAGACACTGACCGCTGCCCGACAGGTTTGGAAGGGTAGGCTGATTGTCGTTTTTCAGCCGCATCGTTTTACAAGAACCAAAGCTCTTTTTGATGAATTCACTATGGCGTTTAAGGACGCGGACATTCTGATTCTAAACGATATATATCCAGCCAGTGAAGAACCTATTCCCGGAATTAATTCCGCCGCGTTATGGGCGGCGATCAAACAAACGGGTCATCCAAACGTGGAATATATCGCGAACGCAAAAGAAACAATAGAATTTCTTTTAAACACGGCAAGACCGAAAGATACAGTTATTACATTAGGCGCCGGTAGTATTTATAAAGTAGGGGAAACTTTTTTAAAGGAATTAGCGGCAAAGGAAGCAAGAAAATAATGGCGGATATTAATAAAATTCAGGATGCTCTTGGCGATATTGCCGTGGGGAAAATCTTGTATGATGAACCCATGTCTCGTTACGCGTCACTTTTGGTGGGCGGGAAAGCCGACGCCTTGGTGTTTATAGAAAATGAAGATCAACTGATTCAGATTGTAAGGAGACTTAAAGAAAAGAAAATAGATTTTCTGTCTGTTGGAAACATGACGAATATAATTGTTCGTGATGGCGGTTATCATGGAGCGATTTTACTCATGAAAGGCCTAAGCGGGATCAGTTATCTCTGTACACCGGAGAGGCAGCATTATATTTCGGCTCAGGCCGGAGTTGCGCTGGCTTCAGTACTCGGCCGCGCGCTGGCGGAAGAGCTGACAGGAATGGAATTTTGTGCCGGTATTCCCGGGAGCATAGGTGGAGCTGTAAGAATGAACGCGGGTGCTTATGGAAGAGAAATTAAAGATGTTGTCGAGACAGTATTCCTACTCGACGCTGATGGCAAGAAAAAAGCACTCCGGCGGGAGGAAATATCTTTTGGCTATAGAAAGTCGGGCCTACCTTCAGAGTCAATCATCCTGGCTGCCCGCTTTGGGCTGGAAAAAGGGCAGGCTGCGCAAATTAAGAAGAGAACGAGTGAAATTATGCAGTGGCGTCATGAAAAGCATCCTATTGAATATCCCAATGCCGGTTCTGTTTTTAAAAATATATCGGGACAAACAGCAGGGGAACTCATTGAAGAGTTGGGGATGAAAGGCGTGAATTGCGGAGACGCGCAAGTATCACTGAAACACGCCAACTTTATAGTTAACAGAGGCAAAGCTAAAGCTTCTGATGTTTTAGAGCTGATTGCGCTTATTCAATCTAAGGCCAAACAAGAAAAAGGCGTAATTCTGGAGCCGGAAGTTGTAATTATCGGAGAAGATTAATGTCGAAGAGATTGAAAACAATCTATGGAGCGAAAAAGTACCGTGTACGCCGCCGGTTTACCGGCGTATTAGGTGATTTTCTCAGATCAACATGCTTGCTGCTTTCCATAGTTGCGTTAAGCTTTTCATTCATTTATGTTTACAATTGCCTTTTGAGCGCCCCGTATTTTGAAATAAAAGAAATTTCCGTGCGCGGTTTAAAAGAATTAACGGAAAAAGATATTCTGACTTTAGCGCAGATAAAGCCCGCGCAAAACCTTTTCGCTGTCAATACCGGAGCTGTTACACGTAGGGTTATCACGAACCCCTGGGTAAAAAATATTTATGTCGGCAGAGAGCTGCCCAACAGGCTTGTTCTGGAAGTACAGGAAAGAACTCCACTGGCTTTACTGAAGCAAACTGGTGATTTTTATTTGGTGGATAGTGACGGCTCGGTGTTTAAAAAATTAAGTAAAAATGATGAAGTTGACCTTCCCATACTGTCCGGATTCCATGAGGAAGATAAAACAAAATCCAAGCCGTTTTTAGATGCAATTAATTTGCTGAAAACTGTTTTCAATTCCAGGCAGTACGCGTACTTGGGGGCAATTTCCGAAATTCATATAGATGATATTTACGGACTGGCGATGCTTACTGAGACAGGCCTTTACCTGAAGCTCGGCATGGACGGTTTTGAGAGTAAGCTGAAGCAATTAAAATTAGTCATGGCCGATTTGGAAAAAAGAGGGATAAAAAAAGGCTCTTTGTGCGTTGATTTGTGTGATGAATCAAAAATTACAGTACAGCGTAAAAATGCATTTGTGCGGACGGATCAGGACAAAAAAAACAGGCGCTATCGAATATAAAAAGAAAAGGTTAAAGGCAGTGAAATTAAAAAAGAGGTGAAAGTGCTGATGGGTAGAAAAAGTGATGTGCTGGTTGGACTCGATATCGGAACGACAAAGACTACGGCCATTGTCGGTGAGGTTACGGAAACCGGCATTGACATTATCGGTATCGGGACATCTCCGGCTAAAGAAATGAGAAAAGGTGTCGTTGTCAATATCGATAACATGGTGGAAGCGATAAAAACGGCGGTGGAAGATGCAGAACATATGTCCGGCTGTCGTATTAATTCAGCGTATGTTGGGATTTCCGGCAGCCATGTTAAAGGACAAAATTCATTGGGCATAGTTTCCATTAAAGGCCGGGAAGTGGATGAAGATGACGTGCAAAGGGCAGTTGAAGCTTCCAGAGCGATTGCCATTCCCATAGATAGGGAAATAATGCACGTTCTGCCTCAAAATTATGTGGTTGACGGCCAGGATGGCATTAAAGATCCGATAGGTATGTCGGGTGTCCGGCTGGAGGCTAAGGTGCACATTGTAACCGGATCGTCTTCTTCCATTCAGAACATTGTGAAATCCGTCAGTCGTGTCGGCTTGGACATCGACGCTATCGTTATGGAACAATTGGCGGCCAGTGAAGCGGTGCTCAGCTCTGACGAAAAAGACTTAGGCGTCGCTTTAATTGATATCGGCGGTGCCAACACTGCAATCGCAATTTTCGCCGAAGGAAGCATTAAACATACGGCCATACTGCCTGTCGGGGGTAACTATCTTACTTCAGATATTGCTACGGGTTTGCGCACCCCCTTAAATGAAGCGGAAACAATAAAACTTAAATATGGATGCGCTTTGACTTCCATGATTCCCAAGGAAGAAACAATCAGGGTGCCCAGCGTCGGCGGCAGGGAAGACAGGGAGGTGTCGCGTCAAATACTGGGGCGGATTGTCGAACCTAGGATGGAAGAAATATTAAATTTTGTTTCCAAGGAAATTGTCCGTTCCGGCTTTGAAGATATGCTGGCGGCAGGAGTAGTTTTAACCGGAGGCACTTCGCTTTTGTACGGCATAAATGAACTTGCCGAGCAGGTCTTTGATATGCCGGCGCGCAGAGGAAACCCGACCGGTGTCGGGGGATTATCCGATGTAGTTAATTCGCCGGCGCATGTTGTAGGCGTTGGCTTAATCGTTTATGGCAGTAAGCAGTTGGCGGACGATTCTTTATATGGAAAGAAAAGTAGTTTATTCGGCAATATGACCAGAACGATAAAAAAATGGATTTCGGAATTTTTTTGAAAGGAAGGGATGGCTATGTTTGAATTGACTAAAGTATGTAATGAAAATTCGGCAAAAATCAAGGTGATTGGTGTAGGCGGCGGCGGTGGCAACGCCGTCAATACGATGATTTCATACTGCCTGCGCGGAGTTGATTTCATTAGCGCCAATACGGACGCGCAGGCTCTCGGTGCGTCGAGTTCACCAATCAAAATCCAGCTTGGTATGGAGATAACAAAAGGTTTGGGAGCGGGCTCCAATCCGGAAATCGGCAGACAATCGGCACTGGAATCCCGCGATGAAATAAGACCGTATCTGGAAGGCTCGGATATGATTTTTATCACCGCCGGTCTGGGCGGAGGAACGGGAACGGGCGCAGCGCCGATTATCGCGGAAATTGCCCGCGAATGCAGTGTCTTGACTGTAGCTGTTGTTACCAAGCCCTTTCAGTTTGAAGGCAAGAAGCGCAACATCCAGGCTGAAGAAGGTATAGCTCAGTTGCGGGATGCCGTGGATACACTCATTGTTGTTCCTAATCAGCGGCTTCTGAGTTTGGGTGGCCGAAGTTTGTCGCTTTTAGAGGCATTCAAAAAAGCGGACGATATTCTTTATCAGGCGGTCAAGGGAATCTCCGATTTGATTTTAGTTCCGGGTCTAATCAATCTTGATTTTGCGGATGTAAAGAATATCATGAGCGATATGGGTATGGCCGTAATGGGCACAGGTGTTGCGGGCGGAGAAAACAGGGCTATTGAAGCGGCACAAAAAGCCATTTCTTCACCGCTTCTGGAAGACAACACCATCCAGGGCGCGCATGGAATTCTGCTCAATATCACCGGGGGGCCAGATATGAGCCTATACGAGGTTAATGAAGCTTCCTCATTAATTCAGGCGGAAGCCCATGAAGATGCCAATATCATCTTTGGCACGGTCATTGATGAAAATATGAAAGACGAAATACGCATAACGGTTATCGCCACGGGCTTTGATGATAATGTGGTAAAGAAAAAACAATCTCCGGAGAATGTCACGCATCTAGCCGGTTTCCGGCGGGAAGATTTGGCAACGCCAGCTTTTATGCGCCGGGATAAAACACGCAACAATGCCAATGTTGTGACTATGGGCATTAACGATGAAACGGAGAATCTAGACTTAGAAATTCCTACATTTTTGCGTCGTCAGGCTGACTGATTATTCGTGAAACTCCAATTCCGAAAGTGAAGCGTATAACCTAAAGGTCACACGTCGGAATTGGTAAGTTGAACAATCCCGCGAAGCGGCGGTCGTGAAACTCTAATTTCCATAACGAAGTGTAGGAAAATTGGTAAGTTGAATCCGTCTGCGGCGGACGACAAGCGGAGGGTATAATACCTCGCAGCTTGCTTTGGGGTTCATACCCGTGATTTTTAGGTTTAAGCTTAACCGGAAGAAATCATGATAAAGACAGAATATAGGCCATGATAAAACCATGGATTGGAAACTGAAAAAAAAATATGAAACTATTTTGGAGCGGGAGACAGGTTATGTAAAAAAAGTTTGGGGCACATACAATACAGTTTGCCTGGCCTATCCGAATTATTACCGCACAGGCATGGCGAATTTGGGCTTCCAAACAGTTTATAAAATATTCAATGAGCAGCCCTCCTTTCTTTGCGAGAGAGTATTTCTGCCGTTGCCGGAAGACGAAGCCGAATACGTATCCGGCGCGGCAGAAATGGTTAGTCTGGAAAGCCAAAAGTCATTTACCGAATTTGACATTTTGGCTTTTTCTATTTCCTTCGAAAATGATTACCCCCATGTATTGAAAATGCTGGAACTTGCTGACATTCCTCTTTTATCAAAAGAGCGTACGGAAGATTTCCCTTTGGTTATCGGAGGCGGCATTGCGTTGACGCTTAATCCCGAGCCGCTGGCCGATTTTTTTGATTTGTTCATTTTGGGTGAGGCCGAAGAAATACTGCCGCAATTTACCCGTTATTTTGAAGAAGCGCGCCGCCTTGGTTATGATCGCCGGAGATTGCTGCTAGATTTACAAAAGAAAATCCAAGGCGTGTATGTTCCCAGTCTATACGAAATAAAATATTCTGTTGATAGCAAAATAAAGGCAATCGAGCCGCGTGAGGCTGGATTGCCTGAAAAAATCAAAATAAATTCCATAAAAGATATAAATACTTTTAAAACCGAGGAGGTTATCAGCGCGCAGCAGACGGAAATGGAGGACATGTATTTGGTCGAGGTAAGCCGGGGCTGCTTCCACGCTTGCCGTTTTTGCGCGGCTAGCTTTGTTTACCGACCGGCGCGTTTCCGCAGCAGCGATGAGATTGTCGCCTCAATTGACCGTGGCTTGCGGAGAAAAAAGAAAATCGGTCTGGTCGGCACAGCAGTATCCGAACATCCCGATCTTATCAGGATTTGTGAATATATCGTTGCGCAAAACGCGCAAGCGGGAATTGGTTCATTGCGTATTGATCAAATAAATGAAAAGATTGTTGATCTTATCAAGGTTGGCGGCATTGAAACAGTTGCACTAGCGCCGGAAGCGGGTAGCCAGAAAATGCGGGATGTTTTACGCAAAGAAATAACTGAAGAAGATATAATTCGTGCAACGGAATTACTGATAGAAAAAGAAATTCCCAATTTGCGTCTTTATTTTATGGTGGGGCTGCCGAACGAAGAAGAACAGGATATTGATGCTATCATCGAGCTTACCAAAAAAATTCAATACCATGCTCTACAATATTCCAAAGGTAAAAGAAAGTTTCGGCGCATAACCTTAAGCATCAATCAGTTTATACCCAAGCCGCAAACACCTTTGCAATGGTGCTCTCTGGCGGATGTCAACGAGGCAGGTAAGAAAATTAAAAAGATCGTCAATGCTTTCAGAGATGACAAGCAGGTAAAGGTTATCCACGATGTTCCGAAGTGGAACTATGTTCAAGCTTTACTTTCTCTGGGCGATCGCCGGGTTGGTGAGATATTGCTGGCAGTACAGCGCCTGGAGGGAAACTGGCCACAGGCGCTAAAAGAAGTAAATATCAACCCGGACTTCTATGTTTGTCGTCAAAAACAATTCGACGAAGTCCTGCCCTGGAATATCATTGATTTAGGCGTATCTAAAAAATCACTTATTAGTGAGTGTAAAAAAGCGCTTGGGGAAAATTGATGTTAAGCGGTTTCAATGCGTTGGCCGCAGCGAGCTTATTATGACAATTCCTTTGAGCGGTTAAATATCCTTTTGTTTTTTCATGCTGCCAGTGTAGAGTTCATATTCAAGAAGGCGGCATTCGATTTCGCCGTTATAGAAAATAATACGTTGTTTGGTTCTCAAACCCACTTTCTTGATCATCTCTAAATTGCCGGTAAAAATATAGCCGCGGTAGCCGCCGCCGATCTTTTTGAAGAAATCGCCGATACCTTGATAAGTCGCTTCCAATATTCGGGTCCCTCTTGTCTTGATGTGACTGCCTTTGTCGGATCTATCAAATGCTTTGCGGATAATGATTCTACGTCCCCGTATAGTTTCTTCTTTTTTGCTGTTAATATATTTTGTTTTATCACTGGTTGCGTCCATGCGCTCGCCGTAAGGGGGATTTAAAATGATTATACCGCCGTCTTCCGGGATGAGAGTATTTTCATAAGAACAGGTATTAAATTCGATCAAGTGCTCAACTCCGGCGGTTTGAGCGTTTTGCTTGGCCGCCAGAACCGCTTTCTTATCAATATCTGTTGCGATAATTTTTGCCGGTAATTTCTTTTTAGTACTATCCTTGGCTTTTTTGCGCAGGTCCTGCCAAAGAGCTTCGGGAAATTCTTTGATGAACATAAAGCCGTAATTATTCCGCAGTAAACCTGGCGCGCGGTTTAGGGCGATGAATGCCGCCTCAATGGCCAGGGTACCGCTGCCACACATGGGGTTGATAAATGCTCCTTCACCCTTCCAGCCTGTAGCCATAATCACCGCCGCCGCCAATGTTTCCTGCATGGGCGCTTGCAGGGGAATCTTACGGTAGCCCCGTAAGGAGAGACGCTCTCCTGAAGTATCCAGATAAACGTAGGCCTGATCATTTTTCCAATACACATGAATAACCGCTTTGTCTTTATCCGGGCCGGAATCAGGCCGTCTGCCGTATTTGTCGCGAATCCGATCCACAATGGCATCTTTGACCTTGACGTTGACGAAGCGGGAATCGGTAATAAGGGGATTATCAACAATCGAGGTTACACAAACGTAAGCCGCCTTGCCGGAATCATGAAGGATAGTTTCCCAGGGAATATCATTTAGCTTTCCATAGAGGCTACCCGGTGTATTGACGCTTAAAGTCTCCAATTGGTAGAGAACTCGCTGTGCAGTACGCAGATGCAGATTTAAGATCAAAGTGTCTTCGAGAGTTCCTTCAATTTGGATTGCCGTATCCAGTTCCGCCAGAACGGGGAATCCCAGGGCTTCAATCTCCGTCTTTAAATAAGGCGAGACCCCCTTGGGGCAGGTAACGAGAATCTTATTCTTCTGCTTCCAGAGTGACATGGATTACTTGTAACACAGCCTCGCACCAATTCGCAATCATTTGTCTATGCGGCGCTTTGGGTTGTGAAGAGTCAGCCTACCCGGCAGGGAACCCCGCCGCATGAGACTGTGTCGCAATTCTCATTTGTCATTGCGAGTTTACGACAGTGAACGTGGCAATCTAAGTATGTTCTGATACTTATGGGATTGCTTCGGTCGTTTCACTCGCTCGCAAAGACATTACGACACAGTCTCGCATGCCGCGGCGATCGTACACTACTTTTTTAAAAATTTGGGGAACTTTTTAGGAACTTCCTTTGTCTAACCTTCAAAACTCGCCAAAAGCGATTAATTTCACAAGGGAGGTTAATTATGAAAAAGATTAAACAAAGGTTAGTAGTTATTGTTGCTGTGATGTCCGTGTTTTATGTGACACAGGTATTTTGTCAACCGATGGAGTCTGAGAATCGGACTTTATCCCCCTACTTTTTCGTCAATAGCGATGACCCAGCTACGGATAGACTGCCGCTCAAGTCCACATCTGCATTAGTCAATATTTCCGGCGTCATTGCGGATGTCCTGGTAACGCAGGTCTATAAAAATGACGGAAAAAAGCCGTTGGAAGCTATCTATATCTTTCCAGCTTCAACCCGCGCTGCTGTTTACGGGATGAAGATGACTATAGGCAAAAGGGTAATCGAGGCAAAAATCAAAAAGCGCGATGAGGCGCGACGTGAATATGAGCAGGCGCGGGATGCGGGGAAAAGCGCGTCCCTTCTTGAGCAACAGCGACCCAATGTCTTTCAAATGAACGTGGCCAACATTATGCCCGGCGATGAAATAAAGGTAGAACTAAAATATACGGAACTTCTGGTGCCGGCGGATAGAGTTTATGAATTTGTTTATCCTACCGTTGTAGGGCCGCGTTATTCCAACCAGCCAGCGGGAAGTGCTTTGCCTGCCGAACGATGGGTGGAAAATCCGTATCTGTATCAAGGAGAATTATCAGCGACTACCTTCGATATTAATGTGGCAATTAATGCCGGAATGCCGATAAAGGATTTGACCTGTACTTCCCATAAAGTGAATACTTCATTTAGCAGTCCCTCCGTGGCGAAAGTATCGCTTGATAAAAAGGACACGCATGGCGGTAATCGCGATTATATTCTGCATTACAGATTAGATGGCGACAAAATTCAAACCGGACTTCTTCTTTCCGAAGGAGAAAAAGAAAATTTCTTTGTGCTGATGATGCAGCCGCCCAAAAGGGTGACGAAAGCCAATATGCCCGGCCGTGAGTATATTTTTATCGTGGATGTTTCCGGTTCGATGTACGGATTTCCGCTGGAAATCTCCAAAAAGTTAATGTCCAATTTAATTGGCAATCTGCTCTCCACGGACAAATTCAATGTCCTACTCTTTTCCGGCGGTTCAACTCTCATGGCTGAGGAATCACTTCCGGCGACACAGGAGAATATTCAAAAAGCAATCTATATGATTGAACATCAGAAAGGCGGCGGTGGTACGGAACTTCTGCCCGCGCTCAAGCGCGCCCTATCGCTCAAAAAAGAAGATGGCTTTGCAAGGAGTGTTGTTATTGTTACCGATGGTTATGTGACTGTGGAAGAAGAAGCCTTTGATCTGATTCGTAATAATCTGGGCAATGCCAATATGTTTGCCGTTGGTATCGGCTCCAGCGTCAACCGTCACATCATTGAAGGTATAGCGCATGTGGGCATGGGCGAGCCTTTTATCATCACAAAGCCGGATGCGGCGCAGGCTCAGGCGGAGCGTCTCCGCAAGCTGATCCAGTCACCGGTGCTGACGCAGGTGAAGGTTAGCTTCAATGGATTTCACGCTTATGATGTAGAACCGGTAGCGATCCCCGATATTCTTGCCGAGCGCCCGGTTCTGGTTTTCGGCAAGTGGCGTGGCAATCCTCAAGGCTCAATTAAGTTAAGCGGTATTGCAGGCGATGGCAAATATGTGCAAACGATAAAAGTGGAAAATTACAAGCCGTCCAAAGATAATGCTGCCTTGAAGTATGTCTGGGCGCGGCATCGCATTACGATAATTTCTGATTACAATAAACTGCGCAATGATGACAAACGCGTCAAGGAAGTAACTGAGCTTGGCCTTAGCTATAATCTGCTGACTGCTTACACCTCATTTGTTGCGGTTGATAATGAAGTGCGCAATAAAGATGGTAAATTCACAACCGTAAAGCAGCCCCTGCCGCTGCCCGAAGGTGTGTCAGACTACGCTGTCGGTGGTAACGGTAATTATGCCGCGGCTCCAGCCATGCAAAAGAGTATGAGCATGGTGGGTATGAGGGGAAAAATGGAAAGCCGTCTGGCTGAGGATAAATCAGCTACCGCAGAAGAATTACAAGTTCCTAAGAAAAAGGACAAAGCGCAAAAGATTTCTATTGTCAGCGTGACTGCGGCAACAGGTTTGACCAAAGATGAAATTTTCAAAGTAGCGCAGACAAATACAAGTGAAATAGAAAAGTGCTTTGCCGGTAAAAATTTGCAGGGAACTTTAAGGATCAGCTTGACGATAAATCCTGATGGCACAGTGAAAAATGTGGAGATTGCCTCCGGCACTATCAAAGATACGAAAGTGCGGCAGTGTATTTTCGAGCAAGTAAAAAAGTGGCTCTTCCCGACAACGGCAAACGGGCAGGAGGTAAAAGCGACAATCAAGCTAAAGATTCAGTAATTAGATAATATAATCCAAAATTTAGCAGTTGCAGGGGCATACTTTCACTCCGAATCCCCTGCAACTGTTGCTCTTAGGCTTATTAAGCGACAGCTGGAAATTCTCCGCCACTGCGGATCAGACACTCTAACTTCCATAAAATACCTTGGTTTATTTACGTTAACAACAAAAATATAATTTTGCTTGACATATAGACGACCGGTCTATTATAGAATAAAAGAACATGTAAATAATTAAGGAGGCTGCTCATGGACATTTATGAACAATTAAGAGGAAGATTGGATGCTCATCCTGCCACTGCGCCGAAAGCAGAAGCTATCGATAAGATACTGCGTATGCTTTTCACGCCGGAAGAAGCGGGCATTGCAGTCAATATGAGTTACAAAACAAAAAATGTAAAAGCGATTGCAAAATTGGCTGGAATTTCAGAGGACATGGCGAAGAAAAACCTCGAATCCATGGCCAACAAAGGCATTATTATCTCCCGCAAGAAAGATGGCGATGTTTTCTACGGTATGGTTCCGCTCATTCCCGGTGTTTTTGAGTTTCCTTTTATGAAGGGCGCAACAACACCCATGCACAAGAAACTAGGCCAGCTTTGGGAAGAATATCATCATGAAGCTTTGGGCAGCGCATTTGCCGGAAACCCCACACCCTTGATGAGAGTGGTTGCCGTGGAAAAATCGATACCTTCGAAAGACCGCATCCATCCTTATGAAGAAGTTAAGAATTTTATCAATAGCGCAAATTTCATAGCTCTGGCCGGTTGTGCATGCCGGATCAGTGTCGAAAAATGTGACAAGCCCAAGGAAGTCTGCCTTATTTTTGAAAGCGCCGGTGAGTTCCTGGTAGAACGCGGTTTCGCCCGCCAGATCAGTAAAGAAGAAGGATTAAAGGTACTGGATATATCTGAAAAAGCAGGATTGGTCCACACCAGCAACAACAGTGCCGATAAAGCCAATCTGATTTGTAACTGTTGCCCCTGCTGTTGTACTGTGCTGCGGGGGAAGACCCAGTTGAAACATCCCCACGCATTTGAACCAAGCCGTTTTGCCGCCTTTGTTAAAAGTGATGATTGCACAGGATGCGGAATTTGTGCCGACGAGCGCTGTCCCGTAAAAGCCATTACGATTACCGATGATGTTGCTTTCGTTAATGATGCCGAATGTATTGGCTGCGGCTTATGTGTAACGGGTTGTCCGGTCGAAGCAATCGAGCTTGTTGAAAGAAAACAACTGCCCGCGGTTCCGGCGACGATCCAGGACATGGCCGTCAAAGTCCTTCAGGAAAAGGGCAGGCTCGAAGCCTTTACGAAAGTTATGCAGAGTTGAAAGGCAACAGGATAAAATATGGCCGTAACCAGTAGCAATACCCGCGAAAAAATCATCAGCAAAGGAGCCCAGCTTATCCATGCCCGGGGATACAAGGCAACGGGCATCCAGCAGATCCTTGATGCTGTTGGTATTCCCAAGGGTTCATTTTATTTTTATTTCAAAAGTAAAGATGATTTCGGTTGCGCGGTAATCGATCACTTTACTCTGACCATCGGCGAGATTTTTGCAAGCCATTTGCGCGATACCAGGATAGCGCCATTGGAACGGCTGAAAAATCTTTTGGACTATTATGAGTCAGCCTTCAAAAAGAACGGAACAACCTTGGGTTGCCCTATTGGCAATCTATCACTTGAGCTTGCCGATGCCAATGAAGCATTGCGTGAGCGCCTTCAGGTCGCTATTGAAGAACTCATATCACAGATTGAATCATGCCTGGAAGAAGCCAAAAAGAGTCAGCAGTTACCGCCCGGACTGAATACTGCCGACACTGCACGCTTCATCTTTCATGGATTGGAAGGCGCCATTTTGCACATGAAGGTTGTGAAGAGTATCGAACCTATCCGGACATTTCGCCGATACTTAAGCGCATACCTGAAAGGGAACAATAAAATACATGCATGAACTCCCCATCACTGAGAGCATTCTGAAGATTGTGCTAACGTACGCGGAAAAAAACGATGTCCGGCAGGTGATGGCCATTCATCTTCGGATCGGCAAGCTCAGCGATCTCGAAGACGATTGGATTCAACGTTATTTTGATTACCTGAGCAAGGGCACCGTGGCAGAGGGTGCGAAACTTAAGATCGAACGGACGCCGATCCTGTTGCAGTGTAATGTCTGCGCCACATCTTATGACGTAGAAATAACAAATATTAGCGACGCTGTCTGCCCGGACTGCGGACAGAAGGACAGCAAAATGATTTCCGGAAGAGAATACTATATCAAGGACATGGAGGTGCAGTAATGGAAGATGTCAGACTGATCGAAGTTAAAGAGGAGATCCTGGCCGACAACATCAAAGTAGCCTCTGGAGTTCGGGAGCGGCTCCGCAATACAAAGACCATGCTTCTGAATCTCATGTCCTCTCCGGGCTCGGGTAAGACCAGCCTCATCCTCCGGACGGTGGAAGGCCTGAAAGGCAGCTTGAGACTCGGCGTAATCGAAGCGGATATTGATTCCACGGTTGACGCAGAAAAGGTGGCCGCCCGGGGAATCCCTGCTATCCAACTCCGGACGGGAGGCTTCTGTCATCTCGATGCCACGATGGTCACCCAGGGTATCGATGCCCTGGCCGCAAGCGAATTCGACCTGATCATCATCGAAAATGTGGGGAATTTGGTTTGCCCCGCCGAGTTCGATACGGGCGCCCACAAAAACGTGATGATCCTGAGTGTTCCCGAAGGGGACGACAAGCCTCTTAAGTACCCGCTCATGTTTACCATCTGCAATGTCCTGCTGGTTAATAAAATCGATTACCTCTCTCTTAGCGATTTTGATATGGCCGCCCTACGCAAAAGGGTCCTGGCCTTGAATCCCAACATCAGAATCATAGAAGTTTCCTGCAAAACAGGCGCGGGCGTTGGGGATTGGATCGCCTGGCTTAAAAAAGAAGTAGATGTATTTCGACTTGGTCAAAGGAGTGTATGATAATGTCTCAGGAGTTGATGATTTTACTTTTTACAGCCGCTTTCATTGGTTTCTTTCACACTCTGCTTGGTCCCGACCACTACCTTCCTTTTATTGTCATGGGAAAGGCCAAGAAATGGTCGATGGTCAAGACCACATGGATAACTTTGCTGTGCGGCATTGGTCATGTGGGAAGCTCTGTCTTGTTGGGCTTAGTCGGCATTGCGCTGGGTTTGGCTGTCACAAAATTAGTGGTAGTGGAGTCGTTTCGCGGCAACATTGCAGCGTGGGCTCTTATTGCCTTCGGACTTGTGTATTTTGTTTGGGGAATGCGCCGGGCATGGAAGAATAAGCCGCATGAGCATTCCCATTTCCATGCCTATGGAGATACCCATATTCATCAACATACACATACCGAAGAACATGTGCATGTGCATGAAAGGGAGACGGAGGGGAATATTACACCCTGGGTACTTTTTACAATTTTCGTGTTGGGTCCCTGTGAGCCTTTAATACCCCTACTGATGTACCCGGCAGCAAAAGATAACTACGGGGGATTGCTGCTGGTGACGGCAATATTTGGTGCGGTAACTATTCTGACCATGCTCGGTATTGTATTAGCTTCAACTTGGGGAATAAACCGTCTTCCCATGAAAAGGGTAGAAAGGTATACCCATGCTCTGGCAGGCGGCTCTATTTGTCTTTGCGGAATAGCAATCCAATTTCTCGGATTATAAAAATCCCCCAATTCCGTCCCCCTTGGGCGGGGGTAAGGGGAGGAAATTAATTTTCAGTTCGATTTATGCTCTGTTCTACTTTCCAGTAGTGTTTCATATCTTCTTTACCACTACTTCACAACAGTCATCGCCTCGATTGAGGTTTTTTGTATGCTCAACGATGACACCCATGTCTTTATCGAATACTCCTCTGATTAATTCCTGATAGCTCTGAACCGTCACAATACCGCAGTCGGCAACACCCGCTTTCGCGATGGCCCGCTGCGTTTCACAATCGGTTATCCGCACAGTAATCGTATCGGGATCAACCCTCACTTCCCGGTTTTCCATCTTTAATACCCTGCTGAATATTTGGAGAGCATCCAGGAAACCGTCCGGCCAGGTGGGATTACTGATATAGTTTTTTCGTATCTGTTTGCCAAGCAAGTACGCAAGTTGTTTCCATGCGGCAACGTCCATTTCCCACGCGATCTCTCTGCCGAATTTCTTTGCCAGTGCCAAAAACCAGGCTCCATCCATGCGTATAAAAGCATATTGCGTAAGTTCCAATATCTGATCGTTTGTTAGCTTCATTGTCTTGTCCTTCTTGACCCCATTGACCTTCTTTTACAATAGCATATAAGATAAAATATTTCTTGACAAGAAATCCATTATCGGTTGTTTCATATAGGAGAAAATTAAGGGGAACAAAAGCGTTGCTGGGGATGTCTAATATAATAGATAACAAAAAACTGACCACTAAGGATGAAGATCTGAAATATGTTGTTCTGTGCCAGAAGGGCGATACGGAAGCTTTCGACGTTCTGGTAGAGAGGCATCAGAAGAAAATGTTGAACATTGCTTACCGGATGATGGGCGATTACGATGAGGCCTGTGATGTTACGCAGGAAGCCTTTCTTTCTGCCTATAAGTCCATAAAGAAGTTTAAATCTGAAGCAATATTTTCTACCTGGTTATATAGAATTGTTGTCAATTATTCTAAAAATCGTTTAAAACAACTGCGCAACAAAGCCCAACGTGAAGGTGTTTCCATTGATGATGTGGGAGAAATAAAAATAGAAGGAGCATTGTGCCAATCTTCTGCAAATGAGACAAATCCGGGCGCACAAATGGAGCAACGGGAAAGGGAAGCGCAGGTGCAGAAATGCATAACTTCCCTTGATGAGGAATATAGAGAAGTTCTGGTGCTGAGAGATATACAGGGATTATCCTATGAGGAGATAAAGGATATTTTGAAAATACCCGATGGAACGGTTAAATCCAGACTATCCCGCGCCCGCAATGCACTTAAAGATTGTCTGGTTAAAGTAATTGGTGATTTATGATGAATTGTAAAGATATCGAAAATAGCCTGCCTTTGTATTTGGATAATTTGCTTTCTGACAAAGATAAGCGAGCGATTGATGAGCATCTGAAATCATGTCCAAAGTGTGCAAAGGCGCTGGCCAATCTAAAAAGGACGGATGCAATAACGCGAGGACTTTCAGAAGTGGAACCGCCGTCGTGGTTCAAGCAAAAAATCATGGCCAGAGTGCGGGAGGAAACGGATAAGAAAAGCTTTGCCCAAAAATGGTTCTATCCTCTGCGGATAAAAATTCCCATACAGGTTTTTGCCACGATATTTATTGTTATGCTTGCTGTTTATATTTACCGAGCGGGCAATGAGCAGTTCACAGAGGTTTTACCGCCACAAGCGCCAACGCAGGTTCTGGAAACTGGAAAAGATAAATTATCAGAGCAAACAATTAAACTGCCCGAGGCTGACAAGATAGTTGTGAAGAAAAAGGTTTCCGCCAAAGATACGCGAGATGAAAAAGTGTTTATGTATGATGTATCGCCGGGCAGTGGCGCGCCAAAAACTCAGGAGCGGCGAAAGACATCATCGCAAGAAGATATTACTGCTGCGGCAGGTAATATAGCTCCGCCTGTACAAAGAGAAAGGGCTGCTGATAGGAAAGATGCGAGCTATTCAGCATTAATGGCAAAGCAAGCAGAACCGGCGAAGGCAATGCCACCTCCCGGCGTTGAACTGGAAAGAAAAAAAGAAGGATACGTTTTGGGCGCTTCTATGAAGCAAAGTAGAGCCCCTGAAGCGCAAAGCGTGATGCCCAAGACTACTATTTCTGTGCGCGTTGGGGATTTAAATATCGCCGTTGGAGAGATTGAAAAGCTTCTGAACAAGTATGAAGCAAAAAAAATAGTCAAGCAAATGCTAGAAGGCAAAGCCATTTTAAGTGCTGAACTCAAAGTTAAAAATATAAAAGATTTTATAGTGCAATTAAAAACAATCGGGCGAGTCGAAGAAAAAGGAATGCCTGCAGATAGTGCTGAAGGTGATATACCAGTGGTGATAGAAATTATTGGCCGATAGTTGTTTCGAAGAAGGTAAGAACCTCTTGTTTCTCTCCCTCGTGTGTCCTCCAGTGTATTGGGGGTAAATCCAGAAATCCATCCATACTTTGTCACGTGTGACCTGCAAGGTTATTTCCGGCTCTTTGCCCGGCGGATGCCGGGAGACTGGGGAATCCAGAAATCTTTAATCGCTTGAAACCTCTAACTGGTGAATGTTTGCAAGGTTCTTTAGTGGCAATTGTCAAGAAAAAAGATTTGATCCTCAGCCCGACCCAATAATCCCAGGAAAAGAAACGTTCATGCCGCTGACAATCTATGACGGATTATTTCCCCTTTGAAACAGTTGCATCATGAGCATCAGATCGCCTTGCACCTTGTATTTCTGCTCCATCAGCATCTGCGCCCCGTCCACTTTACGTGTCATAATATCCATCCAGATATGAAAGGGTGTGTCAATCGTGAGATCAGGTTTTTCGCAAGTGCCTGGTGTTGTACTGACATTGCCTTTCTCAATTGTGAAATAGCAGGAATCTTCCACATCTCCGGAAAATTTAAACTGCAAAACAACCTTCCTGTCGCCCGCGGCCTTGGCATTGAGTCCGAATGGAAAAATGAACATGAAGTCCTCTAGGGAGTCCGGACGCGGGACCATTTTTTTGTCGTTAAATTCTTTCGGAGTTACTCCTTCGGCAATGCACGTTTTCCAATAGATATTTCCCATTTTTGCGAAGGACTGAATATTTCCAAGGGGTTGTGTGATCCGCGCCATCGTATCGGGACTGATCTTCATCGACTTGATCAATTCCCGCCCTGCCTGTTTGGTCGCATCCAAAACGTCTTTGGCTTTGTCCTGAAGAAAGGGACCAGTCAATAAGGAAGCACCGGCGCGGCAGATGGCCGCCACAGTATTTGTATCTTTATGGCGTGTGCGAATAAAAAATTCTAGCATGGCGTTAAATTCCGATGCCTCGGGAAATCCGCACACGGTGAGCAAAACACTTGCAGGTATCTTGCTGCGCATCGGATGAAACATCTTTCCGTCATCGCCTTGCTCAAAAAATGGAAGAGCGGCGGGAAGTGTGCGCTCCATGAACGTGCTCATGGCGGCATTGATGGTGTGAAAGTAAAGAGGCGTGGCGTAAACCACCAGATCGGCGGCCAGCCATTTTGGGAAAAGTTCATTGGTCATATCATCTTTATGAACGCATTTGCCGGGCGTCTTTGTCCAGCACGTCAAGCAGCCGATGCAATTTTTAATTTTTTTCTCGCGTAGGTTTACGACTTCAACGTCTGCGCCTGCCTCGCGCATGCCTTCGACCAGGGGATTGAGCATCATTGTGGTATAGCTTTCTCCCCCGCTGCGGGGGCTGGAATTAAACGCAAATACTTTCATATTACCCCCTTTGTTTCTCTAATGAATCGGTTAGCGTATAAAGCGAAAGCTTGACCACCATATATCTTTAGATGATGGAAGCAATCATACGCCGATTGGCTATTTTGTCAATATTGGGAACAGGCAACGAAAGGGAGGAGTGTTGTGTTGAGAACGGTAATTTGGGAATCTTCAACCGCCTTAAAGCCGATACTGGTGAAAGTCTGCGGAGTTCTTTAGTGGCAATTGTAAAGAGTAAAGATGCGACCCTGTTTCTTTCCTTTGACAATACAAACACTGTCAAATTAATTCTCTCCACTTTTAACCAGTTCACCTACAAACAAGCATGATGGATAATTTTTTTGATGATTTGCGTTTGAAATGATTGATCTGACGCCGACCATCAGCCGACCCCGCCACCGACGTCGGGACTGAAAAAGAAAAACGGCTATTCGGGGTCGGCTGGATGATTTTGTTAAGCATCTTTCTCAGTATTATTATCAGTTGTAGAACTGCCAACAACGAGTTCGACTCTGCTAAGGGGTACAGCGAATTGGTGAAGTTGGGTTATCCATTTTGTCATTTCTTCGTAGCAGATTTCGTAGTCTGTAAGTTTGACACATTCCCATCCCAAATGAATTGCGACTTCAGCATCTTCATGAATTCGTCCGTCAATAATATCCTCGTCTAGATGTTCGCATGCGTCTCGCATGTCTCGAACCCGTGATCGAACACTTTCGTTTAAGACTTGCAGATCACGGGGTCTTGGAACAAATGGCACACCGTCTGCACGGCGGAGCCCCATGCGGCGTAGCCGATCCAGATAAATGATTGCCCGATGGAGCGATTGCAAACACGTCTCTATATGATCCTGTGCCCGAAAATAACTATCTAAATTACCGTTAGACATGAAAGAAATCATTTCTTTGCGTGCGCTTTCATATTCAATTAATGTTTTTTCTACGAGGCGCACGTACCCATCAGCAATTTGAAGACCCCTCTGAGAAGGAGGACCGTGGACACCCAGAATTCTTCCTAATAAGCGCTTGCCACGAAGGCTAGCCTCAAGCTCGGATAGGCTGGGCATACGCAATTCATTGTTAGTTTCTGGATTACTCATGTCTTAATTAAATGATAATCACCGCATTATGCGCCGTAATACCATTCATTATGTTTTAGATTCTTCAGAAATTGATAAACATCATCAAGAATGCCATGTTTTTCTGCCCATTGGATGTGTTCCCGCATTCTTATTTTCTTTGATATGATTGGCGTATCGTTCCATGCTGCCAGAATTAATGGCAGTGGCGGTTCCCAACCGCTACCTTTTCTTTTTTTGTTTGGCAGCATTTCCCAAAGTTCATGCCATTTGCCTGGCTCTGGACAGACTCTTCCATCTTTTTTTATTTCTTGGATGACTTCAGATAATGTTGTCATTGTTTATATTTCCTGTGCTTAACGTAAAGGTAAGGGGCGGGCAAAAAGCGAAGCTTTTTGAACGTCCCGCTTGACCGCAATGTTAGGCAATTTCTGGAACACTAGCGTCTTTGTTGCTTTTATTGATAGCCCGCAAGAATTTCTCCCATCGCTCTGGAGAGATCATCCCCTTCGAAAGCCCAAATCGGACAATAGAAATAATGCGCGACAAAAGGGGAGTTGCTTCTTCAAACTGTCCGTCCTTGAGGATGCCACAGTAATATAGCGTTGCAATGTAAAGCGCCCCTTCATCCTCAGACATTTTCGAGTTCCATGCGTCGTCAATAAGCTCGAGATACGCAAGCACGCCGGGAAAATTAGAGTTTCCGCTGGTTTGAATTTGATACTCATTATTGAGTTTTGTATCAACAACTCCGTTGTATTTCTTCCTTTCACCAAACCCGAACATGTTTCCCTCTCCTCTCTTGCCTAACGATAAGTTCACCGGGAGCCGGTAGGCGATCCGGTGCAACGAATTGTTATGGAGGTTTATAATATGTTTGCAAAAAAAATTTCTAAAATTATTTTTTTTGTTGTCCTTGTGTCTTTGCTTTTAAACATGATTGTTGCGATTGGCAATTGGAATTTGTATAGCCGGGTGGCGAAGCTTGAAACCAGCTTTGGATTATTGGCCATGCAGCAATTGCCGCAAAAAGCATTGCCAAGAAAGTAACAATAAAAACTGGAGTGAGTGACCAATGAGGTCTTTTCAGTTCTATAAGACGAGTGTGGATTTGTTCGTGTCTTTTTTCTGCTTTATTATTTTGTTCTTGATGTTCTCTGCGTCTTATTTCCGCAAGAGCATATTGATGATCAAGAGCATCGGGTACACGATTACAAATTACTTGAAGGAGTTCTTCCATCGTTTTATCTTGCATGTTGTATGGGTCTTTATTGGTCATCTACTTTATTCCCATAACAATTAATATACGAACTTCGCTTTTTCCGACATTTTGAGTATCAAAATAACATAACTTCTTTTTTCTTGAAAGGGAAATATGACATTATTTTCAGTAAATATATATTTATAGCATTTCGTATTTCATGGTAATAAGGACTAAAAACGAACTTCTTAAAACATGGGAAATTTGTCTAGGATTACTGGTTGAAAGAAAGTATGTTCGTGAAAAATCCTAAACGCTCACTTTCAGGAAGTATGATTCACAATCCATCTTTACATCTGCTGTCAAAATAACTTCGTCCTTATACAGATGGGTCTTCCTTCCCCAATCACCTTAAAGGGGGATATTAAAGAATAAATTTACCCTCCCAGATATGCTTCCTTCACACGAGGATCACCCATCAGTTCTTTACCGTTGCCCGAAAGAACTATGCTGCCTGTTTCCAAAACGTAGCCGCGGGAGGCGATATGCAAAGACATGTTGGCATTTTGCTCAACCAAAAGAATAGTTTTACCGGCTTGATTTATTTCCACAAGAATAAGAAAAATATCGCGCACCAAAACAGGAGATAAACCCATCGAAGGCTCATCTAATAATAGTAATTCTGCATCACTCATTAATGCGCGGCCCACAGCCAGCATCTGTTGCTCGCCACCGGAAAGCATGCCGCCCAATTGTCGCTTTCGTTCGCGAAGCCGGGGAAATAGCGCAAAAACACGTTCATAATCGCGAGCAATTTTGTTTTTGTCCTTTCTTTGCCATGTGGCTAATTTCAAGTTTTCCAGTACGGTCAGATTGCCGAATATGCCGCGGCCTTCCGGCACCTGAGCAATTCCCCTGGCTACAATTGTATCGGCGGCAATCTGCTTCAAATCATTGCCCTTATAGCTGATGCTTCCCTTGTAAGGAATAATGCCCGATATGGCTCTGAGGATGGAAGATTTTCCCGCGCCGTTTACCCCGATGAGGGTAACGATTTCACCCTGGTCAACATCAAAGGAAACGCCCTTAACGGCATTGATGCTGCCATATGTGACATTCAGGTTGCACACGGAAAGAAGCAAATCACCCCGCATTATTTCACCATTTCCTTACCCAGATAGGCTTCCATTACTTTCACATTATTTTGAATTTGCGCGGGCAGGCCTTCGGCGATGGTCGCGCCGAAATCGAGAACCACCAGGCGTTCACAAATGCCCATCACCAGCCGCATCTGATGTTCGATAAGTATAATCGTTACCCGGAAAGTTTTTCTGATCCAACCGATAAATTCCATGAGTTGTTTAATTTCGTTGGGATTCATTCCCGCGGCTGGTTCATCGAGCAGCAGCAGTTGGGGGTCTGTCGCCAGCGCCCGCGCGATTTCCAGCCTGCGCTGCAAACCGTAGGGCAGGTTTTTGGATCGTTCATTGGCCTCGTCATCCAACTTGAAAATTGATAACAATTCCATCGCGTGATCAGTGATTCTTTTTTCTTCAGCATTGTAACGCCCCATGTGTAGAAGCGCTTCCATCGGGCTATAAATTGCCTGTCCGTAGCGCGCTATGCGCACATTGTCCAACACAGTCAGCTCTTTAAACAGGCGAATATTCTGGAAGGTACGGGCGATGCCCAGTTTGGTTATCTGGTGCGGAGTCCTGCCGACAAGTTCATTTCCGGTAAAGTAAATACTGCCTTCCGTGGCACGGTAGACGCCTGTAATCAAGTTAAATACGGTAGTTTTACCCGCGCCGTTGGGCCCGATTATGCCGACTAACTCGTTTGACGCGAGTGTAAAGTTGAAATCGGAAACAGCGCATAATCCTTCAAAACGGTGGGTAAGCTTTTTAATCTCAAGCAGAGGCATCGCCGGCCTCCTTTTTCTTTTGACGCCGGAATTTTGCTGCCAGTAAGTCGCGCACAGGAACAAAAAGGCTTGATTCGCGCAGTCCCATTATACCGCGGGGGCGGTAAATCATGAGCAGGACAAGCATCAGTGGCATAAATACCATACGCCAGACACCTAGCGGCCTCAGTATTTCCAAGAGGATAGTGTAGATAAAAGCCCCTAAAATGGAACCGGCAATGGAAGCGATGCCGCCCAGATAAACCATGATTAAAATATCGGTGGATTTAATAATGTCGAACATCCGTGGATTTATATATTGGAGGGTATGAGCGAATAAACCTCCGGCAATTCCGGCGAAGAATGAGGAAACAACAAAAGCGATAACTTTAACCTGGCGAGTGTTCACGCCCATGAGGTCGCTGGCAATTTCGTCCTCGCGGATAGAAAGGACGCCGCGCCCAAATTTCGAATAAACGAGATTACGAATAACCCACAAAGATAATACCGTCCAAAAAAACACCCACGGCAAAGTGGTGAGCTTTTCCATGCCCAGCAGACCTCGCGGCCCACCGACAACGTCGATGTTTTCCAGAACGGACTTCACAATCATGCAGAAGGCCAGCGTGACAATGGCCAGATAATCACCGCGTGTCTTAAAAGATGGTATGGCCACCAGAAGGCCGATGAGAGCGGCGGCAATTCCACCGGCGAGTATGGCTGTCGGAAAAAGAAAAATGTTCGCTGTCTGAGGGAAAATATTCACTGTCAAAAGCGAGGCGATGTAAGCGCCGATCGCCATGAAACCGGCATGGCCGATGGAAAACTCACCCATATAGCCGTTAATAAGATTAAGGCTGACCGTGAGGATGATGTTGATTCCCACGTAAATCAAAATTAATTGTAAATACAAATCAAGAATATCGAAAGTTGAAGCTGCAATAGAAAAAAGCAAGCCCGCGATCAGAAAAATCGGCCAGAAAAATCTATGCGCGATCACAATGTGCCATTTATTGAGTAGAGTTTGATATGCGGCTTTTAGTTTCGACACGATTACACCTTTTGCGGATTAGGTTTGCCTAAGATTCCGTAAGGCCGGAAGATCAGCAAAATAAGAAGCAAAGTAAAGGCGACAAAATCACGGTATGTTGATGGTAAAAATGCCGCGACCATAATTTCCACAGAGCCAAGAATAAATCCGCCGATCATGGCGCCGCGGATATTGCCGATGCCACCGACGACTGCCGAGATAAAGGCCTTCCAACCGATCATAATGCCCATGTAAGGATCAATCACCGGGTAGGCGAGTCCATACATCATTCCTGCCGCACCGCCCAAGCCCGTTCCTATGGCGAAGGTCAGAGAAATAATTTTGTTTATGGGCACACCCATCAAGGGAACAATCGATTTATCCCAGGAAATAGCGCGCATCGCCATGCCTGCTTTTGTCCGTTGCACAATAAAATCCAAAACCAGCATTAAAAATAGCGATAAAACGATGATAATAATTTGCAGGGAGGAAATAGAAACATTGCCTATTGTCCATGTTTGATCGGCAATCAGCGCGGGGATATGTTGAGGATAGGGATTGAGCGCCAGAGTGAAGTTTTCCAGAAAAAGCCCGACGCCAAGAGCAGTGATAATTGCCGATACGCGAGGAGCATTGCGCAGAGGCTTGTAAGCGAGACGTTCGATTACAACACCAAGAAAGGCAACTCCCACCATGGATAAAAGAAGCGTGGGAACAAAAGATAATTTAAGATAGAAGGCGATAAGAAAACAGAAAAAAGCGCCGATCATGAATAGATCGCCGTGAGCGAAGTTAATCATGGTCAAAATGCCATAGACCATGGTGTAGCCCAGGGCAATTAAGGCATAGATGCTTCCCAGTTGCAGTGCGTTAAGAGCTTGCTGAAAAAAATAGACCATAGAGTTGAGGTAATAAAAATTCCTATATTACTAAGAAGCACCCCCTCCTCTGGTGAGAGGGGATTGAGGGGAGGGGGTATAACCAGCTGTTTCACCCTAACCCTATCCCTCTCCCATCATGGGGAGAGGGAATAAAGCTTTTCTTACATTAATAACTTGTCGCAAAGCTCAGAGTAAATCGTTCATAACGACCATGTATCTTAAGTAGGACTTTTTTATTATGGTTTGGCGTTAGCAAACCACGTAAACTTTCCGTCTACTATTTTTAAAATTACGGCGCTCTTAATCGGATCACCGGTTCCTTTAAACTGCATACTTCCCGTTACACCGTCATATTGCGGGATACTGGCAAGGGCGTCACGGACGGCCTGGCGATCATTTTTGCCCGCGCTTTTCAAGGCCTGCCAGAGCAGACCAAAGGAATCATAGGTCAGGGCGGCCACATCATCGGGCGTGCTGCCATATTTGGCTTTGTAACTTTCAATGAATTTTCGGGTAACTTCGGTGGAGGCGTCGGCGGCGTAGTGAGTGCTGAAGTAGTATCCATTGCAATCTTTGCCGCATAGTTTTAACAATTCTTCACTGCCCCAGGAATCACTACCGATAAAAGGTACCTTGATGCCTAAGCGCTTTGCCTGCTGGATTTGCAGCGGCACTTCGCTATAATAGTTGGGGAGAAATATTATCTGCGGCGCGGCTCTTTTGATTTTTGTCAACTGTGAGGAAAAGTCTTTATCATTGGTTGTGTAGGTTTCAAAGGCGACTACTTTGCCTCCGTTTTTCTCATAAACTTCTTTGAAGATTTCGGCAATGCCCTTGTTATATTCTGAAGCCACATCATAGAGCGCGGCGGCTTTTTTCAGTTTGAGCTTTTCCAGCGTAAACTTGGCGACTACGCCTCCCTGAAAGGGGTCGATGAAGCAGGAACGAAAGACGTAATTTTTAGATAATCCGGTTTTGGAATCCAGAGTTGTTTTCGGCGTTGTTGACCAGGGTGTAATGAGGATAACTTTGCTGCTTTCGGCTATCTCCGAAGCGGGAAGAGCGTAGCGGCTGGCGTTAGGGCCCACGATTGCCAAAACTTTTTTCTGAGTGATAAGTTTCTGTGCGGCAGAGACGGATTGATCGGCCTTGCCGGCATTGTCTTCAATAATCAAATCCACTTTATATTTTTTCTCGCCAAATTGGAACCCCCCGGCATCGTTGATTTCCTGGACGGCCATTTGAGCCGCGTTTTTACAGGAAGCACCGACTGCCGGAATATCACCGGTTAATTCGGCAATGAGGCCTACTTTGATGTTGGAGGAATCGCCCCCGCCGCAACCTAAAATGGTGAGAACAAAAAATGATAAGACTGCAAAAAAAGTGGATGATTTTCTCATAAAGATATCTCCTGTTTGGTGTGATGTATTCTTGGTGTTTATAAGGTAAGGTTTTGATGCTGTCAATATTAATATTAGAGAATTATTTTCCGGACATGACGCGCAATGGCAGGAGAGGCGGTTAAGCCTGGTGATTCTATGCCGACAAGATTGATGAACCCGGGGGCATCTTCTTGAATGACAAAATCACGAAAATCATCATCCGGTCCCTGCAATTTAGGACGGATACCGGCCATATCGGGATGAACATTTTCTTCCTTTAAAAAAGGCAGAAATTTTCTGGCGCTCTGATAGAAACGGTCAGTTATTTCAGCCTCCACATTATAATTTTCGACGCGGGAAATATAAGTGGTATCAGGGCCAAGCTTTAATCTCCCATTTAAATCGATAGTCAGATGGATGCCCAAACCGATGTGTTTCTTATCCGGTACCGGATAAATTAACCGTTGCACAATTTCCTGTTTAATTCCTGATATGCTGCAATAATTGCCCTTGCAATAATGCAGATGGTAGTTGCCTCCTATCATATTAGCTATAATATCGGATTCCAGTCCGGCGGCGTTAATTACAATGGCGGAATGGAATTCAAAGCTCTCACCTTTTGCGTTGTGCGTAAAAAGCCGGTAACCGCCGGCTTCCCTTTCTATTTGTACAACTTTTGTGTGATAAACAATCGACGCCTTCTTGCTTAACGCGCAAGCTAGATAGTAATTCATTAAATCATGGGCGTTGATGATGCCGGTATCAGGTGAGTGAAGGGCTGTATAAGCTTTAATATTCGGCTCTAATTGACCGACTTGATTTTTGCTGAGAATTGATAGCATCTCTACGCCGTTTTTCAGGCCGTTAGCGTAAAGCCTTTCAAGATCGACGATCTCATCAGGCTTCACCGCCACGATGAGTTTCCCTATTTTTTTGTGGGGTATACTATTTCTGGTGGCAATGTCGTAGAGCAAATGCCTGCCGGTAACACACAGTGTTGCCTTGAGCGATCCTTCGGGATAATACATTCCGCCGTGGATTACTTCACTGTTGCGGGAACTGATTCCTGTGCCATGATTCGCATTTTTTTCCAAAATGTATACATTTAAGCCCGGCTTAGCAATTTCGGCCGCTATAGCAAGACCAATTACACCCGCTCCTATAATAGTTACATCCACTCTTTCCATCGCTTTTTTATACACGATTTTTCTAATTGCAGCAAAAAATCTTGAGCGCAATCTCCACTCGTGGTATTAATCAATGACACTCGCTGAAAACAAGCACAGTGAAGTTTGAAGCGTTAGTGGAATCAATGAAACTCAGATATTAAAAGCGTAGCGAATTAATATCTGTAAGCTGAATTGATCCTGTCAAATACGGGATTGATCCCGAAAGCGAAGCTGTTCGGGATCCCTTGGGTCGTATTCCCCGCTGATTGAGGCGGTGAGGTTCATTGAAACCAACACAAAGAAAGGCAACGCCTATTTTGAAGATTGCCAGTTATAACGTAAATTCTATACGCTCACGTTTACACATTGTTTTGCCCTGGCTGCAAAAAAACAATCCTGATTATTTTTGTATGCAGGAGACAAAAGTTAACGACACTGAATTTCCCGCGGCAGAATTTGAAGCATTGGGGTATCAAGCAGTATTCAGAGGTAGCAAACAATATAGCGGTGTAGCCATTGTCTCGCGGCAAAAACCGCAGAAAGTAGTTTTTGGCTTTGATGATGAACCTGCTGATTCCAATCGCTTAATTGTTGCCACATACGATGACCTAACTATAATCAATACCTATGTTCCGCAGGGGCAGGAAAAAGAAAGCCCGCAGTTCACTTACAAACTGGCGTGGTTTACACGTTTGAAAAAATATCTCCAAAAGCATTTTCAACCGCAGAATGCCATAATATGGTGCGGTGATCTTAACGTTGCTCCGGAAGATATTGATGTGCACGATCCGAAAAGAATCTTAGGACACGTTTGTTTTAATCCCGAGGTTTGGAAAGCCTACGAGGAAATTAAATCATGGGGCTTTATTGACGTATTCCGTAAGCATCACCCAGGGGAAGCGGGTCAGTATACTTTTTTTGATTATCGAGTAAAAGATTCCGTAAGCCGAAAGCTAGGCTGGCGCGTTGATCATATTCTGGCGACAAAATCACTTGCCATGAAGTCCAGAAGCTGCACTATTGATTTAGCCTCAAGGCTTGCCGAAAAGCCTTCCGACCATGTGGTTATTTACGCGCACTGGGAAAGGTGACAGGAATGGATAAAAAGGAAGATGTTAAACGGATCAATGAGGAAATTGCCGCTCGCTTTGATAAAATTGAAGCAAGCCTCAACGATGCAAAAGATATCACCGTACTCTTTGAAACTCTGTTTACAGGAATCGAAAAGGAATTCAGAGTTCCTTTTGTCTGGCTTACTTTATTGAATACGGAAAGTGCCGCGCCGATTGTTGCGGCAATAAAATCTTCAGATATCTTAAAAAACAGGCTTAGTGTAGTAACGCCTGAGTCGTTTCGCGAAATTCTTCCTGTCGAATTAAAACCGGTTTTAGTCAATAAAGATTTAAAGCCGTATTACAAATTACTACCTTCGAGCAATAAGTATTTTGTTAGGTCTTTAGCGATAGTGCCGTTCAAATTTCGCGATGAAATTGTAGGAAGTTGGAATAATGGTGATGCTTACCATAATCGTTACACGCCGGACATGGAAACCGGTCTTTTGCAAAAACTCGCGGAATCAATATCACGATATTTGACTAAGTTAATTTCTGAAAGCTAATGAAGAAGATGGTCACCAGTACAGATAAAGAAAGGGGAGAAAGCAGTGAGTGATGTAATGTCTGAATACAGGCGCAAGCTCCTAAAAGCACAGAATGCTGTCCGGGTTGTAAGGTCTGGGGACTGGGTGCGCTACGGCTATTCTTTTTCAAAACCGACCGCCCTGGATATGGAACTGGCAAAACGTAGGGATGAACTATTCGAGGTTAATATAAATTGCTCCACATGTATGCGGAAATTTTACACAGTGGAGGCGGATCCAACAACAACACATTTTCGTTACAACTCAGGCCATATGACGGCGCCGGAACGTCGCCTGCACGATGAGGGTATTTGCTATTACATTCCCTCTCATTTCGGCCAAGGCCCCTCCTGGTTCGAGAAGGGATACAGCAAGGCGGATGTGGTCATGCTCAGCGTCTGCCCCATGGATAAGCATGGTTTCTTCAACTTCGGGCCGAACAATACTTTCCTGAAAGCCATGTGCGGTGTCGCGCGAAAAGTTATCGTCGAAATCAATCCCTCTATGCCAAAAGCCCTTGGAGGATTTGACGAAGCTATCCATGTCTCCGAAGTGGATATGATTGTTGAGGATCCACGAGCGGATAATCCCCTGGATGATATCAAACCACTCCGCCTGACACCGGAAGACAAGAAGATTGCGGCATTGATTATGGAGGAGATACAGGATGGCGCCTGTCTTCAGCTTGGGATCGGAGGTTTACCTCAGGCCATTGGTGAGATGATCGTCCAATCGGATCTAAAAGATTTGGGCATACATACAGAAATGATGAATGAATCAATGATGAACATGTTTTTGGCAGGCAAAATCACAGGCCGGAAAAAGACGCTTCTACCCGGAAAAATAGCCTACGCCTTTGCCCTAGGTTCTAAGAAACTCTGGGAGTTCATCGATGAAAATCCAGTTCTGGCGAGTGTTCCCGTATCATTCACAAATTATCCCCAAAACATCATGGCCAACGACAATGTCGTTTCCATCAACAATGCGGTCGAGGTAGACTTGACAGGACAGGTGTGTTCGGAGAGCAAAGGGACACGCATGATTTCCGGTTCAGGCGGGCAGCTTGAGTTTGCCTACGGCACTTTCTATTCCAAAAACGGCAAGGGATTCCTCGCCCTGACCTCCACCTATGGCAATAAAGGTAAATGCAGTTCCCGTATTGTTCCGACCCTCACTCCTGGGGCTATTGTGACTACTCCCCGGCCGGTAGTTCATTATCTTGTTACCGAATATGGAAAAGTTATCTTGAAGGGCAAGTCGGAATGGCAGAGGGCAGAGCTTCTTATTTCCATCGCTCATCCCGACTATCGGGATAAGCTTGTAGCGGCGGCGGAAAAACTTGGGATTTGGAAACGGTCCAACAAAATCGCGTAATCATTGCCTTAACCTATTCATATAGGTTATGTTAATAAAAACATCTTAAATAATAAAAACCCCGCCAGAGATTGCACGGGGTTTTTACGGTTATAGCTTAGCTTAGAAGGAGAAGGGTTAATTAATTAAAGTTTTCAAAGCGTCTACCACTGGTGCGGTAAAAAGAGCAACCAAAACAGTATATAGGGCAAATGACCCAATAGCTTCGCTCATGTATAATCGGGTATATCTTCTTTTTAGCGAAACAATAATCAGTCCGCCGATAATTAAACAGCCCAGGTGGAAGAAGGGGAAACTATTATTCCCGGTAACGCTGAATTGGGCATAGCTAAAAGACGCTGTCGTCAAAATTACAAAAGCCGCTAAAAGTGTTGTTTGCATCATTTTTTTCATAACCACTAATCCTCCTTGTAAACTGCTTTAAAAATCTTCTTTTCAATTATGAATATGAAATAAGCGTGCCAAAAATTGTTGGCAGACAACATATTTCTCAAGTATTTAATATTTAAATGAAAAATATGATTTTATCTTTGAATATCTCTTGATAAAGTAATTTATAGCGTTCAGAAATGTTAAAAGAAACGTTCAATGCTATTTTAAGAAACGAACGAAACATTTAATCAAGGCTCCGTGTGCTGTTTGCCCTTTTTCAGGGTCAGAATAACTGCGCACATTAAGACCAGTATCACAATATTGATTTCCCAGAGATGCCGGTAAGAACCGAATTTATCGTAAATAACACCACCCAAAATGGGACCTATGCTTCCTCCTATACCGATAAAAAAAGTAAGCAAGCCGTAAATTGATCCCAAAGAATGCCTGCCGAAACGGTTTGCGGCAAGAATCGGTAAAATAGGGGCAAGACAGCCGTAGCCAAAACCGTAAATAACGGCGTAAAAATAAAGACTGGTGACACTATGAGCATTTAAAAGCAGAATCATACCGATGAGCAGAAATAATATACCCAGAAAATAAGCGTATTTTGGATCTCGTAAGCGGTCGGAAAGCCAGCCGAAGAAAAACTGGCCGAAGAATCCGCTAACGCTGACTGCCGCCAGAGAAGTTGCCGCGGCAATACTGCCAATATTATTGTCTACAGCATAAGCAACCTGATGAACAAATACGGACATTATCACCATAACTGTCAATCCATGGCTGATGGCAATTGTCCAGAAGCGTAAATCTTTAAACAAAGCTATTGTGGAAACTTTAGTAAATGTTGGAATTGAAGGCACTTGATAAGGTAGAGTTGTTTTATCGCCATCCGGCAGCATGCCGTATGCTTCCGGCTGTGTTTTGCGCATTAATGTTTGAGAAATTACGATTCCAACAATGAATGTGATGATTCCCAGGATAACCAGTCCAATTCTCCAACTGAAATATTTACCAAGATAACCCGCCAGAGGTGTAAGAGTCATAGTTCCAAAACTTATCCCCATTGTGGCAATACCGAGAGCAAGGCCGCGCATTTTAATGAACCATTTGCCGACCGATGAACTGCAGACAACAACGCCCATTCCGGTCGCGCCCAAACCGACGAGCAAACCATATGTGATATATAAACTAAGAGGGGTGTTAATGAAACCGGTTAAAATATATCCCGCTGCGGCAATTATGGCTCCGATGGTCATAATCCAGCGGGGAGCGATTCGATCCAACATGCGGCCGACGAAAATAGCTCCGATGGAATAAACCAGCATATTGATTGTCGCGGCTAGGGAAATTACCGAACGCGACCAGCCGTGTTCATCCGATAATGGTTTGACGAAAACACCAAAACAATAGCGGGTACCGTAATTGACTGCCATTACTAAAAAAGCACCCGCAACGATGTACCAGCCCCAAAATATTTTTTCTTTGTTCAACATAGCTTGCGGCGTTTTCTTTACCATTAAATCGGTTTGTGGTAAAACAAAAATATAATGCAATCAAAGATTAGACGTAATAGAAAAACATATAAAATTAAACGCCAATTTACCGGCCATAAATCCGACGGGAAAAAGCCTTTTACGCACTTGAAGCCGGAAATAGCGCCCCAGCTTAAAAGCGTTCTGGCGCAGATCGGCAAGCCACATCCCGCGCCTTTTGTGCCTGATGAATTTCAACTCAGCGCTCTTGACGCCATTAAACAAAATGATTGCTTGGTGATCGCGCCTACCGGATCGGGGAAAACCTGGATAGCGCGAGAAGCCATTTTATCCGTGATGGAAAAGAGCGGCCGTGCCTGGTACGCCTCACCCCTGAAAGCTCTTTCCAATTCCAAATGGGTGGAGTTCGGTCTGCATTTCGATCCGGAAAACGTCGGTATCATAACCGGCGATACAAAAGAAAATACCGAAGCGCCGATTATCGTCGGCACTACGGAAATACTACGTAATCAGCTCTACGATGCCATGCATCAGGGCTTTGATCTGAATTGCGATTTGGTCATACTGGATGAAGCTCACTTTCTTGGGGACATTGACCGTGGCGTCGTTTGGGAAGAAATAATGATTTACCTTCCGGTGCGGGTTAATCTGTTGCTTTTGTCGGCAACCATCGGCAACGGCGAGCAAATTGCCCGGTGGCTTGAATCCATCCGCAAAAAGCCATGTACGGTAATCCGCGAAGAAAAGCGCCCTGTACCGCTGTACCCTTTATTCCTGCATCCGTCCGGCTGTATTTATCCGTTTTTGGAAGGAAAAAAAGTTGCCAAACCGGTTTTTGAATGTATTCGAAAAGATGGCGGCGCGCGCAAAGGTGGAAGACGGATGCCGGATTACGGCGGCATTATCCGGGTATTGGAAAGATTCAACCTTCTGCCGGCCATTTTCTTCTTGAAGTCACGCGCCGAGTGTGACGCCGCGCTGATCGCCAGAACGATGATTACACCTCTTCAGAACTCAGAAAATTTTGATAATTCATTGTACGAACTTCTGGATCGTTTCCCCTCATTGGAAAATCATCGGCAGTTAAAAACACTGAGGATGGCGGGGCTGGCCGCGCATCACGGCGGACAATTACCTGCCTGGAAACTGCTGGTAGAAGAAATGATGAATCGGGGACACCTGCGGGTGATTTTTGCCACATCGACAATTGCCGCCGGCGTGAATTTTCCCGCGCGCACCATCGTGCTTTTTAATTCCGACCTGTTCAATGGCCATGATTTCCAACAGCTTTCGGCAACAGAATTTCGTCAGATGACCGGCCGGGCGGGACGCCGCGGGCAGGATAAAATCGGCTTCATGCTGGCAGTCAGCGGCAGGTTTATGGATTTAAACCATATCCGCCGTTTACTTTTTGCCGCACCGGAGGACATTCTAAGCCAGTTGAAAAATGATTTCGCAATGGTTTTGAATTTGCTCTTATCGCAGACTCCAGAAGATGTCCGGAAGATATTCGAAAGATCGCTTGCGGCCTATCAGCAAAATACAGACGGCAAACAGTCAACTTCTGCCGCCAGATCCCTTTGGGAAGATTTTTCGCGCCACTTGAAATTTTTGCAGAAAGAAGGGTTTGTGGATGACGCGGGAAAACTCACGGGCGACGGCCATTGGGCTTCCCGTCTGCGCTTGGATCATCCGCTGCTGGTGGCACAGTGTCTGCGCGAGAATGCCTTCCCGGAAGAAAATGAAAGAATACTGGCCGCGCTTGTTGCTATTTTTGCGTATGATCGTGACGATGAAATAAAGCTTACCGTAAAAGACATGGCGCCGAAACTCACGCTGGCGCTGAAGAAAGTATTACTTGCCGTACGGCCGCTGGCGCACCGCCTCGAAAAGGCAGGATTTGCCAGCGCGAAAATTCAACCATCAGCAGGCGTTGCCATGTATTACTGGGCGCAGGGAAGGAGCTGGGATACGGTGATCAAGGCTACCGGGATTGCCGAAGGTGATATGGCCTCGCTGGTTTTGCGTACGGCGGATAATCTACGGCAGATTGCCGCGCTCAAAGATACACATCCCGAAATTGCCGCATGCGCTTATCGGGCGAGGGAGGCAATTCTAAAAGAACCAGTGCTGTTCCTTTAAGGAAAGGCACAAGGGTTAAGGGACAGGTTAATGGTTTGTCATTCCGACGTGTGCCCTTTAGGGTATGAGCAAAGCGAAGAGGAATCTTAATAAAACAAGATGTCTCACTGCGGTTCGACATGACAGAAGAAAAGTCATTGCTTCTGACGAAGTCCTCGCAATGACAAGAATATAACAACATATAATTACTCTGTTGGACAGTATGGAAAAATTTTCAATGATAACTGATTTTGTCCCGGCAGGAGACCAGCCGCAGGCAATTTCAAATTTAGTAAAAGGTTTGGAAGAAGGGAAGAATCATCAGGTTCTTTTGGGCGTTACCGGTTCGGGTAAAACTTTTACCATTGCCAATGTTATTTCTTCCGTGCAGCGGCCGGCGTTGATTATTGCGCATAATAAAACTTTGGCCGCACAATTGTATGAAGAATTCAAAGGCCTTTTCCCCGAAAATGCCGTGGAGTATTTTGTCAGCTATTACGATTACTACCAGCCGGAAGCCTATCTGCCGACTACCGATACTTATATCGAAAAAGATTCGGCCATCAATGAAGAGATTGATAAGATGCGTCACTCAGCAACACATTCGCTTTTAACCCGGCGCGATGTAATTATCGTGGCCAGTGTCTCCTGCATTTATGGATTGGGATCCCCCGAAGCCTATTTAGGGATGCTTGTGCAGTTGGAAACGGGTATGGAATTTCCGCGTGAAGAAGTTTTACGACGGCTGGTGGAAATTCAATATGAGCGCAACGACATTGATTTCCATCGCGGCACTTTTCGCGTGCGCGGTGATGTAGTGGAAATATTTCCTCCTTACGAAGACGAGCAGGCACTGCGGGTGGAATTTTTCGGCGACACCATCGAATCGATGACACTTATTGATCCATTGCGCGGCAAGAAATTAGGCACGGTTAATAAAACAGCCGTTTATCCCGGCAGACATTATGTCACAACTCGCGATAATCTGAAAAGGGCAACTGCTGATATCCGGGCGGAACTGGCGCAGACGTTAGCTGAACTCAAAGAGCAAAATAAACTCCTCGAAATGCAGCGTCTGGAACAGCGCACTAATTTTGATTTGGAGATGATGGAAGAAATGGGCTACTGCCAGGGGATAGAAAATTATTCCCGCCATTTAACCGGACGAAAGCCCGGGGAGCCGCCACCGACGTTGATGGAATATCTGCCGCAGGATGCCCTTATCATTATTGATGAAAGCCATGCCACTTTGCCGCAGTTGTCCGGTATGTCTCGTGGCGATAGATCACGCAAAGAAACTCTGGTGAAATATGGTTTTCGCCTGCCTTCGGCATTGGATAATCGACCCTTGTGTTTTGACGAATATGAAGCATTGGCCAACCAGAGACTATATATTTCAGCAACCCCTGCCGCTTACGAATTGCAGAAAACGCATAGTATAAGAGTGGAGCAAATCATCCGTCCGACAGGGCTGATGGATCCCGAAATTGAAGTAAAACCGGCAAAGCATCAGGTTGACGATTTGTTCGAAGAAATCAGACTGAGAATTAAAAAAAATGAGCGTGTGCTGGTAACAACTCTAACGAAGAGAATGGCTGAGAATTTAACTGATTACTACGCAGGCTTAGATATTAGAGTGCGCTATCTTCATTCCGATATACATACATTGGAGAGGGTGGAAATCATCCGAGACTTGCGTTTGGGAGAATTCGATGTCCTTATCGGAGTGAACCTGTTGCGTGAAGGATTGGACATTCCCGAAGTATCGCTGGTAGCGATTCTTGATGCCGACAAAGAAGGATTTTTGCGTTCGGAGCGCTCGCTTATTCAAACGAGCGGACGCGCCGCGCGAAACATCAGCGGCAAGGTCATCATGTATGCGGATAAGATCACCAAATCAATTCAGGCCTGTCTTGATGAAACAAAAAGACGCCGAATTATTCAGCGTAAATATAATGAAGAAAATGATATAACGCCGGAATCAATTAAAAAGTCGATCAGCAATGTTTTGAGTTCAATTTATGAAGCTGATTACATGACCGTGCCGATAGCGCCGAAGAGCAAAATTATTCCTGCTACAGAAGAAGATTTGCCGGTGTTGATTGCCAAGCTTACGAAAGAAATGAAGCAGGCGGCAAAAAATATGGAATTTGAAAAAGCCGCCGAACTGCGTGACGAGCTTAAAGAACTAAACAAAATTCTTCTGGAGATTGGCTAGCTTTATGATTTGTCATTCCGGTGAAAACCGGAATCTAGAAAATAAAATTGTCAGTGGGAGCTACCCTCTGTCGCTAGCCCGCCCGGCAGCAAAGCCCAGAGTAACAGAAAAAAGAGGAATGGGTTTTCTTGTAGTTTAACGCATTTTAAAAATTCCCAGGACGCAGGGAGGGAAGAAAATTATGAAAATGAAAATAGCCATATTAACAGGCGGAGGAGACTGCCCGGGGCTCAATGGCGCAGTCAAGTGGGTAACGAAAAGCGCACTTGATCCAAGAATTGCGGCAAACCGTTCTATTTCATTTGAAGTTCTTGGCATTACCGAGGGCTGGAAGGGTATCATCGAGGTTGATCCTGACGATCAGAAAAGCTGCGAGAAGTACATCAAACATTTAGACGAAGAGATCGTCCGGACATGGGATCGTTACGGAGGAACAAACCTGGGAACATCACGGACAAATCCGTTTAATCCCCAAAATGACCGTTCAGCAAAGCTAATTGATAACATCAAAAAGTTAGGAATTGATGCGCTTGTTGTCATCGGCGGCGAAGATACCCTAGGTGTCTCCTATAAATTACATAAGCTGGGTATCAAAACAGTGGGTATCCCTAAGACAATCGACAACGATCTCGCGGGAACCGAATATTCGCTCGGTTTTGACACGGCGGTTAACGTTATCATGGAAGAAATCGACCGGCTGAGAACAACCGCCGGTTCCCACGGCCGTATTTTTGTCGTGGAAACAATGGGACGCCATGCCGGCTGGCTTGCTCTCCACGGTGGCGAATGTAGCGGGGCGTATATTATTCTGATACCGGAATATCCTTTCAAGATGGAACGTGTATGTGAACTTTTGCGGCAGCGGCATGGCCGTGAAATCAACTATTCCATCATTGTGGTTGCCGAAGCGGCCAAGCCCGCGGGAGGGCGTGAATTCCTCAAAGATAGTCACATAGACGATTTCGGGCATGAGTCGATAGGCGGAATTGCCAGTTACATAGCCACTGAAATTGAACGCAAAACCGGGTTTGAATCACGCCATATAATCCTTAGCCATCTGCAGCGCGGCGGATCACCTTCCGCCCGCGATCGCCTGATGGCCAGATGGTTTGGCATTGCCGCTGTTGACATGATTATAAATGAGGATTTCGGACGCATGGTCAGTTTGGTGGGCGGAGAAATTACCGGTGTTCCCCTGAAAGAAATTATTAATAAATTAAAATTGGTAGACGTAGAAAAGTATTACGATACGGAAAGGTACAACGGACGCAGAACCATCCTTTAATGCCAATTCGAAATCGAAGCTCCATTTTAGAAACTCTGTGGGGCTGTTATTAACAGTCTCATCATTGAATAGACACTTTGAGATTGAAATGTTTACTAGTATCGCGCTTCCTGGATTCCCCGGTCAAGCCGGGGAATGACAAAAAGGAAACCTTCATTCTGATAGCGACATACTTTTCTCTATACCCGCGGCCGGTATTCTCACCTCGACTAAATGTTCCTGATGATCATTAACTAGCTGAATCGTCCTGTCTTGTCTTGCGAAACCATCTATTGTGACACTCGCTTCTTCAACTCCGTCATTTGTTTGCTGTACAATGATCCAGTAGGTCGTTTCTCGAAACAGGTAATGAATTTTGAACTCTTTCCAATCCACAGGAAGGCAGGGCGCAAAACTCATTTTGTCCATGTTAATCGACATTCCCAGAAGTGATTCCAGGATAAGCCGGTACATCCATGCAGCGGAACCGGTAAACCATGTCCAGCCGCCACGGCCGACATGCGGAAAAAGAGCATAGACGTCGGAAGCAACAACATACGGCTCAACTTTATAGATATCTGCCTCTTCGGGAGATCTCGCATGATTGATCGGATTTATTATAGACAATAGATCCCATAGGCGCTGATTGTCGCGTAAAGCGGCAAAAGCCATGGCCGCCCAGATCGCTGCATGAGTGTATTGGCCGCCATTTTCTCTCACACCGGGCACATAACCTTTAATATAGCCTGGTTCCATTTCAGACTTATCAAAGGGCGGGTCAAGCAATTGGATCAGTTTTTGATCCCGGTGAACCAAGAGCCGATCTACGGCTTCCATAGCAAGCCTTGCGCGCTCAGGAGCACCAGCTCCTGATAGAACAGACCAACTTTGCGCAATCGAATCAATCCGGCATTCCGTATTCGTTGCTGATCCTAATAATGATCCGTCATCGAAATATGCACGGCGGTACCACTCGCCATCCCAACCATCGCGCTCAATGCTTTGCTGTAATTGAACTGCCTCTTTCTTGCATAACTCGGCAAAAGACATGTCGCTTTTCATCCGGGCAATTTCGGCAAATTGCATAAGCACTTCATATAGGAAAAAGCCCATCCAAACACTTTCGCCTTTACCCCCCTGTCCTACCTTATTCATACCATCATTCCAGTCGCCTGAGCCAATAAACGGCAGACCATGACTGCCGAATCTCAGCCCCTTTTTAATGGCTCGCGCACAGTGTTCGTATAAACTAGTTGCTTCATCAGCTAGACCCGGCAGGTCGTAATAGGAATCCTCCTCTGGTCTTACCTGGCGACCCTCAACAAATCTGACTATTTCATCCAAGATGCTCAAATCACCGGTGGTGATAATATAGCGACTCACGGCTAAAGGCAGCCACAGATAATCATCAGAACATTGTGTGCGCACACCCCTTCCAGAAGGCGGATGCCACCAATGCTGTACGTCTCCATCCTGAAATTGACGGCTCGCACATAAAAGCAAGTGTTGACGGACAAGAACCGGTTGGGCATAAACAAGCGCCATTATATCCTGTAACTGGTCACGGAAACCGAAGGCGCCGCCTGACTGGTAATAACCATTACGAGCCCAAAGACGGCATGATAGCGTTTGGTATAATAGCCAGCCATTGGTTAACACATTAAGAGACTGGTCCGGAGTTTCTACCTGTATAGTACCCAGTGTCTTCTTCCAGTATTTCTGCACTGCATCAAGAATGCTTTGCGCTATTGTTGATCCTCTGAAGCTTCTGACCGTGTTACTGGCATCATCGGCGCCTCTTCTTCCGGTAACACCAAGTCTGAAGATTGTTTCATGTTCCTGTCCATCATCCAATTCCAAGTTCACCTGGATGGCGGCGCAGGGATCCAGGGCTGCACCAACTTTGCCGGAGAGTTGTGTCCGCGTCATCGCCGCCGGATTGGAAAGTTCACCATTGCGCCCGATAAACTCAGTTCTATCTCCGGTGATGATTCGATTTTTATCGTCTACATCAAAGAAAACTACCCGGTCGGCAAATTCCGTATTGTATTGATTCCGTGCAAAAAGCGCCCCGCTTCCTGTATCGACTTCGGTTGTAACATGCATCATCGTTTTTGATCGCAAATCACCCAGCACCCACTCCACGTAACCTGTTACCGATAGACTGCGGGAACGGCCTGATTCATTGCGCAACTTTAATACTGTAAACTTTATCGGTGCGTCTATGGCCACATAAATCCACAACTCTGAGAAGATTCCCTCTTCCATATGTTCAAAAACGCTGTAACCAAATCCATGTCTGATGACATACGGTGTTGCCGAGCGGCAGGGCAATGGCGTTGGAGACCAGAAATAGCCGGTTTCTTCATCACGGATATAGAAGGCTTCTCCGCTGCTATCGCTTACGGGATCGTTGTACCAGGGTGTAAGGCGGAACTCATGGGCATTCTCACTCCAGGTTGAAGCAGAACCGCTCTCTGAGATTACTGATCCGAAGTGAGGATTAGCCAATACATTAACCCAGGGAGCCGGCGTCACGCTTCCAGGTTTTGTCGTGATGACATATTCACGCCCGCCGGGTGTAAATCCGCCCAGTCCGTTGAAGAAGGTCAGATTGGGGTGAGTGATTTCCTTTGTCTTCCGGATTGCGGCATGCTGAGCCCGAGTCGGCTTGAAACGAGGAACAACTGCTTCTATAAGAGAACGGCGGCTGATTTGTTCCGCCAGAGTTCCCAAGTTATCCTTAATTACTATACGGGCAACTGTTTGCAGAAGAATCCTGTCCTCATTTGATATCTGATCACCAGGCCTTACAAAAATGCCGCCCGGTTTGTCAATAACTGTTCCTTCAGTTCCTGCCGTAATCATGCCCTTTATCTGGTCGTTGAGTAATTGTCTGTAGATGGCATTATCTTCATTCCAGATCACCAGATCAATTGCCAGGCCTTTTAAGCGCCAGTATGCATGTGCCTGTTTGAGTTGACGTACAAGTTCGATATTTGCATGGTCACCGATCTGGAGCAGTACAATGGGCAAATCTCCGGAAATGGCGTAACCCCATAAACCCGATTGCCCGCGCCGGTTTTTTATGATGATCTTCGGATCAGTGCGCAGGGATGAATTGCTGTAAATTACAGAACCTGCCAGGCGCCCATAAAGTTGGGCGTCGGCTTCTGTGGCATTGATTTGCCGCAAGACTACCTGGCTATGGGTCCATGCCAGATTAAAAACACGATCGGCAAGACGGTGATCGTAATATTTTTCGGCAAGGCTAAGCGCATAATCGCGTGTTTCACTGATACCGGAAACGATATCAATCGTCACCGATTCTCCTGCATCCAACTTAACGCGGCAACGTATAGCCACAATGGGATCGAGAACGGAACCTTCAGTATTCGAAAGTGTTTCTGAAATATCTGCAGACCAATTCATCGCCTGCGGATTGGCCAAAGTATTTCCACGACCGATAAACTTTAAACGATCTGTTTCATAGGATACTTCCTTGCTCTCCGTCCCGTGCAATACCATCAGGTGAAACATCCAGTGCGGCGGTTCACCTTTTGAACGAGGCCTTCTTGTACAGAGAATCGTCTGGCGCTCACGGATGATCTCCGTCTGAACAAAAAGATTGGAAAACGCGGGATGCAGCGCGTCGGCTGCAGGTAAAGCCAGAACAATTTCCGCGTAACTGGTTATATCTATCTCTCTTAGCCTTCGTGAACGGTTTGTGATACGTAGGCGTCGTAGTTCAATATCATCTTCCGGAGATACAGCTATCTCCGTGTGTGTGTTGATTTCATTATCGCGACGCCGAAACTCAACCCTAGCGTCAGAGAAAATCGCTTCATATCTTTCCGGTTGTTTTAGCGTTGGTTGATAGGCTGTTGACCAAAACTCTCCACTTATCACATCGCGGATGTAACAGAATGTTCCCCAATTATCGCGGGTAGAGTCTTCGCGCCAGCGTGTAACGGCCAACTCCTTCCAGCGGCTATATCCACCTCCCGCATTGGTGATCATCACATGGTATCTTCCATTGGACAATAATTGCACTTCCGGTACGGGTGTGTTGGGAGTTTTAAATATACGCGCCGGAACCTTCTGGCTGAGTGAAGCCTTGCGCATGGTAGTATCCTCGGCGATTTGCCGATAGAACGCCACAGCCCTGGGAATGCGCTCCTGGAGCAGCAGCATCGTCGATTGAAACTTCGGATCAGACTCGAAACGTTTTTGCATCGGACGATCAAGCAGTAGATAAGCCAGAGCCAGTAAACTCATGCTTTGGTGATGAGCCATAAATGATCTGACCACAACACTCGATTCACCACGAGGCAGACGTGAAGATGTGTAATCTATTGCTTCATAGAAACCATATGGCCCTTCCATACCGTCCCGGGCAAGCTGCTGAAGATTCAGGCAGGCCTCTTCCGGTGCTACCATTAGCGCCAGTGCTGAAGCATATGGTGCGATAACCAGATCATCGAAAAGCCCTCGTTTTAGACCGAGCCCTGGAACACCAAAGCCACGATACTGGTAGTTAAGATGGACATCGATTGTACTGTAACCGGATTCTGAAATGCCCCATGGCACTCCTCGGCTTTTTCCATAGTCGATCTGCCTGCATACAGCTGCCTTGTATGTCTGGTCCAACAGTGTGTTTTCGTAATTGGGCATCACCAGAAGCGGCATAAGATACTCAAACATTGAACCATCCCAGGAAAGGAGAACAGGGTATCTTCCTGGATTCGTCAACAGGCGTCCCAGGGCAAACCAGTTCTCCTGAGGCAGCTGCCCCTGCGCAATTCCTATGAAACTGCAAAATCTGGCCTCCGAAGCCAGCAGATCATAGTAACTTGCATCCCAACGACGCTCAGTAGTGCTATAGCCAATAGTCAACAACCGACGTCCTTTATCATAAAGGAATCTGTAATCCATATCAGCAAATTCATTTGCTTGTACTGCCAGGCGGTTGATCGCCGCTATTCTTTCCCCTGCATGCTGACTTCCTTCCTTGACCATCCTGCGAAAATCAGCATGCCACGCTGCCTCCTCGGCAGTTGTATTTATACCGATTATATTTTTGATTGCCTGTAGCAACTCCTTTTCTGATATTGTCAATTTTCGTAACGTGGGAATCTTAATAGTTTCAAAAAACTCGCTTAGCCTGGCCGAAGGGTATTTAAGCGTAATCCAGGGACAAAGAAAGGTCATTTCATCTAAGGCATCACCACATTGATGCACCAGGGCTTTCACCCACCTCATGATATGACTCTCCGTGTTTGCGTCAAAGGCGCCAGCAAGATCAATAGAGGACTTCGCGAGATGATCAAGGCACTGCCGCAATGGTTGTAACATCATTTTGCCAGGATCTGACAATGAGGCCAGATATTTTTGAAAAGCGGCAAGTTGTTTTGACGCTGTGACTCCCGTAACCTCCATGAGGACAGTAATAGTGTCGCTGATACCTTTGAACAATTGAGATCCCCAAATCTTCTGATAGGGAAGATCAATAAATCCCCATCGCAACGTTAATAAGTGACCGCTAAGATTTCCGCTATCCACGGTGGATATGTAATGGGGCCGCAGTGTTGCTAAACTTTGTGTGTCGTACCAATTATAAAAGTGACCACGATAGCGTTCCATTTTACCCATCGTATGGAAGGCATCGGCTGTGCGTTCGATTAATTCTCCTGCCGAAATGTAACCGAAATCATACGCAGATAAATTTGCCAGCAATGCCAGTCCCATGTTTGTCGGTGATGTGCGATGTGAAATTACGGCAACCGGATACTCCTGATAGTTATCAGGTGGCAGCCAATTATCATCCGGTCCGACGAATGTTTCGAAGAATGCCCAGGTTTTGCGGGCAATTTTTCGAAGAAAGATGATTTGCCCATCTTTCAGTTTTATACCGCCACGAACAATTGGCCGGCTAACCCACCAGGTAATTCCGGGAGATAGAAACCAAAGAACCAGTACGAACAAAGCTGCGTTAAGAGCGCCAGGTCTCGACATCAGCAGATAAATAAATAGTACTGAAGAAAGCAAAGGGGCTATCCACATCGATCGGCAAGAAGCAGCAAAGCTATTGCTGCTATGGCTCGTTTGGTTGCCGGAAGGATTCCACTCCAGCAGTCGCTTGTGTGTTACGAGCATCCGCCAAAGTGTACGAGCAATTGCATCCAGACTAAAAAATGCTTCATAAGGAAGACAAACAAGCGTATACAAAGTCTGAAAAAAATGCCTTCTGGCCTGACGCAAGGCAGTGACAAAATGCTGTCTCAATAGCACATCTCCCGGCTTGCGTAAGAGCTCTAGAAATATTTCGCCTGTGGAAGGGATTAGAAGAATTCCGATCACCATTATTGTCCACAGCCAAACCGGAGACATGATTGTCCATCCCATAATTAACATCATGGTCAGAGCCGCTGGAACCAGACTGCGACGGAGGTTGTCGAAAATCTTCCACTGGGAAAGCCAGGATATTTTATTTTTCTTATGTCCCCCACTAAAGGCCGGAACTTCCGACCTCAGCCAACTGGCAATTTGCCAATCTCCGCGCATCCAGCGATGCCTTCGGCTCACATCCATGCTGTATTGAGAGGGATATTCCTCGTATAATTGAACATCGGAGAGCAAACCCGAACGCGCATAGCAACCTTCTATGAGGTCGTGGCTAAGTATCCGGTTTTCGGGAAGGCGGCCACCGAGAGCCTTCTCAAACGCATCGACATCATAAATACCTTTGCCGATATATGAACCTTCACCAAATACATCCTGGTACATATTGGAAACAACGCGTGTATACGGATCAATACCGGTTTCACCTCCCCATAGTCGCGCATACCATGACTTGCCATCGCCCGATAAGCTTTCGGCGATTCGCGGCTGAAGAATACCATAACCATCACAAATACGCTTTTGTGCTTCGTCATAACGTGGACAATTCAGCGGATGAGCCATAGCTCCCACAAATTGCTGCGCGGAATCGCGGGGAAGTTGAGTATCCGTATCCAGAGTAATTACGTACTTCACATTGGATAATATTTCAGTGATACCGACGATAAGAGAGAAGCAATCTTTTGCACCACCGCGCAGAAAAGCATTCAACTCGGCTATCTTTCCACGCTTACGCTCATAACCCATCCAAATTTGCTCCTCTGGATTGAAGCGGCGTGGACGATGGAAGAGAAAGAAACTTCCTCCTTTTGCACCTCTATACTTATCATTGAGTTCTTCAATCCTCATCTCGGCCAATCGCAAAAGCGCATCATCCCCGGAAGTCGTTTCTTCATGGGCATCAGAAAAATCGGTCAGCAAACCAAAGTGCAGATTATTATCCCGGTTTGCCAAAAATCTGATCTCCAGTGATTCGACCAGGTCTTCTACGTTTTGAGCACTTGTAAGCATAGTCGGGATTACCACCAGAGTGCTTGATTCCGGTGGAATTTCCAGGGAAAAATCCATACGCGGCAGCGGATGCGGATGAGCCAAAAGTGTAGCCAGCCAGTTCGTCAGCGCTACGGCCAGACTACTTGCGCCCAGAATAAAAATAATAGCGATAGGCACAAGTATCCAACCGTGCAAACTATTGGTTTGAACTTTTAGAAGTAAGCCGCAAGCGACGATTAACGTGATTACGATTATTGTCGCAAGATAGATAAACAACGGAAATTTGAATATAATTCGAAGAATGAATTCAGATACGGGCTGGTGCATCTGAGCCTTTTGTTCAAGGTCCCGCAATCCTTTGTCGATCAGATAAAAACCAACATGTGTCACTCGATCACCATTGCTACTCTTTGATGAGCCTTCCCGGGACAAATCGATTGCAAGGCGCGCCACTTCACTTTCGGATATGGGGCTGTTTTTTGCTATCTTTTCAACGGCATGACGATAACGGTCTCGAGTCGTAAAATCCATTTTGATATAGATATCACTGGGATCTTCACGCAGTATCTGTTCGACAACACTCATTGTCTCAACAAACTCACGCCAGTTCATAGCCGTCAGAAACCGGAGGCTGCCGATGCTGTTACTTACAGATACCTGGTCGGCGGCCTGTTGCTGATTCTCGGATCGGACCACCTGTTCCATCGTCAGATGAGACTCGGAAAGCCGCTGCTCAATCCAGGTGAGGGGCAACGTCAAGGCCGGACTCTGTCCTTGCAAACGACGCGCAAATTCCGCGACAAATGAACTTGCCATCGGTTGATCGGACCGTGACATATCCGCGATTACCAGAACGAGGCTTTTGGGGTCTTTCCGGGCAATATCGGTCATCTGGTCAGCCCAATAATCGGCTCGCTCCCTGTCGGCAATACCGGCAATAATTCGCGTTCCAATGCGTCGCAGATTTTCGATCAGCGCCAGACGCAGCATAATCGGAATTGCCCATAACTCGCCCAATTTCAGATCTGTTACCGTTTGGTAGGCTGTAACAAAACTAATGAGACTTTCCATATCCACCCGTCCATCACCATGGGAGATTGTCTCCAGTGCAATATCATATACCCGGGGGAGCCCGGCCGATGGCCCATTTTGCAGACGCGGCAATCCCCGGCTATAGCCTTTGGACAAGTGTCTTTTAGCCATGCGAATATGTTCTTCAATTAAATAGAAGTTATCGAGAAGCCATTCTTCGGCAGGTGCTATAGGGCTGTTATCTTTGACCACAGCTGTCAGCTGGTTGCATGTTTCAATCAGCACATCTTCATTCTCATTGAGCCGCGCCAGAAGCTGTTCAGAAACTCTTTCTCTCGTCAATTTATGCACGTTTGCCAGTGTTTTGCCGTGCTGCTTCATCTGGTCCGAGCTGAGCAATTCCGATCGCAGAGGTAATTCATCGTAGGAGTACTTCCTTCCGAGAGCACCTCTGCGGGGGTGTTTCTTCAAGTTCAGCAATGGTTCTAAAATTTTATTGTCGATTAACTTCACTCTTTTGTCTCCTCACTATGGCAAGCCGGATCTATAGCCAGTCATTGTTCGTTTGCCGGATGTGTTTTCTTTGTCTGATCCGCTAATCTGTATTATAAAGACAATACAAATCTACTGCTGAACCGAAATTATCAGCAACTGTTTACCTTCTGAAAACTGAACCTTAAAAGTCGGGACATATAAGAAAAGAAATATGTGGTGGAACAAAAAATGTGGTACAAAAATATGTTATATTATTATATTAAATAAATACAAAATTCAATGCTAATGTTACAAGATAATTCCAATTGAATAAAATTTTGCTGGAGATGGGCTAGTTCCATTATTCGTCATTCCGGTGAAAACCGGAATCCAGAAAATAAAATTTCATTGGGAGCTATTCTCTACCGCCCGCCTGAGCATCTGCGCAGCCAATGAAAAACATCGACACCACACCTCAAATTTTGCGATTAATATTTCCTTGACATACAAAACCGAAAGTTCTTATACTTCGCCCGCAATATCTGATCAAAAAAAATACTAAAATAATTTAAAGAACGGAGGTATAGGCATGGCAGAAGCAAAAGGATTGGATAAACCGGTAAAATTGAAAGCGGACTTGGCGGCATTACTGGGCGCCAGCTCACTTCCGCGTACTGAGATAACCAAAAAGTTGTGGGATTACATCAAGAAAAATAAACTACAAACCAAAACAGTCAATGGTAAACCGGAAAATGCCGGCAAGAACATTGTGGCTGATGCTAAATTAATTAAAATATTTAACAACACCAAAATCAAGAGTAAGACCGGCAAAGTAACGGATTTTACAAAGTTACAAGAAGGCCAGACTATCGATATGATGCAAATGGCATCTGTTATTAGTGCCAATATCGAATAGGCTGAACATATATATTTTTTTTCCAAATAGGCGGGTGTAACAGCCTGCCTATTTGTTTGCCCCTTTCAGGTAAACATTTTTCACGGCAGTACTGGTTCTGGCGATCCAATCTTCAGCGGGTGAGTTACCGTTATCTCGATTGCAGAGGTCTGCATAACGGATTTGTCTGTTCTAGAAAGTAGCGGTTACAAGCGGCAAGAAATATGGAATTTGAAAAAGCCGCCGAACTGCGCGATGAGATAAAAGAGCTAAATCACGGATATAGACCCCAAAACAAGCTGTGAGGTATTATATCCCTGCTTATACGGGATAATTCGGCTAACAAATTCCGATGCACTTCGTTTCGGAATTTGAATCTCATTACCCTCCGCTTTGCGGGATCAATTCCTCTTACGCTTCAAACTTCGCGTAGTTCGTTTTCAGCGAGTGTCATTGATTCGATCTGCAAGCTTCAGTGCACTCTGTTTCTGAAGCTTGGGTCTCATTACAATATAGTCCCACTTAGCTTCGCACGTGGGATAATTCAACTGACAGATATTACTGCACTGCGTTTGTAATATCTGAGTTTCATTAGAATTGGAGTTTCACGAACAAGATTTTGCTGGAGATGGGTTAGCTTTATGATTTGTCATTCCGGTGAAAACCGGAATCCAGTGATAGTAAAACGGTCATTAACTTCTTCCTGTTCTAAACAATCCGCGGAGTTCGGTAAAAGTACCCTCTTTCAAGTCGAATTAACCACAGTATAAATTCTGTTTTTTAATTATTGATTATTGATAAGAATTACTTATTAAAGTTAATGTTACTTATTTTCTTTGTCCAATTTAGCCGCAGCTTCCGGCGTAGACACTGTTTTACTCATAAAAAACATCCTAACAATACCCCAAGCAATCAGCCAGTAGACAAACATGGCTAGAAGTGTGGTCCATTCAAAAACACTGCCTTCGACCTTCGTGACATTGAAGACGTTGAGAAACGGCGCGGCAAAAGGATAACTGACATTGTAAATAAAGCTGCTAAAACCAGCTGAAGGGTTGGCGGCAAGTAGCTTTAAGACAAATCGAAACGCCAATAGCGCTTCGAGTAGACCTGCAATATACCAGACAATTTGCGTGCCGCGGTATAACGGCTTAGTAGTGCGAGAGTTGTATGAGTCCATATATTTATTAACCATCCATTAAATTATTTTTGAGCTTAATACTTGGTTACGACCACCACCGCATATTTATTAATTATAATTTGATCTTAACATGTTAATCATTAATTTGAAAGCAAATTTTCTCCGTTCAATTAAACCAAGGATAATAACTTTTTTATCTGCCTTATCGCCATATCCGGGGCTGGAAACGTTTTTTTCCAGTCATAAGTTCGAAAGTTACGCCATTTCACGCCCGACGACAAACATCAACACCATATCTCACATTTTACGGCCAAGATTTAATTGACATACAAGACCAACAATTTTATAGTTTATTTAGGAACAAGCAACGTCTTATCAAAAAATAGGCCAATGATGTTGGGCCAAAAAGCCGGACAAAAAAAATTGGAGGCAAAATGACTTCAAAAATTTCAAATAGCTACGACGTTATTGTTATCGGTTGCGGGATAGCCGGTTCAGCTGTCGGGGCCCTATTATCGAAGATGGATCATAAAAAGGTTCTCATCCTCGAGGCTTCGTCGCAGATTGGGGGGCGGGCTACATCATTCCGCGGGGAAGGTATTACAGACGCCGACCAGTTTCGTAAGACGCTGGCGCTATCCGCCCATTCTTGGGTTAGCGATCGGACGGAGCCGGATCTGTCCACAATGATAAAAAAGAAAATGCTTGATGGATATGTCCTTGAAGCCGGCGGCCGTGGTGCCTGGTTTACCAACCGGGGGCGTGTGAGCCAAGCCCTGGCGCTGTTTAACAAGGCTTCAATTTTCTATCCCAATGAAGGCTTTGTCTGGTATGACCGTGACTGGAAGCCTCATATCGTCGGCCGGAGAAACAAATATGGCTGGATGAGCGATGAAGATTACGCTGAGATGGTGAAGGTCCATAAACGCAAGCTCCAGGTACGCACGATAGCTGAGGCTGAAAAATTCGACCATGTGACTTTGAAAGATTGGGTGGAAGGGATAACGCAAAATGAACTGGCACAGGAATTCCACTATGCCATGGGGACTTTCCAGACGATCATTAATGATCCGGCGCTAAACGCTGCGGGAGAGAACCTGAAGGTATTTCTACAAGTCCAGGAGACCGGGGTGCATATAACCAATGGGTCCTGGGCGTTCGCCGGGGCACCCGGGCACCGCTTTATTACCGAGGGTTTTGCTACGGTGGTCAAAGATAACGGAGGAGACATCGTTACCAATGCCGCGGTTAAAGAGGTTATCATTCAGAACGGAAAGGCGATTGGTGTGGTAGCTGAAATTGAAGGCAAAACCGTGGAAATAAAATCCCCGACGGTAATCTGCACTGTCCCGCCAAAGGTCTTATTGAAACTCATTCCGGAGAATTTACTGCCGGCGGATTTCGTCAGATTAACTAAAAAAATAATTCATACTTCCATGGTTGCCGCCCAGATTGGCATGACCAAACCTCTGCATGAATTCTGCGAGCTTAGGGTTGATCCCAGATCTTTCTACCATACTTCAATGCTGATTCCTGAGAGCGAAGGGCTCTTCCGAGGCAATGTGCCGCTGGATATTATTGCCATGTCGGCTATCGCGCCGACCAGCGCGCCGGAAGGTAAGCACCTGATGGGCATGGCCAGTAGTATTCTGGATAGCGAAGCCCATGATAAGAAAAAAGCGAATATCGTGATCGACCGGATGTTGAAGTTTTTAGATACCGCTTTTAAAGGCTGGAGGAAATCGCTGGAGTGGATGTTGTTTACCGTTGGAGATACCTGCATCCTTTGGCGACACCCGGAAGATGAGTGGGTGGATGTCAAATGCCCTACTATCGAGGGATTGTATTTTGCCGGTGATACCTATGGGAAGCGCATTAACGAAGGCGGCATCGAGGGGGCTGCCCATTCTGCATTTATTTGTGCCGGTGCCATAACCGGCAAGGACTATCTACAGCTTCTGCCGCCGGTTTTCCGCTAAGCGTCATGGGAATAAAAAAACCGAGTCGTCCTGTATTATGACGACCGCAGGGAATATCGCGAAGGAATACCGGTAAAGGCGATATCCTTTTGAAAAGGAAGCTATGCTATGAAATCACTATTCAATGCAATCCGCGTTATGTGGCTTGTCTTGTGGGCGGCAATTGCGACCATTATCCTGGGTATTCCCGTCATGATTGCGGGCCTGTTAAGTCGTACCGGCAATCTCGCGTTCTCCATTTCGAAGCTCTGGGCATACACCATGCTTGCCGTCTCCTTTGTCCGCACGGAAATAAAAAACAAGGCGAAGATTCTGAAGGGGACATCATATATCATTATTTCCAACCACCAGTCGCTTTTCGACATCATCGCGCTGGTTACCGCGCTGGGCATTCAATACCGCTGGTTCATCAAAAAGGAAGTTCTCAAAATCCCGATTTTCGGGTACGCGTTGTACGCCTCACGGAACATCTTCATCGACCGCTCCAATACCGCCAGCGCAATCGAGAGCATTAACAAGGGCATCGATCGACTGCCCAAGGGCGTAAGCGTAATGGTGTTTGCCGAAGGGACCAGGTCGTCCGATGGGCAGATTCATGAATTCAAAAAAGGGGGATTCATGGTAGCCATCGCGCGGAAGATCTCCATCCTGCCGGTTACCGTCAATGGAAGCCGGCGCGTCCTGCCTAAGGGAAGCCTTGTCGTGAAGCCGGGAAAAATCCAGGTCGTGATCGGAGATCCCATTGATACCAGCGGCTATACCAACGCTACCGCTCAAGCGCTTATCGACAAAACGCGTCAGGCGGTCATCGCAAATTTCGATCCCGAATATGTAGGAAAAGCCTGACTAACATTATTTTGATTTGTATTCTTTTTTAGCATTCAGCAAGCACTTCTTTCCGACGTTATGCCCTTGATATATTTCCATGAGTATTATAGATTTCAACCCGTATTTTAAAGGCTGAAGGAGTCTTAATATAGATGACACAACCGACAACCTCAAACCCAACCGATTTTATCCGAGATATTATAAAAGATGACCTCCGGACGAACAAACACGAAGGGCGTGTTGCTACCCGTTTCCCACCCGAGCCCAACGGCTATATCCATATTGGACATGCCAAGTCGGTTTGCCTCAACTTCGGCATTGCCACACAATATCAGGGGACCTGTAATCTCCGGCTGGATGATACAGACCCGCTAGGCGAGTCCATGGAATACGTGGAATCTATCATCCGCGATGTCCGCTGGCTGGGATTTGACTGGGGAGACCGTCTGTTTTATGCCTCCGACTATTTCGAGAAGCTTTATTCATTTGCAGTTCGGCTCATCAAAACCGGCAACGCCTATGTCTGCAGCCTGAGCGCCGATGAGGTGCGGGAGCAACGTGGGACGTTCACCGAACCGGGGCAGGAAAGTCCCTATCGCAACCGCTCCATGGAGGAGAACCTGGATCTGTTTTCACGCATGCGGGCCGGCGAGTTTGCGGATGGCGCCCATACACTACGCGCCAAAATCGACATGGCTTCGCCCAACATTGTCCTGCGGGATCCCGTCCTCTACCGTATCAAACGGGAGCCGCACTACAGGACGGCAACTAAATGGGTTATTTATCCCATGTACGATTTTGCTCATTGCCTCTCCGACGCCCTGGAAGGAATTACCCACTCCATCTGTACCCTGGAGTTCGAAAACAACCGTCCCCTGTACGACTGGATCGTGGAAAGGCTGATTCCTGCCCAACGACCTCAGCAGATCGAATTCGCCCGTCTCAGTTTGAGTTATACGATTCTCAGCAAGCGGCGGCTCATTGAATTGGTGGAAAAAGGCTTTGTGCAGGGCTGGGATGATCCGCGTATGCCCACCGTGACGGGAATGCGGCGCCGGGGCTACACGCCTGAAGCCATCAGAAAATTCTGCGCCCAAATCGGTGTGGCCAAAAACGACAACCTGATTGATGTAGCCCTGCTTGAACATTGCGTGCGCGAGGATCTCAATGATCGCGCGCCCAGGGCGATGTGCGTCTTGCGGCCCCTGCGGGTGGTGATCGACAATTACCCGGAAAACCAGCCAGAAAGCCAGATAGAAAAGTTCGAGTTCGCCAATCATCCGCAAAGCCCCGACATGGGGACTAGAGAGGTTCCCTTTTCCAGGGTGCTGTATATTGAGCGTGACGACTTTCACGAAAATCCGCCCAAAAAATATCATCGCCTCGGTCCCGGACGGGAGGTTCGCCTCCGAAATGCGTATGTCATAAAATATGAAAACATGGTGCGAGACGAGCACACCGGTGAGGTGGTTGAACTGCACTGCACGTATGATCCCCAGACCCGTAACGGACCGCCGGCAGACGGACGCAAGATACAGGGGGTTATTCACTGGGTCTCTGCCCAGCACTGTGTATCTGCACAGGTGCGATTGTACGACCGGCTATTTAGTATTGAGGATCCGGGAAGAGAAGGGGATGACTTTACGAAATATCTGAATCCGGGTTCTCTGGAAATACTGACAACCTGCTATGCCGAGTTGAGTCTGAAAAATGCAGAGCCGGGCAGCCGTTATCAGTTTGAAAGGTTGGGGTATTTTTGTGTTGATGCGAAAGATACTGTCGCCGGAAAGCTAGTTTTTAATCGGGTTGTGCCGCTGAGGGATTCATGGGCGAAGATAGCCGGAGACCTTTGAAAAATTGCTTTCTTCCGTCATACCGGCGCAGGCCGGTATTCAGATGTTGTCCCCGGCAGCGAGGCCCGGCGCATGCCTGGGAAAGCCGGGAACCAGTTATAAAAATACTGGATTCCGTATCAAGTACGGAATGACAAAGGAGTACTAATTACTAGTTTGTCAAAGGTCTCGTCGAAAGAAGGATTAGAATTGGCTGGGGAATAAGGATTCGAACCTTAATAAACGGAGTCAGAGTCCGTTGTCCTACCATTGAACGATTCCCCAGCAAGGAATGCTTGGCCTGTTTAGTTTTCGGGCGGGGTGTATATAATGCGATTGATTTTTTATGTCAATAAATTTTCTTGTGAAACTCCAATTCTAATGAAACCCAGATATTACAAACGCAGTGCAGTAATATCTGTCAGTTGAATTATCCCACGTGCGAAGCTAAGTGGGACTATATTGTAATGAGACCCAAGCTTCAGAAACAGAGTGCACTGAAGCTTGCAAGTCGAATTATCCCGCGAAGCGGAGGGTATAATACCCCGCAGCTTGCTTTGGGGTTCATACCCGTGGTTCATAAGTTCCTGTCATGGAGTTCAAGAGCTTATCGACAAAACGCGTCAGGTGGTCATGGCGAATTTCGATCCCGGGTACATATCATTTCTCTTTTATCAACACTACACCTCACATTTTGTGGTCAATATCTAATTGACATACAAAACCCTTCTTCGTATACTTCCACTGTGAAAAAAGAAGTTCTTATCAATATCAATTCAATTCAATCAATATCAATCGGATTAGGAAATAAGGCAAAGAGCGATGAAATGTACTGATCGATAATCAGCCACACGAAAAGGAGAAATATATGAAAAGGTACGGGACATTCATCAGAGAAGAGAGCAAGGCGCTCCTGAACAATGTGCGGAACTTTGTGGACAAGGAAATCATGCCGGTCAGAGTCCAACTCGACGAGAGCCGCGAGGTCTGCGAAGAGGTGATCGATAAGCTTGTCAAGATGGGGATGCAGCGCTACGGCCTTGCGCCAAAATACGGCGGCGTTCAGATCGGTTCTGCTGTCGAGTATGTTGCGGTCTGCGAGGAGCTTGCGCGAGGGGACAGTGGGCTGGCAACAGAGATGACCTGCCCGGAATGGCTCTTCGGGCCGGCGATGCGGGCGCGCAACAAGGCCGTGCTCGAAAAACTGATGACTCCGTTCTGCTCCGATAAGCGCCATACGGCCTGCTTCGCCTTAACCGAACCGGCCGGGGGCTGTAACGGCGAAGACCCCACCCAGCACGGAGCGACCCTCCGGACGACCGCTAAACTCGACGGCAACGAATGGGTGATCAACGGGTCTAAGCGGTGGCCCGGCGGTGCAGGAATTGCCGACGTTTACGGAATCCTCTGTACGACCGATCCGTCATTGGCAGAGAAAGGAGTAGCGCTGATTTACGTTCCGAAGGGGCTTCCCGGCCTGACCTTCGGGAAACCGGAGAACAAAATGGGTATGCGCTACAGCGATGTGAATGCGGATATCTACCTGGATAACGTGCGTGTGCCCAAGGAATACCGCCTGGCCGGACCCGGAGAGGATTGGAAACTGTTCCGCGCCGCCCTGTCGTGGGGCCGACTCAGCAGCGCCGGATTCGCCGTCGGAAACGCGCAGGCTGTGCTTGAAATCGTAATAGATTATACAGCGAACAGATTTTACAAAGGAAAGGCCGTCAGGGAACATACGCTCCAAGCAGCTATGATCGCCGACATGGCAATCGGGATCGAAAGCGCCCGTGCTTATTACCTGAGCGTCGCCTCTATGTTCGACCGTGGCAATGAATTTGGTGATCCGGGCGATCATTATTTGATGGGAAAGGCGAGTGGGGCCAAGGTCTATGCCTGTGATGTCGCGGAGATGGTCTGTAACCGGGCCATGGAATTGATGGGCGCCTACGGATACACCAAAGAATACCATGTTGAGAAATACCTGCGCGACTTCAAGATCATCCAACTGTGGGAAGGCGGAGGACAGCTCGGACGACTCGAAGCGGCGATGGGCTACTATCCCATCCCTTAATCCTGATAAGGAGATATTTTCATGAATGATCGACACATGGAGAGAATAAACTTGATCCGCGCCGTATTTCCTGAAGGCATCCCCCGGCTCTGGTGCCCGCCTCTCACCCATTACAAGGATAATGGGACGATTGATTTTGACCGCATGAAGTCTCACCTCGCCTATATTTCTCCCTGGGTGAAGGGCTTCCTGATTCCCGGTACAACGGGAGACGGCTGGGAACTCACGGAGGAAGAAACACTGCAGGTAACCGAATTCGCCGTAGCTTATACGCGGGACAAGGATATTCATATTCTCGTCGGACTTCTTAGGCCCGATGCAGAGGGTGTGAAGAGGACGCTTTCGGCCATGAAGGAACGCAACGTTTTTCATTTACCGGAAAAGAAAGGAGCAGGCCAGGTAATAAGCCCCCGTAACGTCTGCGGCATTGCAATCTGTCCACCCCGCGGCAAGGATCTATCGCAGAAGGAAATCGAATCGGGGCTAGCGGAAATTATGGATATGGCCCTGCCCACTGCCCTTTACCAGCTTCCCCAATTAACGCAAAATGAGGCGGCGCCGGAAACATTTGCCCGTCTTACGGAGAAATACTCAAATCTGATTTTTTTCAAGGACTCCAGCGGCAACGACCGCATCGCTTCCTCTTCCGTCGATAAAGGCGACGTCTTTCTCGTTCGCGGCGCCGAAGGGGATTATGCAAGCTGGTTGAAGGAGGCCGGTGGGCCTTACGACGGTTTCCTCCTCAGTCTGGCCAATTGCTTTCCCCGGGAGCTTCGATCAGTTATTGAAAATCTGGAAAAGGGTGATTTCCAGGCCGCCGGAGAGATTTCCGGACGGCTTAGCACTGTGCTCGGAAAGATCTTCACCATCGTCAAGCCCCTGACCCATGGAAATGCATTTACAAATGCCAACAAGGCCATTGATCATTTTCTTGCCTACGGTCCCAATGCGGCAAGCCGTCCCGGACCACTCCTCCACGCCGGGGTTCGCCTCCCTCAAGAGATTCTGACGGCCACGGGGAAAGCTCTAGACAGCCAGGGTTTTCTGCCTGAGAGGGGCTATTGGGCGTAGGGATGTCCGATGTCACCATGTATGAAGGAAGGGCGGAAGAAATAGGGCTCTGTCCCTAATATTCACCTACTACAATTTATCCCGTTGACTTACAAAGCAGATTCTCCCAATAAAGACTGGAATAACATAATAATATTAGTGGGAATACTAGTCCGCAAGTAAAATTAATTAATGAAACTCGCTGAAAACAAACGCAGTGAAGTTTGAAGCGTTAGTTGAATTAATCCCGTAAGCGAAGCTTATCGGGATCGAATAATGACACACTCAGATATTCCAAGCGTAGTCTAGTAATATTTGTTAGTCGAATTGATTCCGCAAAAAACGGGATTAATCTCGATAGCTCTAGATAGCGGGATATGATAAATATTCCGTTACTTGTCCTGAAGATAAAAATGAAGCAGCAAAAGACACCTGAAAGGAGAAGCCGATGGATCTCGGACCACTTTTCGAACCTAAGACCTTAGCGGTGTTCGGCGTATCAGCAAGCAATTACCACCATCCGGCCAACGAGATATTTAGCAAAAATCAACACCGGTACCCGGTGACGGTCTATGGAATCAACCCTGGCCGTGAGATGATAGGCGGACAAAAGATCCACCACAGCATAGCGGATATTCCTGAGCGGATCGATCTGGCAGTCATCGCTGTCAGGGCCGATCTCGTGCCGGATGTGTTATTCGAATGCATCAAGGCAAATGTCCGTTCTGCCGTGATTATATCAGGAGGCTTCAAGGAAGTCGGCAGGCAGGATCTGCAAAACAGAATTGTCACCATAGCTCGAGAAGCATCATTCCCTTTCATCGGTCCTAACTGTCTTGGTATCTACGTCCCAGACCATGTGGATACGTTCTTCCTGCCAAGCGAACGCATGATAAAACCTCTCAAGGGAAACATCTCCTTTGTGAGCCAGAGCGGTGGTATTCTCGTGGATCAGATGATAAAATTTACGGCTGACGGCATCGGTTTTGCCAAGGCCATCAGCATCGGAAACAAAGCACTCATTGGCGAAATTGATCTTCTCAATTATTTCAGCACTGATCCGGCTACGGACGTGATTGCTTTCTACATTGAAGGTTTTGGAGAAAACGAAGGGAGGCAATTTGTTCTTAATGCCGAAAAATGCGGCAAGCCCGTCATTGTTATCAAATCCGGTAAAAGCCCGGGCGGCAGCCGAGCCGTCTCCAGCCACACAGCGTCGCTGGCAGGAGACTACGCCAACTTCTCTGCCGCCCTTTCACAACATGGGATCATTGAGGCGACAAGCGAAAGAGAGCTCGTCTCTTTCTGCGAGTCTCTGAGTGAAAATCCCACCAAGCATATCGAGGGGCGGGTAGGCATTATCACGGTGAGCGGCGGTCACGGCGCCATGGCCGTCGATGCCTGCGCCTCTCATGGAATTGCCGTACCCAACCTGCCGAAGCACAAGCAGGAGGAGATTCGCAAAGATTTAAATCCTAGTGCGCGCGAGATTGCCGCGCTTAGTAATCCCATTGATTTGACGGGGAGCGGCGTGGATGATGATTTCGTTACAACAGCCCGAGCCCTTTTGGACATGGATGATATAGACAGTATTATCGTATTGCTTCTGCCTTATATCCCCGGAATCACCTCCGACCTTGGCGCCAAATTGAGCCTTATCGCCAGAGAGTATAACAAACCGCTGATTGCCTACGTGCCCAACGTAGAGAAGTATGAAATGCTGATCGAGGGATTCGAGCTAAACGGTGTTGCTGTTTCACCTTCTATTGAGGGTGCGGTGTTGATGATTGAGGCTTTAAGGAGGAATAAACCATGACCAATTTAAATCCCAAAATATTCCAGATCATTGAAGCATCCCGCAAATATGGATGGGTTCTCGAATCGGATGCCAAACAGATTTTTTCTCTTTTGGGGTTTGCCGTTCCCAGGTTTACGGTGGCGAAAACATTGGATGACGCCCTCCAATTTGCCAACAAAATAGGTTATCCCGTGGTTGCCAAAATAGTTTCTCCTCTCATCCTGCATAAGTCGGATGTCGGAGGTGTCATTGTGGGAATAGCCGATGATAAGGGTATGGCAGCGGCCTTCCAGCGCTTCAGCTCTATGAATAGCTTTGTTGGTGTCCTTGTCGACGAGATGATATCGGGCATTGAACTTATTGTGGGGGCAAAAATAGACTTTCAATTTGGTCCTATGGTCCTCGTGGGCATAGGTGGAACCAGCGTGGAAATCTATCATGATATCATACTGAAAATGGCTCCCCTTTCTAGGCAGGATGGCTTGACCATGATTCGATCTCTGAAAGGATACAAACTTTTGGATGGATACCGAGGTGCCGAACCGGTGGATATAGAAAAGCTTGCCGATATCCTTGTCAATTTCTCCACCATGGTCATGGCTTTGAAAGATGAGATTGAATCCGTCGACATTAATCCACTGCTATGCTCCGCCGGCCAATGCGTGATAGCCGATGCCCGTATTATTCTAAAGAAAATTAAAGAAAGATAATTAGGATATTAGGAAAAGCTGTCCCCAATATTACATACCACCGATACCACTCAAGAACTTATCGACAAAATATGTCAGGCAGTCATGGCGAATTTCGATCCCTAGTACGTACCCTTTTTTCTCTTAAACCGTATCCTTCACACCCTGAATAAAAATCGGCTCCATTTCAAGTTGGGAGACGGCGGATTTTAACTTGTCCTCAAGATCCGGATCAGGTGTATCATATTTACTTGCCGCCTCCAGGATCAAAGGTAGGAGTGTTGCATCGCTTGTTGTATTGAGAAATATATTCGGCCGGCTCAATACCCAATGGACAACATTGCGGAGTACATCAGGGTCCTTGACCGGTTCGTACCAGCTGAAGTGTTTCTGCGTATCGCCTTTCTGCCAGAGGCGCCGGGCAACGGATTTAATGGTTTGAACAGCGATACCCCGATCCGCACAATGTTTTATCACTCGTTCAAAGCTTGAGGCATATTCAGGGTTCTGCATCATCATATAATTATAGGGCAGGAGAACCGAATCGAAATTAAATCTTTCCAGACTCCTAAGGTGCATTTCAGGAACCTGCGTCCCGTGTCCCGTTACACCGATAAAGCGAACCAATCCCTGGCTCCTGGCTTCAATGGCCGCCTCCAGGGCACCACCGGAACCAAAAGCTATTTCCCAACCCGGCTCATCGGTAAGGTTGTGGAGTTGTATCAAATCTATCTGATTAGTTTGCAGGCGTTCAAGAGACCGCCGGATACTGTCCCGAGCACCGGAGGCGGTTCTTTCTCCGGTTTTGGTGGCCAGAAAAAAATTTTTGCGGTGTTCTTTCATCCACGAACCGACGCGAAGCTCGGCATCACCGTAACTGGGCGCTACGTCGATGTGGTTTATCCCATATTTAAGGAGCTCTTCAAGAACTTGATCGGCCCGTTCCTGTCGCATAGCCCACAATCCGGCGGCTCCAAATATGGTGCGTGTGCTCAGATGTCCGGTATTTCCGAAGGGTATCTTGGTAATCATTCGCAACATCTCCTTTTAAGATACTACGCATTTAATAAATCTGAATCCTGCATCAAAAGAATTCTGATTTCTAAGATAACCAAATTTATTATCCCACTTCCCTGTTTCTATGTCGCTTCTTAATTCTTCAATACCTTTTTGAATAACACTCCTGGAAGCCAGGGCAAGACCGGAGACATTCTGCCTGAACCGAGGGTCCAGGTAAATTTCTGGCTTATTCCACCCTGCATACATATTTTTATCCTGTAAATCATGCGGTAAAGGGAACTTCTGTATGGTTTTTTTCCATTGGCCTTCTTCGGCAATTACATCGGCCACTTCATTAATCGGCGGAAATGAGTTAAAATCTTTTTGATAGACTTCAGGAAAATATTTTTTTAACCAGGGTTCTTCCCCTTGCCGTGGATCGAATGTAAACACTACGATCGGACCATTGGGACAAATTCTTCGAATTTCTTTAGCTGCCGTTCGCACAGAAGAGAAATGATGTATGGATAAAACAATGATCACGCCATCCACCGAATTATCGGATAACGGGATTGACTCTGCAGAACCCGAATACCATTCCACATTACCATTCGGTATCGCCTGCCTTTGCATTTCTTCGGATGGTTCAATGGCCTTGATTTTATACCCCAAAATTGCCAGGGCATTGCTGTAATTGCCGGTCCCGGCCCCGATATCGGCTATTGTCGCCCCGGTCGGCAAGTTCAACAGCCCAACAATACTTGAAACGATTCTATAATCGGCCGTCCGGTTAATTTTGTAATTTACGCCGATAGTATTATATTTATTTTCATTCATCGTTTAAACTCAAGGGGCAGCCAATAAATTAACTTTTCGAATATTACCAAGATTAAAGAAAAATCGCAAAAGAAACCGGTACGCGTCAGGCGGTCATTAACTTCTTCCTGTAAGAAACAAATCATAAGCATTCTTTAATATGCTTTCTTTCAATCCGTAATCAATAATGCTGTGTATTTTCCTCTTTTAAAAATAATGAATAGTGCTATTATTACATTCAACTAATCGGAAAAAGCGAAATTCGGATATTGATTGCTAGGAGGAAAGAATGAAACTGAAAACCGCCACATTGCTGGCAATTGTAGGCTTGGTTCTGAATCTGCTCTACAGCATTGGAAACTGGATGTTTATGGCACGCGCGCATGGCGCCGCATCTTTGCAGTGGCTCGTGAGTCCGATTCTCTTTCACGGCAGTCTATTGGTCTTTCTTGTTGTCCTTTATCGGAAACAAGTTGATCACAACACGAAGCCCGAGGCAGTGACACCCGAGGTAAAACCCGACAAGTCGCCTCCCGCTGCCACAGGGATACAGCCGGGGCGAATTGCATATATGGTGTCTTTGACTTTTTTCGTGCTGGGAGCGATGGCGCTGGTTGGGTTAATTCTTACCGCATACGATTCGCTTGGCGGTAATGGCTGGGAAGCGCTCGGAGAAAACTACATGGTAATGTCCCTGGCCAGAGCAACTGTAGTTCTGTGGGTGGTGTCACTTGTGCTCGGCTTAATCGCCGCGCGGTATCGCCCCTCGGTGTGGTGGTGGACCGGCCCGCTGGTGGCAATTGCCTTGGCTGCAATAATTGGGTTGCCGGCACGATATTTCTGGCTCGAACAGCAGAAGAAGGCGAACCAAGCAAACGCACCGACTGTTATGTCCGTTGCGCCTATTCCACCAGTCGAAACAACTCCCGCCTCCACCAACCGTCCTTTGAAGACCGGTTTCGCCGGCCAGTGGCGGGCCGAGTTCACATTCGAGCGTAACACTGCACATCCCAGCGAACCGCGTCATCCGTGGATGGTGTTTGACATCACCATGACGCAGTCCGGAGAGACCGTCACTGGCGTGATGCAGTCAAGCGGAGTTGGCGGAACGATTTCCGGCAAAGTCACCGCCCGCGCCTTGCGTGGCACGATGCGATTGTCTTGGGACCAACACGACTGGGATAATCTCTCTCTTGATCTTTCGGAAGACGGCTGGACCGGCCAGGGAAAGGCAATTTTCGGGGCCAGCAACACAGAGAAACACTACTACTCAGTTGCGCTGAAGCGACTGTAAATCAGGTGCAGGCTCTTTGCGGAGTTTGGGCTATTAGAAAGGATACATATGAATATAAAGAAGCCACCGACAGAAGAAGATCTCTCTCATATTCTAGAATTGCGCGAGGAATCGCCTGAACAGGCGGGGCAACAGAGTAAACTGTCTAACCTAGAGCAGCATCATCCGCGCTTGGGGATTATGCTACGGTATTTATCATGCTTATTTATCATTACTTTAATATATTTTTCTCTATTATCGGGTTTTTATTTTAGAGCATGCGACGCACATGGAATAGGATGGGGTATATTTGTTGGATTAATAATGCTAGATTCCCCTATAAGTCTAATAATAATTTTCCTTCCACTTATTACGTTATTTTTTCCTAAATTCAATATAAGCCTCATTTGGCGGTATGGAATCATTTTTTCTGCTATAGGATTTATTATTTCATTTTGCATTGCGTTTATATTTGATTGTCAAGAAAGCTGCCATTTAAAGTTATGGTGATAACGATTTGCGGCACAGATTAATTCAGGCGTAACACCTTTCAACCAGTAATCATCAATTTTATTATTCTATGAGAATGTGGACTTGTAGGTGTTTTTAGCAAGCACTTCTTCCTGTAATGTTGTTTTTCTTATTTTCCCAATTCACTCAGCATTTCAATAAAGAGCACGGATAGAGGTGTAATTGCCTGTGGACTTTCTTTTTCACAGGTGCCCCCTTAGCGTATTACAAATACAAAAAATCTGAACTCTCACATAGAATGTGGTATATGTTGCAAATGCAAATCGCTCAGTGCTAACTATAGCACAAAACATCTATCAGGAGGAAATGATGGAGTCACTAAGCACCTATAGTGATAATAATGTCAGTGGTTCTTTCGAAGCAATAAAAAAGTCTGAGCGGTTCGACCGTATAAAGAAGGTACTCCTTTCCACCCCGATTTATTTGTGTCCGGAACGAGCATACCTTGTCACCGACTATTTTAAGCATCACGATGATGTGAAAAATTCCATGGTGATTCGTAAGGCAAAGGCACTGCGTCATATCCTTGGACATAAATCAGTACACATTTACCCTGACGAGCTTATAGTAGGAAACGTGGGCAGCCGGCGTATCTCCGCCCTTATTCAGCCCGAGTTGTCGGGAGTTTTTATGAGCGAAGAGTTACTATGGATGGATAAAAGAAAAACCACACCTTTTCAGATCTCGTGGGCTGATCGTTTAAAGTTACTTTTTAAGGTTTTCCCATACTGGCTTACCCGCAATCTGACGTTTCGTTCCTTTTACCCTCATATTTTTGAATTGATACGGTATGCTGCAGATCAACTTAACGCAAAATACTACTTGATTAACGAGGCAGGCGGTATCGGACATTTTCTCCCCAACTACGAAAAAATGCTCAAGCTGGGATGTCAGGGCTTTTTGAAGGCAATGGACGGAAGAGATGGAGACCTGCATCAAGCAGCCAGAATCGTATGTGAGGGACTGGTTGGTTTTGCTGCCCGCGTTGCACAGGAAGCGGAGAGATTGGCCGCAGAAGAGAAAGATACAGTTCGTGCCCGGGAACTAAAGGAAATAGCACGCATCTGCTATAAAGTTCCCCAGGAGCCGGCGGAAACCTTTCATGAAGCCTTGCAGTCCTTATGGCTGACTCATATGGCAGTGAATCTTGAAAGCATCAACTCTGCCATTTCTTTTGGAAGGATGGATCAATATCTGTATCCCTATTATGAACGTGATTTAGGGGAAGGAAGAATAACTCCCCAGCGCGCCCGCGAGCTTCTGCTTTGCTTCTCCGCCAAGGCCACCGAGCACGTCTTTCTGCTTTCAGAAAGAACTAGCCAGTATCACGGTGGTTTTCTTGTAGTCCAGGCGGCGATAATGGGAGGAATGAATCAAGAGGGAAAGGATGCGGTGAATGATCTTACCTACATCTTCCTCGATGTTATGGAGGAATCGGGCCTCCGTGATCCCAATTATCAGGTTCGGATTCATGACGGTTCGCCTGAAGCTTACCTGCGTCGAGCGATAGATGTGGCAAGGAAAGGGGGAGGCGTACCGGCTTTCTTCAGCGATAAGGCGGCTATCGAATCTCTCACCCGCCATGGTTATCCCCTGCAGGAAGCACGCAATTATGCGGTGGTAGGGTGCGTGGAGCTGGCCTTGCCCGGGAAGAGTTTTTTTTCTACCGATGCCGGTCTCTTCAATCTGCCGATTTGTTTTGAACTCGCCCTTAATAGCGGGAAACGTTTCCATGGACGTCGGTTGGTAGGTGCTGCTACGCCTGACCCTGAATCTTTTACTAGCATTGATCAGGTAATTGATGCCTTCAAGGTTCAAGTAGAGCATATGGTAACACGCATGATAGGTTACCAGCAACTGATAGAGAAAGGGAACCGGGATTACCATCCCACTCCTCTGTCTTCCTTGCTGGTAGACGGCTGTATTGAATCAGGTAAAGATCTCACGGCGGGAGGAGCCCTGTATAATTCCAGTGGCGTACAGGGTATCGGGGTGGGAGACGTTGCAGATTCACTCGCTGCGTTGGATGATGTGGTGTTTACGCGTCATAAATATACCATGACCCAGGTTTTAAAAGCCCTGCGCACCAATTTTGCTACTGATCCTAAAATCCATGCCGAACTGCTCAATGCCCCCAAATATGGCAACGATCATGCTTTGCCCGATAGTTACGCAGATCTGTCGGTTCACATATTCCATGCGGCCCTTGCCCGGTATCGCAATACGCGTGGAGGACCTTATGTACCGGGATTTTATTCCGTCACAAGTCATGTTGCCTTCGGAAAGCTTGTAGGGGCTATCCCTAGTGGAAGGCGAGCAGGAGAACCGTTTGCATCCAGCTTAGGACCGGCTAATGGAAAAGATCACTTAGGCCCTACTGCACTTCTTAATTCAGTGGCTCAAATAGATTCTACCCTCGCACCAAATGGGTATGCCCTGAATCTCCGTTTCGATCCTATTACTCTTGCAGGTGAAAGGGGAATAAATATCATGTCCTCTTTGGTAAAAGGGTTTTTTGATTCAGGAGGGATGGAAATGCAATTGAACGTACTTGATCCGGCGATGTTAGAAGATGCGAGAATTAATCCGGGGAAATATCGCGGGCTGGTAGTACGGGTTGCTGGGTATTGCGCATATTTTGATGATTTGCCTGATTCGGCTAAGCAGGAGATTATTACCAGGACACGTTTAGCGATATAAAATCGGAGAGCCCATCGATGCCGCTGACGGGCTTATCGACAAACGCGTCAGGCGGTCATGGCGAATTTTGATCTAACATTGCTTTTGATCTGTATTTCTTTACAAAATGAGAGTATTTTTCTTTTAAGGGAAAAGAGGTCGTGTTATTTTGATAATCAAAATTAGCGAAAAAACGAAGTTCGCATATTAATTCTTAGAGAACGTACATAGACGCAGTAGATTAATTCAATCAAGTATTTACGATAAGGAGGTGAACGAAATGAAACTGTTTATTTTAATTATCGCTTCGTTTTTATTTTTTTGTACTCCAGCATTAGCAGCAAAGTGGGTCAAGTTTTTTAAAGCATGGGAATACCAGTATTATTATGACGCTGAGAGCTATTCGTGCTATAAATCAGTTGATCGAAAATCTGGTATAACTACAGGGTACACAGCAACTGTTTGGGTAAAAACATCTAATCAAAATAATTCATCGACGGATACTATGGCAATGTGGAGTATCGACTGTTCGCATAGGAAGATTGATAAGGAAGGCCGTGACGATCCCAGCATTTGGGGAGAGAATATTAGACCTGATAGTGGGGAAGAAAAACTTTATAAGATTATTTGTCCCATTTGTACACGACAGAAGTATAGTCATTGAAGAGACATAGTAGGGGCAATATTTAATTGACATACTAGCTCGACAGTTTTATGGGTCGCTTAATTACTAATGGATATAAGATTCACGGTGACTGACATGAGCGGAAAAAAAGTGTTAACCCAAAGCGGTACAGAAGAAGCGATAGCGAAAATTAGCGGAGAGGGCATTGAGAAATTACTTAAAACCCAAGGCATATTGCTTGAACATGACACTCATAATTCTTTGTTGAATATTTTTACTGATAATGGATTCACGCAAGATGATACCCAAAAGCGTCTTGTAAAAAATAGCGTAAGTTATTACCTCTATTCAAATGATAAAAAGACTAATATTGAAGTGGATGTTTATTTTGAAATTCAACAGTACTTTAATTCAATTAACTTCTGGGAAGGTTCCAGTGAAGAGAGCAGCGAGATAATAACGCAGCGATTTGGAATTACGACGTATCTCTTAATCCAATGTAAAGGACATCCCAGCAATGGGTTTCTTCTATGCCGCAAGAAAGAAATAGAAACCCCATATTGGGAACCATTTCAGGAACCAAGTGAATTTGGGTCCAACTATAACTACATAAAGAGAGACAATACTATATTTGTTGATTGGGCAAATTTTTATAAAGTAAATGAAGGTGAAACAAAAAAAAGAAGCGATAATGTAACGGTTTATCAAGAAGATAAAGCTAAATTCTATAATGGTGCTAGGCAAATTGATGATAGTATTGCTGCATTGTACCAGATGAAACAATTGCCAATTCAAAAAAACAGAGCATCAGCAATATATCGGAATGTAAGAATTATTCCAATGATGGTTACCAATTGCCAAATATTATTAATGTCGATACTTGAAAAAAAAGTTATCATTAGAAGTGTGCCATATGTTTTATATACAAACAAAACAGATTATGATTCGAACAGAATAAAGGATTTTAATTATTATCATATAGTGAATTTTCGATATTTAAATTTATTTATAGAAATAATGATAGATCCAGAAAAGAATTTTGCCGAGTTATACAGTAATGGTAGAATTAGGAAGGTTCATACTTTTAATCGTTGATTGTTGATTCTAGGAAAAACTTGAATTAATAAAGAAAAATTCTGCAGTATTTTAAATCGATTTATATTTTAAAGCATTTTGACACATAATATCTGTTTAATTTTTTTAATAGTCAATTCTTGTATGTAAAATAATTTATCAGCTTGGCAACTGGTTTATTAAGAAAGGAGAAAATTATGATATTGCCGGAATATGTAACAGCCACGGAGGTCGGAAGGGTGGGTGCCGAGATCGGATTGGATGATTGGTCAAAACGCAAAGAAGCGCTTGTTTAGAGGCGCTGGCTACATATCTAAATCAACATCAAGTTTCTCATGGACGAAAAATGAACCACAAATTATTTAAGCTTTTATCAAATATATACATACCTTATTTAGGAACAGGAATTACAGTTAAGAGTGTTTCTCCGGATTACAGAGAACTGTGTGTGAAGATGAAATTGAGGTGGTACAACCGCAATTATGTTGGAACTCATTTCGGCGGATCTTTATACGCAATGACGGATCCTTTCTTTATGCTAATGTTGATATCTATTTTAGGGGAGGAGTTTGTTGTTTGGGATAAATCGGCTCATATTGATTTTATTAAACCAGGCAAGGGGACTGTAACCGCAAAATTCCTGATCACAAAGGAACAAATCGCAGATATTATTCACAACACTTCGGGTGGTCAAAAATATTTACCTAAGTTTTCGGTTGATATTGAGAATGAGGCAGGAGAGAAAGTAGCACGAGTGGTAAAAACTATATATATAAAGAAAAAGAGTTTAAAATAAATAATTAGAAAAATAATCTTCTGCTGCAAGGAACACCTTTACACGATGTCGGATCGCAATGCAAGCAACACAGCCTTAGGAGCATTATTCATGCGGGGGGTGCATCAATTGCTGGACGCTAAGCCTTTGGTTCTGGATGATCCCGCCGCACTGACAATGCTGGGAGAGGATGCCGTCCGTCAGATTAAAAGCAATAGAGATCACCACCAAACGTTAGCAGCGCGCGCATTGCGCACTCACGTTGTCCTGCGTTCGCGTTTTACTGAAGGCCGCCTGGCGGAAGCGGTCGGTCGGGGAATCACGCAATATGTGATCTTAGGAGCGGGTTTCGACACCTTTGCCTACAGACAACCCGCCTGGGCAAAAGCGCTGAAGATATTTGAAGTGGATCAACCGGCAACCCAGGCTCAAAAACGGCTGCGGTTGGAGCAAGCTGGCATGGCGCTTCCGCCGAATCTCAGCTTTGCCGGTATCGACTTTGAGCATGAATCGTTACATGATGGACTCCTGAGGAATGGCGTATCACTAACGGAGACGTCTTTTTTTTCCTGGTTGGGTGTCACCATGTATCTTAAAGAAGCTGCCATTGATGCAGTGTTGCAGGCCATTGCTCAATTTCCGTCCGAAAGCGAAATCGTATTCACTTTCGCCCGCCCGCCGGATTCATTATCCGGCCCGGCGATCAGCTTTCATTCTTCGTTATCTAAAGTTGTCTCCGGTGTTGGAGAACCATTTGTCAGTTACTTTACCCCCGCGGAAATCGAAACAAAGCTGCGTGAAGTAGGTTTCAAAACCATTGCGTTTCTCTCCAACGAAGAAGCCGAAGAACGATACTTCCGTCAGCGTCCAACGGACCTGCATATCCCCAAACGTACCGCCATTGCCTATGCAACGCTTTGATGATGCAGAAAAGAACAATACTTTAAAATATTTTATTCGCCATGCTTGCGGTCAATATCTGATTGACATACAAGACCGGCTGTTTTATGGTTTATCCAAGAACATGCAATGTCTTACGAAGTACTCTTTAACAGCTGGTTCTGATAGACTCGATAACGGAGAAATTGGGCTATTTGACTAAACAATTGAGGAGGGGTCGCATGAAAAAAGTTATTGGTGTTTTGATGGTATTGGTTGTGTCTGCTGTATTTGCCTTTGCGGCAGAGGTGGCCAAGGATGGTCGTTTCATCGCCTATGACAACGATACAGTTTTAGACACTAAAACGAAACTGATGTGGGCAGCGAAGGACAATGGACGCAACATAAACTGGGCGGATGCGAAAAAGTATTGCGAGAATTATCGTGGGGGCGGTTACACGGACTGGCGGATGCCGACACAGGATGAACTGGCGTGGTTATATGAGGTGGCGAAAATTTCTAAGGCTGATTGTGGATTTGATGTTCATTTAACAAAATTGATTCGTCTTACGTGTGTTTTTGTTTGGGCATCAGATACAGCCGGTTCCAGCGCCGCCAGCTTCTATTACGGCGGTGACGAGGGCCAGCAGTTCTTGGCTAAAAAGTCCCTCAAAGACACCTATCGGGCACTCCCGGTGCGTTCCGGCAAATAGATTATTTTTTTGGTGGCAGGGCGAAAGCCCTGCTCACTACAAAAAATATGCGTCCGGATCTTTGCCAAGCATGACTTATGAAGTAAATGGGACGGATACAATTATTCCCGTTAACGATTTAATTTACCGGCACTTAACGTTTGGAAGGGCTTCCGCCGCATAACGCACCATATTTTAGTGGAGCTCCTTCCGCAGGAGCCGGGTGGATTTTAAGGTGCGGGATTGACATAACAGGTCGGGATAAATATACTTCGCGCATGATTGAATTGAATAACGCAACCAAACAATTTGGTTCACTTACGGCTGTCGACAACGTCTCGTTTCGCGTCAAGGCAGGTGAATATTTTGCTCTCCTTGGACCCAATGGCGCAGGAAAGACAACAATCGTTAAAATGCTGCTGGACTTTACGAAGCCGACATCGGGAAGCTTGTCGGTAAACGGTCTTCCCAGCACAAATGCAGAAAGCCGCAAAGCAATCGGTTATCTGGCCGAGAATTGTCATATTCCTCCCTATCTTTCCGGCTGGCAGTATCTACAACGCTGTGCGGAACTATTGAATCTAAGCCGGGTAGATGCAATGCGTCAATGCGGGCGCATTGTCGAGCTTATCGGCATGCAGGGCAGGGAACACACAAAAGTGGGCACCTATTCCAAGGGCATGATTCAACGGTTCGGACTGGGCGCTGCACTCATCGGAAATCCGAAACTGTTAATTCTCGATGAACCCACCGCCGGCCTTGATCCTATAGGAATAAGAGAAATACGTGAGCTTTTGGAATCGCTTAAAGATCAGGGGATGACTATCTTCCTGAATTCGCACCTGCTGTCGGAAGTTGAAAAAATATGCGATAACGCCGCCATCATCAATAACGGCAGGCTTTTGGTGAAGGATGCAATTTCCGCCTTGGTCAAGGATAATGATACGCTGGAAGACGTTTTCGTCAGGCTTGTGAAAGGTCAAGATGAAAATGCCTAATGCACTTTCCCCCATCATCAGAATTTCCAAATATACGCTTACGGATGAAATACGGCAAAAGAGCTTCATTATTATGTTCGTTATCTGCGCCATATTTATACTTCTTATTCGCGGTTGTTATCAGGGCAATTACATGGTGAACGGGCAGGCGCTCGATGCCGAAACTATTATCCGGGTAGTGTCGAAATTGACTTTTCACATTATTGCGGTAGGCGCGATGCTTCTAACTGCGCTACTTTCGATGCGTGTATTTAGACGCGACCGGGATGATGGGATGCAATCGTGCATTCTGTCCAAGCCGATAGCCCGGTGGCAATATGTTGGAGGTAAGATCCTTGGCCTGTGGGCTTTATCGGTCATCTTCATGTTCAGCCTGCACAGCGTCGTGTTCATAAGTGCATCCATAAGTTTGAATGCTGTCATGCCGGAATATCTCATTGCCTCACTGCTAAGCTCTTTCAACCTGCTCTTTGTGGTTGTTGCCGTGTTCCTTTTATCGCTTCTGATGTCCGACATAATCGCTTTCCTTTGTGTTCTGGGAATCGGTATAGTCGGTCTGGTGGCCGATGGGATATATGCTCTAAGCCACAGTCAAATGGCGCAGGCGATGATAGGACAAGCGGGCCCGCAGTCAGACTGGACATGGTGGAAAGCAGTCTATTATTTGTGGCCGAAACTTTCCGGTGCGGAGCGGTTTGCGTCTTCGTTTATCGGCGGCGAAGGATTCCCCGGATTCGGGTCTATATATCCGCTCATCAACGTTCTTTTCTACATTCTTATCCTGGGCACGTTGCTATTCTGGCGTTTCCGGAATGAAGACATAATTTGACCTGACCGTCCACGATATTTCCTGTTGGAAAGGTAAATCGAACAATCGTATCCACGGGAACGAAACTCAATCCGGTGACCCTTGAGCCGTTACTCTCTTTAGCAACCATCACATAAGAACATTATTGAACTATATCTGTAAATCAATTATAAAAAGCAACGGCAATATTTGTAGTGAAATCTATGGAAGAAAATAGCAACTGGGAGACGACCACATCTTAAACGGGGAAAGTTTCAAAGCATTAAAAATAATTTTAAAGGCCCCATGTTTCATTTGAAACTTTGCAGATGTTTTCAGCGAGCAGTTCTTCCTGCAATCAGTAAAACTTCAACTTCGATAATGATGCAGGACTTCAAACTTTCATCAATGATGTATTTGCTGAATAATTATGATATGGATGGTTGGAAGGGCTGGAGCCAACGGATACATGGTTGAAATACTGTGGCACGATCAGGGAACCAGGCGATACAGAAGAAATAAACCTCAACCTGTAGTATCGGAAGAAACCGGTCTGCTCAATTGAAGCTCTCCGCAGCAAGCTACGGGGAATGCGTTCGCTACCGAATTCAAAAATAGAAATGAATAAATTTTTGGATCTATTCATTTACATACACAAAAAAAGCCATGCAAAAATACCGACGGAGGTGAGCCTTTATGAATTACGAAAGTAAGTTCTGGAAGAAGTCATACGACGTGGGTTTGAAAGATATCGACCCGAAGATGTGGGAAACAACCTACACCGACGCGGTGAAACGCTCTTTTGAGGAATTTTCCGGCAAAAGCGTCTTCACCTTCATGGGCGTGGAGGTCACCTTCGCGGAGCTGGACAAGTACGCTAACCGTTTCGCGAACATGCTGATCGCCTGCGGGCTCCGGAAAGGAGATGTGGTCGGCATTAACCTTCCCAACATTCCCGAATACGTGATCGCGTGGCTCGGCGCCCTCAGGGCCGGCTGCGCAGTCTCGGGCATATCCCCCCTCCTCTCCGCGCAGGAGATGGAGCACCAGCTAAAGGACTGCCGGATGAAAGGTCTCGTGACGCTGGACGCCATATTCGCAGCGCGGGTCACGGGGATCGCCTCCGCCCTTCCCGACCTCAAGGTCGTCGTCGCCGCGAGCGTGGGCGGCTTCCTCCCTGCCATCAAGAGGACGCTCGGAAAGTGGCTGAAAAAGATCCCCAGTGGGAAGGTGACGCCGCTGGAAGGCAAGATCATTCACCTTTTCCCGGACGTTATCAAGAAAGGGAAGTACCCCGATACCGATCCCGACGTAAAGATAACGCCGGACGACATCGCCTACATCCAGTACACGGGCGGAACGACCGGCCTCCCCAAGGGTGCCATGCTCAGCCACCGGAACGCGGTCTCCGACCTCATCATCATCCAGACCTGGCTCGGCTGGGAAAGGGGCAAGGGCCTGGCCCTGTCGGCGTTCCCCCTCTTCCATATAGCGGGGCTCTTTTTCTGCGAGAACTGCATCTACCTGGGGTGGACGCAGGTCCTGATCGCCAACCCGCGGGACACCGACCACATCTGCGCCTCGATAGCGAAGTACAAGCCTACGGTTGTAGCCAACGTGCCATCACTCTACCAGATGCTGATCGCCAACCCGAAGTTCAGCAAGCTGGATCATACCAACCTCAAGATATGCATCTCCGCCGCTTCCCCCTTCCCCGAAGAATCCCAGAAGGTGCTTGAAGGGATTGTGGGAGAGGGAAAATTGCTCGAGGTCTACGGAATGTCCGAGACATCGCCCCTGACGACGGCGAACCCATCCAGGGGGAAAAAGAAACTCGGTTCTATCGGGCTTCCCCTCCTGAACACCGACATCAAGCTGGTCGATCCTACCACGGGAGAGATCGCGCCGGTGGGACAGCCCGGGGAGATATGCACGAAGGGGCCCCAGATCATGGTAGGATATTTCAACATGCCGGAGGAAACGAAGCACGTCATTGACGCAGACGGCTACCTCCACACGGGCGACGTCGCAATCATGGACGAGGAGGGGTACCTGCGCATCGTCGACCGGACGAAGGACATGATCATCGTCGGGGGATACAAGGTGTTCTCCAAGAAAGTGGAGGATGTCCTGACCGAGCATCCCGCGATCGGGATGATCGCCACCATCGGCGTGCCCAACCCGGAACGTCCCGGTTCCGAGTTCGTCGTGGCCTATGTAATCCCAGACCCGAGCTACCAGTTCGACGGCGATGAGACCGCCATGAAGGAGGATATCCTCAAGTTTGCCAGGGATAAACTGGCAACCTACGAGGTTCCCAAGAGGATTGAAATCTTGAAGGAATTGCCGTTGACGACGGTGGGGAAGATCGACAAAAAGCAGCTCCGGGCCGCGTCGAAGACTGGGTAAGAGACTGTCTACAGGTTTCTCACCTTCCCCGAAGCGGAGATCTCGATGAGTTTTCAGGGATAGATGTCTATGAAGCATGGTTTCAGGGGTGAATGACAGCAAGAGGTGTTTGTGTGACAATCGTTCCATAGCAGGAATGAGACAACACAATGATAAATGACAGGTGATGCGCAAATACTCACAGGAGGTATCTATGGATTTTTCCCTCTCGCAAGAGCAAACCATGTTCAGGGAAACCGTTTACCGCTATGGCAGGGACGAGATCGCGCCTCTCTGCGAAGAGGCGGATTTCAAAGGTGAGTTCAGCTTTGAGATATGGCGAAAGCTTGCCTCCTTCGGGATACTGGGTTTGCCCTTTCCCGAGGAATTCGGAGGATCGGCGGCCAATATCCTTACCTGCTGTCTGGCCGGAGAGGCCCTGGGGCATGCGGGTGTAGACGGCGGCAGCTTGCTTGCCTGGGGAGCCCACACCTATCTGTGCGCTCATAACATCTATGTCTTCGGCACCGAGGACCAGAAATGGAAGTATGTTCCGAAGCTTGCATCGGGCGAATGGATCGGGTGTATGGGCCTCACCGAGCCGGGCGCCGGATCGGATGCCGCCTCCTTGTTGACCACAGCGGTGAAGAAGAGTGATCGCTATGTCCTCAATGGATCCAAGACCTTCATTACCAATGCCCCGGTGGCCGATGTCATGATCGTGTTTGCCAATGTCAACAAGGCCAAAAAGCACGAAGGGATCACCGCCTTCATCATCGAAAAAGGCACCCCCGGGCTCACTACCGGCAAACCATTCCACAAAATGGGGTGTAAGTGCTCATCCACATCGGAGGTCTTTCTTGAAGACTGTGAGGTCCCGGAGGAAAACATTCTGGGAGGCGAAGGAAAAGGCTGGTTCATCGCTCTCAGCGGTGTCGAATGGGACCGCTGTACCCTGCTGTCTCCGATGCTTGGTGCGGCTCTCAACAATCTCGATTCGTGCGCCCGCTATGCCAATGAGCGTCATCAGTTCGGACGCCCCATCAGGAATTTCCAGGCTATTCAGCATCGGATCGCCGATATGAAGGTTTTTGTCGAGGCTGTCAGGCTCGCGATTTACCGGGTTGCCTCAGCCAAAGATAATGGCCAGATGCTGAATCCCCTGCAGGCGGCAGTCAGCAAAGTATATGCCGGTGACAGAGGGTTTGAGATGGCATCTGAGGCCGTACAGATTTTCGGTGGTTATGGGTTCATGCACGAATACCCCGTGGAAAGGAATTTCCGCGATTCGAAGCTGGCAGCTATTGGCGGAGGCACATCGGATATCATGCGCATGATCGTATCCAGAATAATGATGATGTAATTCTGAGGGGGTAAACGATATGGATTATCAACTTTCTCCGCTAGAAGTGAAAATGCAGCAGGAGGTGGCCGCTTTCTGCCAGACCGAGATAGCGCCCAGAGCAAAGATGCTCGACCGCAGTTCACGCCCGGAGGCATGCACATACATGAAGGAGAATCTGAAGATGCTTCACCGGGGAGGATGTCTGGAACCGGGTCACGTCGGCGACATTATCGACTTGATCGCCGTTTATCTTGCCGGCGAAGAGATTGCCAAGGCTTGTCCGGCGACATTTCTAAGCGCCCGTGCGAGCGCCTTCCTGTGCGCCGGTGCACTGAGGTTGTTTGGTACGCCTGAACAGAAGCAGTGGTATATCCCCCCCATTATGGAAGCCAAACAGGTGGGTGCGTTTGCTTATTCCGAAGAACAGGCCGGCTCGGACATGGCGGCTATCAATACCGTTGCGCGTAAGGATAGTAAAACGTGGCTGCTCAACGGCGCAAAGAATGTTGTAGTAAATGCCCCGATCGCGGATGTGTTCCTTGTTCTCGCCTACAGTGAAAAAAATGCCGGCGCAGAGAGAGGAATGAGCATCTTCATCTGTGACAAGGGCGCCAAGGGTTTAAAAATAGGAAAGCCCGTTGAGACCATGGGTCTGCGGGGAGTTCCTGTGGCAGGCATCTCCATGGACAATTGTGCTGCCGCCGGCATTTTGGGGGGCACTCCCGGGAAAGGCTATGAACAAGTAACCCGAATCCTGACCATGGGCAAAGTTGGTATCGCGGCGCTGTGTGTCGGGATAGGGAATGCTTGCACGGAAATTTCGGTCAAACATGCGAAGGAAAGGACAGCGTTCGGCAAGCCGATCGGGCTGTATCAGGATGTCGGCTTCAGGCTGGCAGACATGTTTACCATCAACGATCTGGGGCGCATGCTTGCCTTGAGGGCGGCATGGGCAATCAATACCGGTGAGTACGAGGCCGATGTCCTGGCCGCATGCGCAAAACTCTTTGCCAGTGAAGCGGCAACAAAGATCGCCAACTGGGGGATGCAGATCTTTGCCGGGCACGGATACGTCGCTGGTAGTGATATTGAAAGGTTTTATCGTGATGCCAAGTTCGGGGAAATCTGTGAGGGCGCATCGGAAATTCAGCGCTCTATGATAGCCCGTAGCGAATTGGACAGGTTTCTGCAAGCATAGGGAATTATCACTGCCTTAAATCAGATGGATGATCCCGATGGATGCCATTGCTGATGATGAAAACGAATATGTGAGTGAGAAGAGGTGATGTGTGATGGATATCATAGAAACAAAAATTGACACCAAGTCCGAGGAGTACAGGAAAAAATATAGGGCTATGGAATCCCTGGTGGAGGATCTCAAAAAGGAATTAAAAAAAGCCAGGGATGAAAGACCCCAGAAGGACATCGACCGTTTGGCTGCTCAGGGCAAAATGTCAGTACGCAAGAAACTCGATCTGCTCCTTGACAGGAATACCCCGTTTCTGGAGATTGCCCCACTTGCGGCCAGAGGCATGTATGATGGTAAGGTTCACGCTGCCGGGCTTGTTGCCGGCATCGGCATTGTGGAAAATCGTGAGGTACTGGTTGTGGCAAGTGATGCCACAATTAAGGGTGGTGCTGTCTACCCCATGGGGGTTAAGAAGAATCTGCGTTGCCAGGCTATTTGCATGGAGAACCGCCTGCCTATGATCAGTCTCCTGGACTCTGCCGGGGCATACCTGCCCTTACAATCGGAGATCTTCCCGGACATCGATGATGGAGGCAGGATCTTTTACAACCAGGCTGTAATTTCCAAGATGGGAATTCCCCAGATAACGGCGGTTATGGGTCTCTGTACAGCAGGGGGTGCATATGTACCCGCCATGTCCGACGAGGTGGTGCACGTGAAGGGCACGGGTGCCATCTTCCTGGGGGGACCGCCCCTCGTGAAGGCGGCAACGGGAGAAGAAGTGACTGCCGATCAGCTCGGCGGCGCCGAAGTGCATTGTATCGAGTCCGGCGTTTCGGACTATTTCGCAGAAGATGATGCTCACGCCATTTCCATCGTCCGCAAAATTGTCGAGACGCTACCGAAAACTGAGAAGGCAAAACTGAGTATGCGTGAGCCCAAACCGCCCGCTTACGACTCTAAGGAGATTTATGGGATCGTGAGTGAGGATCTGAAGATACCCTATGACTGCCGGGAAGTAATCGCGCGTGTCGTCGATGGTAGTGAATTTTTGGAGTTCAAGGAACTCTACGGACCAACACTCGTGTGCGGATTTTCTTACATTCACGGGTATCCTGTCGGGATTCTGGGAAATAACGGGATTCTGTTTTCAAACAGCTCCCTGAAAGCCACCCAGTTCATCCAGATCTGCGACCGGCGCAATATCCCCCTTGTCTTTCTGCAGAACATCAACGGTTATATTATCGGCAGGCAGTATGAACGCCTTGGCATTACCAAGGACGGCCATAAGATGGTCAATGCCGTCTCCACCTGTACAGTGCCGAAATTTACGGTCATCATCGGAGCGTCCTTCGGGGCGGGCAACTACGGGATGTGCGGCCGGGCTTATTCGCCGCGCTTTCTGTGGATGTGGCCCAACGCCCAGATCGGCGTCATGGGCGGCGAACAGGCCGCCGGGGTGCTGATTACCCTGAAGAACGACCAGAATGCAAAAGCAGGCTTGCCACCTATGACAGCGGAGGAAGAGGCGGTCATTCGTGTGCCGATTGCGGAAGCGGCCAAGAAGGAGGGCGATGCCTATTATAGCACGGCCAACATATGGGATGACGGTATCATCGACCCTGTCGATACGCGCAATATCCTGGGATTGGCTATTTCCGCCGCACTGAATGCGCCCATCCGCGACGATGCAACGGGATTCGGCATCTTCAGGATGTAGGAGGTTATGCCATGTTCGAAAAGATACTTATCGCCAATCGAGGCGAAATCGTAGTCCGCATAATCGCCACCTGCAGGGAAATGGGCATCAAAACGGTAGCTGTCTTTTCCGAGGCCGACCGGGCAGCCCTTCATGTCCGTGAGGCCGACCAGGCCGTCTGTCTCGGACCTTCAGAGCCTGCTGAAAGTTATCTCAACATAGACAAGATCATGGCTGCAGCCAAACAGACCGGGGCTCAGGCTATTCACCCCGGCTATGGATTTCTGGCTGAAAATCCCCTATTCGCTGAGCGGTGCCATGAGGAAAAAATTGTTTTCATTGGTCCCCCTGCCCAGGTCATACGGGACCTCGGGGACAAAACCGTGGCACGACGAACCATGATGAATAGCGGTGTTCCTGTAATCCAGGGCATGATGCAGGCCAAGGCGGACCCCGATGAGCTGATGAAAGAAGCGAAGTCGATCGGCTATCCGGTTCTAATAAAGGCTGCTGCCGGCGGCGGTGGCAAGGGGATGCGAATTGTGCATTCCGCGGGAGATCTCAGGGAGGCGGCGGAATCCGCGTCCAGGGAGGCCAGAAGCGCATTCGGCAACGGGGCAATCTACCTGGAAAAATATCTCAGGCAACCGCGCCATGTGGAATTTCAGGTCTTGGCGGATGCCCATGGGAATGTGATCCACCTTCTGGAAAGGGAATGTTCCATTCAGAGAAGACACCAGAAGATCATCGAAGAAACGCCCTCTACGGCGCTCACACCGAAACTCAGGGAGAAGATGGGGAAGGCGGCAGTAGCCGCGGCCAGGGCTTCAGGTTATGTGAATGCAGGAACCGTCGAGTTCCTTGTCGATCACGATAGTAAATTTTATTTTCTGGAGGTCAACACCCGCCTCCAGGTGGAACATCCCATTACCGAAATGATCACGGGCATCGACCTGGTGCGACAGCAGATAGAGATCGCAGCAGGAAACCCCCTGAAGTTTTCCCAGGCGGATATCGTCGGCCGCGGCCATGCCATTGAATGCCGCATTTATGCGGAAGATCCCTTGAGTGACTTCCTGCCGTCATCGGGGAAAATCGAGTTCGTCAGGGAGCCGCGGGGACCAGGCATCAGAAATGACAGTGGTGTTTATTCAGGCTATACGGTCCCGATGGAATATGACCCTATTCTGTCGAAGCTGATCACCCATGCGGAAAGCAGACAGGAGTGCATCGGCAGGATGAGCAGGGCATTGAAGGACTATGTGGTCCTTGGCGTTCTGACGCCCATCCCCTTCCTGATAGATATCCTGTCATCAGAGGCGTTCATCAAGGGAGAAACTTACACGGATTTCATCGACACTCATTTTGCCGATTGGCGTCCCGCCATGGAAGGCATTGACATGGCATGTCTCGCATATATTGTTGATGAAATAGCAAATCACAGGACAAAGGGCAACTTCACTCCGGCGAATGGTGAAGCGTATTCGCCGTGGCAGACGCTGGGAAATTTCCGGCCATAGTTGAATGCAGGGACAATAACGGAGATATAAAATGGACTATAACCTGAAAATTGGCGGTCAGACCCTTCCGGTGGAAGCCGACCTCCGAGATGACGGAACATTCCTGGCTAAGATCGGTGAGAGGAGTTTTGCCACACGTTACCAGATTATTTCAGAAAACCAGCTCCACCTAGAGGTTGAAGGCATCGGCAGAAACATCTATCTATCCCGAATCACCGACGGCAAACTCATTAACATAGGCGGTACCACGTATCTGGTTCAGGATGCGGATGTTCTCGCGAGAGACGGCACGAGAAAGCGCAGCAACATGGAACTTCCCCAGGAGATCACGCCACCCATGCCGTCAGTGGTGGTACGTATCATGATAGCTGAAGGTGACTTGGTGGAAAAGGGACAGAGTGTTATGGTGGTGTCTGCCATGAAAATGGAAACTACACTCCAGGCACCCTTTAAGGGAAAGGTTTTGAAGATCAACGTTGCGGAGGGAGATAAGGTCATGCCCGGCCAGATCCTCGCGGTCATCGAACGGGAAGAGGAAAGTGAAGGCAAGCCCCAGGAAGGAATTACGCGGGAAAAGGAGAATATATGATGTCTGAAGATCACCTGCTCTATTCTGTGAAAGATCATGTGGCCAATATACGGATCAATCGTGAACAGCAGAGAAATGCCATTACGCCTGAGGCCATCACACTTTTTTTGGAGTATTTGGATATGGCGGAAAGGGACAAGGATGTGCAAACGGTGCTGATTACCGGAGCGGGTGATAAGGCCTTTTGTACGGGCGCTCAATTGGGAGAAGGCATGTCTGCTGACGGCCGGAAGGCGTTCCATAGCTATGCACAGCTTTTAAAGCGTATTGCCTTATTCCCCAAGCCCACAGTGGCACGGGTAAAAGGTTATTGTCTTGCAGGGGGTATGGGATTCATGCTTGCCTGCGACATCGTGATCGCCAGTGACGACTCCCGGTTTGGTACGCCCGAGGTCAACGTAGGCCTGTGGCCCATGATGATCGGAGCCCTGATTTTCCGCAACGTGCCGCAAAAGAAGGCAATGGAGATGGTTCTTTTAGGAGAGCTATTAAGTTCAGGGGAAGCGCTGGCTATGGGTTTGCTCACCCGTGTTGTATCCGCTGAGGAGCTGGATGTTGCTGTTGGCAATATTTTGAAATGTCTTGTCGCCAAGAGCCCTATCGGCATGAGGATCGGCAAGGATGCCTTTCATAAAGCCGACAACATGTCCCTGGAAGATGCGTTGGATTTCCTTTCCCTGAAGCTCGTGGAAGTAGCGTCAACAGAAGATGCCCGGGAAGGCATTACAGCTTTTATTGAAAAACGATCACCTATTTTTCAGGGAAAGTGAAGGGAGATATCCATGAACGCTGAGAATTCCGGGAAAAAAGACAGAGTCATCATTGCGAATTGCAGCGGATTTTTCGGCGACCGCCTCAGTGCTGCCCAGGAGATGGTGCAGGGCGGTCCCATCGATTTTCTCACCGGTGATTATCTTGCCGAGTTGACCATGGCTATCCTCTTCCGGACCAAGATGAAAGATCCGAATGGCGGCTACGTACCGACCTTTCTGAAACAGATGGAACAGGTGATGGGTGAGTGCCTTGATAGAAAGATTCATGTCGTCGCCAATGCCGGCGGCCTAAACCCGAAGGGTTTGGCTGCGGAACTGGCACGCATTGCAGAAACACTGGGGCTTCACCCCAGGATTGCCTATATTGAGGGTGATGATCTCATGGGGCGCCTTGGCGAACTGCAGGCCGCGGGAGAGGACTTCATCCACATGGACAAGAAGATCGCCCTGAAGGATTCCCAGACGGTTACGATCTCCGCCAATGTCTACCTGGGGTGCTGGGGAATAGTGAAGGCCCTGGATGAAGGCGCGGACATTGTGGTTGGCGGCCGCCTTGCGGATGCATCACTTGTGGTTGGTCCTGCAGCCTGGTGGCATGGCTGGAAACAGGACGATTGGGATAAGCTTGCCGGCGCCACAACAGCCGGACACATCATTGAGTGCGGCGCGCAGGCCACGGGGGGGAACTATTCATTCATCAATGAGGTTCCGAGCTTCAGAAAGGTCGGCTTTCCCATCGCCGAAATCTACGAAAACGGCTCTTTTGTCATCACCAAGCACCCGAATACGGGCGGGCTTGTATCTGTAGACACGGTCAAGGCACAGCTCCTCTATGAGATTACCGATCCGCGTTATCTCACGCCGGACCTGGTGGCCCGTTTCGACACTATCAAAATTTCCCAGGAGAGGCAGGATCGTGTCCTTGTGGAAGGCGTACAGGGAGAACCGCCTACACCGACGGCCAAGGTCTGCATCAACACTATGGGCGGCTATCGTAATTCCATGACCGTTATCCTCACAGGTCTCGATATCGAGAAGAAAGCCCGAATCCTGGAAGAAGCCCTCTTCGATGCCTTGGGCGGCAAGGAACAGTTTCAACAGGCCAATGTCCAGCTTATCCGCTCCGACAAGGAAGATCCGGCAACCAATGAAGAGGCTTTTGCCTATTTGCGCATCACCGTCATCGACCCGGATCAGAAAAAGGTAAACCGGGTATCGTCGAAGATAGTGGAACTCGCCCTTGCCAATATCGCCGGCTTTACCGGCACGGCCCCGCCCGCTAAAGGGACGCCTGCTATTGTTTATTGGCCAACCCTGATATCCAACAAGCACGTCCACCAGAAAGTGGTGATCGGTGATAAGGAATTCATTGTAGAATGCGTACCTTCTGGACAAATACATCCGATATCCGTACCGCTTATAGTCGATTTGCCCGCCGCAACCGATGGTAAAACCGTGCGGGTGCCTTTTGGCCGGGTGTTCGCAACCCGTTCCGGTGACAAGGGAGGCAATGCCAATCTCGGAGTATGGGCTAAAACACCGGCAGCTTTTGCTTTCCTCCGGGAATTCCTGACCAATGAAAAACTGCGCGATTTACTTAAGGACTTGAAAGACTATGATATCGAGCGCTGTGAACTCCCCAATCTTCTGGCGGTGAATTTCTACATCCGGGGTATTTTAGGTGAAGGGGCCGCCGCATCGCTTCGCCTCGATCCCCAGGCCAAAACCCTGGGTGAGTACCTGCGGGCCAGAATCGTGGAAATACCGGAGTCGCTGATGTCAAATTGATACTGCCGGTTTTCTGGGATGGCGATAAACAGGTAGGTACATGAGGAATGACTATAGAATGGGAAAAAGATGATACGGTCGCTATGATTACCCTGAACAACAGGGAGAACAGGCACAATCCCGCTTTCACCAGGGCAATTCTTGATGCCTTCGATGAGATTGGAAAAGACGAGTCAATGTATGCCGTTGTCATCACCTCCAGCGATGAGAAGAGCTGGTCCCAGGGCATCGACCTGACCTGGATCATGAATGTTTTCGCCAACAGGGAATTTCAGACGATTAAGGATTTCCTCTACAGTTTAAATGCCATGTTCAAAAAGATTCTTCTTTTTCCCATGCCCGTTATCGCATCAATCAATGGTCATGCTGTAGGAAACGGGGCCATCCTGGCTTGCTGCTGCGATTTCCGATTGATGAAAGCGGATAGGGGATATTTCTTTTTCCCTGGAGTGGATATGAACATCCCTTATCTACCGGGGATTCAGGAAATTATTAAACAGGCCTTTCCTTATTACAAACTGGAAGAAGCGGTACTGACCGGAAAGCGCTATGATGCGAAGGAATTGGAGGAGCATCATGTGATAATAAAGGCTTGTGACGACGCCGGGGCCGTTCTGCGGGAATCAATTGCTTTCGCTAAGACATTCAAAAAGAAGCGCAACATCTTTGGAGAAATGAAAAAGCGGCTAAACATGCACATTATCGCTGCCATTGACAATGAAGACCCTGCATATATAGAAGGACTGGAAATATTCAAGCAATAGAGGCGTCGTAAACAATAAAGGCAAGATACTTTTATCGGCAGGTAACATGACGAATTCAAAATCGTCTGTCGATGTACTTCAGCAGTATATATATCAGAAATAAGGGGGGATGGCTAATCTGCCGATAAAATAAAAGGCACCCCATTGTTTCAAGAGCAGGGCATAAAGGGTTTTTATTCTAATTTCCTTTTCATAACTTATTCTGATCATTGTCATGCTTTTTTATTTTTACAAAGCAACTATCCAACAATCTGACAAGAACATGGTTGATCAATCTATGCAAATCAATTATAACCAGCAACAGCAGAATCTATGCAAGAAAATAATAGTCTAAAAGAAAAAGTAAATAAAGCTCCGCGCAGTCCCGGTGTTTATTTAATGAAGGACTCGGTACAGAAGATTATCTATATCGGGAAAGCCGGCAATTTAAAAAGCCGCATCAGTTCCTACTTTACCGGTAATGATACTCGTCCCATGGCGCCGTTTTTGATGTTGCGGGTTCACGATATCGAATTCATTACTACCGCCACCGAAAAAGAAGCACTGATTTTAGAGAACAATTTAATCAAGCGTCACCATCCCCGCTACAACGTCAATTTGCGTGACGATAAAACTTACTATCATTTATCCCTTGATCCCGCGGAAAAATTTCCCCGCCTGCAACTTGTTCGCCGCCGGCAGAATAATGCCGTGTTTTATTTTGGCCCGTATCCTTCCAGTGCGGCGGCCAAAGAAACTTTGAAGTTCGTGCAGCAGATATTTCCTTTGCGCAGTTGTCGCGATCATGATTTCCAGTTGCGTAAGAGGCCGTGCCTCGAACACCAAATCGGCCGCTGTCTTGCTCCCTGTAAAGATTTAATTGATGAGGAATCTTACCGCAGATTAGTAGAAAACTCCGTTTCCTTTTTGCAGGGGCGCAGGAAATCATTGATTGCCAATCTCAAAGCGCAAATGCAAGAAGCTTCGCAAAAGTTAAATTATGAAGAAGCCGCGCGATTGCGTGACCGCATCGGCGCTGTGGAACAAACCCTGGAAAAGCAGAACGTGGATTGGGCGGAAAGCCGCGACATAGATGTACTGGGTGTTTATGCAAGTAAAGATTATTTTCAAGTATGTATTTTATTTATCCGCGGTGGGAAATTATTGGGCAGTAAATCATTTACGCCTCTAAAAATTAAAGCGGACATAACCGAAGTTATTTCTTCCAGTCTCACTCAATATTACGATGCCGAAGCCAATCTGCCGGAAGAAATTCTCATTCCCTGTCACTTGCCCGATGAGGCTGTTATTGCCGAATGGCTGACGGATAAGAAAGAGAAGAAGGTTGTGCTGACCATTCCTTCCCGCGGAACAAAAAATGCCCTGCTGGATATGGCCGTTGCCAATGCCCGAAGCCTCTGGGAAACTGGGCAAAAGAAGGAAGAACAAAAATTAGTTGCCCTGCATATTCTTCAGGAAAGATTATCACTGGAAAAATTACCGCAAAGAATTGAATGCTATGATATTTCCAATATCAGCGGTAAGCATGCTGTAGGCTCAATGGTTGTATTTCAGGATGGCGGGCCGGATAAAGCTGGTTATCGCCGCTTTCGGATAAAGATGGTATCGGAAGCGGACGATTATGCGATGATGTACGAGGTGTTGGCTCGCCGGTTTGCGCATGGAGAAAATCTGCCGGATTTAGTTGTTGTTGACGGCGGCAAAGGCCAGCTAAATATAGCTCTTTCCGTGTTGAAAGATTTAAAAATAAAAATTGATGTCATTGGTTTGGCCAAAGAAGAGCGCACCATATTCTCCAGTCAAGGCATCATTAAGATGAAAGCCGGAAAATCCGAAGATCGCGTTTATTTGCCGCGGCGTAAAGACCCTGTTTACCTTAAAGCATGGCCCCATGCTTTGGCGCTGCTGCAAAAAGTAAGGGATGAAGCGCACCGTTTTGCTTTGAGCTATCATCACCAGCTTAAGCAAAAAAACGATCTGCGTTCGATTCTTGATGAGATTCCCGATATCGGCGAGGCGCGCAGGAAAATACTGCTGAAACATTTTGGATCAAGTAAGCAAGTTAAAGGCGCGACGCTTGAGGAATTGCAAAAGGTATCGGGAATTGGTAAGGAACTGGCGGAAAAAATTTATACTCATTTGAGAAGTAACGAATGAGAAACATTGTTTGTCATCGCGAGGAGCTAGGCGACGCGGCGATCTCTAACGGCGAGATTGCTTCGTCCGCCGCCGCGGACTTGCAATGACCAAAGAAATGAAAAGCGAGCATGACGATTTAATATGAGTTTGGTGACGATTATTTTTCTAGCCGTTGGTCTGAGCGTGGACGCGTTTTCTGTAGCGATCGGCATTGGTGCCACAAATAACCACGGGTACAAACCCTCAAAGCAAGCTTTGGGAACCAATTCCGAAGCAAGCAGAGAGATATCATACCCCTGCTTATGCGGGATAATTCGGCTAACAAAACTTTTATTCGCTTCGCTTTTGAAGTTTGAGTCTCATTACCCTCCGCGTCGCGGGATTGTTCAACATACCAATTCCGATACGCTTCGCTTTCGGAATTGGAGGTTCACGAATAAAAAATCGTGGGCTCCAGTGCTGCGCTTGTCGGCAGCCTTCGGACTATTTCAGTTTGCCATGCCTATTGCGGGGTGGTTAGCTGGTTTAACGGTTGTTAATATTATTGGCGGCTTGGATCACTGGATAGCCTTTGCCCTTCTGGCTTATGTCGGCAATAAAATGATTTGGGACGCATTGAAGAAGAAAGAAGAAAAGGAAATTAATGATCAGACCAAAGGGCTATCTTTGCTGATGCTATCCATTGCCACAAGTATTGATGCGTTCGCAGTGGGATTTAGTTTCTCTTTATTAAAGACGGACATTATTTTGCCCGCGCTGATTATTGGTGTAGTATGTTTTTTGATGACAGTAGTGGGGATGATTTTCGGCAAGGGGCTTGCCGGAATTTTCGGCAAAAAAGTAGGAATATTCGGCGGTGTGGTTTTGATCGTAATTGGTGTAAAGATTCTAACTGATCATATGTGAGCGGGCGCCTCCGAAAAAAGGCTATATGCTGCGTTGCGCTGTATACCTCGTCATTGCGGCGTACGCTAAAGTACGCCTCATTCCTCGCTATTTGCGTGCCTTGCCTCTGGCGCTTTTTACGAAGTCACTTTCAATCAGGGGTTGCAGGTTGAAGAAAAAGCAAATAGTAAACAGTGAGGAGTATAAGGAAAGAAAAAAGCTGATACCCTAAAGGGCACGCGAGGCTATTAGACTGAAGATTGAAAGATGAAAATAGGAGGAAAGAGATGTACTATCAAATTATTAAAGTAGGGAAAGAAGAGGTAGGGCTTGTTTGGGACTATGCCGGAAAGAAACCGCGAGCGGAATATATTTATTTGCCCAATCCGAAAAGGAAATTAAAAGAACGCATCGTCAAAGATTATCCTACAATAAATAAAATTCCACGCAAGATTCCGAGCGGTGTCGATAGTCTGATTATAAAATTGTATCTTGGTAAAAAAGAAAATGTCGATCTTTCTCTTTTGAATTTATCCAAGCTCACAGATTTCTCAACAAAAGTGTTAAAACAAACCTGCAAAATACCGCGCGGCAAAGTGGCCACTTATTCCGTTCTCGCGGCAAAACTCGGCACTCCGCGGGCGGCACGTGCAGTGGGCACAGCGCTGGCGAACAATCCGTTTCCGATAATTATTCCCTGTCATCGCGTTGTCCGTGCCGATGGAGGGCTTGGCGGTTTTGGTGGAGGCCTTAAGATGAAAAGAGAATTACTTGATAGAGAAGGTGTCGCGCTGAATGCTGAAGACCGAGTAAATGCGGGATCTTTCCGCCAATAAGCGGAGCTTTTTCCTGATTTTATTCGTAAAACTCCAATTCCGAAAGCGAAACACAACGGAATTGGCAAGTTGAACAATCCCGCGCAACGGAGGGTAATGAGACTCAAACTTCAAAAGCGAAGCGAATAAAAGTTTTGTTAGCCGAATTATCCCGCATAAGCAGGGGTATAATACCCCGCAGCTTGCTACAAAGGAGGTTTCCAATGCGTGCTTTGGGGTTCATACCCGTGATCAGGCAGACACAGCGCTCCAATAGTTTTCGGGTAAAATGTATCCACATGGATATTTATACTGGGTATATTTTCTCCATTGAATTTCTGATAAATGTGGATAATATTTTTTCAATATTGAAATTAATCATATTATTACAACTAGTTAGAAAATAATAGCTGTAATGGCATAGGCCTTGCTCTCTAGCCAGTTGTGTGAGAATATAAAATAATAACTAGTTAAGAAGAGTAACGGTAAAAAAATCTAGTATTAAGGAGATTCAATCATGAATGGTAAATATATTAATAGAATTATAGCATTAGTGATAATGGTGATAGTAATTTTAGCACCGGTTTGGGCACAATCCCAGGATAACACTGAATCCTCCGCAACCCAAAGTTTCAACAACGAAGAACTAGCGCAGATGCTCGCGCCTATCGCCCTTTATCCCGATGCTCTTTTGTCACAAGTATTGATGGCTGCATCCTATCCTTTCGAGGTGGTCGAGGCTGATAGGTTTCTGGCAAAAAACCCGGGTCTTAATGGTGATGCACTGGATAATGCTTTAAAAGAAAAAGATTGGGATGTCAGTGTTCTTTCGCTTTGCTATTACCCCAAAATCCTTTCCATGATGACCGAAAACCTTAACTGGACGTCAAGGTTGGGTGATGCTTTCATCAATCAGCAGCAGGAGGTTATGGATACAGTTCAAGAGCTGCGCGGCAAAGCATACGCCCAGGGAAATATTACGACAACTAATGAGCAGAAGGTGATAGTGGAAGAGCGTATTATTCGCATTGAAACGGTTAGTCCCGACTATATGTATGTGCCGGTTTATGATCCTTATGTGATTTATGGGCCGTGGTGGTATCCGGCGTACCTACCTTTTCCAATATTTTATCCCGGAGTGGCGGTTATTGGCCCAAGAATTGTTTTTTCTCCTCGAGTCTATGTCGGCTTTGGAGTCTTCGGCTGGAGCGCTTTTAATTGGCGTGCCCGCAACGTGGTGTTCGTAAATATTGACAGAACAAAAAGATTCAACAGGCACGTAAATGTGTACAGGGGTGTGGAGCATTCTCCCTGGCGCCCTGACCGTGAAAGAAGATTTGTACGCGAACAGCGCGCAAAAGAAATTCCCCGTTATCGGCCGCCGGTAAGGCCTTTAGCGCCGGTTCCCGCAGGAAGGCCTGAACGTAAAATTGCAGCACCGCCTAAAAGTGATCAGGATAGGGAAAGAAAGCCTTTGGATAGAAAGGTAGAGCCGAGAGATAGAAATATAGAAGTTCAGTCACCCGGTCCAGTCAAAACCCCTCCGGATAGAAAGATAGAGCCGAGAAACAAAAATATAGAAGTTCAGTCACCCGGTCCAGTCAAAACCCCTCCGGATAGAAAGATAGAGCCGAGAAACAAAAATATAGAAGTTCAGTCACCCGGTCCAGTCAAACCACCTCCGGATAGAAAGATAGAGCCGAGAAACAAAAATATAGAAGTTAAACCGCCTGCTCAAGTTCAACCCCGCCCGGAAAAAAAGGATGTTATTGAAAGAGACAAAGGCGAAAAGGAAAGGGGAGAAAGCGACAGGGGAAATGAACGCGGTGGTGGTGGCCGCGAGGGAAGAAGATAATGGAGATGAAAGCCGGGAGCTAACTGCAATACTCATGTCTAAGTAGCTCCCGGCTAAATATTTTGTTTTGTATATAATTGTTCGGCGAAGATTTCTGTTTACAAATAAACCACCCAATCAACCAACCGGCCAAACCTTTTTGAATGCTGTTTTCGGGAAAAAACAATATGGACATTCATCAGGTGTTTCCTCGCCATAGTAGTTTGTATTATTATGTCTTGTTCCTAGGGGTGTGTATAGTTATAGCCAGATTATCGCGGTGGATGACTTCATCGTAATCCTTGTGCCCCAGAACCTGGATTATCTGGGAAGTTTTTAAACCCTTGATTTTGCGGATTTCAGTTGAGTTGTAATTGACGAGACCTTTGGCCAGAGGCGTTCCCTCGCGGTCAACGCAGCTTACCGGATCGCCCAAATCAAAATCTCCTTCCACATCAACAATTCCTGAAGGGAGAAGACTCTTGCCTTTTTCCAGTAATGCCTTCTTAGCGCCATCGTCAATAACTAATTTGCCGCGCGGATGTAAGGTAAAAGCGATCCAGTATTTTTTACTGTTTAAACGATCAGCCATAGGAAGGAAGAGCGTTCCGATTTCTTTTCCCGCCAGAATGTCGGCCAAAACCTTTTTTCTTTTGCCGGGAGCTATGACACAGGGAATGCCGATGGCGGTAACTTTTTTAGCGGCTAAAACTTTGCTTTTCATGCCGCCCATTCCCACAGATGTAGTTTCTCCGGTGGCGGCGGCTTCAATTTCGTCGGTGAATTCACTGACCAGAGGAATAAGCTTGGCTTTTTTGGATTCCGAAGGATTGCAATCATAAAGTCCGCCGGCACTCGTCAAATTTATAAAGAGATCGGCTTCAGCAATGTTGGCAATCATCGCAGCAAGATTGTCGTTGTCGCCGAATTTTATTTCGTCCACAGCGACAGAGTCGTTTTCATTGATAATAGGGGTAACGCCCCACTCCATCAAAGTGGAAAGAGTATTGCGTATATTTAAATACCTCTGGCGATCGGTGAGATCGGAAAGTGTCAAAAGAAGCTGGGCAACGTAAAGGCCATTCTTTTCAAAAGATTTGGAGTAAACGCGCATTAATCTTCCCTGGCCGATGGCAGCTGCGGCTTGTTTTTCAGGAATGCTTTTGAGTTTTCCGGTTATGTTCATACGATGTTTCCCTGAAACTATCGCGCCGGAAGTTACCAGCACAACGGAATAACCCTGACGCACCAGACCGGACATCTCTTTAACAAGTGAATGAATAATCTTGAGGTCGAGACCGTCAGTGCCGGACAGTACTGCCGAACCTACTTTGATCAGTATTTTTTTTGCGCTCGAAAGAGTTTCTTGGCGGATATTCTTCATTGTTCTATCAGTGTTTTGCTTGATTTAATATAGTGATTATATTGTTTAATATTTCCTGTATTCCTTCTCCGGTGACAGCGGAAAAAGGATGAAGTATTATCCGCTTTTTTTTGAATAGCGCAACTTCTTTTTTAACTCTCTCTCTGACAAATGGAAGATCAATTTTGTTTAAAGTGACGATTTGCGGTTTTTCCAATAACTGCGGATTGTAATAGCCCAGTTCTTTATTGATCGCGGCAAAATTAGACCAGGTGTTATCATTGGGCTCCATGGAAATATCAATAATATGCAGCAGAAGTGACGTCCTTTCCACATGCCTCAAGAATTGTATACCCATCCCTAAACCCTGATGCGCGCCGGAGATAAGCCCGGGTATATCGGCGAGAACAAAGCTCTTATGGTCTGAATACTTGACAACACCTAAGTGTGGCATGAGAGTAGTGAAAGGATAGTCGGCAATTTTTGGTTTAGCCGCGGATACGCGTGAAATAAAAGTTGATTTACCGGCGTTGGGAAAACCGATAATACCTACGTCGGCCAGAAGCTTTAGCTCAAGTTTAATCCAGCGCTCTTCGCCTTCCATGCCTTCCTGGGCAAAGCGCGGCGTTTGATGGGTAGAAGTGGCAAAATGAGCATTGCCCTTGCCGCCGATGCCGCCGCGTGCGGCAACATAAATTTGACCAACCTCGGATAAATCGGTAAGTACCTCTTGAGTTTCGGCGTCTTTAAGGATTGTTCCTACCGGTACTACAATCTCCAGGTCACTTGAGCTCTTGCCGGTACGATTGTTTCCTGAGCCATGGCCGCCGTTTTTAGCAACATGGTGCTGTTGATATTTTAGATCCAGCAGAGTACGATGGCTTTGGTCTGTGCGAAAAAAGATATCTCCGCCTTTGCCTCCGTCACCACCGTCAGGACCGCCGCGAGGCACAAACTTTTCCCGCCGGAAGCTGACACATCCGCGGCCGCCATGCCCGGCTTTAATATAAATTTTTGCTTCATCAACAAATTTCATAAATATTCACAAAAAAAAGGCGCTTGTTTTATAAGCGCCTTTAAAATAAAAAATATTTAGACCATCTTTTATGATGCGTAAACGCTTACTTTTTTTCTCGTTTTGTCTAGTCTTTCGAATTTTACAATCCCGTTAATCAGGGAGAAAAGAGTGAAATCTTTACCCATTCCTACGTTGTTTCCCGGGTGGATTTTTGTGCCGACCTGCCGCACAATTATTGATCCCGCATGGATATTCTGGCCGCCATACACTTTGACGCCGCGCCGCTGCGAATTACTGTCTCTGCCGTTGCGGGAACTTCCTTGACCTTTTTTATGTGCCATTACTTCCTCCGCTTATATCGAAATCTTCTTTATTTTCATGCTGGTTAATTCCTGGCGATGCCCGGTTTTCTTATGGAAACCCTTGCGGCGTTTCATTTTGTAAACGATTAGTTTCGGGCCTTGCTTTTGCGCGATGATTTCTCCTGTGACCTTGGCTCCGGCCACGAAAGGTTTGCCGATTTTAACGCCCTTATCGCCGGAGACCATTAGAACTTCGTTAAAAACTACTTCCGAGCCTTTTTCGCCTTCCAGCTTTTCTACGGATAAAACATCACCTTCGCTGACTTTGTGCTGTTTTGCTCCTGTTTTTATTACTGCATACATTAGACTATCCTTGATCATGTAATTAAGAACGAAGCTTATAAATAATTTGCGTCTATTTGTCAATAAAATTTAATTAACCGGATATTTTTTGGCTAACACAATGAATTAATATTAAATCATCTTGCGTATAAAGCTTAGACGATGTAAAGTAAAACCGTAATATTAAAAATGATTGAGTGAAAATAAGGTTGCGGTAAAAATGGTTGAGGCGTGAAAAAAGTAATAACATATTTTATAATCATAATGATTTTTTTGTTATTCTCTGTCTCGTCATGGGCAGCAAGCGAGTTATCGAGGCAGTTTATCGAAGAGCGCCTCGTGGAAAAGGGATTGGATAAAGCGCAGGTTCAGAGCATGATATATGATCCCCGTATATCTCTTAGGCCGGATATAGTTATCCAGAACCTTTTCTATTCCAGCCCAAAGGGAACCGAAGAAGAGCCGACGATCATGAATATCAACCCCCAACGCATAAAAGACGGCAGGGCTTTCATCAAGGAACATGTCGAATCATTATCTTCCGTGGAGAAGCGCTTTGGAACATCTCCCCGTATCGTCACAGCAATTCTCATTGTAGAATCAAGACTGGGAACATATCCCATGCGCTATAATGTTGTGACAGCTTACACCAACCTGGCGCTACTGCTCGACCCGGATTATTTCAGTCAAATACAACAAGAATATGCCGATAAGTATCCACTGCTCAATGATCGGGCCACCATTACGAGAGCACAAGGAAGAGCAAATTGGGCATTGACTGAACTCTACCACCTTGCTCTTATAGCCAATAATTTGGGGATTGATCCATTGAATATAATGGGATCATTTGCCGGAGCTTTGGGGCCGGCCCAATTTATCCCTTCTACCTTTAGAAACTACGGAGTTGATGGAGACGGAGACGGCATAGTCAATCCATTTAACATGGAAGATGCAACAGCAAGCATGGGCCATTACCTGAAAAGCTCGGGCTGGTCTGAGGATGCGTGCATTTCGAAAAAGCGCAATGCAGTGTGGCATTATAACCGCAGCCAGGTGTATGTGAATACCGTCATGATGCTTTACGATGAACTTGGCAAAGATGCGGACATAAGTCAGGATTTTTTACCTGAAATAGAAGTTCGATTTTAACATTTGTCAGGCATATTATGATCGCGCCATATTAATATCAAGGCGCTCTTTCTCTGAGGAATAAGGCCAATTCGTGGAGTTTAGCATTGCCAGTTTGTTTGATTACCATTTGAATAAAAATAGCTCAATTGGAAGGTAATGAATCGCTGAGTTGCTTAGTTAATGTCAAAAAAACAAAGTTTTTATTTTAGTAAAGTGGATTTGTTTAGCTTCTTCTTTACTAAATCCCAGAACATGGACAATAATATCAAAAGGTCTTGCCGATCCTTCCTGCGTGTGTCGTACCGTGGCTTCAATTCTTTTCTTATTGGCATCAAGAGTCAGACCTTGGACAAAAGGACGGATTTCTTTAATTACGGTTTTCCCCTTGGATATCCTTTGAATTTTAAATGATGCTGATGCCAGAAATTTTTCGATGCTTTCTTTAATTATGTTAAGTTGGTTCTCATCTATGTTTGCTGGTAGATACAACTCGTAGATAAATGCGTATAGCGTTTGAGACAGCGGCTTTGTATCGGGAGGAATCGTCTTGATTTCGATGACTTCAATGCCTTGAGGCAGGGCTGAATTGATTTCACTTTTTAATAAATTTAAATCGGCCGGATATTCCAACGCGGTTATGTCCATGTATTCCTCCCTGCTTTCCATTCCTACCGGTGTAGCTGTGGCAAAAGATATTTTAGGATGAGGATGAAAACCTATCGAATAAACGAGCGAAATGCTGCTGCGGCGCAAGGCGCGGATCAAGGCTGTGGAAAGTTCCAAATGAGATAAAAACCGTGCTCTTCCAAGTTTGTTAAAGGTAAAACGGTAAACTTTTTCATGCGCGGCAAAATCGGCTGTTGGCGGTGATGGGGCAATTTCTTGAGTTTCCTCTGCCTTGGCAAAGATATTTTTTATTGTCGAGAAATCGCAAACCCCGCAGTTTTGGCAATTGGCAAACCGGCAATCCTCCGTTGCTGTCGTTTCCGCTGATTTTTTTCTTTCCTGCAGTAGAAATTGACGGCTCACGCCGCAGTCAATATTATCCCACGGAAGATTTTCGTTTGTTTCGCGTTCGCGCAGGTATTCTTCAGGGTTAATACCCAGTTCATCCATTGCCTCCTGCCAGAGCTCAAAGCGTAAAAGCTCGGTCCACCCGTCAAAGCGGCAGCCTTTACGAAAGGCTTTTTCCAAAAGCTCTCCCAATCTTTCATCGCCGCGCGAAAACATTCCTTCCAGTAAGCTCATTTTTGCGTCATGCCATTTCAACTTGAGATTGCGGTCTTTTGCCCGTCGGCGAAAAAAATCCTGTTTGATATAAGTTTCTTCCAAAGAAATCTGTTTTTCCCATTGAAAAGGCGTATGAGGTTTGGGTACAAAGGTGGAAAGGCTAATGGTAACCTGCCCACGTTTTCTTGCCGCCTTGAGAACCTGATGGTTCAACTCTATAATCCCTTCCAAATCTTCCTGTGTTTCATAGGGAAGACCCAGCATGAAATAGAGCTTGATCGATTTCCAAGCGGCGGCGAATACTTTATCAACTATAGAGATCAAATCTTCGGCGGTGTTGCCTTTATTTATTATCCGGCGCATTTTATCTGTTCCGGCTTCCGGTGCCAGCGTGAAACTGGTTTTACGGGTTTTCTTGATTTCTTCAATTAATATCCCAGTCAGCGATTCTACACGCAACGAGGGCAAGGCCAAAGCTACTCTTTTGGAATAATGCTGTTTCATCAGGGTTTTTATTAAAAATTCAAGGCAGCTATAGTCCCCTGAACTCAAGGATAAAAGAGATATTTCGTCATGGCCGGTTACCGATAATAATTTTTCGGCCATCTGCATGAGTAAAGAGGCGTTTCTTTCTCGGTAAGGCCGCCAAATCATTCCCGCCTGGCAGAATCTGCACCCCCGCGTACATCCGCGCGCTATTTCCAAAATGATGCGGTCGTGAACAGTTTGCATCAGCGGAACAACAGGATTTATGGGATGCGACCATAAATTGAGGTCGGCAACGATTCTTTTTTTGATGAGTTGATTCTTCCCATGAACGGCGGGAACATAAATGCCGGAAATTTGTGCCAGTTGCTCGAGCAAATCATGCCTGGGGATTTTCTTCTTTTTGCCTGTGCGGAGTACCGCTACAATTTCCGAAACGATTTCTTCTCCTTCACCGATGACAAAGGCATCGATAAAGCCGGCAAGAGGTGCAGGATTAAAACAACACGGGCCTCCGGCAATTATCAGGGGATGGTTATCTTTGCGTTCGGCACGAGCAAGCGGTATACCCCCCAATTCCAGCATGTTCAGCACATTGGTATAGGACAGTTCATACTGAAGGGAGAAGCCTACAATGTCAAAATTTATTAAGGGTGTTTGTGATTCTAAAGATGTCAGCGGCAATTTTCGTAAGCGCAGTTGACTTTCCCTATCCGGCCAGGGAGCGAAACATCTTTCTGCCTTCGCATACGGAATTTCGTTCAAAACGGAATATAAAATCTGCAAACCAAGATGCGACATGCCTACTTCATATGTATCCGGAAAAGCAAGAAGGAAGCTCACTTCCCTTGTGTCTTTGTGAAATGCATTTACTTCGCTGCCTAGGTAACGGCTGGGCTTCTCGGCGTTAAGCAAAAGCCCGTCGAATTTATGATCGGTCATGCTTCGGTTTCCGGGTTAAGTTGATATTTGTAAGGGTTGTTTTTGATATCTCTGAGAGTAGAAAGTGCAAGTTTTTGTGGAAAATTTACGGAAGAAAGGTAATGCAAAGAATTGCCTTTGAACGTACATAGTAATTCCTCGCGGATAGCCTCCTGATTTTTTTTAGCTACAAAAGATCTTTCCATTTTGTATTCGTAGGAAAGATTATCGCCAAAGATTCTTTTTACCTGATGATAATCTCGTGAGTCGGAAAAATAAGATTCTTTTAAATCTATTTTGGACTGAACGGAAATTTCCACTTTAACCGTATTGGCAGCTATTGGACGCGATAAATCAAAAATATTCAACTTCAATCCGTTGGCCAGATATATTTCTTCAATTAAATTCATTTGTTTTATATTCCGAATATGATTCCATACAGGGGTGCTGTCCTTACCATTTTTGCTCTTGACCTGCAACGCCAATCCTTCTATATTTAATTTACAGTTGCAAGTTTCAAAATTAATGAAAGTGGAGCTGCCGTATGAATGAAGTCAATGCCATTTTACTTTTATCCTGTCCCGATAGCAAAGGGCTTGTTGCGAAGATTTCCAATTTTATTTTTAATCACAACGGAAATATCGTCCACGCCGATCAACACACCTCTAAAAGAGGAAAACTTTTCTTTATGCGGATCGAATGGGAATTAAATGGTTTTAAGCTTACGCGGGAAGAAATTCCGGCGGCTTTTGCACAATTAGCGAAACAATTGCACATGAAATGGGATTTGCATTTCACCGATTATGTGCCGCGTATTGCCGTATTTGTTTCCCGCCATCTCCATTGCCTTAACGATTTAATTCTGCGTCAACGAATGGGAGAAATGACCGCTAAAATACAGGTTGTTATCAGTAACCATTTGGATGCTCGTGAGTCGGTCGAACAATTTGGGCTTAAATTTTATCATTTCCCAATTACGGTAAAAAACAAGAAGCAACAAGAAGACCGGGAATTAGAATTATTAAAGGGGTTGAAAATTGATTTGGTAGTTCTGGCGCGTTACATGCAAATTCTCTCAGGAAAATTTCTTGGGTATTATCCCCATAAGATTATTAATATCCATCATTCTTTTTTGCCGGCTTTTGCCGGAGGTAATCCTTATCAGCAAGCTTATGACCGCGGCGTGAAAATTATCGGCGCGACCGGGCATTACGCGACGGAAAATCTGGACGAAGGGCCGATTATTGTTCAGGATGTGATCAAAATAAGCCACCGTGATGCGATAGCCGATATTCAAATGAAGGGTAAGGATTTAGAGAGAATTGTGCTGGCGCGGGCTTTGCGCCTGCATCTGGAAAACAAAATACTTGTTTATGGATCAAAAACTATTGTATTTGAGTGAGCCATTAAATAAAGCATTAGTATAAGGTATTTAGCTATTTTTTAGGCTATTATTTGTCTAAAAAACATAAGGTATTTAATTGAAAGCGGATAATAATTTAGTCATCCTTTGTCAGCCTGATGATAGCAAATCCTGCGGTGCTTGTTGCGGTTTGTATAATTATGTGGATAGCTCCCGTTCTTCTCTTAAAGAAAGGTTACGCGCACGTACACAGCGCTTCCGTAAACTCGTGAAAAAACCGGGCGATATCGAATATTATACCGGCGAAACGTTAAATAACGAAGATTTTAAAATGAGATACGAGGTAATTTATTGCTGCGAATATCTTGGTTTTCTGGATGGCGAGGAGAGAAAGGTAGGTTGTCTATTGCATCCGGCGCAAAACTCAGGCATTGATTTGCGCACTGTTTCGTTTTATGGCCAGGAACTTTGTGCCGGTCATATTTGTCCCAGCCATCACTTTATCTCCACGTCTCAAGCTCAAGTGCTGATAAAAATAATTGATGATTGGTATCTTTACGGCCTTTGTCTGACAGACATTGACCTGGTAAAGACATATTTTCGAATACTGGCCGATAAGATTGGCGGGGAACTTAAACCGGAAGTATTTGATAACGCGGCGCTAAAAAGTATTGCCCGTCAATATTTTGATTGGAAAATAACATGGCCGTTTCGTTCGCCGGAAACCAACAGGCTGGGCAAATATTACTTTGACGGATCGCAATACATGATTAGTTATATTGATTATGCAAGGTTAGGTAAGGAGATATCAAAATTTAATACAACATTCTTGAGCTTGTCTTCAGCATTTAAAAATGTTCAGGAAATTGAATTGGCGGAAAAATTGGTTTCATCAAATATTGAAAATTTTATTTCCACTTATCAGAGCGCTTTTTGATTTTTATTGACAGATAATACTCATATTGGTTAGTGTACGGCATAAAATAATTAAAAGAGAAACGGCATAATGAACGAGATGTCCAAGGAAATCCTTTTTCCTTATAAGATGATTCAAAAGCGCGTAAAAGAATTAGCCGATCAGATATCCGGTGATTGCACCGGCCGTGAATTGATAGTCATCGGTATTCTTAAAGGGGCGTTCATTTTTATGGCTGATTTAGTCCGGGCCATGAGCATCCCCTGCAGGATCGATTTTGTCCGTGTGGCCAGTTATGGCGCAGGTTCAGAAAGTTCAGGTAAAGCAGTAATGACAAAGGATATAGAAACTTCTATTAATGGTAGAGATATACTGATTGTAGAAGACATAATTGACACAGGCTTGACCTTAAAATATCTGGTCGAATGGCTTAAAGAAAGAAATCCCCATTCGCTTAAGGTATGTGCATTGTTAGATAAACGCAAAAGAAGAAAAGTATCCTTTGAAGCTGATTATGTAGGCTTTACAATAGATGATGGATTTTTAGTTGGTTATGGATTAGATTTCTCTGAACGTTACCGTTTTTTGCCCGAGATTTATGTTATTAAGCAGTAGCAAAAAGGATAAAGAATGATCATTCAGTGCAGGCAATGCCGGATAAAATTTTATTTTGATGATGCTATGATGCAAGGCGATGGTATGTGGATGCGCTGCAGTCGCTGCCAGCACGTTTTCTTTCAGGATAATTCGCTAATTATAAAGCAGGAAATAGAAACACCGTTAGTCCCCGAGTCTGTTTTTTTAGAGGAACCCATACCGGCAAAAAAAAGCACTGATTTAACTAAGGAAGTCACTCCGGTTTCCGACCGGGATGAAGACGTTGTTCGTTTTCTTGATAATGTAATGGAAACAAAAAAGACGTTAAATGATAAAGTGATTCTGGAGATAGAAAAAACACGCAGAGAAAGTATTGGTAAAGAAAATTTCATGTCCGCAGAAAGAAGTGCGGCATTAGGTGAGTTAAGGGAAAAAGTTGAAGATTTTGAGCAAAAAAAGCCGTTATCCAGAAAAAGTTCGCGGAAAACATGGAAGGTTATTGTGTGGGCTGTTTTAGTAATTGTAGTCATCCCCGTTGTAATTTATTTCTTTATTTTCCCGCAACTTGGCGACCGTTTCATCAAAATTGCCAATAAGTATATTGGCGAACAGGAACCAGTGCGGCCGGAAGTTGTTATCGGGCAAGTCAAGTTACAAGACATTCGGCAGCGAATGCTGAATAATTATGTTCTGGGACAAATTCGAATTATGGAAGGTACGGCGGTAAATCAGGCCGATTATCCTATTTCCAGAATAGTCATTAAAGGGGCTATTGTTGATGCGTTTGCAGTGGTTTTAGGTGAACGCACAAGCTATGCCGGAAATGTACTGACTGATGATGAACTCACGAATTTGCCTGAAGAAGAGATTTTAAGAAAGCTTTCCCAGCCGGAAGGGCGCAACAATTCGAACGATAAAATTTCACCTAACGGACAAATACCTTTCATGATCGTTTTTACCCGTGAACCTCCGGGTGTCATTAAAACCACGGTAACTACAATTGGCGCGGAACGGCTTCTTTAAAAAAGCAAATCAGTTAATTGATCCGGCGTTAATCGCTGTTGGAAACCTTCTATATTCCTAAAATATTTTCAATTGATTGCTGGGTTATTGTTCCTTCGCGCAGGATTTCCGGGGGATCACAGGTAACATCGATAATGGTGGAAACTTTATCGCCAATTGTGGGGCCAAAATCGACAATAGCATCAATCTTGTTTCCGATTTGTTTGGCAACTTCAGAAGCTCGCGAGCATTCGGGCTTGCCGGATAAATTGGCGCTGGTGGCGGTAAGAGGATGCCCCAACTTTTGCGCGATTACCTGAGCGACATTGCTACTGGAAACACGCACTCCAATTTTGCCCGTGCCTGCTGTTAAAATCGGCAATACTCCGTCGGAAGCCTTAAAAATAATAGTCAGTGCGCCCGGCCAAAATGCTTGGATCAGCTTTTGAGCTGCTGAGGAGACGTTCTGAACCAGAGGATAAAGATTTTCAGTTCGTCCGATAATTATGGATATGGGATTTATAAAATTTCTGCCTTTGATTTTATAAATTTTTTTTACGGCTTGTTCATTTGTCGCATCAGCGCCTAATCCGTAAAAAGTTTCGGTCGGATACGCAATAACGCCGCCGCGTGCAACAATAGCAGCGGCGCTGCTCAAAATACTTTCTTCTGAATTATTTGCACTTACTTTCAGGATTTCCGGCATGAAAGGTTTTCCTGCTTTTTTTCCACTTCCATAACCATTTTCTGAATATGGGCGGAGAGCTTAGAGTCAATTGATTTGTCTGCAAGAGCGAGGATGCGTATAGCAAACAAGGCGGCGTTCTTGGCTCCGGCTTTGCCGATGGCCATACAAGCTACAGGCACTCCACCGGGCATTTGTATAGTGGAAAGAAGAGCGTCGAGACCGTGCAAAGAAGTAGCGTCAATAGGAATGCCAATGACCGGCAAAGATGTTTGTGCGGCAATTACACCAGCCAGATGAGCTGCAGCGCCTGCTCCGACGATGATAATTTTGACGCCTCGTTTGGCAGCCGCTTTGGCAAACTTTGTTGTCCGTTCTGGTGTGCGGTGCGCCGATGTCAAGATAAGCTCATGCCCAATGGCAAACTCTTCGAGAATTTTAGCCACCTCGGTCATGATAGGCAAATCGGAATCACTGCCCATGACAACACTCACTAAAACTTTTTCCTTTTTGGCGCTTTTTGTTTTCACGATCAGCTCCTTATTTAGTGTTTGAAATGTCTTACGCCGGTAAAGATCATGGCGATACCATGTTCGTCCGCTGCCTGAATTGTTTCTTCATCACGGACGGAACCGCCCGGCTGAATGATTGCGGTAATTCCAGCCTCCGCGGCCATATCGATACCATCGCGGAAGGGGAAGAAAGCGTCCGATGCCAGCACGCAACCTTTGGTGGGCAGCACGGCTTTCATTTTGGCGATTTTCACCGAGTCCACCCGGCTGGTTTGACCGGCACCGACTCCGACTAATTGGTCTTTGGTCGCGTAAACAATGGCGTTGGATTTAACGTGCTTGACCACACGCCAGGCAAAATCGAGAGCCTGATATTCTTCATCAGTAGGTTTTCTTTTTGTGACAACTTTGGCCTGACGGATATCAAACGGGACAGTGTCGCGTTCCTGAACAAGAAGCCCGCCAACGACGCGGCGAAAATCATAACCGGAAACGTGTTTTCCGGACGTGGTCGGTATTTCCAGCAAACGCAAGTTTTTCTTGGATTCGAGAATGCTCATCGCATCAGCATCAAAGGAAGGAGCAAGGATAACTTCCAGGAAGATTTTTGCCAGTTCTTCCGCCGTTTTCTTATCGACGGGACGATTGAAGGCCACGATGCCGCCGAAGGCGGAAATCGGATCGGTCGCCATGGCTTTTTTGTAAGCCTCCACAAGACTGCTTTCACTGGTTGCCGCGCCGCAAGGATTGGCATGTTTGATGATAATGGCAGCGGGAAGCGCAAAATCGGACGCAGCCAGCCACGCAGCGTCGCTGTCCATGATATTATTATAGGAAAGTTCTTTCCCTTGAAGTTGTTTAGCGTTGGAAATCGCGGCCAGTGTGGCATCATTTTCCCGGTAAAAAGCCGCCTTTTGATGCGGGTTCTCTCCATACCGGAGGCTTTGTGCCATAAAAAACTGAGCTGTAAAAGTATCAGGGAAGTCTTTCTTGCCGCCATCCGGCGTAAGTGTTCCCAAATAATTGGAAATCGCACCATCGTAACGCGCGGTGGTTTGAAATGTTTTTACCGCCAGATTGAAATTTGTGGCCTCCGAAATCTTGCCGCCGGTTTTTTCCATTTCTTTCAGGATTAAACTGTAATCCGCCGGATCGGTAATTACGCTGACAAAGCGATAATTTTTGGCTGCAGCACGCAGCATTGTGGGGCCGCCGATATCAATATTTTCGATAGCGTGCTCCAGTGTACAGCCTTCTTTGGCCACAGTGTCTTCAAATCGGTAAAGATTGATAACCACCATATCGATCGGTTCTATTCCTTGTTCCTTCATAGATTTAACGTGCTCCGGGTTATCGCGCAGTGCGAGTAAACCGCCGTGAATTTTCGGATGCAGAGTTTTCAGCCGCCCGTCCATCATTTCAGGGAAACCCGTGTATTCGGAAACATCCTTTACCGTAATGCCGCTTTTTCTGAGCTGCGCGGCTGTTCCGCCGGTGGAAAGTATTTCTACGCCGAATGAAGAGAGTTTCTTGGCGAATTCCACAATTCCATTCTTATCGGTGACGCTGATCAGCACCCTTTTGATTTGGCTCATAATTGACATTTCTCCTGTAGACAAAACTTTTATAAAATAATTGTGCCTGTCCAATTAGCGCATTGGAAATGTAATTGCAAGACAGTTTTTACCTTGACATATCAACACGCAATATCTAGAGTTTAGTGAGACCCAAGCTTCAGAAATAAAGTGCACTAAAGCTTGCTGGTCGAACTATCCCCGAAGCGAAGCGTAGTGGGATCAGTAACACCTTTCAAAAACGAAGCGGCACATTATAACTATTTCAAGCGTGCTTTGAAATTCATACCCGTGAAGTACCGAGAAGGAGCATGTTATGACAAATAAGCTGATTGCAGTTATGGAGACCGAAAAAGGAACAATTCGTTTACGATTATTTGCCGATCAAACGCCGATCACCGTGGGTAACTTTGTTAATCTGGCGCGGCGCGGATATTATAATAATTTAAAATTTCATCGGGTCATTCCCGATTTTATGATTCAGGGCGGCTGCCCCGCAGGAGACGGCCGCGGCGGGCCGGGGTATAAATTTCAGGATGAGTTTGTGAAAGAACTGCGTCACAGCAAACCGGGCATTCTTTCGATGGCCAATGCCGGACCAGAAACCAACGGCAGCCAGTTTTTCATTACCCATGTTCCCACTCCCTGGCTCGACGGTAAACATACTGTATTTGGTGAGGTGATGAGTGATGCCGACCAGAATGTCGTTAACCAAATTGTGCAGGGTGATAAAATACGATCTATTACTATTGAGGGTGATATTTCCGAGCTGATTGCCCTCAACCAGCAAAAGGTCGATGTATGGAATAAAATAATCGACCAGAGGTTTCCGCAATTACCGAAAGTTTAATATAAAACATTTATTTTTTAATATTAAATATTGAAATTCTTTTTTAATGGGAGCCATCGGGGGAAATCCTTGATTAAATACTTTTCAATTTTTTCATATGTTCAATGCGCTTTTTAATTAAAGTCTCCGTGCCGATGTCTTCACGATAGGCGATAGGACCTTTAATGGCTTTAACTCCATCCCGGGCAATCTTTTCTGCTTTTTCTAATGTGTCAGCAATGCCTACAATACCGATAGCCCGCGAAGAACTTAAATATAAGCCGTCTTTTTTTTTATCCACGGAGGAATAATAGATCCTTGCTTTGCCCACATCGCCCACTTCAATCTTTGCGCGGGACGATGCCGCATCTGGATGATCGGCAGGCAGGCCATAGCCTTTGGGCACAACATACTTGCAGACCGTTGCCTTGGGCTCAAATTCTATTTTCAATTTATCCAATGTTCCGTGAATAATATGACGGCAAATTTCCACGAAATCGGTTTTTAAAAGCGGCAGAATATTCATGGCCTCAGGATCGCCGAAACGTGCGTTATATTCCAAAAGCTTTACGCCCGTTTTAGTGGCGATAAATCCGCCGTACATTATGCCTTTGTAAGGGGTGCCCGTTTCTTGAAGCAGAGCCGCCGCCACCTTACGTGTTATTTCTAAGCCCGCCAAAGTATCCTCCGGCTTTAAGAAGGGTAAAGAATGATTAGCCATGGAATACGAACCCATGCCCCCGGTGTTCGGCCCTTTGTCGCCTTCAAATCTTCTTTTGTGATCCTGCACCAGTGGTGTGGCGACAACTGTTTTGCCGTCGCACAGGCATTGCAGCGAAAATTCTTCGCCGTCGAATTTTTCTTCAACAATCAAATATTGGCTCTCTGCCAATATTTGTCGGCATATTTTCAGCGCTTCCTGTTTTGTTGCAAAGTGATCACCTTGAACCATAACGCCCTTGCCGCCAGTTAAACCATCGGGTTTAATCACAATGCCTTCCAGTTCATTTAAAAAATCTTCTACACCTTCAATAGAAGTAAAAACTTTAAACTGCGGATTACCGGGAATATTGTATTTACTCACCAGATTGCGGGTGAATGATTTGGAAGTTTCCAGACGCGCCAGGCTTTTGTTGGGGCCTACGGCAGGAATACCTATTTGGGACAGAGCATCCACAACACCATTGTTGAGTGGATCTTCTGGTCCGATGACGGCAAATTCGATTTTGTTTTCTGCGGCAAACCCTGTAATTGCCTCAAGATTGGAATAACTGCCGAGTTTAATCGTCTCTGAAAGAGAAGCAATCCCCGGATTGTTTGCTTTCATAAAAGAAAATAAACGCAGTTTTTGCGTTGAGCGTGAAATTGCTTCGGCGATTGTATGCTCGCGGGCGCCGTTGCCGAGGAGCAATATATTGGGCATTCCTCAATCTCCTGAAATTATTAGTACGCTTATATTTTTATTCTATGTTTTATACTATTTAAAAACATCTTTTAGAAGCGCTGTAACTCTCGCCTTTGGGTTAGTACGGATATTAGTTTCTTCCTGCCCGAGCATATAAAATAATCCATCAAGCGCTTTGGAAGAAACGTATTTATTCATATCTATATTCGGAAGTTTGTTCACATAAGGCGCAGCTTGGACTTTGTCATTAATGGCTTCGAACTTTTTTGTAACTTTATAATCATTCATCGTCTTTCGAACCTTTGGCTGAAACAAATCAAGCAGCTTGGCGTAGGTCTTGGTTTTAAGATACTCTGTCGCTGCGGTATTGCCTCCCTGGAGTATTTTACTGGCGTCGTCAAATGATATTTCCGTTATAGCCGTTGAAAAAATATCAGCGGCCAAAGGCGCGGCTTTTTCCGCCGCCCTGTTCATGCTCAGGGTGAATTCATCTAACTTTGGACCTAAACCGATACCACGCAAAACCGTTTCCGTCTTTCTTATGTCTTCCGGTAATAAGATCTTTACGTTTTGATTCGTGAAATAACCGTTATTTTTCCCTAACGACTTAATGGTCTTTTTAATACCTACTTTAAGGGCTTCTTTCAGTCCCAAGTCAATCTTGCTACCGCTTGACTTTGTTGAAGACGGTGCATTTAAATTACCCTTCATCAAATCCAAAAGATCCGAATAGCCGTAATTACACATTAAAAAAACAAATAGTGTGGCGAAAATTAATCTTTTTTTCATAAATACATCCTTCTAATAATGATAAGAGATCAGAATTAAACGTTGCACGTATTTGACTCAGACAACTTTAAAAAATTATGATTACCCTTCTGTATTCTGGGAAAGTATAAGAAGTAAGGCCGTGTATGTCAATGGAATAATAACCGTAAAATGTAGTATATTAAAGATTATAATTTACGGACAGAAATATATCTTTTTTTTCTCCGATCTGGTAAGTTGCGTTATATAAGGAAATCTGGCGAGGTTGCTAAATATTGAATATAACCGCAGATATTTTAATAATCTTTGTTCTTTTTTTGTTTTCCGGGTTTTTTTCATCGGCGGAAGCCGCATTGCTTTCGCTTACTGATTTGCATCTGCATAAGATGAAATTAGACCGCTACCCTTTTTTGACTTATGTCGGCAAGTTGCTCGAAAATCCCCGCCGCCTTTTAATTACCATTGTTACCAGTAATGAAGCAGTTAATATCAGCATCTCCATTTTGGCGGCATCTTTTTTTATCAGTTTATTGGGCGCGAACGGGCAATTGGTCTCCATATTTTTTACAACTGTTGTGCTATTGATTGCCGGCGAGGCTATCCCCAAAACTTTTGGTGTAACTTATCCGATGCAAGTTTCGGCCATGGTTTCTCCTTTGATGATCGCTATTTCCCGTCTGGAATATCCTATTGTTGCCACATTGGAAAAATTATCCGGCTTTTTTTTAAAAAAATACGGCAAACATACAGCCCTGGATGCCGACGCTTTAATGGAAGGTGAATTCAAGACGCTGGTTGATGCCGGAAGCCGTGAAGGCGTAGTGGACGAATCTCAAAAAGAACTGATCAAAAGAATTTTCGAATTAGGCGATAAACCGGTAACCAACATTATGATCCCCCGCGTGGATATGTTTTGTCTGCCCCTGAACATGGCTGTGGAGGAAATTATATCAGAGGTCGTTAAACAAAGGCACGAAAGGGTGCCTATCTACACGGATGACCGCGACGATATTACCGGGATACTTTTCACCAAAGATTTACTTAATGACGCGCGAAGAGTTAAAGAATCGAAGGGCATCGAGAAACTGCTGGGAAAACCTTATTTTGTGCCTGAAGAGAAAACTATTAACGGACTTCTCCATGATTTCCAGGAAAATAGAACACAAATGGCAATTGTTGTTGATGAATATGGAGGAGTATCCGGCATGGTAACCCTCGAAAATATTCTACAACACTTATTTGAAGAAGCCTATGGCAACAGCAAATCGGCAAATAACGGTTGCGAAGAGATTGACGAAAATATAATTATTGTTCCCGGCAAAATGCCGATGGAGCAATTAAATAACATACTGGATGCTCAACTGCCTGAGGAGGAATTCGATACTGTCGGCGGTTTTGTCTTGCATTTGTTTGGAAAACTGCCCACTAAGGGTGAACAAATAAATTTCAATAATTATATGTTTCGCATAGAAAATGTGGGTAGGACAAGAATATTGAAAGTCAGGATAGAAAAGCAATTGCCAACGGAGCAGATTAACGAAAAATGAATGTATATTTGATCATTGCCGTAATTTTTATTTGTCTCATATTGGAAGCACTTTATTCCGGTGGCGAAGTAGCTCTATTTTCTTCGGATATAAATAAAATGAAATTTTTAGCCGGCCGCGGATCTTCTTCGGCCAGACGGGCAGTAAAGTTATTGGAAAAGCCGGAGTGGTTTATTTCGACAACACTTATCGGGACTAATCTTTCCATAGTTATCGCTTCCACACTGGCCACGGGACTATTTATTTCTTATTTTGGAGTAGTTCGCGGTGAGCAAATATCGCTTATTGTTATGCTGCCTACTTTGTTTGTCATGATTATTGTTCGTAGTGTTTTTCAGCATTATGCCGAAACAATGGCCATCAAAGTGGCCTATTTTATCCATTTGTCATCAGTGGTTTTCTATCCGGTGGCCTATATTATTGCCGCCGTCTCCAAAGAAACAGTGCGCTTTTCCACAGATCAGAAAGTGAAGCAGGCTTCTTATATCACCAAAGAAGGTTTAAAGTTCATATTGGGTGAAAAAACTAAAGGCAGTGATATTTTAAAAACAGAAAGGGAAATGGTCAGCCGCGTGTTTGATTTTTCTGAACTTACCGCGGATAAAATCATGGTTCCTATTTCGGCACTGACGGCTTTGCCGATCGGAGCGAAAATTGAAGAAGCGGTTCAAGTTTTTACCAGCAAAAAATATCTGCGCATACCGGTATATCAGGATACGGTTTATAACATTATTGGTATTTTGCATTACTTTGATCTGCTGGAAACTTTGATTGAGAATAAAGATAATTTGGATAATGATTCTACCGCAAAAACCATTGCTTCGTGTATGCAGACAGATGTGTTTTACGTGCCGAAGACAAAAAAAGCCAGCGAACTTTTAATGGATATGCAAAGAAGGCACGAACATATGGCGATTATTGTTGATGAATATGGAGGCGCCATCGGTATCGTAACAATAGAAGACATCGGAGAAGAAATAGTCGGAAGTATTGATGATGAATATACAACTGGTGAAAAGCTATATAAAAGAATCGCTACCGGGCGGTATTTGGTTAACGGCCGCATGGAAATGGAAGATTTAAATCAGGTACTATCAATGAAATTTCCTGATGGCAATTATGAAACTCTGGGCGGTTTTTTAATGAATAGAATGGGCAGGATTCCGCAGAGGAGAGAAAGACTGGAGTATAACGGCATAACGTTTATTATAGAAAATGCCGATCAGAAATCCGTTAAAGAAGTGTTGGTTATTTTTCAGGCGCAATTGGATAAATTTGCGATTAAATAATGTTTGAGGTTATGGCGATCTGTGAAAGGTAAAAAATTTTGCGCATTGATTTTAGCGGCAGGTAAGGGCAGTCGCATGAAATCGAATTTGGCCAAAGTACTCCATGTCCTGGAGGGGAAGCCCTTGCTGCATTATGCAATAGAAGCTGCCCGCAGAGCTGGTGCCGGGAAAATTGTGGTCATCATCGGTCATCAGGCACAGAAGGTACGGGAGGAATTTCACAATAGCGGATGCATCTTTGTGGAGCAGAAACCGCAATTAGGAACGGGGCACGCCGTTTTACAAGCAAAGGATGTGTTGGCTACTTATCAGGGTTTAACCGTTATTCTCTGCGGAGATGTGCCGTTGTTGAAACCAAGGACAATTAAAGCGCTGGTGGAAAGTCATGTAACTGCGGGTGTAGCAGTTACCGTGCTTACAACAATACCGGCAGAGCCTCAAGGATATGGGCGGATAGTTAAGCGGGAGGACGGGAGTATTCTGAAAATAGTCGAAGAACGCGATGCGACGGATGTCGAAAAAAAAATCGGCGAAATCAATACGGGTATTTACTGTGTAAATACATCATTCTTATTTTCGGCGCTGGAGAAAATTGACAACAACAATAATCAAAAGGAATACTATTTGACGGACATAGTCGAAATAGCTTGCCGCGAGGGTGAGATAGCGAGACCATACATAGTTCTCGATTATATCGAGGTAATGGGCATTAACACACCAGAAGAACTTTTTCGTGCCGGGCAGTATCTCCAAAATAATAGAAAGTATCCGGATTAATTTGTGTTTGCTGGCATTAATTCATTAAAGGGCAAAGCCCTACTGGCGCCCATGGCAGGGATTTCCAATTTGCCGTTTAGATTGATATCGCGTTCTTTCGGTTGCGCTTTAGCCTTTACCGAAATGATTAGTGCCAATGGAATTATACGGAAATCCGATCGAACTCTAGAATACTTAAGAACCTGTGCCGATGACAATCCTCTTGGTGCGCAAATTTTTGGGGCAGACCCGGAAATAATGGCTGAGGCTGCCTGCATTGTTGCGAATCATGGCATAGATTTAATTGATATTAATATGGGTTGCCCGGTAAAAAAGGTAATCAAGGCCGGGGCCGGTGCGATTCTCATGAAGGATCCTGATCGTGTAAGTAGGATTATCAGGGCTGTAAAGAAAGCTGTGCGCATTCCTGTTACAGTGAAAATCAGATCAGGATGGACCCGTAGTTCGATTAATGCTGTAGAGATTGCACGCGTTGCTGAAAAATCAGGAGCTGATGCAATAATCGTTCATGGCCGTACGGCTGATCAGGGTTTTGGCGGCGTGGCTGATTGGAAGGTTATAGCTGAAGTAAAGAAAAAGGTTAACCTTCCGGTGATTGGCAACGGCGATATTTGGCAGCCGCAAGACGCAATAAGAATGCTGCAGGAAACTTCTTGCGATGCCGTGATGGTAGGAAGAGGGGCATTAGGAAATCCCTGGATATTTAAAGGTATTGTTCAAGCATGTTCCGGCCAAATAAAAGATTATTTACCCAATCTGGACGAAAGGCAAAAAGTAATAAAAAAACATTGGGAAATGGAAACTGGATATATCGGCGTAAAGTTAGCTAATAAAAATTTTCGTAAACACCTGTTATGGTATACAAAGGGATTAGAAAGCTCTACCCGGTTCAGGCAATTGGCAGGGAAATTACGAGATGGGGAAAGCGTGATGAATGAATTGAATGAATATTTTAGGTCTTTAGAGGAGTTACGTTCTACAGGATGTACAGCTTAAAATAATGCCTTGACAATAAGAGCATAAGTTGTCATAAATTAAAAGCAATTGAGAAGTATAAGCGGATAATTTTTATGTCCTTGGGAAAGGATAAAAAGTTTATAGTGGAATTGGAAAAGTTCAAAGAATTAGAAGATAAAATCAAAGAAATTGTCAGTGAAAAAGGTTTTTTAAAAAAGCAAATTCTAATATTGGAGGAAGCGTTAAAGAATAAAGAAGCGGAGTTGGAAGGGTTAAGCAGTAAACTAAAGGCATTAGATGAGGAAAGGAACAGCGTACGCGCGAGGGTAGATTCACTACTCGATTTACTTGCAGATATAGATTTGGCAAAATAAGCTTCCAGGTCGTGTGTTTTGAAAAAAAGTTACAAAATCAGGATATTAGGACAGGAGCTTTCGGTTTTGAGCGATGCAGAAGATGAACACGTGGCCAACGTTGTCCAATTTGTAAATAAAAAAATTGAAGAGGTTTTGCAGGCCAGGGATGGGCTCAAAACCTTGAACGTTGCGATCCTGGCAGCTTTAAACATTTCAGAGGAATTATTAAAATTAAAGGGAATCAATAGGGATCTCTGTGATCAATTGGAAAGCAGAGCCGAAAAATTAATTCAACTGATTGAAGATGCAAATTAGCTAATTTATATTTGCCCCTGCGATGTGCGTGATTAACATTTGTTTTTGAGCCAACATTTTGAACTTGGGGCCTATCCTTGTTTGCGGTGAGCAGGTCAGCCTTTATTCCGCTGGTCGGAAGGCAGAAAGCCTAAAGCAACCAATACCGGGCGCCCACCTTGTAAAAAGGTTCAAAAAGGTGATTAACACGGCATAGGCGGGGGTTTTTTGTACCCAGCCTAGAGAAAAAAAGTCGACTCCGCATTCAAAAAAATCAACAAACAATGAATCCTTCGGTGAAGTGCTATAGGTATTAAGCGCTTGTCGAGAGGTTTAAATATAGCTCTGCAGGAAACATTTTTTAAAAAGATAAAGAGATTCTTAATTGAATGATTTGGCAAAGTCGGTTTTCCAGCAGAGCAACAGGAGGTAAAATGAAATGTTAAACGGCAGTTTATTTGTGCTGGTTATATTGGTAGCGATCATTGCCGGTATTGTTATCGGCTTTATATTAAAACAATTATTTGCCGCAAAAAAAATCAAGTCATCGGAAAGTTTGGCTGCGAGGATTGTCGAAGAATCAAAGAAAGAGGCGGAGACAATCAAGAAGGAAGCTATTCTTCAGGTTAAAGAAAACCTTCTGAAGATGAAGGCTGATTTTGACCGCGAAACAAAAGATAAAAAAAATGATCTTGACGGTTTGGAAAAACGCATTCGTTCCAAAGAAGAAAATCTGGATAAGCGGATAGATGTGTTGGAACAAAAAGAAAAAAGTATTGAGGAACGAGAAAAAACAATAGTTAATAAAGAAACGGCAATCGAAGAAAAACACCATAAATTAGATAATATTCTGAAAGAACAAAAGGAAAAGCTCGAGAGAATAGCGGGAATTTCTTCGGAAGAAGCGAAAAAAATATTGATCCAGTCGATGGAAGCGGACGCTAAACACGATGCTGCGCTGATAGTCCGCAAAATTGAAGACGAAGCAAAATTCACTGCGGATAGAAAATCACGGGAAATAATTGCCTACGCCATTCAGCGGTATGCCGGAGATGTTGTGGCGGAAAATACGGTTTCGGCGGTCAACTTACCCAGCGAAGAAATGAAAGGGCGTATTATCGGCCGTGAAGGCAGAAATATCCGGGCTATTGAAGCGGCTACAGGCATAGATTTAATTGTCGATGATACTCCGGAAGCTGTTGTTCTATCCAGCTTTGATCCGATTCGCAGGGAAGTGGCCAGAATTTCACTGGAGAGATTGATTCAGGATGGACGAATTCATCCCGGCCGTATTGAGGAGATTGTTAAAAAAGTAAAAGTGGAGGTCGACCAAATCATCAGAGAAACCGGAGAAAAGGCATCCTTTGACGTAGGCGTTCACGATATCCATCCCGACATCGTCAATATGTTGGGCTCTCTTAAATACCGCAAGAGTTATTCGCAAAATGTTTTGCAGCATTCCATGGATGTTGCATATCTTACCGGTATGATGGCCGCGGAATTAAAGATGAATGTTAAGGAAGCCAAGCGCGCCGGATTATTGCATGATATCGGCAAAGCAATAGACCATAAAGTAGAAGGAACACATGCGGCTATTGGGGCTGATTATGCCAAACGGTTTGGCGAGAATCCGCGCATAGTTCAGGCGATTGCTACTCACCATGATGATGGGCGTAATAACACCCTGCTTGGTGTTTTGGTGCAAGCGGCGGATACACTATCGGCGGCCCGTCCGGGCGCGCGCCGCGAAATGCTGGAAACTTACGTCAAACGTTTGGAAGAACTCGAAAAGATCGCACAGTCGTTCAGCGGAGTCGATAAATGTTTTGCCATCCAGGCAGGACGTGAAATTCGCATTCTTGTGGAAAATGAAAAAATTTCTGATAACGATGCCGTAATGTTATGCAACGATGTTATCAAAAAGATCGAAGCGGAGCTCACCTATCCGGGGCAGATAAAAGTGACTGTAATCAGGGAAACCCGTGTTTCTGATTATGCAAAATGATTTCTTTTCATGTAGCGCAGAAAAAGGCTTTAAATGAAGATACTTTTTATCGGCGATATAGTGGGTAAACCCGGGCGCAGAGCGGTAAGCGAATTCGTGCCGTCATTGATTTCCGAGCGTAAAATCGATCTCGTCATCGCGAACTGTGAAAATGCTGCCGCCGGATTTGGCGTGACTAGGGAAATAGTCGAAGAACTTTATGGAAGCCGCATTGATGTGCTTACTTCCGGCAATCATATTTGGAATAAAAGGGAAGTGTTGGAGTTCATCGGAGATTATGAAACACTGCTGCGGCCGGCTAATTATCCAGCTAGTGTTCCGGGAGCAGGCTCAGTATTAATGCCAACAGCAGCAGGCGATTATATTGGAGTGCTTAACCTGGCAGGACGAATCTTCATGGCACCGAGCGATTGCCCTTTTGTAAAGGCGAAGGATAAGATTGCCGAGTTGAAAGCAAAAACAAAAGTCATTATTGTTGATATTCACGCCGAAGCAACTTCCGAAAAAAGAGCTCTGGGCTGGTATCTTGACGGCGAAGTCTCCGCCGTTTTGGGAACGCATACCCATGTGCAGACAGCAGATGAAGAAATTCTGCCGCAAGGAACGGCCTATATCAGCGACGTAGGCATGACCGGACCTTTTGATTCGGTGATCGGCGTAAAAAAAGACCTCATCATTGAACGGTTTTTAACTCAAATGCCGAATAAGTTTGATGTGGCCAAAGGAGATATTAGAATGCAGGGAGTCATACTGGATATTGATTCAATCAGCGGGAAAGCGAATTCTATTGAGAGGATCAGCATTAAATTAAAAGAATAAGCAGAGGCATATTTAGATGAAAAGCGCTTACGATATTTTAAAGGAAAGAGGCTTTATTGAACAGGTAACAGATGAAGCTCTAATCAAAAAGCTTTTCGCGGCAGGCAAAGTTACCTGCTATATCGGTTTTGATCCTACCGCTACCAGTTTGCACATCGGCAGTTTGGTACCCATCATGGCTCTGGCGCATATGCAGGCGAAGGGGAATAAATCGATTGCGCTTGTCGGCGGGGGAACCGGCCTTATCGGCGATCCCAGCGGCAAAACCGAAATGCGCCAAGTTCTTACGCGAGATCAAATTGACTACAATGCCGAATGTCTAGGGAAACAGCTTTCTCAATACCTCGATTTTTCCCCCAGCAAAGCTCTGCTTTTGAATAATGCCGATTGGCTGACAAAAATTAATTATATCGAATTTTTGAGAGATGTGGGCCGGCATTTTAGCGTTAACCGGATGCTGGCGGCAGAAAGTTATAAGATCAGGCTGGAAAAGGGGCTTAACTTTATTGAATTTAATTACATGGTGCTACAAGCTTACGATTTTTTACATTTGTTCCAGAATTATGGCTGCGCCCTGCAGATGGGAGGTAATGACCAGTGGGGCAATATGCTGGCCGGAACCGAGTTGATCCGCAAGATTGCAGGTAAAGATGCCCATGCTATAACTTTCCCTCTGATTACTACTTCGGTGGGTCACAAAATGGGGAAGACTGAAAAGGGAACAATATGGCTGGATGGTAGCTTAACGAAACCTTATGAATATTATCAGTACTGGGTGAATTGTGATGATGCCGATGTGGAACTATTTCTAAAGCTCTTTACGTTTTTGCCGTTGGAAGAAATAAGCGTTATCAAGAAACTTACCGATGTTCAATTAAATATGGCGAAAGCCGTGCTGGCCTTCGAAGCGACTAGAATTACACACGGGGCCGATGCTGCCGAGGCGTCCTGGCGAGCCTCAATGGAAGCTTTCCATTCGCGTCCGGTGAATACTGACCTGTTTCCCTCCAGTACCATACCGCGGGAAGTGCATGGATCTCTATTGGTTTCGCTTCCCCCCCTCCGGTTTACCGCCTCCGGGAGCGTAACTTCGGCTATTCCTCACTATAAAATTTCCCGAAAAGATTTGGAAGCGGGTATTCTCATTTCTTCGGCCTGCGCCAAAGCAGGCCTAACGCAGTCTATGTCCGAAGCGAAACGCCTAATCGAACAGGGCGGCATTTACATCAATGACCGGCAAGTGAAATCCATTGACGAAAAAATTCTTATTGCCGATTTTAGCGGCAGCAAAGAATTGCGCGTCCGCAAAGGCAAAAAGAAATACTTGATAATAGAAATACAGGATTGATCTGTTTAACACCGGTTTTTTTGTACCAAGTCAGTTGTTCTTGTTGAGCACATCGTTGTCATGTCGACCATAGGGAGACATCTTAGTTTTTTTAGTGATGAGAAAAGCATTATTGCTTTCTTCGTAGGTCTTCAATCTATTATAGATACAGTAAGAAACTGCACAATAGGTAATTGCAATAATTAAATTGCCGAGGTAAATTCAAGATATATCAAAAAATCGAAATATAAGAATTTTGTCTATCATATTGTTATGCGTCATAGCGCAGGAGGTTTTCTCATGCCAAAGACGTGGAGTGGTAAAAGTAAGTTTGATTACACTGGATCTGTTAAAACTGGTACTGATATATCATACGGTAAAAGTTACAAAGCCCGGGTAAGTGCACAACAATACACAGCGCTTCGTAAATATTTCATCAATAATATTGTTCCAGTTGGCACATCACGCACTGATGCTCCAAGAGAGAGTCTTGGTTGGTGGCTTCAGGCGAATGTCACTCGCACAGCTATCGCGTCTTATGTTGCACCCATTCTTGTGCTTGAATCGTACGCTAAGCCGGAAGGTAAACATAATATTCGCATCACAAAGTATTAATGCCCAACAATCATATACAGCGGACGCGTTGAAACCGCACCGCTGATTTAAACCGTTAAGCTCTGGAGAAAAGATTACGTTCCAAGACATAACAACTGCTCGGCAAACACCTATTAAGAAAAGGGGAAAAATTTATCTGTTAATTAGATGAAAATAATTGAATTTTTTCCTTGACACAATTGAGAAGAGAGGGTAGAAGACTGCCTCTGTTCGTCAGAGTTGCGTTTAAAAAAGGTAAGTTGAAATTTTTCAATAAGTTCACCGATAGTATAATTCTCAGTTATCGGACGCTTCCATTAATTGCTGGCTGAACATTAAAAGTTTTTTGAAAATATTGAGATTGTTCTTGACAAAAAAATCTAACTGATTTAAATATATTTCTTCGTTTTAAGAAGGCTCTTTGGAAATTGAATAGTGGGAAAATGAATTTGTGGGTCCTATATATTTTTTTGGAATCACGCGAGAAAATGAGAAAAAGGAAGAGAAATCTTCCTTCTAGGATTAAAACTGGAGAGTTTGATCCTGGCTCAGAACTAACGCTAGCGGCGTGCCTAACACATGCAAGTCGTACGAGAAAGTCCGCTTCGGCGGATAAGTAAAGTGGCGCACGGGTG
>Ga0209777_10000152_pt1 | contig 118416 bp, 109 predicted proteins | sample FrelakmetHBP12HB_FD_187147 | JGI IMG/M metagenome (GOLD analysis project Ga0209777, IMG submission 187147) | Freshwater lake sediment microbial communities from the University of Notre Dame, USA, for methane emissions studies -HBP12 HB (SPAdes)... | ecosystem: Environmental > Aquatic >...
ATTTCGTCATGAAGAGAACACGGATATCCAAAAGTTGGAAACTGGTTATACAAGGTTTGCCTCTGGCAGGTGCGGCCGCGACGACGTTATTACCATTACAGCGGCTGGGTCAACAATTCGTCATGCTGGTTGTCTTGTTATGGCTGCAGGTGTTCTTCATTGTTGAATGTTTTATTAGTGGAAGTTGAACGATCGATATGGAAGAAAAAACAGTGCGTGTCCTGGTAGCGGATGATGAACGTCCCATCCGGCGATTTCTAAACGCTTCTCTCCGCGGGGAGTATACGGTTCTGGAGGCAGCCACGGGCGAAGAAACCCTGGCTGTTACTGTGTCTGGGCGCCCGGACGTCATCATTCTGGATCTTGGGCTGCCGGATCTGGACGGGGTCGAAGTGACCCGCCGTTTGCGGGAGTGGACGCAGATCCCCATCATTGTGGTTTCGGTAAGGGATCGGGAAGAGGACAAGATCGCCGCCCTGGATGCGGGAGCCGATGACTACCTGACCAAACCCTTCAGCGTGGGAGAATTGATGGCTCGCTTGCGGGCCGCCCTGCGCCGGTCGGCCCTTCCCGAAAGCGAGCCGGTCTATCAGGCAGACGGTTTGATAGTGGACCTGGCCCGGAGGGAAGTGAAGGTCAATGGGCAAGCGGTTACGCTGACGCCGACGGAATACGATATTCTGCGCATTCTTGTTCAGAACGCTGGAAAGGTACTTACCCACCAACAGCTTGTCCATAATGTGTGGGGTACCCACAACGAGGGGGATTCGCATCTGTTGCGAGTGAACATCAGCAACCTGCGCCGCAAGATTGAGGCTGACCCCGCCCGGCCGAGATATATCGTCACCGAACCCGGAGTGGGCTACCGTCTAAAAATAATGGTTGATAAAAGAGCATTATCCGGCCCGGATAATATTAAACAGGACGAAGGAACTCTATGATCTTCTCTATTGCTTTACTTATCGTGATTGTTTTCATTGCTTTTAAAGCGGCTCCGGTGGAAAAGAAGGATGATGCCCTGATCCATGGCGCCGGTCAGATCGGCTTGCTGGCTGCCATCGCCCTGTTTGGTGTGGATTATTTCACCTCCTATTTTTACGCCACCGGCGAAATGATGAGTGCTTTGCACCCCTATAATCTGCAGAAATACGCTTTTATCGCAGTGGTTATCATCGCTGTCGCCAATGCGGTATTCGGTTTCCTGTACATGTTTTCATTGGGGGTCTTCAACGAAGGCGGTGGCTCCTATACCGCCTCCATGCGCTACCTGGCGCCCGGTTTGAGCCTGGTGGTGGCGGTCGTCCTGCTCCAGGATTATATCTTCACCATCGTTGTCTCCAGTCTCTCCGGAGTGGATCAATTGCTGTCCCTTACCAACTCCTATAACATCGCCTGGTATTACCATGTTGGTCTCGGGATCGCCTTGGTGACGGTCACCTGGTATCTCACTATTCGCGGCCGCGGGGAATCGGCTCGCGTGGTTTTTACCATGTTGAGCATCTTCATATTCCTGACGATTGCCATGGCCGTTGGGCTTTTCATGGCAAAAAACAATACGGTGGCTGCACTGCCCTACACAGCTCCCGCCACCACGCCCACTCTCTGGCAGGCCGCCTACCACATGCTGACCGCCTCCATGAAAGGCCTGGTGGCTCTTAGCGGCCTGGAAGCCATGTCCAATGGCATCCAGTTTGTGAAGAACGAAGACTTCACCTTGGTGAAGTGGGGCAAGCAACACTTGCCGCGCCTGGCGGGCCTGTGGGATTACTACAGTGGCAAGTCTGGCATCGGGCGTATGGTGCAGACCTCCTTCCTGTTCTATGGCGGGGTCACAACGGCCTTTCTGACCTACTTTGCGATCCACTTTAATGCCTTTAATGGTGTGGCCGGACGCTCCCTGGTGGCGAATCTGTCCTTTATCGGTTTTAGCCAGATACCGGGAGGTGTGATCCTGTATTGGGCCTACCAGATCCTGGCGGTGGGCCTGCTGGCGGCTGCCTCCATGACGGCCTTCCAGGACTTGCAGGCCACCGAATGGCGGGATGTTGCCATCGGAGAGATCCCGGAGATCATCGTTTACCGGGATAAGCGTGGTACGTTCACCCGTTCAGTGACGATCGCATACATCCTCGTTATCATCATTACTTTCATTATCCGGGGTAGGACGGACTTGGGCATCCCGTATTATGGGATCGGTGTTTTCATGCCGATCATGATGATGGGCTTTGCCATCCGCCGGCATATTTTGAAGACCTCCCCAATGGGTGTAAAACGTTCCTGGGGCGCTTTTGGGGCGGGGTTTGCGGCGATACTTTCCGGGGTCGTGTTCGTCGGACAGATTATCGGCAAATGGACCGAGGGCGGCTGGGTCGTCCTGATCTCGTTCAGTATTTTGGTGCTGACCGCCAACCTGGTCCTGATCTCCCCCATCGGCTACCGCGAACCCAAACAGATCTACCGCATCGTGCGCGAAAAGGCGCGTGTCCAGGGAGCCATGGCATCCATTGTGGAGTGGCAGTCCCTTAAAATGCAGGAATATCGCTATAGCGTGATTGTCTGGGTTGCCCGGTTCTTCGAGCTGCTCGGCATCCGGCGTCCGGTCCGGTTTGAACCTCCTGCGCCGGCGGGGGATTATGACCATGCCCTGCATGTGGACCATCCTGAAGCCCCCTCTCTGCTCCAGCAGTATCTGGACAGCAAACCAAGCGAGCCGAAATTAGGCGGCGCTCCCAAGCAGACTTCCAAAGGCGATGAAGAAGGCAAAGAAGACTGATCCTCCCAACCCTTCCAACAAACGAGTTGCTCGAACGAGCAACTCGTTGCTTTTAATAGTTTGGGTTATCTATTTCTATGGGTACTGGCATGAACCTTAAAATGTGCTTTTATCCATTCCTTTCCACCTCCTCCGCTCTTGACAAAAATTTGACGCTTTCTTGTCTTATCTTGACACATCCTTGACGTTCTCCTGGAAACGCAGGATAATCACCCTCTTCGTTAAAAACAAAGAGATTTGTGGCGGATTCAGTTCTTCCAATCAGGATAAGTTCCGAACGAATACAAACAAAGAACGGAAAATAGGATGCTTTTCTCTATCGCGCTTCTCCTCGCCATCATCGCCATTGCCTTCAAACTGGCTCCGGTTGAAAAAAAGGAACATGCCCTGATCCATGGCGCCGGGCAGATCGGTCTATTGGCCGCCCTGGCCCTGTTTGGCGTGGACTACTTCACCTCGTATTTTTATGCCACCGGTGAAATGATGAGTGCTTTGCACCCTTATAATATCCAGAAATATGCCTTTATCGCCGTGACTATCATCGCGGTTGCAAATGCAGTATTCGGTTTCCTATATATGTATTCCCTGGGGGTTTTTAATGAAGGCGGTGGCTCTTATACCGCCGCCATGCGCTACCTGGCCCCAGGTTTGAGCCTGGTCGTGGCAGTAGTGTTGATCCAGGATTACGTGTTTACCATTGTGGTTTCAACTCTCTCCGGCGTGGACCAGTTGTTGTCTCTGACCAATTCTTATAATACTCTCTGGGGAATCCGTTTCTTGATCGGGGCAGGCCTGGCAACCATCACCTGGTGGCTCACCATCCGCGGGCGCGGCGAATCAGCACGCGTGACTTTTATCATGCTGGGCATCTTCATCCTGCTCACGGTCGTCATGGCCGTCGGCCTTTTCATCGCCAAAGGCAGAGCATTGGTTGCCCTGCCCTACACTGCTCCTGCTATCACGCCCACCCTCTGGCAGGCTGCCTACCACATGCTGACCGCCTCCATGAGAGGGCTGGTGGCCTTGAGCGGCCTGGAAGCCATGTCCAATGGCATCCAGTTCGTGATCAATGAAGACTTTGCCCTCGTGAAGTGGGGTAAAAAAGCCTTGCCGCGCTTGGCAGGTCTGTGGAATTACTACAGTGGCAAGTCCGGCATCGGGCGTCTGGTCCAGACCTCCTTCCTGTTCTATGGTGGTATCACCACGGCCTTCCTGACCTACTTTGCGATTCACTTCAACGCCTTTGATGGCACTGCCGGCCGGTCGCTGGTTGCCAACCTGTCATTCATTGGTTTCACACAAATTCCGGGAGGAAACATCCTCTATTGGGCCTACCAGATCCTGGCCGTTGCCATGCTGGCAGCCGCCTCCATGACCGCTTTCCAGGATTTGCAGGCAACTGCCTGGCGCGACGTTGCCATTGGAGAGATCCCGGAAGTCGTGGTTTACCGGAACCCCAAGGGCACATTCACACGCTCGGTGACCGCAGGATTTATCATCGCGATCCTGATCCAATTGATTGTGCGCGGTAAAACCAGCTCAGCTATCCCCTATTATGGGATCGGCGTTTTCATGCCGATCATGGTGATGGGCTTTGCCATTCGGCAGCATATATTAAAGACCTACCCACAGGGAGCAAAACGTTCCTGGGGCGCTTTGGGGGCTGGATTCGCAGCGATCCTATCGGCAATTGTCTTCATTGGTCAGATTGTTGGTAAATGGAACGAAGGGGGTTGGGTGGTTTTGATCTCATTCAGCGTTTTGATCATCGCCGCGAACCTGCTTCTCATTTCCCCGATCGGTTATCGCGAACCGAAACAGATTTACCGCATCGTGCGCGAAAAGGCCCGCGTCCAGGGTGCCATGGCTTCCATCGTGGAATGGCAGTCGCTAAAAATGCAGGAATATCGCTATAACGTGATTGTCTGGATTGCCCGCTTCTTCGAGGTGCTTGGCGTCCGGCGTCCGGTCCGCTATGAGCATCCTGCCCCCGCGGGTGATTATGACCATGCCCTGCACGTGGACGACGCTCAGGCTCCGTCTTTGCTTCAGCAGTACTTGGATAATAAGCCAGGTGAACCGAAACTGGGTGGAGCTCCCAGGCAGACTGCTCCGGGGGATGAAGAAGGTAAAAAGGATTAAAGCTGCAGGAAATTACAAAACCTGGCATCAATTGATGCCAGGTTTTAAGTTCAATGGATGTTGTTGTGGGGAATGTTCGCCGCGGCAGCCTGGTCCACCAGCCAGCAGACGACTCGGTTGACTGGTATTATCGCTTGCGCCGGGAGTAGATCTGGCTGGAATGGGCCGTTCAGCACCTGTGCCAGCCTATTCGCCTGCTCGGCCCCCGACACGAGGAAGAGCACATTGGCGGTGCATTCAACACGGTAATCCCATCTTTATCATGGGATGGTAGTCCTGGTTCCATCATGAGGCGGCCGGGATTCCATCTGGCTCGTCTGTGCAGCCCAAGCGCCAGATGTGCCCGTCACGGGCGATCAGCGCGTCCGCCTCGCCGGGCCCCCAACTTCCAACCGGATAGATGGAAAGGGGCGGGTCGTTTTGGGTTTCCCAGCCCTGCAGGATCGGGTCCACCATTTTCCAGGAGGCCTCGATGCCGTCGCTGCGGGTGAAGAGCGAGGCGTCCCCTTCCAGCGCTTCCACCAAGAGCCGCTCGTAAGCCTCCGGCAGGGAGCCGGAGAACAGCGAGCGATAGTGGAAATCCATATCCACTGAGCGCATCTCCTGGGTGGAATCGGGGAGTTTGGCTTCGAAGCGCAGATGGATGCCTTCATCAGGCTGGATGCACAGTGAAAGGATATTGGGAGTAAAATCCTGCCCTTCGGGCAGCCTGAACATAAGGTGCGGTGGGCGCTCGAACTCGATGATGATCTCGGAGGTCTTGCGCGCCAGCGCCTTGCCGGAGCGCAGGTAGAACGGCACACCCTGCCAGCGCCAGTTATCGATATTTAGTTTGAGTGCTGCGAAGGTGGGCGTCTGCGAACCGGGGGCAACCCCAGCCGCTTCCCGGTAACCGGCATACTGCCCCCGCACTGTGTCAGCCAGGGCCACCGGCCGGATGCTCTCGAATACCTTGGCTTTCTCGTTGCGGACGGCATCGGCGCTGAACGAACTGGGCGCTTCCATTGCCACCAGCGCCAGCAGTTGCAGCAGGTGGTTCTGGAACATATCCCGCAATACCCCGGCTTTGTCGTAATAACCGGCCCGGTGACCCACGTCCACTGTCTCTGCCACCGTCACCTGCACGTTGTTGACGTAGCGCCGGTTCCAGACTGGTTCGAAAATCGTGTTGGCGAAACGAAAGAACAGGATGTTCTGCGCTGTCTCCTTGCCGAGATAATGGTCAATACGATAGACCTGGCTCTCGTTAAAGACCGTGTGGACGGCCCGGTTGAGTTCCTGGGCAGATGCCAGGTCCCGGCCGAACGGTTTCTCGATAACGATTCTCCGCCACATGTCCCCAATCTCACCCTGGACCGCCATTCCCGCCGTGCCCAGTTCGCCGACAACTATGGCGTAATGCTCCGGCGCGGTGGCAAGATAATACAGCCGGTTGGATGGACCGCCTTCCAGAACTTGAAGGGCTGTTTCCAGTTTCGGGAAATCGGTCGGGACGTCGAGATCCCCCTGGAAGTAATGCAGCCTCCCGGCGAAATTTTCCCAGACGGCGGCGTCGTAACTCTCCGGGCTGAAATTTGTCACCCCGTCCCGCAGGGCCGCCCGGAAAGTCTCGTCGCTGTAGGGACGCCGCGCGAACCCGACCACGTTCGTGCGCTCCGGTAGACGTCCCTTCTTGAAATTGTTGTAGAGTGCCGGGATCAACTTGCGCGCTGTCAGGTCGCCGGAGGCGCCGAAAATGACAATGGTGGTGGGAATGTTTTCCATGGTGCCTTTCTTAAGATCCAGGCAGATCCGCCCCTACTCCGTCTTGATGGCGTGACCGCCGAACTCGTTGCGCATGGCAGCCAGCAGCTTGGCAGCATAACTTTCTTCCTGGCGGCTGATGAAGCGCTGTTGGAGCGCCAGGGTGATGACCGGCGCGGGTACATCCAGGTCGATCGCCTCGGCCACCGTCCAGCGCCCCTCGCCGCTGTCTGCCACCCAGCCCTTGATGTGGCCCAGGTCCTGGTCTTTCGCCAGTGCGTCGGCGGTCAGGTCGAGCAGCCAGGAACGCACCACGCTGCCGTAACGCCAGATCTGCGAGATCTGTTCCAGGTCCAGGCCGAATTCCTGCTTGGCGTGCATGATCTCAAAACCTTCGGCGTAAGCCTCCATCAGGCCGTATTCGATGCCGTTATGCACCATTTTAACGAAATGCCCCGCTCCCACCGGCCCGACGCGTCCCCAGCCTTTGTCCTGCGCGGGGGCGAGCGCCTCGAAGATCGTCCTCAGCCGCTCGATCACCTGTTCATTCCCGCCCACCATCAGGCTGTAGCCTTCGGCCAGTCCCCAAACACCGCCGCTGGTGCCGGCGTCCACGTAATGGATGCCTTTTGGCTCGAGCGCTCTGGCGCGGCGGATGTCGTCCTTGTAGAAAGTATTGCCTCCGTCAATGATGGTATCTCCCGGCGCGAGCAGGCCGGCCAGTTCGTTGACCACCGCCTCGGTCGCTTCGCCCGATGGCACCATCACCCAGACGGCACGCGGCGCGCTCAATGCCGCCACCGCTTCCGCGGCCGAAAAAGCCGCCACAAGCCCGTGTTCGGCAGCCAGCTGGCGGCTTATCTCCGGGGAACGGTCGACCCCAACCACGCGATGCCCGCCCTTGAGCAGGCGCTGGGCCATGTTCCCGCCCATTTTTCCCAAACCGATCATGGCAATTTCCATGGAAAGATCTCCTTTTTGTTCTTATCGCCCTTTTTGCTAAACGTTGTATCTTTCAGGGTACTGCGTAATTAGTAAACCACGAACCTTGAAATACGCGCAGTTCAATAATAGCAGGTTTAGTGATTTATGCAAGAAGCAGTAAAACCCATATTCTCATCATTGACTCATGAATTTTTATATTGACCTTGCCCCTGTTTACTCTTACAATACCTGCATGGGATACGTCAGCCAGTATTACGCTGGATTTTTTCGCCCGGATCATGATCCCCCTTGCGCAGGAAAATGTGCCTGATCAGGCTGCGTTCATTTTGACGCGTTCCCATCCCTTACCAGTTTTTCTCACAATTTACCGGAGGAAAAAATGACAGTCTTACCTTTCCTTTCCAAGCGTGCCCCGACCTTTGCTGATGTTCCTGACGAGAAATGGAATGACTGGCGCTGGCAGTTGAGTCACCGCCTGAATTCGCCGGAAGAGATCGAAAAGATCATCCATCTCACCGGGTCCGAGCGCACGGCGCTCAGCGCGCCGCACCTCTTCCGCGTGGACATCACTCCGTATTTCATCTCCCTGATCGACCCCGACGACCCTGACGATCCCATTCGCAAGCAGGTCATCCCCAATGACTGTGAAATGGTAACCTTCACCGCCGAAATGGAGGACTCTCTGGCCGAGGATAAGCATTCGCCTGTGCCGGGCCTCGTCCATCGCTACCCCGACCGGGTGCTGATGCTGGTGACCACCCAGTGCGCCTCGTACTGCCGCTACTGCACGCGCGCCCGCATCGTTGGCGACCCGACCGCCCAGTTCTCGCGCCAGGAGTTCGACATGCAGATCGAGTACCTGAAGAGAACCCCCCAGGTGCGGGACGTGCTCCTTTCGGGCGGCGACCCGCTCGTCCTGGCGCCCAAGATCCTCGAAGAGATCCTCACCCGCCTGCGCGAGATCCCGCATATCGAGATCGTCCGCATTGGCTCACGCGTCCCGGTCTTCATGCCCCAGCGCATCACCGACGACCTGTGCGACATGCTGCAGAAATTCCACCCGCTCTGGTTGAACATCCATGTCAACCATTCGAACGAGATCACCAGGGAACTGGCCGAAGCTTGCGATAAGCTGACCCGGGCCGGCATCCCGCTCGGCAACCAGTCTGTGCTCCTGGCGGGCGTCAACGATAACGTCCACATCCAGCGCAAACTGGTCCAGGACCTGGTGCGCATCCGTGTGCGCCCTTACTATCTCTACCAGTGCGACCTCGTCCACGGTGCCGGGCACTTCCGCACGCCGGTGGCCAAGGGTATCGAGATCATGGAAGGCCTGCGTGGCCACACCTCCGGCTACGCCGTCCCGCAATATATCGTCGATGCCCCCGGAGGCGGTGGCAAGATCCCGGTCATGCCCAACTACCTGCTCTCGATGTCAGACCATAAGATCGTCCTGCGCAATTTCGAGGGCTACATCGCCACCTACGAGGAACCCACCGATTACACTCCCGCCATGGCCGCGAAATACAAGGGCATCAAACGCCCCGAGCCCGGCCAGGAAGGCCTCACCGCCCTGCTGGATGGCGAGATGATGTTCATCAAATCCGAAGGCTTCGACGAGGTCCACGACCGGCACGGCATTCAGCACCGCCTCAAGGATGAAGCCAAGTGGAAGCCGCTCGGCATCGGGCCGGGAGAAGAGAAATAATATGAACTATCGTTCCCTGGGCCGTTCCGGCCTGAAAGTCAGCGAACTCTCATTCGGCTCATGGGTCTCCTTTGGCCTCCAGATGGGCGAAGACCCGGCCCGTGAGTGCATGGCGGCCGCCTACGCCGCGGGCGTCAACTTTTTTGACAACGCCGAGGTCTATGCCAGCGGCCAGTCCGAAACCGTGATGGGCAACGTGCTCAAGAAACTGGCCTGGCGGCGCGGCAGTTACCTGGTCTCCACCAAGTTCTTCTGGGGGCTGAACGATGGGCCCAACGAGAAGAACACCCTCAACCGCAAGCGCCTCCTGGAAGGCATGGACGGTTCCCTCAAGCGCCTGCAGCTCGATTACGTCGACCTGGTCTTCTGCCACCGCCCCGACCCGACCACGCCCATCGAAGAGACCGTCTGGGCCATGCACGACATCGTCTCGCGCGGCAAGGCTGTCTACTGGGGCACCTCCGAGTGGAGCGCGGCCGAGATCATGGAAGCCTGGCAGATCGCCGATAAGCATCACCTGCACAAGCCGGTCATGGAGCAGCCGCAGTACAACATGTTCAACCGCCAGAAGATCGAGCACGAGTACACCCGCCTCTACGGGGATATCGGCCTGGGGACCACCATCTTCAGCCCGCTGGCTGCGGGCCTGCTGACTGGCAAGTACAACGATGGCATCCCCGCCGGCAGCCGCGCCACGCTGAAAGAGTATGAATGGCTCAAGCCTGCCCTGACCGACCCCGGGCGGATCGACAAGGCCCGCAAGCTGGCCCCCATCGCTGCTGAGCTGGGCATCAGCATGGCGCAGATGGCGCTGGCATGGTGCCTGAAGAACCCACAGGTGAGCAGCGTCATCACCGGCGCCAGCCGGGTGGAACAGGTGCATGAGAACATGCAAGCCCTGGAGGCCGTTGACAAGCTCACCCCCGAAGTAATGGCCCGTATCGAAATGGTGCTGGGTAACAAGCCGGAGGCGGAGGCTTAGGGTTCCGCTTTTATTTTGGTGTTCCAACTAAGAAAGGACCTGCGAGCTTCGCCCGCAGGTTCTTTGATTTTAAGATTTCTTCACTTCTTCCGCCGCAGCGAAACCGGCCTCCAGCGCCTTGTGGTTCATCTCCTCGGTGCCGCGCGGGGCGCGCGCCAGGATGGCTTTTTCGAGCGCCTGGCGGGAGACCATGCCCGTCAGCCCCACCAGCACACCCAGGGCCACCGTATTGGCGGTGATGATGCGGCCGGTGGTCTCGAAGGCCAGCTTCGTGATCGGCAGGCGGATGGCGCACGGTTCGCTGCTCGAATCCACCTTGTCGGCGTCCACGATCAGCAGGCCGCCCGGTTTGACGGAGGCGCCGAACTTGCGGAAGGCCTCCTGGCTGAGTGCCACCACCACATCCGGCTGGAGCACCTCGGGGTGGTCGATCTCCCCGGAGGCGATGACCACCTCGGATTTGCTGGCCCCGCCGCGCGCTTCAGGCCCATAGCTCTGCGACTGGACGGCGTTGCGGCCTTCGTAAATGGTGGCGGCTTCGGCCAGGATGATGCCGGCCAGGATCATGCCCTGCCCGCCCTCACCTGCCAGGCGGACCTCGGTGCGTTCGGCCATGGGAGCGGTCATTTTTCACCTGCCTGCACGCGCGTGATCAGGTTGGAATACACGTTCGTGTACTGCGGTCGGTCGACGTTGATGAAGTTGCCGCGCACGACCTTGGTATTGGCGGCCCGTTCTTCGGGCGTCATCCGTTCCAGGGCGGAGCGGGAGAGGCTGTCCTCTTTCAGGGCGCGCAGCATGTCGGCGGCGGTGCCGAGCTTGTTGAGCCGCCCGAAGGTGGTGTGACAGTAGGAGACCGCCTCCACCACGCTGAAACCGTCCTTGGCGATGGCCTCGGCCAGGAACTTATCCAGTTCGAGGGCATGGTAGACGGTGGAGCGCGAGACGTAGGAAGCTCCGGCGGCGATGGCCAGGTCGCAGACCGGGAAGGGCGGCTCCACGTTGCCGTAGGGAGCCGTGGTGGCGCGCCCGCCCAGCGGGGTGGTGGGGCTGTACTGCCCGCCGGTCATGCCATAGATGGAGTTGTTGACCACCAGGGCGGTGATGCCCAGGTTGCGCCGGGCGGCATGGATGAAGTGGTTGCCGCCGATGGCCAGGGCGTCGCCGTCGCCCATGATGGCGATGACCTTCATGTCGGGGCGGGCGATCTTCAGCCCGGTGGCAAAGGCCAGGGCGCGCCCGTGGGTGGTGTGCAGGGTGTTGAAATCCATGTAGACCGGCATGCGTGCCGTGCAGCCGATGCCCGCCACCAGCGCCACCTTGTCGTTATCCAGGCCGAGGTGGTCGATGGCGCGGATGAGGGCGCCCATGACGATGCCGATGCCGCAGCCCGAGCACCAGATGGTGGGGAATTTCTTGTTCTTGCGCAGTTTCTGCAGGGTCTCGCTGCGCTCGAACCAGCCCGCCTGCGGGATGAGGGCGTCGTCTTTCTTGAGGCTGGCGGCATCCAGGATATCTTGTTCGCTCATGGCTCAGTTCTCCATTGCGTCCAGCACCATCTGCGGGGTAAGCATCTCGCCGTTGGCGCGCAGCACCCGCTTCACCTTCCGGCGCCCGACCATGCGTTCCACCTCGTAGGCCAGCTGGCCCAGGTTCATCTCGGGGACGATGATGCGGTCGACCCGTTCACCCAGGGCTTCCACCTGTTTCTCGGGGAAGGGCCAGAGGGTGAGCAGGGTCAGCATGTCCACCTTTTTACCCGCGGCGCGCGCCAGCTTGAGCGCATGCCGGGCGGTGCGGGCGGAAGCGCCGTACGAAAGGAAGGCCACCCTGGCCCCGGGTTCGTAATCCTCTTCAACCAGGGCGATGTCGTCCATGTGGCTTTCCAGCTTGGTATTGACGCGCTCCAGCCAGGGGTCGATCTCGTCGAGACGCTGGGTGGGGAAACCCACCTCGTCGTGGAACAGGCCGGTGATGTGGTAGCGGTAACCGGTGCCGAACGGGGCCAGCGGCGGGACGCCGTCCGGGGTGTTGCGGAAGGCCTTGTAGGTGGCGGGGTCCTCGGTGACGTTGTGCTCGAAGATGTGGATGGTCTCGAAATCCGGCAGGTCGACCGGTTCGCGCATGTGCCCGACGATCTCATCCGCCAATAAAATAACGGGGGTGCGGTACTTCTCGGAAAAGTGGAAGGCTTTCACCGCCAGGTCGAAGCACTGGCGCACGGAGGTGGGGCTGAGGGCCAGGATGGGATGGTCGCCGTGGGTGCCCCAGCGGGCCTGCATCACGTCGCCCTGGGAGGCGGCGGTGGGCTGGCCGGTGGAGGGTCCGAGACGCTGCACGTCCACGATGACGCAGGGGATCTCGGCCATGGCGGCGTAGCCAATGTTCTCCTGCATGAGCGAGAACCCCGGGCCGCTGGTGGCGGTCATGGATTTGAGCCCGCCGACGCGTGCTCCGATGATGGCGGCCATGCTGGCGATCTCGTCTTCCATCTGGATGAATTTACCGCCCACTTTTGGAAGCTCACGGGCGAGCAGCTCGGCCACCTCGGTGGAGGGGGTGATGGGGTAACCGGCGTAGAAGCGGCATCCGGCGGCGAGGGCGCCCCAGCCGATGGCGTCGTTGCCCTGCATCAGTTTGACGGTCATGCCTGGCTCCTAATCCAATTTCCTGACCACGATGGCCAGGTCGGGGCAGTGCGTGTCGCAGAAATGACAGGCGGTGCACTTCTCGGGGGCCACGATGCGCGGGTGGTCATCCTCGGCGTCCATCGCAAGAACCTTGGGCGGGCAGAACTCCACGCAGATGTGGCAGCCCTTGCACCAGGTGGCGTAGATGATGACCTCGCCGCGCGGACCTTTTTTGGCGGGCACAGCGGCGTTCTGCGGCTGGCCGGGAAGAGCAAATCCTTCGTTCATGGATCACCTATATGCTTTGGGGATGAAATTAATACGCCCTATTGTATCTGATTTGGGGTAGTTTGGACATGGAAGAATGTATTCATCCGACAATACCATCTGTTACGGGTTTTTAGTATAGCACAATCCCTTCGACGGCGCTCTCCGGCTGTATAATGGAGGCAGATATCCGGTTTATCATTCAAGGAGCAGAGCATGTTCATCCAGAAGGACGATTGGAAAAAAGAGAAACACATGCCGGTGATCGAAGCCCCGGCGATGGTGCAGGCAGGTGTGGCCTTCCAGGTGAAGGTCAGCATCGGCAAGGAGATCCCGCACCCGAACACCACCGAGCACCACATCGACTGGATCGACCTGTACTTCCACCCGCAGGGCGAGAAGTTCCCGCACCAGGTGGGGCACTTTGCCTTCACGGCCCACGGCGAGGCGGTGGCCGGCCCCAACCAGGGCCCCGTCTACACGGACCCGCAGGTGGTGGTGACGGTGAAGGTCTCCACGGCGGGCACCTTCCAGGCGCTGGCGCTGTGCAACATCCACGGGCTGTGGGAGGGCGAGCAGGTGGTGGGGTTGATCGCCTCGACGCCCTAGGCAAGGCAGGGAAGGAAGTTCCTGAGGGGGTGAACTTGCCTTGACGACTTGTTTCATAAAGTACTCCCAATAGGGGCACGGCAGCGCCGTGCCTCGATTTGTTCCTGAGGAACAAGAGTGGAACGAACCCCTCATGATGTCTTTCATATATAAGTACCATGCTGGGGACCTTGTTCCGCGAAACAAATCCAAAATGGACCAGGTTTTCAGCGAAGGCTCCTATTGACGACTCATTTCCCGGCCCCCTCCGAGGAAGATGTGCTACGCGAAAGCCGAATTGCGCGCATCGACCTAGTCCAGCAACTCGTGTCGCTGGATAGCCGATTGCGGCTTGCCCCCCAAGGGGGTGCTTCGCGAAAGCCGCTTCGGCTAATTGTTTGTTTCTCGAAAAAAGAGAAACAAACAAATGCCATTTTGGCGAGAATCCAAGTGAGGGGTTCTTCATATACAAGCATGCCCACAGGGGCAGATTATTTGAAGTTTTAGTTGCAGAGCAAATCAAACAAATCGCCCCCCTTAAAACGACGAGGGTGCGGGGCGGAAAGGGCCTGGCACAAATCGGGCGATCCCATCTCCCAAGAGGGGGGACAAAACAAATAAAGTTGGCTGGACGTTTCAGTTGTTAAGGTTCCAAATTAACCGGCAAGAACTTGCCGGTTTTATTATAGCACAGATGTTCTAGGTTGCAACAGGCTCCCATGGTTTTCTAAAACCCATACGGTACCTCCCATGGCCCTCAAGCAGGTGGGGTTTGGTTGTACAATAAGGTGTTCAACAGGGTAGCGAACCTGGAGGAATTGCATGGCAGGGAAAGTGAAAAGAGATGGGGCGACACTCGATTTTGAAACGCAGTTATGGGCAGCGAGGGATAAAACGGTCCGACAAGAAATATTTCCATATTGGACAAAAAGCCGGGTACTTCTCGATCCCCGTTTAACCTTACGCAATACCAGGGACAGGATACACCAAAACTGCATACCAAATTGTCAACAAGGGAAAGGGTAAACAATGGCTGACAACAATTTGTTGAGCAAAGAAGAACAGCAAGGAATTTCAAATCTAATCCTTGCAATTGATAAAAACCTGTTAAAACAAAACTGGCTGTTGGAAAGGATAAATATATACTTGCTCATTTTGACAATCGCAGCCAGCCTGGGGTTTTTGTTTTATGTATTTCTACACATTTTCGGTCGATAATGAATAATTCTTCACTAGAAGAGTGGAAATAATCATGCGAGACATCATACTAAACACAATTCCCATCTATTAATACTGTTTACCAGGGGTAGGATATATGAGACCATGAAATGTGAAAACAAAACCGACAAAACGCATTTATTTATTGGACAAAAAGCCGGGTACTTCGTAATACCGTTTACGCTTACCCTAAACAAGGGCTTGGAGACATAAAATGAATAAGACTTGTACTAGAACATCTATTTTATTATTCGTGATCTTACTTGTGGCTTGTGCTCCATCTGCTTCACAAATTCAGACCGCTATTGCTCAGACTCAAGAAACCTTGCCGACTATTACAATAACAAATACTCCAGAGCCAACTTCAATAATAACCCCAACAAAACCACTAACAAATACAGCTCTACCTACAGGAGATAATACTCTTGAGGCAATAATACACACTGACCTGACAGGTATGCTAGAAAAACTTAGAGACGTAGAAACTGTTACGACAGTCAGGCCAGGCAGCGATTCACTTGAGATTGAATTAAGAACACAGTGGGCGTCCAAGGATAGGCAACCAGATGTTTCTTATGAAGCTATTCTGATGCTAGCTACAATTTTCGGTTCTGCTTCCGAGAATCAAGATCTTCCCTTTATTGCAGGAAATCCACAACATTTTTCTATTTTACTGACAACATACTCAGTGGATGGAGACTATAAATATTCTTCTCTAACCTATTACGATACTTTGGTAAAACTTTACAACAAACAAATAACTTATGATGAATGGGTGAATGAAGCTAAGGCTGGTTTTGTGAATTAGCCTTGTATGCCCATAAAGTCGGCAGTAAGTATTGGCGAAAAATACACTACAATACAACTAGGTGTTGTTTTCGTTTGTGTATTATTTTAGATGGGCTAAAAAATGAGCAGAAGAAAAACATATGGGTTTAGTTTTTCATGGAAACGTGCCCTTGGAATCTCTGCTTTACGTGGGAAGATTGCCCGTGCATTAGGCATACCTACAACGAAAACAGGACTTCAACGAAAACTTGGGCGAAGTGCATTGGGTATCGGAGCAGGTATCGTTGCTGGAGCTGCAGCCGCAACTGCAAACCAAGGGACAAATTCGCAAGCTATAACTCAACAACGTATTTCTCAACCACGAAAAAAGAAGAAAAGTTCCAGCACAAGGGTAATTGCAGGGATTTCGGCAACCATAATTGGGATAGTAGTTTGTAGTTCTTATATTTCTTTGGCGATAGGTGGGGGAAATACCACTCCGACACCTACTAGAAAAGTTCAACCGCTAGTATTAAATCCTATAAGCACACAAATTCCAACGAATACTTTTACATATACATTTACAATAACTATTGAACCAACAATAACTTCCACACCCTATCCACCAGGATTTAGGCCAACAGACACTCGGTGGCCAACGATAACTGTAATCGATATTTCACCTACCCCCAAACCGTTTCCGACTGGAACTAAATATCTTTCTCCAACTCCTCGACCGTATTTGCCACTACCGACTTCAAAACCTTACGTACCGCCTCCGGCTCCGACTGTACCCAATGGCGGCGGACCTACAGCGTTATGTAATGATGGAACATATAGTTATGCTGCACATCACCAAGGTGCTTGTTCTCACCATGGAGGGGTTGCAGTTTGGTATAAATGACGCAATAATAAAACAATAGGAGGAGATATGACAACTCAAAAACAATTAATAACAATTACACAAAACGGCCCTTCAGCTCGTATTGAAGGCTCAATTTCTTCAACAAGGGAAGATGTGTTATTTCTACCTTATGTTGCTTTTTATGAACCAAAAAGTGTAACTAATTCAGGGGGGATAAGTACAAGAATGTGGAGAGGATTTTGGTTGCGGTCTAGCCAATCAAGAAGCCACGACGAGCTTACGAAAATTGATGAGGGATTTTTAAGTATATCCCGCAAAAACATCCTTTTTGGTGGGCGATTAGAGACCATAACAATTCAAATTAAGCAAATCGTAAGAGTCCAGCATTACTCGGATGGAATTGCAGTATTTAAGGAAGGCCGTCAAAAAGGATATACATTTTTATGGGGAGATTCTGCTGAAATGAAATTAGTCAATGTTAAGGATGAAAACGAAAGAATTCGACCATTACACGGACAGCCGGTGGGAGAACTTATTAACGGTTTGGTAATCGAAGCCAACAATAATTAGGAGAAAAAATATCTGAAATTAGGATTGTTAATATAATGGCGTAACACGATAACTTGACCAGTGAAAGGACAATCAAATGAAAGAAGAACTGAACGATGATCTACTAAAAGTACCTTATAAGACCGAACATGGTTTGAGCAAGGAAGAACAGATGTGGCTCGGAAACTGGTTTGAATCGTTTGCCAAAAATCAAAACGAACAATTGAAAACTCTCCGCACAATAAATACTGCGATTCAAGTAGTTGCTGTAATTGTCCTATTAACAGCCATCCTCGCCGCTTGTAGCGCGCTGGGATTACACCTGTGATTCATCCTTCTAAAATTGAAAGGAGAATATAACAATCGGACCATTATCTGGCACCAAGAGCAATTCACAGCGATCGCCCGGTGGGTGGAAATTGTTATTCCGATGTATCCCAATATGAATACGCCGACACCTTGATATTTGTATTCTAACAAAAGGGGCCGGGCAGATATGCAAATGAAGGTTGCGTCGCCCAGGGCGAGACATATCTCGCCCCTCCAAAAACCGCGCCCAGGAAGGACGCGGGTTGAAGATGTATCGAGCCCTCTTGGGCTCGAACTGGCTGTCGCCAGCTCCATACCTTGAACTAAACACACCTCCCGCGAAGTACGGGAGGTGTGAGGTTTTACAAAAAAGCTCTCAATGCTATTTTAGCGCAACGTCGCTGTAGATCTGGCTGCGGATCAGGCTCAGGTCCGGGTGGGTCACGATGAACTGGTATTCCACGGTCATGGCCTTTGGGGCTGTGGACTGCAGGGCGGGGTGGGCATGCGTCAGGGTGTAGGCGTAAACGCCGCCCCCTTGCAGGGCCATATCTTCATTGGTCCACTCGGTGGTCTCATTCGTGTTCGGATCGCGCAGGCGGAAATAGATCTCCACGAGCTTGATGCCTGCCGGGTCATTTACGGTGATCGTGAAAGTGACTTTGTTGGGTACGGCATCCAGGCGATAGAAGACGTCCGTGGAGAGGCTCAGGTTCGAGAAGATATTGCCGGGTCGCCTGGTGACCGAGGCCGTGGCCGATGGCGTGAACGTCGGTGTGAAGGTCGGGGTGAATGTTGGCGTGAAGGTCGGCGTGAAGGTTGGCGTGAGGGTGAGAGTCAGCGTGGGGGTGGGTGTGATCGTTATGACCGGTTCACCGATGACCACCACGTGGGTATGCGGCTGGCTCCAAACGCCCTTCTGATCCTGGCAGCGGGCCACGATGACGTAGCGCCCGGGCTGCGTGGGGCTCCAGGTTGTACGGACCGTCGCCAGCGGCTGGCTGAGCGCCGGGGCAGCCAGCGTGACGGGCTGGCCGTTGATGGTCAGTTCCACCGCCTTTGGGCCGCCCGCCGCGAAAACGTGGAAGACGATCTCGGTCTCTGCCAGGGGCAGGCGGCTGCCGTCCAGCGGGGCGTCGATCCAGGCCTGCGGGCCGGTCCCCTGCGGCAGGTTGCAGCCGGCCAGGAGGATCGCAAAAATGATCAGGAGCGGCAGGCTGCGGGTCATGGCTGCACCTGGTTCAATTGGTCGATCAGCGCCTGCACTTCCTCGGGCGAGAACGTGCGGGTGACCGGCTGGGAGCAGGGGATCTTCTTCAGGGCGGCCTTGTCATAGCACAGCAAGACGGCCTGGATGGTGATCGAATAGCCCGGCCGGCTCAGGTAATAGTTGCTTTGGGATTGGATCCCCCAAAGCAGGGAATCCATGTCAGCGGGGGGCATTCCCTTGAGGTTAGCCTGGTCCAGGGCATAACCCACCAAGGGCGGGTATAAATACCCCTCACCGGCCGCAGCGGTGGCGGTACTGGTGAGTGTGACCGGGATGACAAGTTGTGAACCTGTGTCCAGTGTGTCAGGCAGGACCACCGAAGCCGGCTGGAAAAGGCTGCCTTCCATGGTCTCCGGGATGGTATAGGAAAAACTCATGCTTCCGCCCGGGCTTCCAGGGCTGGTCTCATTCATGAGCATGTCATACGTTTTCGCGGTGGCAGGCCAGGAAGGCCCAAAAAATCCGAAGGACTGCCCCACCACGGCCTCATTGCGGGCGGTGGAGGTGATCAGCACGGAATAATCGCTATCCGGGGACCACTGATAGCCCTTCCCATTGCGGGTGGCCTGGAGGGTGGCGATGCCGGGGATGTACATGCCCCCGGGGACCGGTTGGGTGGTGAGCCCGTCTGGCAGGCAGAGCGCCTGTTTCCCATACCAATGCGCCGCCGCCGAGTTGCAGCCCGGCTGGCTTTGGGCAGCGGTAACAGAATCTGCCACGGTCTGAACTCCGGCCCGGATCTTGGCTGCACAGTCGGCATCACAGGAAATCCCGGCCTCGCTGATGGCCAGGCTGACCGTGTAATCAATTCCATGGTTGACCAGGTCTGTAAAGGAGGGCAGGCTGGGCGGGATGCCGGTGAAATAGGTGATGGAATAGTTCAAGGCGGTCATCAGGCCGGCTTTGCAGGTATCGCCGCAGATATCCTCATCGAATAAAGCATTGATTCCATCCGCTATCGCACTGACCAGACCATTCTTGATGGCATTGAACGCCTTGACAACGCTATCCCAGAACTCGCCCAACTGCCCGGTCACATAATCCCAGGTGGATTCCTCTGGCAGGGGAGGCGGGCAGAGCGCATTATGAGAGGCCATGTCGCTCTTGTAGTTGTCGATGGCCTGGTTGATCACATTCGTAAAGCCGCCAAGAGAAAAACCTGGGATGCTATTTCCTATGGATGCCCTGAGCTTCGCCTCATCGATGGCCGTGATGATCACACAACCAAAGCTGGCCGGGTTCACTTTCTGCTCCGGGGAATACCCCAGGATCTCCAGGTCGTAGGACGGCGTGGACCCGGTATCGATGGAGAATGGAGGCGGTGCCTGGCGCGCCTTGTAGGTGAGGACGACCGTATTTGACAGCCCTCCCACCGGTTTGTTTAAATCCCAGGGGACGACCCGGATGTAATAGACGGGATCCGGGAGCCCTTCCTGAAGGGCTGAACCGATGGCGTTGGTATTCATCATCGCAATGATATTCTCATCAAAGGGGGATGGTTTCGGGGCCGGCCAGGTCAAACCGTGCAGGATGATGTTACCGGTCGCATCCGAGCCACCCTGCTGCTGGTAGAACGAAAAATTCACCGTAAATTCCCCGGAGATGCCCCCGCTGTTCTGGTCGGTCTGGACCGCGTAGGAGTCGACCAGGTAGGGATCCTCCAACTGGAAGGCCTCACCGAAGGGACGGCTGGAGATCTGCACCAGGGCAAGCGGGATGCCGGGCGTGTTGGCGGTGAACTTGAATGTGCGCGAGGAGTCCAGGGCATTCGAGGGCACCTCCCCCGTGGTCACCCATTGGGTGGAGCCCACGTCTCCGCTGCACTGCTTCGGGTCGTCCAGCTTGCAGAAAGTCAGCGAGGTATTGTCAAACGTGACGTTTAAGCTGCCCAGGTTTTGGAGGGCGCCGTTGCTCCAGCCCCAGACTTTCAAAGCGGCCTGGCGGGCATCCGGATAGGCGGCCAGCAGCGGGTCGAGGTACTGGTGCAGGTCCACCTGGCCGTTCGTGGGAGTGAAGAAATCGTCACCGGCGGGCAGGCGCTGCCAGGAACCGCCGTCCAGCGAGGCATACAGATAGGCGAGGTTCAAATCCGCCGGAACAGTGAGGAACCCATTGGCGAAACTGATGTCCGGGTTGCCCGGGTCGCCGCAAACCCCGTCGGGAACAGTAACGGCCGCGATATTGCTGGCCATTTTACCTTGGGTATTAAAGGCTGAAACCACATACTGAAGCTGTCCCGGTTGTTGGAGGGTGTCTTCATAGGAGAACGATGTGCCTGCATTGGGGCCCAGAGTGGCGATCTGGTTGAATCCGCTGGCTCCGGTACGCCAGACCTCGAAGCCCAGTTCGTTACTGGAGTTGTCCTGGACCAGGAGCTGGACAGTGCAGCCATCCAGACCGGCGGTCAGGCCCGGGGCGGAGGCGGCCGTGGTATTGGGAGAGAACAGGTTGTGCAGCCAGAATCCGACATTGCCGGGCGGAGAAGAGGGCGACGAATCCCCTGCCTGGGGCAGGGGCGGGAGGCTCCCGCCAGCCGCAGCCGGAACCGGGAACAGGGTGCTGCAGGGGATATCGACCTGCTTTCCGGCCGGGAGCGACGCAGCGGGGTCAAGCCCGGGGTTCTGCCCGGCGATCATCGCGACCGTGGTATCGCAGGACTGGGTCAACGACTCCCAGGTCTCGCCCGCCAAGGTGGTATGCCGGAGCACGAACCCGGCCGCTTTACTGGCGTTGAGGCGCAGGAGGTTGGAGCTGATGACCGATCCATCCAGGTTGACGGCCCGGACGACCAGGATATGCTCACCCGGGGTCAGAGGCATCCAGTGCCAGGTCTTGTAGAAGAGCTGGGGGTCCTGATCCGTTCCCGGGGATTGGGCCATGAACAGGCTACCGTCAACCCAAAGTTCCAAGGCCGTCATCGGCTGGCCGCTGGTGGCCATGGCAGTGATCGGGATGGATGCATCTGCCGGGTAGCGGCTTGCAGAGGCCGGGTTGATAATCAGTACGGTGGTCTCGTCCCGGCTGGCGAGCTGGTTGGCCACGGACGGGATGCGGCGGAAAAAAACAAAAGCACCTGTACCCAGGATCAGGCTGAGAATCACGATGGCAGCCAGGCTTGTATAGAGCAAACGATGTTTTTGCAATGCGCCTCCCATTTCCTGAACAATTGGCGGGATCGGTTAAAACCTGAGGTTGAACTGGTTTTTTTTGTATTGCATGGAAACCGAAGAAACAGACTTGTACCCAACCTTTTTTATCCAAAATACAATCTAACGGATGTCCATCCTTCCTATTGTTTACCTGGTCATTATCGCACTTAAATGCCCGTCACGCAATGTGACCGTTCTGCAGGAGGCAAAGAGGATGAAAGGAAGGAAGCTCATGAGGGGGGGATATTGCCTTGACGACTCATGTCCCTGACATAGCTGACTCCGCTGACTCATTCCGGCGGAGCTGCCGCCTCCCACGGGGGTCCCCTGGCGGGGAGCATATGCTCCGCGCAAGCCGGCACACTAAGGTTCCAACAAACCTGTTTTAGGGGAGAATTCGTGCCGATCAACTATTCATTTTTCTATTTGTCTGCTCGCTTGTGGCAAAACAATGCTAAACTTAACCAAGTTCCGTCTAAATTTCAACCCGGTTTGGGCGAAAATGAGGCCAAATTATTTTCACCGTGGAATTTCGGTATGATATACTTTAATAAAGTCCCTGTACCTTCCTTCACAAATTACCCCTCGCAGCATAGATGAGGTCTTATGTCCCCTTCTGCCGATGTTCTCATTACCAACGCGCACATCTTCACTGCAGACCCGACCAAAGCGAGCGCGGAAGCAATCGCGATCCAGGGCAACTCCATCGCCTTCGTTGGGGATTCAGACGAGGCGGCTGAATGGCGCGGGGCCTCAACGCGCCTCGTTGATGGCGGGGGGAAAACCCTCCTGCCCGGTTTTATCGACAGTCATTTTCACATGCTGATGGGCTCGTTGCTTCTGGATGATATCCACGGGGAATCCGCCTCCACCTACGAGGAACTGGCCGTCATCGTCAAAACCTTCGCAGCCGATAATCCGGATAAAGCCTGGCTCAGCGGTTTTGGGCTCAAGTACAGCCTGGGCCCCGGGCACATTCCGCTCACCCGCCAGCACCTGGATGCGATCGTCCCGGACCGGCCCATGTATTTGGTGGGGTATGATGGGCACACCAGCTGGGCAAATACGCTCGCCCTGCAAAAAGCCGGCATTTTCAATGGTGCTGAATGTGGTTCCAACAGTGAGGTGGTGCTGGATGAACACGCCCAGGCCACCGGCGAGCTGCGCGAGAGCGGCGCTCACGAAAAGATAGAAAAACTGCTCCCCCAGCCAGACGGCCCTCAGAAGCGCCGCCTGCTGAAAAAAGGGCTGAAGCTAGCCTCCAGCCTGGGGATCACCAGCGTGCACAACATGGACGGGGACGATGAACAGGCCTCTCTCTACGCCGCCTTTGAAGATACGGGCGACTTGAGTGTGCGGATCTACGTCCCATACAGCATCCGCCCGTCCACCCCGTTCGAGAATATCGAGAAGGAAGCTGCCGGGCTCAAGCGCAAGTACCAATCCCAGATGGTACGCGGGGGTTGCGTCAAGCTGTTCATGGATGGGGTGATCGAATCCTACACCGGCTTGTTGGTGGATGAGTACACCGACCAACCCGGAACTTGCGGCGCATCCAACTACGAAGTCGAGCAGTTTAACCGCTTCGTGATCGAAGCGGACCGCCTGGGCCTCCAAATCTTTGTCCATTCTGTGGGCGACGGCGGAGTCCGGCGCGTCCTGAACGCTTATGCAGCCGCGCGTGAGGCCAACGGCCTGCGCGACAGCCGCCACCGCATTGAACACATCGAGGTGATCCATCCGGAGGATGTCCACCGTTTTTCTGAACTGGATGTGATCGCCTCCATGCAGCCGCTTCACGCGCCGCCCTACGTGGACGATGGCGACGTCTGGCAATGGCGCGTGGGGGAGCAGCGCTGGCCGTTAAGTTTTGCCTGGTCGACAATGCGGGAATCTGGCGCGCACCTGGTCTTCGGTTCCGATTGGCCGGTGGTCAGCCAGGATCCCCTCCTGGGCATCCACAACACACTCAACCGCATCCCCTGGAAGGAGGGCATGCCGCACCATCGTCAGAACTTGGCGGATACACTGCTCTCGTACACCCGGGAGGCCGCCTATGCCGAGTTCCAGGAGGGCTGCAAGGGGCAGTTGAAAACCGGTTACCTGGCAGACCTGGTACTGCTTTCTGAGGACATTTTCCAGCTCCCTCCCGAACAGATGAAAACTGTGAGGCCTTTGCTGACCATGATGGATGGGCGTATCGTTCACGAGGCCTGAGCATGACGCGCTATATTATCCGCCGCATCCTGCAGGCCATCCCGATCCTGCTGATCCTGAGCGCGCTGCTCTTCTTCATGGTGCGGGCCGCGCCGGGCGGGCCCCTGGCGGCTGCCGAGCGCAACCCGAACGTCACTCAGGAACAGATTGCGTTGCTCAAGAAAAAGCTCGGCTTGGACAAGCCCCTGCCGGTCCAATACCTGCGCTGGATGGGGGGTATCTTCCAGGGCGACCTGGGACAATCCATCAAGTTTAACCGTCCGGTCTCTGAAATGATCGCCGAGCGCATCCCCAACACCCTGTTGCTGGTGGGAGTTGCCTTCCTGATCACACTCCTGGTCGCCCTGCCGGTTGGGATCTTGTCGGCACGCCGACCCTATTCCATTTTTGATTACATTGCCACCACGCTGACCTTTATCGGGCAGTCCCTACCGGTCTACTGGTTGGGTCTGGCGCTGATCCTGGTCTTTTACGTGGCCCTGAATAACCCGGTCACCGGGGCGCCGCTCTTCCCCTCGGGAGGCATGTATTCTGTCGGGAAGGAGGGCAATCTACCCAACCTGATCTGGCATCTCGTTCTGCCGGTAACTGCCCTGAGCGCCGAATGGACTGCCTGGTATTCCCGCTTCCTGCGCTCCAGCATGCTGGATGTGATGCATGAGGATTATGTGCGCACAGCTCGTGCCAAGGGGCTTACCGAGCGGGTGGTCTATTACAAGCATGCCCTGCGCAATGCCATCCTGCCGCTGGTGACCCTGATCGCATTGGACCTGCCCAGCTTGTTTGCCGGGGCGTTGTTCGTCGAGACCATCTTCTCATGGCCGGGGATGGGTCGCCTGTTCTGGGATGCTGCCCGTGGGCGCGATTATCCGGTGCTGATGGGGGTGGTTATGATCAACTCTGTCCTGATCATCGCGGCCAATATCGTCGCTGACCTGCTTTACGGCATGCTCGACCCGCGGGTGAAGTATGACTGAACCTTCCATTTCCCCACGGCAGGAAGAGACCCTGACCCACCTGGTCCTGCGGCGTTTTTTCAAGCACCGCCTAGCGGCCATTGCCCTGGTCGTCTTGGGGTTGATGGTGCTGGCGGCGCTGGCTGCCTCCCTAGGCCGTTACAGCCCCACCGACCAGAATCCAGCCAACCAGTTCGAACCCCCCAACTTGCAGCATTGGTTTGGCACAGATGAACTCGGAAGGGATGTCTTCACCCGCATTCTTTACGGAGGGCGCATCTCGCTTGAGGTGGGTCTGCTGTCGACTTTGCTGACCATCATTGGGGGTGTACTGGTCGGCGCCGCCTCAGGCTACTACCGCGGCTGGCTGGATAACGTGCTCATGCGCATCACGGATGCCTTCCTGACTTTCCCGACGATCTTCGTGCTGATCATCCTGGGCTCGATGTTGCGAGACCAGCCGGTTCCCTGGCTCAAGAACAGCGTCCTCATTGTAATTGTCATCATCGCCGGTCTATCCTGGATGTGGCCGGCGCGGCTGGTGCGTAGCCTGTTCCTGGCGCTGCGTGAGCGTGACTTCGTGGATGCCTCGCGAGCCCTTGGAACCTCGGATGTGGTGATCATCTTCAGGCATATCCTCCCCAACTGCATCGGTCCCATTATTGTCAGTGGCACTTTGCAAATGGCGGCGGCCATTATTACCGAGTCCGGTCTCAGCTACCTCGGGTTTGGCGTCCAGCCGCCGACTGCCTCGTGGGGCAGCATTTTATCAACAGCTCAGACTCACGTCTTTGTCGCGCCCTGGCTGGCGGTCTTCCCGGGGATGATGATCTTCATCACAGTAATGGCGATCAATTACATTGGTGATGGTTTGCGTGACGCTTTCGACCCTTACGTGGTCTATGCTGGTACAAAAAAGTAAGCCATTTGGCCCTTCGTTCATTCAGACAATTGAAAAAGGAGAATGCTTATGAGAAAGTATTTCGCACTGATCATTACTCTGGCTCTGCTGCTCGCCTCCTGCGGAAAGGCGACCGTCCAGCCGACAGCCACTGCCACCGCCGGAATTGCAACCGCCGGAATTGCAACCGCCGGAATTGCAACCGGTGGGACCGTGGTACTCATTATCCCGGAAGAGCCGACCACGCTCAACTATTACGCCTCCGACGCCGCCATCACCCGTCAAGTGGCAGACGCCACCAGCACGACGGGATTGACCATGGTCGACGAAAAGGGTGACTTCTACCCGGTACTGGCCACGGATCTGCCCACCCAGGCCAACGGGGGGCTTTCGGCTGACAACCTGAAGGTCACCTGGAAGCTGCGCCCGGATCTGAAATGGTCAGACGGGCAGCCGTTGACCTCGGATGATATCAAGTTCACCTGGGAAGTGATCTCCGACCCGACCTCCGGTGCCCTCTCCGGAACGGGCGGCTTTGGCTTGATCCAATCGGTCGAGACCCCCGACACAACCACGGCGGTTGTCACCTATTCCACTCCTTATCCTGGTTACCTGGCGCAGTTCATGTGGGGTCTCTTTCCACGGCATGCCGCCGGCGCGCCGGCGGATATGACCACCTGGGCCTGGGATCGCCAACCCGTTGGAGCTGGACCTTTCATAGTCACCGACTGGCAGTCCGGTGCCAGCATTACTCTGGAGCGAAACCCCTATTTCTACCTGGCCGGCAAGCCTTACCTGGATAAGTTGGTTTTCCGCATCGTCCCTGAGCCGGCGGCCCAATCGGCGATGATGATGCAGGGCGAAGCCCAGGTCCAGTTGTGGCCCGGTATGGACGATAAAGCGTCCTATGATAACTTGATGGCCGGAAAGGCAACCGAGACTCTCGTTCCGGGCGTATGGAACATGGCGATCGATTTTAATCTGAGCAAGCCCTTCGACGGTGATCCCGGCCCGACCCCGCCGCATCCCATCCTGGGTGATTTGAGTGTGCGCCAGGCCATTGCCCACGCCATTGATTACGACACACTGGTCCACGATGTGCTGCGCGACACGGTGGCGCCCTCCACCAGCCCGTTTGCCTACGGCTGGTACCAGTGCGATATCCCACGTGTCTACCCCTATGATCCCGAAAAAGCCAAACAGCTTCTTGACCAGGCTGGCTGGGTGGTCGGATCGGACGGCATCCGGGTGGCAAAGGGAGCCAAGTATGCACCGGATGGTACGCGTCTTTCCCTTGAACTGCAGGGCTATACAAACTTTGAACCTTTGCAGCGCACGGAGGAATTCATCGTCGATAATTTGAAAACGGTCGGGATCGAGGCGCGCATCCAGAACTATGATTTCTCGATCATCTTCGGTTCCTGGTCGGATAACTCACCGCGCATGATCGGCGATTATGACATGCTGATCTATGACCGCAGCCTGTCCATCGAGCCGCAGGGTGGGCTGGAGAATCTTTATCTCTCCAGTAACTTCCCGACAGCCGAAAATCCTTCCGGCGGGAATGTTGAACGCTGGCAGAACACCCAGGCTGACCAGGACATCCAGGCAGCCGGCAGCAACTTCGACCTGTCCGCCCGTAAACAGTCCATGTGCGACCTCGGTAATCTCATTTCAACCGAACTACCCCAGCTGTACATGTATCTCTTCCAGGATGGCTATGGTTTTTCCACCGACCTGACCGGGTACACAGTCAGCACGTGGGGCAGCATGGTATGGGACGTGGAGAACTGGCAGTATAAATAAATCCTGCTAGTACTGGCTGGTTTTTTCGCTGAAACATCTCAAAAATCTGGGGAACAGGGGTTGGAAAAGAAAAAACTCCCGCAGAGGCTATCGCTCTGTGGGAGTTTTGCGTTTTACAGTCCGGCGGCTTTCTTGATGGCCCTTTGTGAAGACCTTGATGGTCGCCCAGGGCAAGACGTGTCTCGTCCCTCCGAAAACCATGCGGCTGTCGCGAAACCCGCGCCCAAAAGGACGCGGTTTGAAGATGTATCGAGCTCAAGAGGGCTCGAACTGGCTATCGCCGGCTGACCCCCCAGGGGGGTCCCCTGGCGGGGATGATATGCTCCGCGAAGGCCGGCACAGCTCAGCGGATTTTACAAGATTTTTACCTGGCGGTAATCGGGCTGCAATATTTCATCGCTATAATGCGGATAATCAAATTCAAAAGGAGAAACATCCATGACTGGTCTAAGCTTATTGGTGGCGATCCTGACTCAATCGCCGGTGTACCTGGTTTGGCTGGTGGGGCTGATATTGGCGCTCGCCACCTGGAAGAAACATCCGTCCGTTTCGCTGGTTGCCTTGCTCGGCTTCGTGATCCTGTTCGTCCTGGCATTGGCCATCCAGCTCACCACGGCGCACCACGGTGTAAATTGGAACCTGGCTGGCATTGCCTTCTTCGAAGCCTTGATCCGGGCGGGCGCCTGGAGCCTGCTCCTGGCTGCCATCTTCGCCTGGAGGAAGTAGAGGCAAATTGCAGGGGCGAGACACATCGTACCCATAGGGTATGTCTGGCCCCACGAAAAGCCATTGGAAACAAAAACCGCGCCCAGGACGGACGCGGTTTCTTGATGGTACTGAGGGACGATCTTTATTGCCGCCCAGGGCGGGACGTGTCCCGCCCCTACGAAAACCATGCGGCAGGTTTTCACGCCATTATCCTCTTAACTGATGCTTTTGAAATCGATAAATCCTTGCTGAACGTCCACGGAGATCAACTGCACGCGAACCTGGTGGCCAACATCCAGGCCCGCAAACCCCTGGACGAGCTTGCCTTCAACTGGAAGGGTGAGAAGCCGGACCCAGGTGCCCTTCGGGGAAGCGCCCGTGACAATGGCATCGAACTGCTCTCCGAGCCTCGATTCGAGCAGCAGGGCAGCCGCTGATTTTTCAACCTGCCGTTCGACCTTATGCACCGCATCTTCCGCCTGGGTACAATGGGTGGCCAGAAGATCAAGATCAGCTTTGCTGTAAGGTACAGGCAGCTCTTCCAGGGCGGCTTTCAACAAGCGCTGGGTAAGCAGGTCGGGAAAACGGCGGTTGGGAGCGGTGGAGTGGGCATAATCCTTGACCGCCAGGCCAAAGTGCCCGGGGACATCCCCATCCGGAAGCTCGGCGACATATTCGCCAGAACCCAAAAGCTTGACCACGGTCAAGGATAGGTCGGGGAAACGGAGCGGGTCCGCGGCTTTTTCCTTGACGAGAAACTCCTCCAGAGCTTTTGAATCCGGAATATCCGGGAGTTTGAACCCGTGCTCCCCGGCTATTGCGACGATGCGGTCCCAACGTTTTGGAACGCGGACGACACGCCGGATGGAAGGGAATTTTTTGGCCGAGAGAAAGCGGGCAGTCACGCCGTTGGCTGCGACCATGAAATCTTCAATGAGCTCCTTGGCGCAGTTCTTTTGTTCGATTTCGAGAGCTTGAATTTGATCGCCATCAAAAACCGGTTTGGCCTCAATGGTTTCCAGGCTGAGGGCTCCATGGATATGGCGGAAATTCTTCAAACTTTGGGACACACTGGCCTGCAGCTGCAGGTTCTCAGCTAATCCCTGGACAGCAGCCACTCTTTCAGGCATCGGTCCATTCTTATCCAGCCAGGCTGCAACACTGTTATAAGCGAGCTTGGCCCGATTGTGAACACGCGCCAGGCTGACATCCGAATCCTCGAGTGTTCCGTCTTTGGCGATCACCATTTCAACCACAACGGAGAGACGGTCCTCGTTGAAGTTCAAGGAGGTAAGGTTGGTGGAAAGCTTTTCGGGAAGCATCGGGAAAATCTCGGCGGCAGTGTATACGGAGGTGGTGTTATGGTGGGCGTGTTCATTGATGGCTGAGCCTTCTTTGACCAGTGCGTCCACATCGGCGATGGCAACCAGGATCTTTACCTTGTCTGCGGGCATGGCCTCGGCAACGGTAAGCTGATCCAGGTCAAGCGAGTCATTGTTGTCAATAGACGCCCACAGGAGGTCGCGCATGTCCCGTACAGATCCGTCACCTGTCAGTGCAGGGGCCAGAATCTGTCCGAGTTCGGTGAGGGCTTCGGCAGAAAAATCAGGCAGCAGACCTCGATCAAGCATTACCTGATGGGCAATGCCCGCCAAAATGGCACGATGGCTTTGATCATTTGCATTCATGGTATCCATCTCCTTTTAATAATTCCCTTCCACGGCCACCCATCCGTGGGTGTTATTACCGGTCGGTAGACAGCCTCACGGGGTGAAATCTTCGATGAACTGCGCCGCGGCGGCCACGTCATCTGTCACCAAGACATGCTTGGCGAATGCAACCGGGGTGAACAGCTTCTGAAGAACGGCAACGACGGGATACTTCGTGGTCCAGTAGCCGACATCAAATAATACCATCGGACTGAAGCCATCAAACATCTTATAGTAATTCTGAGTCCCGTCCTGAAAGATCTCCTGGATCGTACCTGCCTTGCCTTCAAAGTAGAGGATGCCTTGCTTTGCAAACGCCAGGAGGCCGTCTTCCCGGATGCTATTTTGAAAGTACTTGGCGATATGGGTGGCAAATGGAGTAGCCGGCTCATGACCATAGTGCCAGGTCGGGAAAGCCAGACTCTGCCCGGGAGAACCGATCGACAAAGAGAGTTCATAGGCTGGTTTGAACCATGCATGTGCCAGAGCCACCAACGCCGGGTCAAGCATGCCCCTGGAGTTGACAACTTTAGCGAGCGCCGGGACCACGGGCTGAGGCTTCAGCAGAGCTATTGCAGCCTCGAGGTCCGGATCGGTCCCCGCTGCGAGTGAGGCGCCCAGGTGACAGGCTTCCATGGCCCCGGATCCCCCGCCACTGCACATTAAGAAGCCATTTCGGGTAAGGCGGCGGGAAAGGATCACAATATCCCTGTAAACGGCGGAATCGCGCGCCAGTTTGTGGTCACCCATGATGGCGGCAATCCTGCGACCGGCAACGAGGGTATTTGTACACTGCGTGATGGCATTGTCGTGCAGCGCCTGCATCATCCCAAAGTAGGGGTTGGTGGGTGCATCCCGGCCTTCCAACACGAAATGCCGGTAGATGGCAAAATCCAGCGTCTGGGCCCAGGAGGCCGGTTCATCGGGCTTGAAGCCCTGGAACAGCCTGGCGCTCGTGTATAGCTGCTGGGGGATCGGTTCGTAGGGAAGACTGAAGCCTGGCATGGCTGACCTCTTTCGATCGAACCCTTCCGGCTTGTTTGTAAGTGTTTGCATAACAGTTATCCTCCCCGGCCCGACAGGCTATGGATAGGTTTGCCCGCCTTGGTCAGGCCCCATTGCCAGTTGCGAATTTCCGGCATGTCCTGGCCGTATTTGTCAATGTAGGCCTTATGGTCCAATAGTTTGTCGCGCAGGAACTGTTGGGCGTAAGCGGCGCGCGAACCCAAACCTGGCACCCGATCGATCACGCTGCCGACCAGGTGGAAACGGTCGATTTCATTCAACACTGCCATATCGAAGGGCGTTGTGGTTGTGCCCTCTTCCTTGTAGCCGCGCACGTGGATGTTATCATGATCCGCGCGACGATACGTGAGCCTGTGAATGAGCGTGGGATAGCCATGAAAGGCGAAGATGATGGGTTTATCCCTGGTGAAGAGGACATCGAAATCCTTGTCGCTCAGCCCGTGAGGGTGCTCGCTCTGCGGCTGGAGGGTCATCAGATCCACCACGTTGATCACACGGACCTTTACGTCTGGGAAGTGCTGTCGCAGGATCTGGACCGCAGCCAACGTCTCCAGAGTGGGTACGTCACCACAGCAAGCCATCACCACATCCGGGTCGCCGCCTTCGTCGTTGCTGGCCCATTCCCAGATACCAAGCCCGGCCGTGCAGTGTTTGATGGCCGCGTCCATGCCCAGCCATTGCAGTTCCGGCTGTTTGCCCGCCACAATGACATTGACATAATTGCGGCTTCGCAAGCAATGGTCGGTGACCGATAGCAGGGTGTTGGCGTCTGGCGGAAGATACACGCGGATGATGCCGGCCTTCTTGTTCATTACGTGGTCGATAAAACCCGGGTCCTGGTGACTGAATCCATTATGGTCCTGCCGCCAAACGTGCGAGGAGAGCAGGTAGTTGAGGGAAGCGATCGGCCGGCGCCAGGGGACACGACCCGCGACCTCGAGCCACTTGGCGTACTGGTTAAACATTGAATCGACGATATGGATGAACGCTTCGTAGCATGAAAAAAAACCGTGCCGGCCGGTCAGCAGGTAACCTTCGAGCCACCCCTCACACTGGTGCTCGCTCAACATTTCCATCAGCCTGCCATCGGGGCTGACATGGTCGTCGGTGGGAATGATCTCGGCGGTCGAGCAGCGGTCGGTCACATCGAACACGGCGTTCCAACGGTTGGAGGCGGCTTCGTCCGGGCTGAAGATGCGGAAGTTGCGTGCCTGCGAGTTACCCCGGAGCACGTCGCGGATGAACTGGCCCTGGATGCGCGTGCCTTCGGCTGTGACAGCACCGGGCTTTGAGACCTTCACCGCATACTCGCGGAAGTCCGGGATCATTAATTCTTTAAGAAGAAGGCCTCCGTTGGCATGCGGGTTTGCTCCCATTCGCCGGTCCCCCCTGGGCGCCAGCTCAGCCAGTTCCGAAATGAGCCTGCCATCCTTGTCGAATAATTCTTCAGGCTGGTAACTCTTCAGCCACGCCTCAAGGATCTTCAGGTTTTCGGGCTTCGTGGCGAACTCTTCCACGGGGACTTGATGGGCGCGGAATGTCCCTTCGACCGGTTTACCGTCCACGACCTTCGGGCCAGTCCAACCCTTCGGCGAACGCAGGATGATCATCGGCCAGCGCGGGCGTTCGGTGAACCCGTGGGTGCGGGCGTTGTGTTGGAAGCGTTTGATCTCGGTGACCACGGCGTCGAGGGTGGCAGCCATGAGCTGGTGCATTTCTTGCGGGTCGTCGCCTTCGACGAAATACGGGGTGTAGCCGTAGCCGCGGAAGAGGGCTTCGAGCTCAGCATGGGGAATGCGGGCCAGCACGGTGGGTCCGGAAATTTTATAGCCGTTCAAGTGCAGGATGGGCAGCACGACTCCATCATGGACGGGGTTTAGGAATTTGTTCGAGTGCCAACTGGTTGCCAGCGGGCCGGTTTCCGCCTCGCCATCGCCTACGACGCAGGCAACCACCAAGTCGGAATTATCAAACGCGGCACCGTATGCGTGCGCCAGGGAATAGCCGAGTTCGCCGCCTTCGTTGATGGAACCGGGCGTTTCCGGCGCGACGTGACTGGGGATGCCGCCGGGAAACGAGAACTGGGTGAAAAGTTTTTTCAGGCCTTGTTCGTCCTGGGAGATGTTCGGATACAATTCGCTGTAGGTGCCCTCCAGGTACGTGTTGGCTACTATTCCCGGTGCACCATGACCGGGGCCGATGACATTGATCATATTCAGGTCATATTTCTTGATGATCCGGTTGAGGTGGACATATATGAAATTCAAGCCTGGCGTGGTGCCCCAGTGACCCATGAGTCGCGGTTTCACATGCCTGAGCAGTAAAGGCTTTTTGAGCAGCGGATTATCGAACAAATAAATCTGGCCGACCGATAAATAATTAGCTGCGCGCCAATAGGCGTTCATCTTCCAGAGAAGATCGGGCGACAATGGTTTTTCCGCAAGGCTAATCTTATTCATCCTGGTTTTCCTTTCCTGTCGGCAGGCCCAGAAAGCGACAGACTGTCTTTGCAATCATTAATTCCTCATCCGTGTGCATGACGCGGACGGCGACCCGGCCGGCTGGCTTTGAAATAAGGGGGTCGCTGGCCAGGTTTTGTTTCTTTTCCAATTCGATCCCAAGAAACCCCAGCCCATCGCAGATCCGAGCCCGGACCACGGGTGCGTTCTCCCCAATGCCGCCCGCGAACACCAGTGTGTCCAGTCCGCCCAAGGCCGCTGCGAATGCACCGATCCATTTTTTTACCTGGTAACAAAACAACGCGACCGCCTCGGTGGCCCGCAGGTCTTCAGGTTCGCGCTCGAGCAGGTCTTGCATGTCGGAACTGGTTTCAGAAATACCGAGCAAGCCTGACTGGAAATTAACCATTTCATTAAATTTCTTTGCGCTGATGTTTTCGGTTCGCGCCAGGTACCAGACCAAGCCGGGATCGAGATCGCCAGAGCGGGTGCCCATCGGAAAACCTGCAGCCGGGGTGAGACCCATGCTGGTATCCATAGATTTGCCCTTGTAGACCGCAGCCAGGCTCGCACCGTTGCCGAGGTGGGCGAGGATAACCCGGCCTCGCGCGGCTTGCAGACCAGCCACGCGCCCAAGTTCCTCCAGCATAAAAGAATACGACAATCCGTGGAAACCGTACCGGCGCACGCCCTGCGCCTCAAAGCGACGCGGGATCGCCAGCATCTGTGCGACACGCGGCAGGTCGTGGTGAAAGGCCGTATCAAAACATGCCACCTGCACCAGGTTGGGAAACCGGCGATGAAATGCCTCGGTCAGCAAGATCTCTTCCGGAAGATGTTCGGGATCGAAAGGTTTCAGCTGGCGTAATTCCTCAACCATTTCCGTTGTGATTCGATCTGGTTCGGAGTACTTTGGTCCGCCATGCACCACGCGATGCCCCACTGCCGTCAACTCGCTGCGCTGGATCCGTTCCTCAACCCAATCCATCAGTACCCCGACTGCTTCCGTGTGGTTCGCTGCAGTTATTGACCGGGTGAAGTTATCAACCTTGTTTATCCCTTTGACCACAAATGTGGCTCCCGTCAGACCAATTCGCTCAATTGCGCCTTCCAGAATCCGTTGCAAATTGAGACCGGCATCGAACAATGCAAACTTGATGCTCGACGAGCCGCCATTGATGGTCAGGATAGATGCTTTAGGTTGTTTCAGCGCAGAAACTTCATTCATGATACAACCTCCAGAAAGGTTGCAGATAGCGATGGTTTCAATATTTATTTACCGCTGCCATAGGTTTTAAGTGGGTTCCAAGGGGATTGCAACTCTGTCGTGCTGCGGCATGATTCACTCAGCATATTCCGTGGACAGGTGGGTCGCGATCATTCGTGCGCAAGCGAGCAGGCTCCTGATGATGAGGAGCACAGCCAGAAGGCTGAGAAAGAAGAGTTTTCGGTCGCGTTTCATATCCGGATCGTAACCGGTGGGTACCGAAAAACGTCCCGCCAGAAACAGTATACTCGATTGCTGGTTTGACGACAAACGAACCAGGTGATTATGGATATGTATCCAGCTCGACGGAGTTTCTCTCACCCTCCTAGATGCGCTGCAGAGCGGACTCTTTGTCCATGCCTGCCGGGAGGTCCTATTCGCAGGCCGCCGAAATCTATGCAAATGCGAAAACCGCGTCCCAAAAAGGACGCGGGGTGAAGATGTATCGAGCCCGCTTGGGCTCGATATGGCTGATACCGGCTGGATGCCGGCTCAGCTCAGCGGGGAGGGCGGGATTCGAATATCATCCCCTTTCGGGGGCCTGCGGCTGACGCGAACACCGCGCCCAAAAGGACGCGGTATATAGAAGTATCGAGCCCTCTTGGGCTCGATATGACTGATGCCGGCTTGTTGCCGGCTCAACTCAGCGGGGAGGGCGGGAGCTCCTCCCAGTGTGGCGCTCCGGAACCCATCCTGCTCGCGCCGGGAACCACCGTGAAAGAAGCCTTGTTGATCATCCATTTTAGGCTGGACGCAAAAGGGGATCTGGATTCTATGTGATCCCATAGACTACCTGCTGTGAATGCGCCTCCTGTCAAGCAATTGACAGGAGGCGTTTGCGTTTCCACCCATCCAACCTTATTCACGGAGGTGAAAAATGTCCAAGAAGCGAAAACAGATCGTCACCAATCCCCTGACCCAGTGGCTGCTGGAGTACGTGGACGAGCACGATGTCAGCCTTACCGAGCTCTCCGTACGAGCCGGTCTGTCCGCCGGGTCCCTGCGCTCGCTTGTCAAGTTCCCGGAACGCCTGCCAGCCCTGGAGACCTGCATGAAGCTGGCCGAAGTGACCGGGAAGGCGCCGGAGGAGATCTTCCAGATGGCCGGTCTGAAAGGCGCAACGCCCACGATGGCCTTGAACCCGGACCGGCTGGCCCTGGTGCGCATCTACGACTCGCTGCCAGCGACGCTGCGCCAGGGACTGGTGCAGGTTGCCCGCTCGATCCAGCAGCTCAACGAAAATGAACCGCTCAACCATTGATGGAGGTGCTTATGTTGATCGCCTTGATTATCCTGATTGTCCTTGCCGTGGTTGTCCTGACCGGCATCATCCTGTCCCTGGCAGCCGGCCTGCGGCCCGTACCGCGTTTTAATCCCCGGCTGCTTTATCCGACCGCTCCCCAGAACGATTTTTTCGAACTGGTACGGACGCTTACCCTGACGGACACCCTGTGGCATCCCGGCCGGGGCGATCTGCCGGACCCAACCGCCACGGATGGGACAGGCGAGCTGTCCGGGCTACTACCGCCCAATCTCCCAATGCAATAGGAGGTGAATGTATGGAAACAAATACTATTCCCCTTGGCATCGATGCCGGCAACGGTGCCTTCAAGATCTTCGGCCAGCCGGGAGGCCTGCAGGTGCTCTCGCAGGTCGCCACCGACAATGGCCAGAGGATGGTCAACACCCTAGGCTTGCACAAGCAGAAGCCGCCCCTGCAGGTGGTCAACGGCCACGGGGCGTTCTATGTAGGTGCCGAAGCGCACGACTACGGGCGGCCGGTCGAGAACCTGGATGTGGACCGCTTCAACGGCACACCCGAGATGGCTGCCCTGCTGCACGGTTCCCTGACCCGCTACCAGGAAAAATACGGCCTGTTCGATGCACCCCTGGCGGTGGTCACCGGCCTGCCGAACGAACTCCTGGCTAGTGAGGAGGCCCCCAAGAACATCGAGAACGTCAAACGCTGGATCAAGGGCTCGCACACCTGGCAGGCGGATGGCCAGGAGTATTCGGTCCAGATCGGCGATGTTAAGGTCGCCTCGCAGGCCACCGGCGGCTTGTTTGATTACCTGCTGAACGAACAAGGGCGTTACATCCCGGAGCGCAAAAAGGCTCTGACCGGCGAAGCCGGGATCATCTCGGTCGGCTTCGGAACGGTCGAACTGATGGTGGTGCGTGACCGCACCCAGGTCCAGCGCTTTACCACCGGGGCAGCCTCCGGGGTGCGCCGCCTGCTGGAGCTCGTCAACGGGCAGCGCCTGTATTCCCTGGGAGAACTGGACCTGCTTCTGCGCAGCAATGAGTTGGACCTATCGACAGCCATGCCGGTCTGGGAGCGCGAGGTGGGCCGTGTCATTGGCGATCAGTGGGGTAACCAGTGGAAGCGCTTCTCAGTGGTGCTGGCCGTGGGCGGTGGGACACTCCTGCTGCGTAACTCCCTGATCTATCGCTTCGGTGCCAAGATCCACATCCCGGAAGATCCGGTCCAGTCCATTGCCCACGGCCTGTACAAGATGGCTCTGTTCCAGCAAGCCCGCCGGGAGCATTAGCACATGGCGGGCCGTCCACGTCTTTTTCAACGTGTGATCCACATCCACGTGCACCTGCGCCTGTACGAAGAGCAGGATGAGGACCTGCTGGCTGCCTTCCAGCGCGTGCCGCGCCGCAAGCTGTCCGGCTTCTTGAAGGTGGCCCTGCGCAGCGGCAATGCCCTGGTGATCAACCCGGACAGCCTGCCGGAGGATGACAGTCTTTCCCAGGAGAGCATGGATGCCTTCCTGCATTAGGCATTTCTGGTTCCCAATAATTCATTCTGGCATTGTTGGGAACCAGAAATAGGCCCGAATCCAACCTTTCATCGGTCATTCATCGATGAACAATTCAAATCGATCAGAAGGAGTATGTGATGAGCATCAAGATCATGAACGCGGTCTGGCAATTATCGAAACAAAAAGGTACCCCGCTGTTGCTGATGATCGCCATTGCTGATAACGCCAATGACGGCGGCGAAGCCTGGCCGGGGATCGAATACCTGGCGCACAAGATCCGCATGAGTGAGCGCCAGACCCAGCGCCTGGTGCGCGACCTGGAAAAGACCGATGAACTGATCGTCGAGCGCGGCGGCGGGCGCGGAAACGCCCATCGCTATTTCATCCTGGTCGGAAAAACTCCGGACGAAATCGCCACTTTGAGAGCAAGGGAGAAAAAGGGTGACAAGATGTCACCGTTTCCAAAAGAAATTCCTGCGCGCCAACCCCGCGCATTAAAGGGTGACAAGTTGTCACCGTTTCCAGATGAGGTTAAAACGCAACCTGCAGAGCCCTTAAAGGGTGACAAGATGACACCCTTTCCAACCGAAACCCCGGCCATAAAGGGTGACACCCAGGTGCAAAAGGGTGACATTTTCGGCCTAAAGGGTGACACAGCTATGTCACCCGAACCTATTAACCGTCAAGAAACAAAAGAGGTGGTGGTGAGGGTGCAAAACCCGCCGCCCGAAAACGAATTTTCCCGGACGGTGGACGAGATCTACCAGCAGGCGACCGGCTCGCCGCCTTCCCAGGAGATCCTGACGCGCCTGGCCTGGCAGGCTGGAGAATGCGACCCGGACGCCCGCAAGCACAACCAGGATGGGCAGGCCTGGGTGCTGGCCGCCCTGCGGGAAAGCGTCGGCCGCGCCGACGACCTGCTGGCCTATACCCTGGCCATCCTGGCCCGCTGGTGCCAGGAAGGTCCGCAAAGCGACAACCGCCCGACACGCCCAGTCTACCACCCGGCTGGGAAGAAAGGTTCCAACGCCCATGAAAAAAACGCTAAAACCGGCCGCGACAAACCTCTTTACAAGCCTGATTTCTAGCCTGGTTTCCAGGGACTGCGAGGATTGCCTGGGCACCGGCCAGGCGGACGGCGATGTGTGCCAGTGCGTCTGGGACTACCGCACGCGCGTTACGGCGGCAGGCTTTCCGGCTCGCTTCCGCGAGAGCGACCTTGCCAGCTTGGACTGGGGGCGCTATGCCGACTCAGAGGCGATCCGCGGCGTGCGGGAGTACGCCGAACGCTTCGAAGCCTATTTCGAGCAGGGCCTGGGGCTGTGGCTGTACGGCCCGGTCGGGACCGGCAAGACTCACCTGGCGGTCGGAATCGGCAAGCTGGCCTGCGCCCTGGGAGCCTGCAGTGCGTTTGTCAACGTCCCAACCTGGCTGGAGGAGCTGCGCGGCACCTTTGACGATAAGCAGTCCCGCTCCGCAAGTGCGGACCGGCTGAAGCACCTCGAGCACGCCATCCGCGACCGCGAGCGCACCCTGCTGATCCTGGATGACCTGGGCATGGAGAATGCCACTCCCTGGGCCCGTGACGAGATCTACCGGCTGGTCAACCGCCAGTACGAACAGGGCGGTGCGCTGGTGGTGACCAGCAACCAGGATCCGAACGAGCTGATCGCCAGAGAGGATCAACGTCGCGGCCATGCAGCCGGGACCATCTCGCGGCTCGTCGGGACCTGCCTGCTGGTCCGCCTGGAAGCCGAGGATTACCGCCAGCACCTGAAGCGCAGCCAACTGCAAGCCCTAACGCAATCTGGAGGAAAATCATGAACACCCTGATCCAGCAATTCCTGGAAGCCCTGCAGGCGAGTGATCGTGCCGTCAGTACCGTCTCCGCCTACCGCAACGATCTGACCCTGTTCGCCCGCTGGTTCGAGCAGACCAACGGGCAGCCGCTCACGCTGGAGTCCGTCACCCCGACCGATATCCGCGATTTCCGCCAGCACGGCCTGCTGGTCGAGAAACGTAAGGCTGCAACGGTCAACCGCCGTCTGGCTGCCATATCCGCCCTGTTCACCTGGGCACAGAAATTCGGCCTGATCAACTACAACCCTGCCGTGGAGATCAACCAGGTGGAGACGGAACCCCTGGCCCCGCGCTCGCTGGACCGCCTGGAACAAAACCGCCTGGAACGCGCCATCGAAGCAGAGAACCAACTGGCTTTCGACCTGCCGGTGCGTAGCATCACCCATAAACGCGACGGGGCGCTGGTGCTGTTCCTGCTGCATACCGGCCTGCGCATCTCTGAAGCGTTGGAGCTGCGCCTGGACGATCTCACCCTGGGAGAGCGCTCCGGGTCGGTGATGATCCGCCACGCCAAGCGCACCCGCCAGCGGCGCGTCCCCTTGAACGACACGGCTCGCAAAGCCCTGCAGGCCTGGCTGGTGGTCCGGCCGCAGAATGGCTCAGACCGGCTCTGGCTGGCCACGGAGGGGAAGGGGCATGGTTCGCTGAGTTCCCGCACGGTCCAGCGTATGTTCAAACGCCTGGCGCGCCAGGCCAACATCGACCCGGTTTTCCTGACCCCACATGTCATGCGGCACACCTTCGCCCGGAATTTGATCGACCGCGACGAAAGCATCCACATCGTGGCACGATTGCTTGGCCACGGTTCGCTAGAGACCACCCGGCGTTACATCCAACCAAGCGAGCGTGACCTCGAGAAGGTCGTTCAGAAGCTCGCGGAGCGCTAGAATTGGTGGCTTCTTATGCGACCAGTTTGGCTTGTATAATCAGAACATACGTGCTAATATGTCTGCGATTGTTGCTCTCTGCTATGTCAGAGGCACATATACCGCGTCAGGCCTTTCCGGCCTCCATGCACGTCAGCAGCATTTTCACCTGAAGCATGTCCACCGAGACATGCGAGGCGTGTGGACAAACCCCACTGAACCCACACAACCAATCCCCTCCCGGAACCTTCGTCCTCCAGATCCGGGAACCAGGGAACAGACGTACGCCAGCCCCACAGGACGGGGCCGCGGGAACCGCGGCTGGCGATGACCATCCCGCTGTACGCCAGGAATGCCTGGCGGTTGGCTTACCAAGTCAAGTTAATACTAACCCACCCAAGCGGCGTTTTCTGCCGACGGAGCCCCTGTATGCCTTCCCCATCCATCGAAAACCAGGTCGCCCATGCACTCGACATCCTGTGCTGGGACAAAGAGCAGATCGATGCCTATAAAGCCGAACACGATGTGCGCTCGGTCAAGAAAGCCCTGCGCCCGGGCGGAGATCCGACCAGGGGATTGCCTGCCATCCTGAGCCGGCGCACCCGCGACTGCTACCTGGAGACGGCTACCCCATTCTTCGATCGGGCTCGCAAGCTGACTAGTCAGAAGCTTCTCGGTGATTTGCTGACCGAGAACACTGTTCGCCGGACGCTGGATGCCGAATACCGGGATCACATGCCGTCCACCTTGGATACTGTCCTGGCGGCCATCGGCAAAGTGTACATGGGCTGCGAGCGGCTGGGCTGGACCTGGTCGCCGTTACCAGTGACCGAAGAGCTGCGGACACATGTGAAGGCCTACCGTGACGACGGCGATGTACACCAGCCGCGCTATGGGTATGCCGAAGGCGATGCCTTGCGGATCCTGGAACTGCTGAAAGAAAAGGGATCGAGTTTCGCCCTGCCGTCTGAACTGGCCCTGGGGTGCGGCCTACGGATCTCGGAGATCGCCGGCCTAAAAGGGAAAGACGTGGACAAAGAGCACAATCTACTGCACATTGTGGGCAAGGGCGGCAAGCACCGGGACGTCCCGCTGCCGGCAGAGATCGCCGAACAACTGGACCCCTCACAGCAATATATCTTCTTCGCTACGCAGTCCTGGAAGCAGGCGTTCTACAAGGCCGTGCGCACGGCCGCCCGCGAGCTGGGGATACAGATCCAGGGAGTTCACCGCTTCCGCTCGAATTACGCACAGAATGTTTTCGAAAAGCTAAAGGATGATGGGAAGAGCGAACGAGATGCCAGGCGGGAAGTCTCGCGTCGGCTTGGCCACAATCGGGTGGAGGTCACAAATAGCTATATTCCGCCCCAGGATAGACGGGAATCATGAGTGTACGGACGATCACCGATTGGAATTAATCAAATAGGGTTGTAAAACATCCCCCAAGCACCAAGGCCGATACTGACGTACCTCGATGCTGAGATTGACATGGCGAGGTCCCAATTCCGGGGCGGGGTTGTTGTGGATATGTCCATGGAGATTAACCAGCCCTGGGGGAAGCGGAACGATAGGGCGGTGGGAGAAGACCAGTTTCAATCCTGTATCCGTTTCCATGCGATGCGGGTCTTTGACCAGCGTGATCCCAAAACTATGGTAAAACGCCATGCTACGCCGATCATGATTGCCGCGCATGAGATACAGTTTGCCGTTGAGTTGCGGAATCAATGCTTCGGCATATTCCTTTTTCCCCAACGCCAAGTCTCCAAGGTGGAGGACTATTTCATCAGGGCGAATCCAATGGTTCCAGCTTTTAACGATCAGATCCTGCCACCCATCCGGCCGGCTACAATATTGGCCGATATTTTCATGGAAGAAGTGGGTATCCGAGACAAGCCAAGTTTGATTATCAAATGGGAAGTCGTTGATTTGATCGGTCATAAGGACCAAGTGGCTAGGCATTAATTATTCTTCTGGACTGTTAGTCCGCCTAGTGCTCGTGCTCTTCCCTTTTTTCACGCCTAATCTCTTAACGAAGGTTTCGAGATTTTCAACCAAGTCATCATAGAAGAGTATATCGATGTTCTTTAGAGATTCGTTGAGAATTCTAAAATCATCGACCATTTTTTGGTCTGTCAGATCAGATCGCAGACCGGCGATAATGTAGCCTCGGGGGCGTACAATATTTATATCTATCCTTTTATTTCTTCGAATATCATTGATTAATCCATCGCTATTTCTTTGGACTTGATGAAGATAATTTTCTACTTGAGAAATTGCCTTGGCAATTTCCGTGTCCCAATAATAGTTGTTACGGCTGCTATCGTGCCTTAAGACGCGAGTTGATGGTTTCTTAATCTCATAAATATCCAAATAACCATAAGGATCAATCAGCATAAAATCCGGGAATTTTCCTTGCAAGGTTACACTATTTTTCTCGAGTTTGTGCCCATAACCGCTTCGTAGTATCAGAATATGTTCGGACAGAAAATCCTGCCATTCCGCTTCTTCTTGGGTAGCCTTTTTTAACTTACGGTGAAATTCTTGAACGATTTTTCGGAAGTAGAGTACTTTCCCTGCATCCAAAGAATCATAAACAACCTTCAACTTATCAGGCGCGGCTAAGGTTGCTTGAATGCTGGATAGGTAATTAGGGATTAACTGCTCCAAAGCATAGCGATCACGAGCATTGATGTGAGATATAACATCGTCTCTTTCTAGCGCAGTTGCGAGCGAACCAGGGATGTATTTATTCTTGGTCCCCATTTCTTGAATAAATCGCCTCGGGAAGCAATCACGGAGGTAAAAGTTAATTGTTGAACGGATATCCTCATTCCTTTCTTGTTTTATCTCGCGTACCTTGGCATTTAAGGTTTTTAGGTCAGAATAGGGGAGAATGAATTTAACTCTTGCCCCTCGAGCTGATATTTCCGAATTACCTTTTACAATGATAACAACGTCAATCTTCTTCCCATATTTTTCATATATCGCTTTCAGCAAATAAAAACCTCCACCTGTAAGTCCAAGCCCATCTTGTGTATAAAAGCCAAATGGCAATTTTGTAAAGCCTTCAAATTGGATTTCTTCACAATATTCGAACTGACCTTGCCTTTTGCCTGGTTTGGGAGGCAAGATTCTATAGGTTCCCCGTTTTCCGCTCTTGTCGAATGAAACATACACTATCCCGTCTTTATTTGTTGTTTCAATTGTCTCGGACATATAGCCTCCTTGCTGAGTTCTTCCGGCAACTTCACCCTACATTAAAGTCAAGCAGACAAATAACCTACTCGATCCACTCTCCTGCAATCAACTTTGTTGTTCTATGACAGTTTGCGTAGCGATTTCCTGCATCTCAGGATGGTAACCATATTTCCGTAATACATGCTTCACTTGCCGGCGTAGATTGGCCTGAGTAGAGTCCGTCACTGTCCAGTCAATCGTAGCATTTTCCAGAATGAAGTGACATTTTACCTAAAATGTTTCTTGGAATATTCATGGAACTGACTTGTAGAAAGTTGCACCGAGGAAGGACCATTTCGAACATAGAACTCTTCCAAACCATTGTTTTTCAGGAATACGGGATTTGAACTCGGCTTGCATTCCACATGCAGGATTTTCTCTGTCCCAACAACTCTCAAGCCATAATCAATCTGGTCAATAAACTGTTTCCCGATTTTTTCATTGATCAAATTAGCAAAATGGAGCAGGTACTTATCATCATTTTCAAATTGGTCTGCATCCAGCCCACAGATACTACCATCGTCCTTAACACCAACCAACAGGATACCACCTTCAGAATTCATTAATGCTACGATGGTTTTAAGTACCCCGTGTTCTATTTCTTTATCAATCCTGCCAGCTAGGATGTTCCAGCGCATTGTGGATTTAAATTCCAGCTTGGAATTTTCACCAGATTGAATAAGTTTTTCTTCTTCGGATAGCTTCGTTTCTATTCTTTTCGGTGGTTTATCCAAAGTATCGATGTTACTTTTGCGCGTGTGACTTTCACCCTTATTAAAATAATGCTGTGGGAAAAGTTGTTCCTCCTTGGTTTTTAATGGCACATCTTTGTTGTTTTCCAGATCGGTATAACTGAACGAGACTTCTGGATAAGTATTGTCAATCCGCATTAATTGATCCTTGACTCTTTTCCTTCCCTCGGCAGCAAATTCCAGTAACATCTCCAGGTCCGTCTTGGATGCACTCCCGGATGGAAAAAGAACTTTCATTAAGCCAGAGAAGGTTTTGTTGATTCCATCCCGATCGCGGGTCGAGATATCGCTGGAAAGCTCGAAGTATTCCTGATACTTGTTCGAGTAATCGTAACTTCGTAGATAGCGCAGTATCTCTGCTAGATAATCCAGGATGAACCCATAACCAGTGGAGAACATCTCGCCGCGTATCACTTCCACTTCCCAACCAGGGATATAGAAATGCAACCGGTCAAGGAACGCCGAATCGTAGTATTGCTGAGGCAACTCATCAAACAGGTTGGTGTGCCGGAGCATGTATTCCAGATCATGCGCCGTGTTGCCAATGAACACCATGGATGCTTCTGCCCCAAGAGTTTCGATACCTCTGGAGAAGGTCTTGTTTGCCATGTAGTTTTTCAAAATATCAACCAGGGCTTTGTTGGATGTCTTTTTCTTGCCGGCGAACTCGTCGAAAGCAACCGTATCCCAATACCCAACCAGGCCGATCCTGCCGGTGGAATTGTTGACAAATAGCTTGGGGACGGTTATCTCCCCGCCCGAGATCAGGATACCGTGGGGGGAAAAATCGGAATAGATATGGGACTTCCCGGTGCCTTTTGGCCCCAGCTCAATCAGGTTGTAATTCCGTTCGCAGTAGGGGATTAACCGCATTAGTTGAAGTAGCTTGCCCCTCATTTCAAATTTCTGCGGATTAAAACCGATGCTCTGGATCAACAGATCTATCCATTCTTCAGTTGTGAATTGTTTGCGTGCTTCGACGTATTGGTCAAAATCGAAACGGGACATCTGAATAGGCTTGATCGAAGCCAGAATCCAGGGGACCACCCTCGTATCGTCAGAAAATCGATATTCGATCTCTGCAATGCACCAGACACCACTCACCAACATTTTTGGATGTTTTTTAATCGTATCCGTGTCAATCAGTACATCGGTTATACCAAGGTTTGAAAAGGAGGCCTCATAGGTGTCATTTTTCTCGTTTAGCTCGACGCTGACCTTGTCTATCACCCGGTGCCGACCTTTTTCCCGGATAAGTGATTTGACCAGGTTCGCCTCGTTGCGATGCACGAAATGTTCGCGGATTACTTCCTTGACCGTCTCAATTCCGGAAAGCTGACTAGTCTCATCCGATGTGGCGCAATACTGCCCGAGCAAATATTCCAAAACATATGTTGGAACGACTGCATTCCCGCGGACAGCCTTTACCAGGTCTTTTCGAACCACCAATCCCGGGAAATTCTCGTTGATCTTTTGATCCAGATAATTCATGGGTACATTCTCCCGCAATCAATCAAAATCCGTTGTAAATGATCGCCTGAGTTGATAAGGCAAGGAACGATAATCCTTGTGATAGGAGGTGCCTGGGACCGGTTCCTCCAGTTTCAAGTACACTGTCTGGTTGTTTACATCATCTGCTTTGCGGCTGAGAACAAAGCGCACTCTGACTTCACGCTCGCGGGGATTCTCCGATGTGAAATCAAAATTAAGGTCATGTGCGTCAGAAATCAGCGATCCATCCTGTGCATAAATACCGGCGCGCAAATGTCTAGTCTGAAGTTTATTGGAAACTGGTTCAGATTGATAGAAGGCTACTGCTATCTGCCCGGAGGTGATGAGCGTTGAAGAGCTCGTGATGATATCCACATCCACAAGTCCGATATCGCTTGTGCGTTTTTTGTTGATCTTGATCACCGGAACGATCACTTCTTGCAAGGATGCACCTCCATGAACATAACGGCTTCCCGACCCTTGTAATCGCAGCCGGTTGATCGATTTGGGTATCACCACCTGGTAATCTCCAGATAGGCCCATATCAACGGCGCTGAATCCCTTCACACTTTCATTCATTTCAATCTCTTTACCAACCACAAAACGGCGGTTACGGATGTAAATATTTTTGCCTTGTACGTCCTTGCCGGCGAATTCACTTTCATCCAATGGATGATGCTGGTAGATAAATCCATGATCCGTTGTGATGATCATGTTCGTTACATTGGCGTTGGCGAGTTTCTTAAGGATATCGACCAGCTCACCCATTCCATCAGAAACCGCTTCAAATACCCTTTCTTCGGTTTCCATTTTGTCACCAATCGCATCAATCTGGTTGTGGTAGATATAGATTACTTGGTTCTGTTTAAAGAGCTCGCGGCTCTCCTCTTTGCTCATGTTCAGCAGATCTGAGGATCGTATTGCTGCTGCCCCGTCTTTGACCGCCGCATTCAGAATCCTGGCTCGATTTTCCTTGCCAGAGGAGTTCATCCCATCCACTTGGACAGTACCATCCTCAACAATCATGATTTCCTTGTGCGGGAGAAGGGCTGCCATGCCAAGCTGCGTGTAACTCGGGAGCAAGGTGATCATCGCCTCCAGTTCGGTTGTGTAACGATCTTCTTCTTCGATGATTCTGGCAAGTTCTTCACCAATTTCATACCGGAGTGCGTCGGAAATGATCACTGCAATCTTGAGCTTGGATGTCAGAAATCCCTTTATATTCCGCTCAAAGAAGGTATTTTGAGAAGGGATCGGGGAGGCGTCCCACAGCTGATTCGCATCAATGCATCTCTGCCAATTGTTATTGACCGGCAGCAAGTAATTGTTGGAATAAAGTGCCTCGATCCTGTCAATCAACTTTTGTAACAGAGTAGTTTGCTTCGATGCCCGTACATGAAAAATAAATTTCCGGTAATTCTGGTCCAAGCGATACCAGGTCCTTTGATATTTCTGGACCCCGTCAGACAGTGATTCCATGCGCAGATCTGCCTGATCCAGTTCGGTCATGAACTGAGAGGCGTAGTTGATCGCTTCATAAATGTCAGTAAACTCACCGTACCAATAAGTAGCCCGCCGGCGCCAGATCAGGTTGGCACATTCTCCAGCCGAGATGGTTCGTTCGAGAACTTCCTGCACCAGATCGGTCAAGATACGTTGATCGATCAACTTGAAATAATCGATATCGGTCAGCTTGCGCGCATCCCTGGTATGCAAGTCCTTCTCAATCCCCAGTATTTCGGCGCATTTTTCCGAAAGCGTTTCGAATGCCTGGTGGTAGCGCATACTGTCTTTCCACCGCTTGAGGAACACCAGCGCATCTTGGGAAAGTAAAGAAGATTCCTCAAGGCTGATCGCATAACAAGCCTTGAACAGGGCGATTGCGATATCTTGAATCCCAGGGGTTTTTGACTGATAACCAAAATGAGCCCCCAACCTGCCCCATAAGAAGCCGTCCAAATTGCACCGTTGGATCAGGCTTAACTTATCATCCTTTTCTTCGGCCAATTCTGCCAGCAGGACTTCCAGAATACTCTCAATCCTGGCATCAGTATCCCCATTGACACACACGGCCAGCATCTTGGTACGCAGGGTGTTATGACTGTCTTCTGTTTCCAGCCGGATCTTCAGTGATTCCCGCCTGGTTTCTGCTTTGAAAAATTCTGAGTGCTCCTGCACCAGGTCAAAAAATTCCGGCCGCATACCCAGTTCGTTCATCCAAATGGAGATCTGATCCGCGCTGAAAATCCCCTGTGCCAGTTGAACATCCAGCAGCCAATTGTTGAGATCATCCGGTTGGGGACCCTCATGGTAGAGAAGGAATTTTTTATTGGGTTCTTCGCGCAAGATGCGATACTTGACTGCGTACTCATTATTGGATAGTTCGATTTTTTCCACTCCGGGAATCGACAGAGCCTCATATTCTTGGCGTAATTCGTGCTTGGCGTCATACCAGAAAACGATGCGGTGTTTCTCGAGTAATTTCTTGATGGCGGATTCGATTTTATTCATGCAAGTTGCCTACTTAATGGATATGAACAAATGTTGACTTCAGGAAAGACAGGGCATCCACCGGAGCAAATTCCATGGACTGCACAGTCGAGGCAAACCGGTTCCTGTAATGTTATTCTAAATTGGACAAATGTGTCATGACTTCTCCATGCTTCCTGAATATTGTTATCTGTGACCGGTATACCTTCTATTTTATTGATCATAAAAGAACACGGGTACATTTTATTGTCTTCAGATACATACATGGAAAAACGCCCGGCTTCGCATCGCTCGAGGAATATTGGCGACGTTTTCATGAATCTTGCGATACCAGAGATTGAACAGCTATCGAATCCGACTTTGAATGGATAAGATTTTCCAGCCAGCTGGAAAAAGGTGGAATATCTTTGAGCATTCCTGACCAATAGTTCCTGATTTGGGTTTCTGCCGATGGGTTTATAGTTTAGAAAGATAATTGCGTTTATCTTCTTTATTAGTGCTGGTGGATTTTCTAGCCAGCTGATTGCAGTATCGACACTTTCACTGGTCAATAAAAAGTGAATATTAGTGCGTATTCCATGGTCCAACAATTTAGTGACAGCAAGGGATAAATCTGTGTAAGGAGTGTAAGCACTTACGGCGACGGCCCCACAATATTTTTTCGTAGCGAACAGAATCTTATCATCCAGCCATCTACCATTGGTTGTATAGGAAGGGATAATATTATAGTCCTCGCGAGTTAGTCGAAGGATCTCACAAAATTCAGGATGCTGATTCGGGTTTCCTCCGCCCAATGCAATTTGCAGAACCTTCATATCCGCTGCTTGCCTCAAAATTATTTCATAGTCTTCAACACTCAGATGATTACCAGCTTTTACTGACTCTTTATAACAATGGGAACACCCCTTGTCGCACATATTCGTGATCGAAATATCCATCAACTCTGGCCCATATGAACACCAAAACGGATCTTTTCCGGTTTCGCCATCCGACCGAACAAAGAAACCCGTCTTCTGGTTGAAGATGGTTTCATAGGACTGATTTGGATATTGATTGATAATAATCCCTGATGTTTTTACCACACGCACTCCAGGTAATTTAGATAGATATTTTCGTTTTCGGCCTCAAAGCTGTCCACACAAAACATGGCTTCAATAGGATCGCCATTCTCTGTACTCAGCTCTCCCTCATAAATTACTTTTCCTAGTTTTCTATATTCGGCAAGCTTTTTCCCCACATTAGGGTGCACATTATTCATTTTTTGTTCGAAACCAATTTCATCAAGTGGTTTCATTTCTCTCTTGATCAGATTGTATAATTTTTCGAAAATTGGTTTTAATGGAGAATCGACGTTCACCCCAACTAGGCTCAAAAATCCATCAAGTGTAAATTCCTCATTGACAACAAGGATAAACGATGTGGAAGAACTATTTGTTACAAAATCAGTTTTTATTTTCATTTATCCAGCTCACTAAAAATTGCGATGAAAGTATCTTTTAGAAGATCATCATCTTCCATTTGCCATCCAGCCTTAAACACAGCTAAAAAATCACTGGCTGCGCTGGGTAATTGTGCACATATTTCTTCTGAAACACCATAACGCCAAAACATAAATCGATAGATATTTTCATATTCGTTTTGGTAGAACTTCCGATACTCTTTACCTAAGTTGTTCGAATAATAAAAAACGGACGAGTAAAGACCTTTGGCGAATTCCTCTGAATAAGAACCTGGAGACACCTTGATGAGTTTTTTGAAATGCTCCCATGAATATCTTTTCTTGAGGCAGATGAGATAACGCTGCTCGTTCAGTTGAAATAATTGCATCACTCTTCTCCCATCAGCCGTAAATATGAAATCAATGAGGATTTTACCGACTCGGCGTGAGAATTTGAAATAACTTCGGTAAGTGCTTCTTTTACAAAATCATCTCCTAATTCTTCGACAACAATATCCAACGCCTGAGATGCAGGATATTTACCCAATTCAGACTGTCGGACACGAAGATAACTGTAATCCGCTATTCCAATCAAATATGCCAGGAGCTTGATAATATTCTTTACCGATCCTTCTAATACCCTGTGTTCTTTGAAAGCTTGAACTATCAAAATGCACAAATGGGTTATATGGGTTGTCTCATAGTCGTATCTTTCACTAAGAGCTTCTACGACTATTCTTTGATATTCATTATCATCAAGCGCGTTCAAACAATCAAACAACAATGAAATATTTAAATTAGGGTAAGCATCTATGTTGGCTCTTCTGATGAAGCGCCAGACGATTCGCACTGTGTTGGAGGAGTTTTTATTAAATATTCCCCTGATCATTTCAAAAACGAAACCAGAAAGTAGTTTGTCGGGAGTATTAAATACAGAATTAATAAAGATGGTGTCAAACCAATCCAGAGTTGAAAGGTAATTCAGTAAATCAACCTTTTTGTTTTTTATCGACCACAAGCATAAGTATCTCTGTAACCCTTCTGCGATTGGTTTCCTGGGTGATGCAAGGTTTTGAATTTTTTTTATGCCTGACTGGTTATCACGGTCCCATTCATTTATTACTTTCGATGCTATAAGGAAATCCCGGAATTCGTCGTAAACGAAGTTGATTACTTCAGTTTTTCCAAAAGCCAGATCTGGATTAACAATAACATCTTTTTTGATGATGACATTTTCATAAACTGTATTTTCAACAACTTTTTTTGCCCCTTCAGGAAGTCTGGACAGGTGGATATTGGAAAATTGATTATCCGCAAGCATGATGGAAATTATTACGCCAAGACAGTTTTCCAAACCGGAAATTGCCGCGATCTTCTTTTCGTAATACTTATAGAATATTTCAAGTTTATAAAGATCGTCAAGATATATGGCAGGTTGTTCATTTTCATAGGCCTCGCAAAATATGCGAAGGAGCAGCTTATCCTCATTAAAATCTTCCATGATATCCGGGTCAACATTATCAACAGTTAATTCGACTTTAAATTCGGAAAAATATCTGGATAATAAGGTTTCAATATGCACGTCCGGGATATGGTTGTTATATTTCCACGCATCCATATCAATAACAGAGCAGTTGTGTATATGAAGTAAGTTCCCGAATCGGTCATCAAAGTATTCAGAGCGGCACGTCAATATAATCTTTATTTTATATTCGCTGCATCTTTGAATGAATTGCTCTAATGCCGCCGAAAACAATGGTAAATTCTTGTGTTCATTAATTCCATCGATCAAAATGAATAGAAAATCGATATTTCTATCATATTTAGTCAATCGGAGAATATCTGAGAATTGGAAATCCGATTCAGTAAAGAGCGTTCGGATAATTGCCTGTTCAATGGTCTCCTGGTCACCTAAATGGTTTAAGGATCTGGCTGAAATATACAGGCATTTGTGCCCTTTTCTGAGCAAAAAGTTTTCAGTAAAATCGCAAATTAAATTTGTCTTCCCGTGCCCTGCGATACTTTTATTAATGACAACCTTGCTTAGCAATAAATCCAGATCAGCCTTTGCATCATTAATTGCCCATTCGTATGAACCATAAAACTGTAAATTTGGATACATGTATTCATGGATATGAGAGAAATTTGACGGTATCTTAGATTTCAGTTCGGGTTTTATTCCAGCTCCCCCTTCTTTGATCAATACATCTGTCAATGTGTGTTTTTGACCAAGATAAGCAGCATAACTTTGGACATTTTCCTTTAAAGACTCATGATTTCCGCTCTTTAAACTAATCTTTGGATAGGTAATTTCATTCAAAGGATAATGAACCTGTTTCAAGACGCTAACAATATACGCTCCCATTAGTTCACGGTCTGTTTGCTCAATTATCTTCCGAAAAAAGATAAAAGGTTCTGAGAAGTAGCGGAGCTTTTCTTTTACATCTGTTGCTTCAACAAATATATCGGGAATATATTTTTTACTATTTTTCTCTTTGTCTATTTCTTGCCGAGTGTAATCATCAAGTCTATTTGAAATCCTCTTATATTTATTCCCAACGCTAAATATTAATCTTTCTTTGAATTCTTTGTCCTCAAATAAAAACGCTATAAACCAGGACACGATACCCTCGAGAACCATTCCTAATCCGACAACCAAGATGGTCCGAATTAAGGTAACAGGTCCGCCGGATTGGTTTAGCCAATCTGGGTAAATCAGAATGCTTATTCCAAAAGAAAGAGCACAAAGCAGAATAAATATTATTAAAGCGGCAAGTAGACGTTTCATTTGCAGGTTACAACCCTTTTATTTCTCTCAATGCCTTCCCAAACTTCCCATAATTGACCTTCACCCCATCATCCAGATTGATGGCGATCTTCTGCATCGCCAACGGATACAGGATCTCATCCTCATATTCCTTAAGCTCAGCCAGCACCTTCTTGACCCATTCCGCTTCTTTCAGGGCTTTAGTCTTTTCGCTTTGGGATGCGCCCGGATTGCGGGAAATGGACTCTTGATGAGCCTTATGTGCATTCAGCTTCTCCCGGTACTGGCGCAGGTAACTATTTAGGATGACCGAGATCGTATCCGGGCGGTAGCGGTGCATATACATCAGCACATTGAAGCTGCCCTTCGGGCTGGAGAACATCCAGTAGATCGGGCGTTTCTTGTACATATTGATGTGTTCGTTGTAGAAATCCTTGATGAAATAACTACGAATATCCCTACCGATGACTTCCTCAATGAATGCCAGGTTCGCCTCGTAGTGTTCCGTGCCAAAGGTGACCTTGAGGAAATTCTTAAAGCGCTCGACGATGTCATCCTCGAACCACTCCCCATCCAGCACAGGGAGGGCATTGTCTTCATCCGGCGGGAAGGCTGGCTCAGGCACCTGCCGCAGATAATCTTCTACAGTATCGCCGGCACTTGCCAGGATCAGGCCGGGTTTCTCCAGCGAGTAGCGCCCGAACATGCAGCCCACCGCGTAACTGATGAGTTCCTTGACTGTGTCAGTGAGTAAGAGCGCTTCAAATTCCTCCTCGCTTTTATTTCCACTGTAGCGGTAGTGAGGGTTGCAGGTAAGAGTAATTTCAGTCAGCGGCACCTCGGGCTTCAACTCATCTTGCAGGCCATAGGCCTCGATGAAGATGCGGTTGTTCTCTCCTTCCAGCCGCTGCATCTCCAATGTCATTTCCCACCAGTGGGCACGGAGTTTATGGTAGGTGGCCTTCAGGGTTGGCTGGCGGTAGTTGGATTTCAGTATAGGTAAGCTGGTGAACTCCCAAGAGGGTTCGTATGAGTCCCAATCTGCGCGGGAAAGGGAGATGTTACGTTCGGCTATTTCGGTAACCTCACCGCGCCTATCAGCACTTAATACTATTGGCAAACTTTTGATGTTGCCTGCCTGATAATTCATTGTAGGATTTAACAAAGATAATATATCGAAGCAAACCACTGACGACAGAAAGCCCAACACATACTTGATTTCTTTTTGGTCAAGAAATAGCATTGAACCAGCCACATCAAAAGTAAATCCGTGAGGCAAGAATCGGACGCCAAACTTTGAAGAACTGATAAAAGACCAAGTTAAGCCTTGCTTGAAGTAATAGTCCCACCCGCCGTTTTCTCGATGCCCCGATATAGTATGCATGTATTTCCGACCAGCGGAATCAAACCAAAGAACTTGTTGCAGATTGCCATACCAAAGACGATAGTCACCGCCTTTATTGTATGGAAAATAGCGACCATTGCTTTTGTCTACATCGTTGACATCTTCCACTGAAAAATCTATTTGTAGGTAGTTTACTTCCCACCAATCACGGATAAAAATCTCATTTTTCCCAGTCCCCATTCCTATTTTTACTTGAGCAATATCTCCGATTAGTTTTTCTTGGGTAAAGGAACGAAGAATATTATCACTTATCCAATATGCGATTGGGCTTCCTGGGATCTTCATGAAGTTAGCAGCGGAAGAGCGATAGAACCAACCGCAGTTAGGATTACCGATAGCTTCGATAATTGCGGCTGACTTCTCGTCTTCGGAATTACCATTAACAAGCCGCAGATAATCACCTTTGTAATTAACTCGATTGCAATTATCCAATATAAATGAGGTAGTAGACACAACTTCGCCACCGATGCTATCAAAGGCTCTCGCCCCGAGATGTGCCATTGATAGAATAGTATGACGATCAAGAATCATCTTCCGCAACTTCTCAAACGATGACAGAAACATCCAGCTCTGCATGGTAATCATCCCAACATAGCCATTTTTGCCGGCTAAGTCAAGATTGCGCTCAATGAACATAGCAAATAGATCAGACTTGCTTTCTGGATAATATTCCTTAGCCCATTCTCCTAACTTTGCATTCATCCCCCTACTACCCATATAAGGTGGATTTGCCACCACCACATGGTAACGGGGGGACAGGTACTCTGCTTGCCTTAGCGCTCGCTTCACCTTTTCATTGGTTGAGTAAAGCAGCAGATCACTAAACACACCCAGCTCATTCAACCGCTCCAGCATCTGTTCAGGGCGTTTTACCTGCGGTTGGATCAACGAACCGAAGTTATCCGCCTGCTCGAACTGCCCGAGCAGGAACCATAAATCCTGGGTGAAAAGGTCGTGCCCGACCTTCTTCTTGTATGCCTCCAGCTCGCTGAGGCTGAAGCTGATGTTTTCCAGTACGCTGATGTTCGGCTCGGCATCCCGGCTGAAGAAGCGTTTGTCCTTCTCGCGGGCTTTCATCACCAAGGCAAAAGCCGCCAGGTCGCCGGCGCGCTTATCGATCTCGATCCCGTAGAGGTTCTTCTGTAAGATCAGGCCGGGAATCTGCACCGCGTCGTAGCCCTGCTCTTCATAGATGGCATAGAGCAGGTCGAAGGCATAGGTCAGCATGTGCCCGGAGCCACAGGCTGGATCACATACCTTGATCTCCTCCGGGCTGGAGATCTTGAGGAAATCCGTTTCCTCCTGAACTGGCTTGATGTAATACTCCATCCATTCGACCAGCTTTGAGTCCGGGTGGTTGAGCATCCAGAGCCGTCCCAACGAATTCTCCACCAGGTAGCGCACAATCCAGTGGGGGGTAAAGAGCTGAGTGGCTGCCGGGATATCCTTGGCTTCGATCTTTTGGTTTTCCTTTAGAGCAGCGAAAACTTCATCCTTCCGCTCGGAGATGTAGTATTGATAGAGCCAACCGATGACTTCCACATCCTGGCAGGCTTCGGCTGTCAGGGTCTCGCGCACGCCCTGCAGGACGGAGTTCGCCGAAAGCAGGTCGTCCGGCATCAACAATTCGGTGTAATCTTCGATCTCCGGGAACAGGAACGGCATCTGGACATGCCAGGCATTGCAGGCGCCTGCCAGGAGAAACCGGTACGCCTCCTGCTGCGGATCGCTGGAAGGCTGCCGGCCATTCAGAAGATCAAAAACCTTTTTGTGATCCACCTTGATGCTTTCGTCAATCACCCCTTGCTTGGCTTCCTGCAGGATCTCCGGTTGGGTGAAGCCCTCCGCCGGCGATACGGTTCCGATGCGGGTGTAGTGGTTCACATCCATGTAGCGCAAGGCGCAGAAGCGGTTGAACCAGGTGTAAGCCACCTGGTCGATGACAGCCTCTTTGGATGAGCCCTGAATTCTACGCTTCAGATCCTCAACTACCTTGGCTTTCTCGCGGATCTCCACGCTGTCGCTGCGCAGCACCTGCTCCAGCCGCGTTGCCACCTGTTCCAGCAATTGCCGGCGTGCTGCTTGGGCAAATCTCTTCAATGCGGCTGTTTCCATCAGATAACTCCTGGTTTGATTAGAACCGGATCCGTTTGTTGGCTTTTATGGCTTTCAGCATGGCGTTCCGCAGGGCTTCCAGATAGCCATCGATATCTTCTTCGTCTGCCAGGAAAGGTTTATCGAACCTTACTTCTAATTCGCCTTGGGATATGTACTCCACTTGTATTTCTTTTCCTCCCTTGGCCCATCCCGAGACCTTTGTCAGCAGGCGGTTATATTCGTCTGTTTCATAACGTCCTGTTTGGTCCCGGATCACGGCTACAAGATTTTGACCCTTGATGACATCTTCGATCTCCTGGAAGGAAAGGTCGATTTCAGCTCTCTGCTTTTCTGTCAGTTTTCCATACTCGTCCATTGACCGCATACGTTTTTGAAGATAGGTCACCTTCTTGAGCGCATTTTCTTTCTCTGCCTTCAGGTGATTATCCACTTCCTTCTTCAAGGCATCCATCAGGTTCTTGGCATCTTTCATCTGGTTGCCCGTATAGCAGTCCGATGTGGCCAGGATCGCCTGCAACTGCGCGGGCTTGCCATTCCCGATGGAAGAGAAATTCGGCTTTTGTTCCAACAGGAAGCGACTGGCATCATCGAAAATTCCTCGATTGGCTCCGCTCATGAACCGCCGTATCGGATCCAGGCAGGATTCCTTGATATCCAGCAAGGAATCCTCCTGACTGGGGAGTTCTTTGAAAAAATAGGTGTAATCCTTGCCGATCAAATCATTGATCATCCTGATCGGTTCATCCAGGGCAGCGAGGAAGGGATATTGCATGGAAAGTGCATGGAGTTCCCTCAACTCGCCAAGCAGCTCTCTGAAACTTTCGCGGGTCTCTGCTCCCAAGGCTTTGGCTTCGTTCGAGACTGCCGGTCGGTCAAAGAAGCTGCTATAGAAATCCTTCAAGCGGCGCATCTCGGAGGATGTGTACTCTGTCTGTGGGTCCAGGATGATCTTGGTATATCCCTGCGTATTCTTCAGAGCCCGTTCCAGAGTGGCATCTTCCAGGATGTTTGAATCTGAACTGGCTTCAACCTTCCCCCGGCCGGCCAGCATCGCCAGAACACACTGGATGGCTGCCAGGTACCAGCCGTAAGGCCTTTTAGAGAAGTTTTCCTCGATGGTTTTAATCGTGGTGCGCGTTCCCATCCGTTTATTACTTTGGATGAAAGCCAGCACCTCCTGTTCAGCCTCGGTCAATTCCGTGTTTTCACCACCGAACATGCCTCCTTTAGTAATATCGAGGTATTTCCTGATGTCATTTTCGCTGTACGTTGTGGACTTTAGCATGCGCAAATTAGGATAGACACGAACGATCAACTCGGAAAATCCTTTGATCACGCGCGATTCCGGATCCACACCGGAAATTTCCACAGCTTCCCCTGACACAAAGATTTTTGCCTTACCAATCAGCTCCCTCAGACGTTCCTGGACAAGTTTCATGCGGTCGGTATTCTGCCGCCCTTTGCTATCCAAGATGGCCAAAACGCCTTCGCTCTGCTGGCTGGAACGGTTGAGACGGATGTACTTGTCTGTTCGCTTATAGTGCAACACATCCTGGGCAAAACGCGCATCCGCAGGCAGGACGATCATCATCTCTGGCCGGCCGAGCGAGTTGGCTTGCAGGATCTTGAGATTATCCACGTTCTCGCTGAACGGGCTTACAAAGTGAATGGCGAGCTCCTGTTCCTTGCCAATAATCTTGTCATCCAGCTTTTTCGTAAACGGGAAATCCTGACCGGTGACGTCGTACCGAATCTTGCGGTCGCGGATGATGTCGGCAAAAAGCAGATCCCCGAGGAAAGCAGACACATCCCCGGAATCCACATCCGTACCCTTTATCTCTGCTTCAATATCCTTTTCGTCGTCGGTAAGATACTCGAATACGTCTCCATTCCTTTGAATATAGGTTTGCTGGTCCAGCAGGTTGAGCGCTTCTTCTACATCCTTTTTGAGCGCATTCATATCCTGGTTAAAACTGTCCTGCAAGAGCACGCGCAGGTTGCGCGGAGTGGCATTAAAACCTTTGATGTATTTGACCAGGAATAATGCTTTCAGGACCCTTTTCGCAAACTCATTGGTCAACTGGGTTTCAGCGTTCAGTACCGAACGCTGGATTTGCGATTTCAGCGCTGCCCGGATTCCTTCAAACATCAGGTCGAAGGTTGCCAGCTGCCCGATATTCTTATCAGCAATCCGGACCACCACTTCCTGGAATACTCCCAGCATGGATCGCTCTCCAACCGAGCTGTGCTTTCCTTCGAAAGCACGATGGGTAGAAAGCGTCTCGATTGCTGTCTGGAATAGGGTGAATTGGTATGGGATGAAAGGATAGCTGTTTACAAAGTGCTGCTTGTCCTTGAAGTTACGATAAAGCGTAGCGCCATCCGTGAAATCGAACAAGGTCCCAAAGTTGTTCTTCTGCTCCTGATAGAGTGTCTCTGCATAAGTTTCACCCTGGGCATTTTTTAGCAGGAGGCGCTTTTGGATCACCTCATCCACGTTCTGGCTGGTCAATTTCATGCGGGTCTTGAAACGGGCTTGAATTTTTGAGAAATCCGTGGTTTGCTGCTTGTTCATATCCCCCAGAACAGTATCCATCTCTTCCTGGGCAGTCACGATCAGGAAAGACTTCCCTTTGCACTTGGTCGCCAGGCTTTCTGCTATGGTTTGCAGATTGGTCATCAGTTTGACATTGTCTGCCACGTACTGGCCAACTTCGTCCACAAAGAAATTCAGCCGGAAACCCTTCTCCTGTTTCTTGATGTATGCATCCACCTGCTCGGCGAAGTCTTCTATTGATAGCTTGTAATCCTGCCGGTATGCATCGATGATATTTTTGTTGGCTTCTTCCCTGGTTCCCGATACTTTTGCGTACGCCTTGGCGATGTTCGACCTTTGCAGGATCACTTCTTCGCGCCCGCGCTCCCAATCCTTGCCTGCAAACTCTTTATATGTTTTTTTAAATTCCTGATAAAGGTTGTTCTTATCCAAATCACGTTCGAACTGGGCAACATACCCCTGCTTGCCGTAGTAGCCGCACATGTCGTCAAAGACCTTGACGAATACCGCCAGCACTGCATCTGTTTCAGTCTTGCTGATCGTATCGGCTTTTTGATCAATATTGAACAGGATGCTTCTTGATGGGATTTCCGTAGACCTCTTCATCTCCCCCTTCAACATGGCGTTTTCTTTTGAACATTTAGGCAGGAAATACTCCAGCGTCGCCATGCCATCGATCTGCTTGTTTTCCAAGAGCAGGGCAAGCATTTTCAAAAGATGGGATTTACCAGAACCAAAGAATCCGGAAATCCAGACGCCATTTGCGCCTTGATAATCGTTGTAAGCCCCCAGGAATAATTCCAAGCTGCGGGATACTTCATTTGTGATCACATATTCTTCGACCTCCAGTTTTAGACTGGCAAGGTCATCGGCTTTGATAACACCTTCGATGGTGCGATTGACTGGTTTGAGGAACAGATCTTGCAGCTTCATTGGACGACCCTCCTACGCCTGGTAATGATAGATGTTAAATGCCCGGTAATACTTGTCATCATGCAGCAAACCAAAGAGGTCCAGGGAAGCCCCCTCCTCGATGGATTGTTTGTATTCGCCAGGGAAGAACATGACCGTTGGTTTATCCTTTGCCGTGCTCTGCAGGTTATTCAGCACCGTATGGGAACGGATGTAAGGATATACTTCGCCAACACCGGTGATGAACATAACATCAAATTCATCTTTCGCCATTTTCTCGGCAATCGCCGGGATCAGGTGCTTTTCCGGATCCAAAACACTCTGAAGAAGTTCTTTTAATTCCCCTTTTGACATACTGGCTTCATTATCTAAAACTTCTTCCCAAATTCCCCGTTTTTTCACAATCTCGATGGAGAGATCATATAAATTAATACTCAACACCCTGATACCCTTATTCTTGAGCTGATTGACAAGTTGCTTGTAAATATCGCTCATCTTCTCCCGTTCCTGTGGACGGAAGGGGCAGATGAAAAAAGGCACCTCGTTTCCCAACCCTTTCATTTCCAGGAAACGCCGGCTGCTGATCGTAGCCAAAAGGTGTTCATATCTTTCTGGAATTGGCCTGTTCATGAGATCAGACATGGGCTCATCCTTTAATATCCGTGGCGCGAAGTGGATAGATCTGGTAACTCATGGGGGAATTCGGCTTTAACGCATGAATTAATCGTCCGGACAGAATTGCTGGAATGATGCGATTATCCCCTGAGATCAGACCAGCTTCCCTCATCATCCGGAAAATCACTGTTTTTAACTTGATTTTTGTTGATTCGGTAATGGTCTCTAATTCCTCATTCCAGTCGGCTTTTCGGTTGAAGAATGCATCATAAGCCAATTCTGACAATTCGTAATCTACACTGAGGAATTTTTCAACTAATACCTCTTGAGAAAACTCCTTAATAAGTTCATAGGTTTGACACGCTGCAAACCACAACAGGTACCTTTGCTCTTGGATATTCCCTTCAACGAGCAGTGAGATCTGTTCATCCGTTAATAACTTCAATCTTTGTATCAACTCCCGGGAAACTCGTTCTGTCCGGCTGTTCGTTCTGGATTGAAGAAGATTTCCTTCTTTGACAATTGTGCTCGCTTTGGACCAGTCCTTGCAATCCAAATAAACTTCAGCGATTCGGATAGATTCGCTGACCGAGAGACCTGCAGCAGTGAATGAGAGTTTATATTTTTTACTTATACTATTAGTCATATACCTAGTTTCCTGAACAGGAACCTACCGATAAGGAGACGGGGATATACATTATCCGACACCTTTTTAACCGCATATGTCCCCCGAAACAAGATCTTATGCGGCTAATCCAATGGGATTTCTGCCGTTTAATTGTAATTATGCGGCATCGGTATGTTAGCACATTTGCCTGCATATGACGACATTGTCAGGGACTGACGTATTACCAGCAAAATCGATATGCGTTTTCGGGCGTAACGATAAAAGTCTTTAATGGTTTGTAGGCGTCAAAGGCACGCGAGAAAGTTGCTTTTTCAGCCCAGGTAATTTGAAACGCTTGGAGTTCCAGATCCTGGCTGCTTTCCAGCACCAGATCGATCTCATATCCCTGGTATGTTCTCCAAAAATAGGCGTTATAAGGGCGATGGGCATACAGGTTGCGCTTCATCACTGATGCAACGATTAGATTCTCCAGGAGCGCACCCTTGTCATCGCGGGCATCAAGAGGTGCGAAGCGGTTGATCACAGCATTGCGGATACCAATATCCCAGAAGTACACCTTGAATTTGGAATTCAATTCGCTGCGCAGATTGCGGCTGAAAGACGGAAGGCGGAAGATCAGGAAATACTTTTCCAGGATGGTGATGTACTGGTCTACTGTGTTGCGTGAAACGCCCAACTGGGTCGCCAGTTCGTTGAGATTGACAAGGTTGCCGACCTGATAGGCTAGCAGGGTCACCAGCTTTACCAACACCTGCGGGGCTTTTATCTTTTCCAGCATGAATATATCTTTGTACAAGGCGCTTTCCAAGATGTCACGCAGCTTGGCCTGTTTTTCTTCTACATTGTCCCTGTTTGCTACTTCGGGGTACAGACCATACACAGCCAACGAGTGCAGGATTTCATTGAGATGTCCAGCCTGGGTGATGGATTCTGGGAAGGAGAAATAATCGTCTACAGGTATGCCGGCGTATTCTCCCAGAGTAAGTGGAAGGAGCTCGATAAAATATTTTCGTCCGGCCAGGCTATCGGTTAGCATTTGGAGCAAGAGGAAGGACGATGATGAAGTTGCCAGCACTTTTACGCTGGAAAAGTGATCATAGATGAGTTTAAGGAGTAGGTCGATTCGTGGGAAACCCTGTATTTCGTCCAAGAACAGATAGGCTCGCTGACCTGGTACAAAGCCCAGTTCGGAAAAGATACGCTCCAGCCGGGCTGTAGATGGTTCACCGAAAATGGCCTGGGCGGTCGGGTCATCCAGGGAGTAGAAGGCGGTTGGGAAGTTCTCCTGCATTTCGCGATGGAAGAGTTGCAGCAGGGTGGTCTTGCCAACCCGCCGCGGCCCGTAGAGTACCAGGATTTCCGGAGAGGGGAGCAGGGAGCGTAATGTCTGTTCTACAATTCTTGTGTACATACTGATATAGTACGTCTGACTATAAAAATTGTCAATAGACTGAACGAATTTATAGCAAAATTCTTTTTGATAATCAGAATGTATTTCCCGGAAGCTAGTCGGCTGTACGACAGTGAGATCTTTACAAATACAATTTCTTTTTGGCAGAATATGATCAGCAAGATTTCATTTGGTATGTTTTGGGTTTAATGAGAGTTCAACCTGTGTCTGCGTGCTGATAAATTGCCGTAGTTTCTTGCTAGCCTTGCGCCGGCCGGCATAGCGGAACAGCGTTATTTCGCTGATCAAATAAGATGAGAATGCATTTTCGAAAATGAGCACCAGTTCCTCACCCTGAAAAGAATAATATTTCTTTTCGTCCACAAAGATATCAACCAGAACTTTTTCCAGTTTCGGGAATGGGAGTCCACAGATTATTTTCCTGGGCGACTGAGTAATGAGGCGAGATACGAGAATGGCATCAGTTTGATGGAGTACGTATCTTTCCATCATCAACCGGTCCGGGTCCAGGAATACTTTCCCGGGATTCTGCTGTCTCAGGTGGTAGAAAACAGATTCGCATACATCCTTTTCGGCTTCAACAATGAAGATATTTTGACCCGGTTGGTGCAGCATGAATTCATGCAGCGCACGGGTTTCCCAACACAGATACTGAATATAGGGGAATGCTGCTTGAACTGATTTGTTCAAGGATGCCAGCTCTTGCGACCAGTTGGGGGAAAAAAGTTTTTTCTTCGTAGTTTGCTGAGATGATCGATCATGAAATTCGTATCCCCCGGCACCGACAGCGATGATGGTTTGCCGTTTCTCCAGCCCATATAAGAATCTTCGAAAAGCCTGTTCTGTTGCTTCCCGAGAATGCTGATAGTAATAATTTCTCAGGTCGGCCTTGTGGACAAGCCGAGTACCAGAAAAGGCATTTCTGACTTCAAGATCGTGAGACTGCTGCTCATTCGTTTTCATATGGTCAACTCCAGTCTCTGTTTCGCAGATTGTCACTTTCTTATATTAGGTGACGTTCTACGAAGCTGACTGCAGTATACCAGAAACCCCCCAATCATGCATGTGGGCTGGGCTGGCGAATACAAATCCGGATGATAATAATCGCGAAGTATTTGTAAGCTTATTCTCATCCGTACTCTATAAATTTCTCTAAATTTATGGAGTCAACCCCACAAATTTTTCTCCTAACCCCAAAACAATAAATTTCATTATTAAACCCGCTTTCAGCAAATGCTGAAAACCCTTCCAGAGTGAAAGGCGAATTCAAGCGCCATGCATTTGGAAGGGTTTTCAATGTCAGTGAAAACATCATGACGCACCTTTTCGCTGGTATTGAAATCTTTCGACGATTATCTGGTTCTGAGTTTGTTAACCTGGCGAGCAATGCTGCCGATCCGTGCCGGCTGCTGGACCACTTTTCGGGCGGACTCGAGATCCAATTTACCCACCCGTGCCATCTGCATCAGAACAGCTTGGGGACCATCCCCAACGATCTTGGAATACAGCATGGCTTGTTGGCGCTGTTTCAACTTGTTGTATCTAGGCGCAAACCGCAGCTTTGCCAGGATGGTTTCCTTTGCTGTTTCTACGGTTTCGATCAGTTCCGCGAGCGCATTATCATCTTGCTCAGACCATGGCTCGATAGCTTTTATAACGCTCTTTCTCCTGGCGACTTGATATGTCTTGCGAACGTCTTGCCAAAGGTTTCCGCGGCTCGGGATGGAGATGATTTGGAAGGATGGCAGTAAGAGCCCGGTCAGGGCTTTGCCCATCACGCAGCTGGTATCCAACCCGAATACCTTATCCTGATAGATTAATGGCTGGTCGGAGTCGGTATAGTTCAAATGTCCCACAATTACCGGTCGGTCGCCAGCATACAATTCATACCAGGGACGCTCATAATGATCTCGCAGGATCCGCTCGCCTCCCATTGTGCCGCAGATGATGGATGGGTTCTGCTCAGAGAGGGGGATCCCTGGTTCGAGAAAACCATGGACGATGATGGCCTCCGGAAGATCCAGGAAGAGTGGCAAGGAGCTCATCCAGGTGACTGCGTAGGGATAAGTATCAGCCAATTGGATCCGGCTGATCAGTTGCGAAACAGCGAGTTGGATCTCACCGCGGTTGCCCCGTACGTGTTTACGTTCATGGTTTCCCATGAGAGAATGTGCGTGTGGGGTATTTTGAAAGAAGCCCAGGACTTCGGGGGTCTCGGGGCCACGGTCAACAATATCACCAACCGCGATGATCTTATCCCCGCTCGAAAGGCCAGCTTTGTCGAGCAATGACTGGAGTTCAAAGTAGCAACCGTGGATGTCGCCAATCACAAGCGTATTCATTGAAGATCCTCATCGATATTTTATCAGGAGGTCCAGCGAACTGTGCAACCTTTGATGTTTTTGAGGAATTTATAGGTACGGTCTATCGGCGGGATAAATTCCCGTTTGATTGATTGGTAAAGTGATGGGGAAAGAGAAATTCACCTTACAATTCCCTTAAAATTTTCAGATGCATTTCCATATAGAACAAAGAGAAAATATGGTTGTTCGCTTTCTAGAGACCAAATTGGGCAGGGGGTGACAAAATAGAACATGCGTGCTAAGATTTATGCGACAACAAAATAGAACCCGGTTGTTTGCACGGTAGAACCAGACTGCCAGTCCTGGCGCTGGGAGAAGTAAGTCCTCGTTAGAACCGGTCTTATCCGAGATGACCTTGTCACCAAGGTTCTACTAACGTGATTCTCCTGGCGTTTTTTGTTCCTAGGAAGGTCCTACCGAGAGGTGCATGATGAACTATTCTGAAGACAGTCGCATCGATGGATTCTGTCGTGAGCTCGCCCTGGCCTTGCGCCGGATCACCGGGCTGACCCCCGATTCCTTGCCGGGCGATCTGGCTAAGCAAGCTGAAGTCTTTTCGTCTCCCAGAGAAGACGACGGTGATGACGACGACAACGACGACGATAAAGACAATGAAGATGAAGGCGACGACAATGATGACGAAGACCAAGACGACGAAGAAGATGACAATGAACGAATCAATCGATGATTTCTGGAAGATCAATAATCCAAAAGAGCTGCAGGAGTACATGCAGCAGTCTGATGGGAAGCAGACTCCTGATCCCGACCAGAAAAGGGTGGTGATCTATGTGCGGAAATCGCGCATTGAGAAAGGCGCTACCCATTACTCGCCAGAGATCCAGGAACAGGCTTGCCGCGCCCGGGCTGAGAAAGAGGTCTGGGATGTGAAAGAGGTAATCATCGATCTCGACAGAAGCGGGCGGAATTCAAAAAGGGAGGGGATCCAGAAAGTGATCCGCATGGTCAAGAACGGACAGGTGGATTTCGTGATCGCTCATTATCTGGACCGCAGCTTTCGCAACAGCAACAGCTTTTTTGCCTTCCAGGGTTTACTGCAGAGGTATGGGGTGGATTTTGTCAGCGTTTCGGAACCCTTTGACACACGAACGTTTGTTGGGCGCCTGACCGCCTCGGTCATGGCATCGCTGGCGGAAATGCCTGTTCTGGCAGCGTCCGAGCGCGGCCGGGCGGCCAAGAAGGCTCGTTTCGAACGCGGCTTTCACAATGGCGGTTATCGCCTGGGTTATTGCAATGGCTTGTGCTCCACCTGTACAGACCCGAACGGGAAAGATTATTGTCCTTTGTTCGGTGGACCGGATCGCGTCGAAAGCCAACGCGGGCGGATCCAGGTCCCGCATCCGATCGAGCAGCACCTGGTGCGCCTGATCGTCTCGATGTACCACCGGGGTAAAAGCGACCGGGATATTGCCGCTGAGATCAATGCCCATATCTACCAGCTCCCCGACGGCCGGCGGGTGCAGTTCCGGACCAAAGGGGTGCCCAACTCCTATCCGCCCGGGAAACTCGGCCGCGATACCGTGCGCGAGATCGTCCGCAATCCCTTCCATGCAGGTTGGGTGGCCAGGTATCCGACCGCCCCACTTTCCATGGCAGATGACTTGGAGAACCCTGGGACTGTACGCAATCCCGTCAAGGATCGCCGGACCCCAGAGGATTTCGTGCCCGGAAATCACGAGCCGCTATACCCGTTCGATGTTTGGAAGGCCAACCAACAGTTGCGGAAGAGCAAGAAGAGAGTCGCGGTAGTGGATGGCCAGCCCAGGCGGGTCTACCAGCTCAGCGGGACCGGCCGGTGCCATGTCTGCTATGAAAATGATCACCGCGATGTCTCTCTGCGCGGCTCCATCAACGGCAGCGGAAAGCCGGTCTACCGGTGTGCCGCTCTGATCGACCGGTCGATCCTACGCCGGAAGAATGGGGCAAATGTGGATCCGAATCTGGAGCACGATGATGCATTCCAGGCCTTGATGGAGAAGCACGGTCACTTTGCCATTCCGGGTGACCTGGTGGAGCGGCAGGTTGTGGACCTGGTCAAGCGCCTGCAGATCCCCCTGGAGTGGCATGAACGTATCCTGGCTTATTTCTTGTCCGATGATGGGATGAGTGAATTCGAGAGGAAGGGGTATGGTTTGCGGAAGGAATTGGAACGGGTGAGTGAGCTATTCCGGGCAGGTCATATCGACAGGTTGGAATTTAACCGGGAGGCGCTCAGGATTGGAGAACAGTTGAAAAACTTGAGGCCGGCCGCGCACCCGGAGGCGGTGCGGATTCTCCCATTGCTAAAAGATTGGCCATCCATCTGGGAAAAGATGAATGGCCTGGAGCGTAAAACCGTTCTCGGGGTGGTTTTCGGTGGATTGTATTTCGACAGGGATGGAGTTCTGGCAAACGTGACTTTCTATCCCCCATTTGATTCGCTAATTTACAAAAAATACCCATTAGTGTAAATTAGTATTTCCCGCATTCCACGTCAATTATTCTAAAAACCGGCAAAACACACGCTTTCAGCCTGAGAACAACAGGTTTTTTTAAGTTTGGTTTTCACCCATTGGGTGCAAGGAAAAAGCGGTTGAATCAAATAACTTTCACCCGCCTCGCATGTTAAAATTGGAGGAGATAAAAACAATACTGTGAAAAAGGATTTAATTTTGATCAATAAAATTGATTTTGCCGCTAAGAATCTGACATCAAATGCAGGCTTATTTCTTTTACTCGAAAACGCAAAGACCAATGGTATTTTTGAACTGATTGACACCAACCTTGTGTTCGAAAATGAATCAACCAACAAGATCAAGATGAATCATGTAAAAACGATGCTCTGCGGCCACTTTAGTGGAATTGAAAAATTGGAACGGCTCAAACTCCTGCAAGGGGATCCACTTATTAGCGAGTTTGATATTTCAGTGAAGGAACCCGAAACGGTATCAAGATTCTTAGGAAACTTCAGCTACAAAACAACTCAAATGCTCAGAGACATCAATTTCAAAGTCTTCAGAAAATTACTTTATAAATGTAAGCTAAAATCGATCACAATCGATATCGACAGCAGTGTTGTCAACGTAGAAGGCTATCAAGAAGGTACAGCCAAGGGATATAATCCAAAAATGCTTGGCAATCTTTGTTACAACATCCAGTTTGCTTTTTGCGATGAACTCAAGGCATACATCACTGATTTTGTGAGAAGCGGAAATACCTATACAGCCAATGGTGCAGCTGAAATGATCAAAGAAATCGTTGACAATATCAAAACGGATGAATTAGAAATCCTGTTCCGAATGGACAGTGGTTATTTTGATGAAGACATTATTGAAATCATAGAATCACTGGGTTGCAAGTATTTGATCAAGGGAAAAGAATACCCAACACTGGCTTCTCAAGTAACTGATCCATCCATTCTATTCGTTAAAGGTGAAGAGGGCAGGGAAACTGCTGAGCTTTTTACGAAACTGAACACATGGGACAAAGACAGAAGATTTGTAGAATCCCGCGTATTGAAACCAGAAAAAGAAAGAGCACAATTATCTCTCTTGGAAGGCGATGAATACGAATACTTTTTCTTTGTAACAAATACTGAACTCCCATCAGAAATAATTGTCATTTCTTACGAAAAGCGTGGCAACTCTGAGAATTACATCAAGGAAGCTAAGTATGATATGGCGGTTGGACATCTTTTGCTAAAATCGTTTTGGGCAAATGAAGCCGTGTTTCAGATGATGATGCTTTCATACAATCTGTTCTTACTGTTCAAGTTTGATTCTCTACACATTTCAGAATACAGACAGCAAATCAAGACATTCCGCTTGAAGTATATTTTTCTGGCCGGAAAGATCATCAGAACTGCAAGAAGTGTGATAATGAAACTCTCGGAAAAATATCCCTATCAAGAAGTGTATGAAAAATGGTTGTCTTGAGAAGATGGTATCGAATATTCCGGGTTTGGCTTCGGTGTGTTTGACGAGATCTGTTTTCCATATCAAAAATTCTGTTTTAAAAAAATATATTCGTAAAATTCATGTCAAAGTGGTGACGGAAATGATACAATATTGATAGTCCACCAAAAAAATCTTCACCAGTTGGACGTAAATGAAGGCAATTTTATGTTGACGTGGAATTCAGGTAATAGGGAATTAAGTCATCTCAAACCCGATCACATTGCAGATTCATCGAGGGCAAAAAATTAGTTGTGATATGGAGAGGAGATTAAATGAAAGCTCAAGGTTCAATCGAAATCGCTGCACCCCCTGAAAGAATCTGGCCTTATCTTATTCAACCCGGAAAAGTCATGTTGTGGTCGAGTACATACAAGAAATATGAATATGCGGGTGAACAACAGGAAGGAGTTGGGACAAAGTATTATCTTGAGGAACAAGCCGGTGGTCCTTTGATGAAAATAAATTTTGAAGTAGAAGAATGGGAGGTTAATAAAAAGCTGACGCTGAAAATGAAATCGGGTATAGGGGTCAAGGATTATGAGCAGACCTATTCGCTCGAAAAGACAACACAGGGAAGTAGATTGGACTTTATGGAATTTGTCGAAATGCCGATGGGATTTTTTGGTAAGCTGATTGGCCGCCTAGTAGAACCTATGTCGGTAAAGACCATCACCAAGATTCAGTTGAAGTTGAAAGAGCTTGTCGAAGCAAATTAAAGGAGATATGATGATCGGTTTACTGGCTTCATACTCAAATATTTACTTATACATCCTTGGCGTGACCATGCTAGCTGGATATGGTCTACCTTTGATCTTCCTTCCCAAACAGTGGGCAAGATTCTTCGGTTGGAAAATTCCTGAAGAAAAAGAACTGGCAGTGTTCCTTGCCCAATCATTGGGGATTCTTCTCACTATTATTTCCTTTTATGCATTCTTTGTACCTGGGTCTCCGGAGGTCAAGCCTTTCTTTTTTAACTTGCTCCTGACCATCATTGGGGGGATGACCATCCTGCATGTATACGCTGCAATTCGCAAGGTACAACCAAAGATGGAAACTTGGGAAATACTCCTGTGGATCATCTTATTCATCATGACGCTAAGCTTTTATCCGAGCTGATCATTGAGCGCTAACATATCAAGACAAGGGAGCGAAAGGGAAAACTGTGTCCCCTTTCGGGGGACGAGACGGAGGAGGCGGTCACGGTTTAGGAAGAGGGCGATGGATGCCCGCTCGGGCAGTGAGGGCGCCTTGCATTTTAAAGAAGGGAAAACTCATCCTGCACAGCCTCCCCCTCTGAAATAGAAGTGGAAGTTGAGGAACCTGTTACCGCTTCGCTACTGTTCCTGTTTCGTTTCTCAAAATTCTCCGTTTCTTTTGTCGTTGCACAATCGTTTCATTCTCCGTTTCTGTAACGCGCCCCGTAAAGTTTGTCCCTATCAAATGCCTCGGAAGCCTGCCGCTCCTTGAAATTCATTAACATCTATTTCCCGGGTTCTCTTTCTGCACTATCCCCACCCCTACCAGGCAGCGGAGGTTTCACGCACTTCGTCTTCCGACCGGCGAAGAGACCAGTATCAAATATGATCCAGCCAGGTCCGTGTTGAAATACCGGGTCTGAGATGAGATCATATTGAAAGCTGCCGATTTCATACTTCTTACCTCGGCCTTCTTTGCTGAAATTGAAAGTAAATATTTGTAAACCGGGCTGGCTTGGTAGGGGTCTTATCCCGACAAGTTCCGCTCGCCGTCCGCGAGCAAATGAGCACCTAATTTGGTGCAACCTAATTGTGCATCGGTGAAGGAGGAATTTATGGCAGGCAGCTTGAACGACATTCTCCCAGAACCAATCAGTCCAGAGAACGAGACAGTCCTCTTGGACCTTCTTAGGAGGAAGATGGCTGTATCCTTGGAACTGGCGGTGGATCTTCTGCATGCAATGGAGAAACGCTTTGGTTCCGAAGCCCGTGATGTGATTCATGAGATGGCTCGTAATCAGGAATTCGAGATGAACGAAGAAATCGGCGAACCAGAAACAGACCTTCACAATTTCTGTGCAATGATTGACCGGGCCGCTGCCGGTTCCCACCGATGGGAACGCATCGTCAACCAACCAGATCGAACTGGTTATTGTTTCACAAGGTGCATGTATGCAGAAATTCTTCGGGAACTGGAGGAACCTGAGCTCGGCTTGGTGATATGCGCACGGGATGGCCCGTGGGTGAAGTCCTTCAACACCGGCTTGGGCTTCCATAGAACCAAGACCCTCATGGAGGGCAACGACTCTTGCGACCACGTATTCTACGTGGAAAGATAGCTGAGCATTATGAGCGCTGTCGCCAGCTGGGGGTAGTAGGTGATTCCAGTAATGGTTACCAGCTACACCAATTTGCTGTTGCTGACCCATCAGTCGCGTGGAAAAGGTCGGGTTTCCTCACTTGTAAGAAAGCGCGAAAATGGGACGGGTTCTCGCCAGATCCACCGTTGCCACCGAGTCCATCTTGTAAAGAATTATCCCTCATGAGTAACTCAATGTGCAATGGAATCTGACGCATTGCGTCCATCGTAGTAACGACAGCTGAGCAGTTAGTAGGACAACCTTGAACACCATCACTCAAAGGAGGACTAAGGATGAGCATTATTATGGTAGAAACGTATGTTGTCAAAGTAGAGAAAAAGGCAGAGTTTACACCATTGCTGAATAAGTTCCTTGAGTTTAAAAAGAATCACCCGCAGCTCTTTGATGGCTTGATATCTTGGAAGCTCCACAAACAGGACCTTGGCCAACCCGCTGGTATGTACATTGAAATGTGGGAATTCGAGAGTCTGGCACAGTATGAAAAGATTGACAGGCGAATCTTCGAAGATGAAGGGATGAAGGCTATCAGCACAGCCTTTCACCACCTTGTCGAGCCAGCAACGTTTTCCGCGAGCATCTGGAGCCAGGTGGCTTGAAGAAGCCCAACCGATAGCAAGGGCCAGATCCGTTGACCGTAAATTCACCTAGGATGGACAATATCCCGAGGGGGAAGTCTGGCCGCAGGTGCCAATGCTGTCTTGCCTCTTTCAGGAGAGAGCTGCCAAACAACTGCAGATCACCTAGTTATATACTGCCGACCGCTATATGATCTGATGCCATTTACTGTGGTTGAAAATTAATCAGAGTGATTGGCAGCCTTGCTCTTTATAACGAAAGAGCACAAGCCTATTCAGTAATTTTTTAGGAAAGAAGAGACAATATGAGCACTCAAGCTACCATACCACAAGAACCACCTGGTCCGGACCTTTTGATAGACTTACTACTTGGGAACGTCCTTGACCCCCTGCTCAAGTTGCCAATACTCCAGGCAGGAGTAGAACTTCAGGTGTGGGCAAAGATAGCAGAAGGTCACCAGACGGCAAACATGATTGCGACCGCTGTGGGAGCAGACTTGGGTGGCATGCGCCGCTTGTTGGATGCTCTGACCGTAATGAAATTACTGCTGAAAGAATCTGCAGTTTACCATCTGCCAGACTGGGCAGAATATTACCTGTTGCCTGGCAAACCGACCTACTTCGGTGATTTTGTTCTTGAGTGGCTCGCCTGGGAAAGACATGGCCAGCTTTCGGATGCCATCCGTACCGGAAAACATCCAATCACTCCGGATATCACGGGGGAGGAGTTGGTTGGACATTTCATTCCATTCTATGCTCATCGTGTTTTAGCGCCGTATCGTTCCATCCGACGTTATGAGGGCTACTGGGAAGCATTAGAAGTTAATCCCCGGGATGGTCTACAAGTGCTCGATCTTGCCTGCGGAGCAGGGATCGCGACCCTGGCATTAGCCATGCAACACCCTGGCATTCGCGTCGTGCATCAGGATTGGCCGGCCATGTTGGAAATTGCTCTAAAAGTTGCCCAAAAGTTGGGAGTAGAACAGCAGATCAGAATGCTTCCGGGCGATATGTGTTCAGTGGACTTTGGAAAGGATAAGTATGACATCGCCCGGTTAGGTTTCGTTACCTATTTTTATGGCCCAGAGGACTTGGTGAGGTTGTTCCAACGAGTACACTCGTCGCTGGTGATGGGTGGGATATTGGTGATAGAAATACCGCTGTGCGATGAAAACCACTGTACAAACGAGGATGCAGTACTCGACGGCCCGTGGCTATTCGCTGTATCCGCTAGAGGTGATGTCTACTCATTTTCAGATTACAGAGGCTTCCTTGAGCAGGCCGGGTTTGAGTGTGTATCCCAGGTAAAGGATGAGCTCATCAAAGCAGTACGATAATCACTAGAGGTATGCGGATAACCCTAAATCTTACCTCCTTCCGGATTTGAGCCTTGAACCGCAAAATTTGAAGTTCAAAGGGTTTTTCCCGCATAGGACTTCACAAAACTCGAGATCCAAAATGCTAAAATTGGACGAACGATTTTCCTTGTATGATTATTGACCTCTTGTCAGCCGCTGACTGGGGACAGTAAACCTGCCGCTGCATTTCCATTTGAAGATTTTCAACCCCCGGCTACGGAATACCGACCGACCGGTGCCCAACTCATTACACCCATTAAATCGGTCAATGACCTGATTGCAGTCATCGAGGTCTCCGACTCTGCTTAGACAACATATGATCCGGGTTCGGCCGCGTACGTCGAATTCCCGTATTTTACTGTTTTGCCTGTTTTGTGTAAATTATCCCCCTCGAAACACACTATGCTTGCTTTCCTCCGAGAGAATACGTATTTTTCCTCTTCTTCTTTTGATCGCTGACAATCGGTGCTTGATGTTGATCTGCAATCTCGCGTATTAAAGCCTGCCAGCCGTCATTTCGATTGTGGTCCAAGATGCGACCGTGTGCGATCACGTCATGATTGATCCGGACTTCGTAATTATAGTCTGCGATCTCCTCGGTGCCGGTACCATCGTTGTGAACCAAGATAATGAGCATATAGTCACCTATCCACTGGCGCGAATGTAGGCAGCTACAACCCGAGTGAATAAACCCCTTCATTTCTTTCTTTTTTGTATAGACTGAGATGCCTTTTTAGTAGTGATCTTTTTCCCCTTGTTTTCTTTAATCTCTTTTAACTCGCTCTCTAGCTGCATTATTCTATCCTTCAGAGCTTCAATTTCCTTCATGCTTTCTGAGAGAAAATAATCTTCTATTCTCAAAACGTGTCGTTCCAATAATTGATTTTTGGAGTCCACTATTCTGATTTCAACTCCAATACCTCTATCCAGAAATAAAGAACGATCCGAAAACTTTCTATGCAAGAATTTCCAACCTGAGCTTATCAAGGGTAACAGGGATAACAATGATGCAATAGAGCCTGCGACATACAATATTTCTAAGCCTGTTTCATGTTCAACCAGCAGAGCCTTATGGTGCTGGCGATTCTCTGTAACTAGCCATGCACGACCTTGGAAATTGCCTTCCACTTGTTTGGCATCTAGATTTTGTTCACTCTGTAGATAACCAATGAATTCGCGATAGTCTGAAGGGTTAGTGTCTTCGCGATACTTTATGGATACAAGATCGTGAATCGATTTACTGTCCAGGTATGCTAAAGCATCAGAGAATTTTCGAACGAAAGCATCACTTCGATTGTCCATTTTTCCTCATCAAATTCTTATGAGCAAGTCCATTAAGCTACGCTTTAGCCACTGCGCCAAGTGGGATTACTTCACATTGTCAGGCCGCGAAGTTGGATCTCTTGGTTGCGCGAGCGGGTTTGGTACACTGCTGGTTTGAATAATACGCAAAACTTTATCTGCTTCCGCGCGGTCGCTTTCTTTTTCTTTTTCTGGGAGATCGATGTAAGAAGTATTCATTTGACGTTTCCACCTGGCTACATATAGCGCGGGTATTTCTACGCTCCCGTCGCTACCTTCTATTGATTTCTCAAACAGATACTTCATCCATCCTGCCCATTGTTCATGAGCGAGTGCTGCTAGTCGTTCCCGTGATTCGTTCATTCAATACCTCTGCCGCAGGAAATGGCGGCATACCACCTAAGTTGAGTCACTGCCGCAAATAGCTCCACGCAACAATTGAAGACTATTTGCTGTAGTTCTATATACGTTTTTTCTCAACGAGTCTCCGGTAATGTTCACCAAGCACCGTTAGTTTGCATGCCTTGCTCTCCATTGCGGCATGCCACATATGTGGCGCACCAACCGGGATAAGAAGGTTGACACGATAGTACTTCTGCAGAATCGCAAACTTAGCAGTATTTTCAGGGTTCGGCCTTGGAATAGCTGGGTTATCGCTCGCGCGCTCCGGTTCAAATGACGGGTCTAGGTTAAACACGAAGCCTGGGGATGGGAAGAACTCAATGATGCGTTGAAGATCCTGTAAACTGATTGGAGGTTGAACTTTCCGCAAAGATACGAAACTCTTAACATTAGTCTTGAAAACTGGCCGCTGATCCCACGGCCCGAGGGACTGGTCGATATGGGCGTAAACGCTACCTGGAGTCACATCTCCCACCAAATTTCCTGCTGCTCCATTCAGACCGTCAATAAATAGGGTTGTGAATATACCAGCACCATTCTGTTCAGTAGCGTATTGTTCTGCCGTAGAGGCAGTAAGTATTGTGAGTCCTTCTGTAAGTACGGAGGTGCTTGGGGTGGATGGTGCTGACCCCGCAATTCCTGAATGGCAACTATCCAATACTATGATTTTGTTTCTAGCCCTAGATTGATTGGCAAAGGTAAGTACATCTCCGAGTGGAATCCCATCGTCGCCCGTTCGGGAATCGCTGGAAAGAATGTAGCCCCCCGTAGCTTCTATGTGCCCATGTCCAGAAAAGTAGAAGAGAGCGGTTTCACTGTCATCTGCAAATAAACCTTGAATCTGCTCTCTTAAATCTGAACGTAAGACGAGATCAGTCGGTCCAGTCCCTGTAAGAAGCTTGATATCGAAGTTTACGGTACCATCGCTATTCCTCTCCAAAACACTCTTTACGCCATGAGCGTCGTCAACGCAACCATACAGAGAAGGGCCGTGAGCGTAATAGTTGATTCCGACGACAAGGGCTTTTCGCATAAAGCATTACCTCCTGCCATCAATCAGCGCCTTTAGATTGGGCCACGTCCATGAGTAAACCTTATCGCTTGACAGCGCTGTCGTGGGCTTGGTGCAAGTCTTATCGGAGTAAGCCGCCAAGAGAAAATATGGTTTATTCTTCTCCCGCGCAATTGTCAATTCAGCAGCTACGCCGCTTGCGTTGTGAGTGTGTTCACCGCACAGGACAATAACTGTATCGATGTTGTCCATTCGTCGGCGGACTTTTTCTTTCCAATCACCAGTCAGAGGTTCCTTAATCGATGCGTCGATAAAATCGAATGGACTGTCAGGAAGTTTTGCTTGTCCAGCAAGCATGGTCTTTGTCCCTTCGTCATGATCGAAGTCAAAACTGATGAAAACCCTTTTATTCGTAGCCATTTGTTTTCTCCTTTAGCTGTTCGTCCGGGCGCCTAACCAGTTGTTAAGCCGGCATTAGGTGGCTCAATAGTTTATCGACCTTTGCGTTATATTCTCTGAAATTAAGATGGGCCTTTTGAGGCGAAAAGATAGAGACATTATGATACCTCCTAAAAGTTAACAGCTCTGAACTATTTTCAAACCTTTCACTCAAAATATTTCTGTAATAAAACCATTATAGCTTCTGCAACCTGTTTGCGTGTACCAGGCTCACGAATCTTGGAGAGCGTAATCGCCACATCCACCGCTTCCGGGGGTAAATTCTCAGCGCTGGCAGTTTGGATCTCGAAGGCCTTGAGGGTGGGTTGACCGGCTAGATCAAGCAGTTCGTTGGGATTGATCTCAAAATGGTTCGCCAGCAAAATGCAGGTCGGCATACTGGGGCGATACCCTTCAAAGACCCGTCGGACTGCCTGGTGGTCCAACCCGGTGGCCAGCGCCGCTTCCCGGTAGGACTCGTTGTGCTGCTCGAGCAACTCCTTCAATCGTTTGACCACCGGGGCGGGGTCATAGGGTCTTTCATAGGAAATCTTCTTTCGTTTTGCAATGGGAAGTTCGTCACTCATAACAACCTCGCCGATCTGCGCTAAAATTCATTTGCCCATTCTGGGGCAAATGAATTATATCGTAAGGACCTAGGAGGTTCCAAATGGAAAAGTCTTCAAACTCACCACCCTTGCGTGCCGCTGGCTATCGACGTGTGTCCATGAAGGACCAGGTGGAAGGGTTTAGCCTGGACGCGCAGGAAGGCAACATCACCCGCTATGTCGAAAGCCATGGCTGGGAGCTGGTCGATATCTACATAGATGCCGGCATCTCGGCCAAGAAGGGCAGCCGCCGGCCAGCCTTTGAGCACCTGTTGAAGGATGCCCAGGCTGGCAAGTTCGATGTGGTTGTGGTGGACAAGATCGACCGCTTCTATCGCCATCTGGGCGGTCTACTGTCCACCCTGGATCAGTTGAACAGTTACGGGGTTTCGTTCGCTTCTGTCCAGGAGCAGTTAGATTTCACCACGCCCTGGGGCAAACTGATGCTGACCGTTCTGGGTACGCTGGCGGAGATCTACCTGGACAACCTGCGCCAGGAAACACGCAAAGGAAAACTGCAGCGGGCAAGACAGGGATTCTGGCTTGGTGAATATCCATTCGGATACTGTAACGGACAGTGTTTACGCTGCACCCATCCGAATGGAAAGGATTACTGCCCCGACTTCGGAACCCCGGACAAAGGGGATAAGAGGAGCCTATATCCGCATCCGGTCGAATCCCAGGTGGTCAAGCTGGTCTTCGAATGGTATGCCGGTGGCCTAGAGACCAGTCGAACCATTGCCAGGCGGCTGAACGGGACGAGCATTACGCTCCCGGATGGCAATGTCGTCCCTATTCGATCGAAGGGGAAACTTGGCCGCACTGATCCCGGCATTTTTGGCCGGGACCTCATTCGGGACATGATCCCGCGTGTCGTTTACACTGGAAAACTGCCATATCAAGGTGTTGACGAAAATGGCCGGCATCGCAAGCGCGCAGAAGTGCTGCACCTTTTTCCCGGTCACCATACCCCTCTGGTGAACGAAGCGACGTTTACCCGCGCCCAGGAGATCCGGAAATTAAATGGCGCAATCTTTTCTTACTGTGATAAGAATCGTCTTCGGCGAGTCTATCCTCTGACGGGTATCCTGCACTGCTCCCGATGTGGCGCCCCAATGCGAGGGAGTGGCAAAGTCAGCCAGGGTCAGCCCCTGTATTACTATGCTGATTCCAGCAGGCTGGATAAAGAACTTGATTGCCCCCAAGGAATGGTCCGCGCTGAACGAATCGAAGCACAAGTAGTAAAATGGTTGCGTAATCAGGTGGCACAGGTCCTCTCTTCTGAAAACCTGGCGATCGATGCTCGGCTGCAGGAGAGTGACGTCCGCTACAATCGAGCCAAGGATTTATTCCTGGCTAGCCAGATCGACCGCAGGATATATGATCTGGAAACTGCAAGGTATGATTCTTTGCAAACATCCTTGCACGCGGACGAATCCTGTGCTAGAATGACATTGGCTTTGCAAATCCAGCCTCAACTCGATGGCTGGGAAGATCTTTCCCAATTTGAACGCAAAAGGCTGCTTCGACTCGTGATCGAAACAGCCTACTTGCGTGGAAACGCATTTGTGGCCGGACAGCCGACTTTTGCGTTTCAGCCTTTAATAAGGCCTTTTACGGACACCCCAACGGGGTGTACTAGCGGGGAGGGCGGGATTCGAACCCGCGGCTGAGTTTAATCCCAGCACTCACTTAGCAGGCGAGCCCAATCGGCCACTCTGGCACCTCCCCAGATTCAGTTGTCAACCCCGGGTGATGGTAAGGCGGAGGGAGAGGGATTCGAACCCCCGGTGACCTTACAGCCACGACTGATTTCAAGTCAGTTGCCTTAAACCACTCGGCCATCCCTCCGGGAGAGAGAGATTTTACCATAAATGGACGGGATGTGGAATTCAGAGCCAATCCCGACGATTCATATCGTCGGGACACCGATTGCTTCTTGCCACCCAAGGGGGTGCTGCGCGAAGGCAGCACCGGATAATATCCGACAAACTTGGTATAATTCCCGCCCGACACTGCCCAGCGATGAAACTCTTTCAGGCAAGACAATGATCCAAGGAGCAGGATGAAAAAATACCATGTCTGGACCGAAGGCTGCCAGATGAACGTGGCTGACTCCCAGCGCCTGGGGTCGGCCCTTGAACGGTTGGGCTACGAATTCACCCCCACGCTCGAACAGGCGGACGTGATCGTCCTGAATACCTGCGTGGTGCGCCAGTCTGCCGAAGACAAGGCCACGGGCCGGCTGAGCTCGCTGCGCCCGCTCAAGACCCGCAACCCAGGGCTGGTGGTGAACCTGATGGGCTGCCTGGTGGGCATCCGCGACAGCGAGAGCCTGCGCAAGCGCTTCCCGTTCGTGGACGTGTTCTCGCCGCCCTCCGACCCGGGTCCGCTGATCGCCTACCTGACACAGGGCGAGGCGCGCCAGCTCGAAGCGCACGCCACCGGGGAACGCTATGCGATGATGGATGGCGACCCTCTGCCTCTCACCCTGGCTGGCTATATTCTGCCGGAACATGAGCGCGGCAGAACCGTCTCGGTGCACCTGCCGGCCGTGCTGGGCTGTTCGCATGCCTGCACCTTCTGCATCATCCCCTCCCGGCGCGGAGCCGAACGCTCGCGCCCGGCGGACGAGATCGAAGCCGAGGCGCGTTCGCTGGCGTCACAAGGAGTTAAAGAGATCACCCTGCTAGGTCAGATCGTGGACCGTTACGGGAAGGACCTGCCGGGAGGCCCGGACCTCCCGGCGCTGCTGCGCAAACTGGCGCGGGTGGATGGCCTGGAGCGCATCCGCTTCCTGACCTCCCACCCGAATTATTTTGGCGATGAACTCATGGACGGCGTGGCGGAACTACCCAAAGTGATGCCGCACATCGAGATCCCCATCCAGGCCGGCGCCGACGAGGTGCTGAAGAGGATGCGGCGCGGCTACACCCAGGCCGACTACCGCCGCATCGTGGCGAAGATCCGCGAGCGCATCCCGGGCTGTTCGATCGCCACCGATATCATCGTCGGTTTCCCGGGCGAGAGCGAGGCGCAGTTCATGGAGACCCTGCACCTGCTGGAGGAGCTGCGCCTGGACGTGGCGCACCTGGCGCGCTATTCACCCAGGCCAGGGACGGTGTCGGAGCGCCTGTATCCCGATGACGTGCCGGCAGAGGAGAAGATGCGCCGCTTCCGCCTGCTGGAGGACCTGCAGGAGAAGATCGGGGGCGAGATCAGCGCCCTCTACAATGGGCAAAAGACGGAGGTGTTGTTCGAGGAGAAAGTGCGCGGGCGCTGGCGCGGGCGCACGCCGACCAACAAGCTGGTCTTCGTGGAGAGCGACGAGGATCTGCGCGGCAGGCTGCTGCCGGTGACGGTGACGTGGACCGGGCCGTGGTCGATGCAGGCGAGGGTGTCGTAAAGAACGACATCGCTGTCGCTCCTACGAAGCACTTGAGAGCCCCAAACCCCGATTTTGTTGAATAGAGGATGAGAATATGAGCGAAGAGAAGATCCGCCCGATCGCCATCTGCGTGTGCCGCGACGGAGAGCGCATCCTGGTGGCTGAGGGGCACGACAGCAAGAAAGGAGAAACCTTCTACCGCCCGCTGGGCGGGACGATCGAATTCGGCGAACGCGGCGAGGAGGCCGTCCAAAGGGAGTTCCGTGAGGAGATCGCCGCGGACCTGGTGGAGGTACGCTACGTGGGGATGCTGGAGAATATCTTCACATATGAAGGCCGGCGCGGGCACGAGATCGTGCTGGTTTACGACGGGCGCCTGACGGACGCAAGTTTGTATGAAAATGAGATCATCGAGGGAGATGAAATGGGGGAGCGGTTCAAGGCGGTTTGGATTCGGTTGGGCGAGTTCGGGGAGGGGAAGCCGCCGGTCTATCCGGAGGGTCTGCTGGCCCTGCTGGGAAATTAAAAGCAAACTCCCGCTGGTTTGGCGGGAGGTCGCTTTTTTACATGGTTTTCAATTTACTTCCCAAATTGCTGAACACATTGCCAATCGTCGGGCCGAGAATGAGGAGAACTGCAATGACAATTAATGCAACCAGAACAAGTATGAAAACATACTCCACTATTCCCTGGCCCTGTTCATGAGGGCCGTACAGCATTGCTTTTACCTCCTTTCTTAAATAATTGTATTCACATTATATATCCGATTTATTCTCCAACGACCTTGCAAATTTGCAAAGTTCCCGCAGAGGGCAGTGCTGGCAGGCGGGTTTGCGGGCCGCACAGAGCTCGCGTCCCAGGCGGAGGATATTCAGGTGGGCGGCATAATAGGCTTCGGGAGGGAGCAGTTTTTCCAGGTAGACGTGCGCCTGCTCCACGCTCATCTTTTCGGGGCGCAGGCCGATCCGACCGGTGACCCGGTAGATATGCGTGTCCACGGGGAAGGCCGGCTGACCGAGCGAAAAGAGCAGGACGATGGCGGCGGTCTTTGGGCCGACACCCTTGAACTTCATCAGCCAGAGGCGGGCTTCTTCAAGCGGCAGGTCTTTAAGGAATTGCAGATCGAGCGAGCCACGTTCGGCCGAGATGCCCTGCAGGATCTGGCGGATGCGCGGCCCTTTCTGGTTGGCAAGCCCGGCCGGGCGGATGGCGGCTGCAACGGCAGCGGGGTCGGCGTCGCGAACCTGCTCCCAAGTGGGGAAACACCGGCGGAGGGATGCGAAGGCCCGGTCGCGGTTAAGGTCGTTGGTATTTTGAGAGAGGATGGTGCAGACAAGTTCGTCCAGCGGCGGCAGGGGGTTGCGCCAGGTGGGCTGCCCATAAAAATCCAGCAGGCGCTGGTGCACCTGCCGGGCGAGAGTTGCGGGAGGGGTCATGCAGGCTGTTCGGTTCTCTGCAGGGTGAAGGCCGGGCGGGACACGCCGACCGTCAGCTTGCGCCAGTTGGTGACCGGCTTGAGCGGGCCAAAATCAGCGGCCAGGGTTTCCAGTTCCTTGTCGCTGATGTAGCCCATCTGCTTGAGGATCTCGAGAGCCAATGCCGGACGGACACGGTTGAAGGTCTCGCCGTTCGCTTTGCGGATGGAGAGGTCGCCATCGGAGATCTTGAAAGCGATACCCACCCCCAGCGATTCTGCGCCCTGCGAGCCGCCCATGATGCCCATAATCTGGTAGCCTTCAGCTCCACCTTTGGAGACGATGCGTCCCGAGCAAAGTTCCATCAGGCGCGTGTCGAAGCGGCCGGGGCCGGCGACCATGCCAGGATTGGCCATCATGGACTGGGTGATGCGGCGGCAGGCAGTGGCACGCTCGGTCTGGAGGCCGCGCGGGTCGCACAGGCGGGCGAAGCCCAGGGCGGCATTGTAGAGGGGGACGGCAAAATTGGGCACTGAGCACCCGTCAATACCCAGCTCGATCTGCTCGAGCGGGAGGCTGCACATCTCAGCCAAAGTTTCCAGGATGGCCTTCTGGACCGGGTGTTCGGGGTTGACGTAATCGGTGATCGGCAGGCCGCGCATGCGGGCAGCGGCCAGCATGCCGGTGTGCTTGCCGGAACAGTTGTGGCGGTTGGGGGTGGGGATTTCGTTGCGCAGGCGCATGGCTTCGACGGTGGGCAGGTGCGAGAGGGGATGCGAGCCGCACAGCAGGTCGCTCTCCTGCACGCCCACTTTGGCCTGGATGCCTTTTATGACCTCGAATTGCTCGTCAGTGCCGTCATGGGAACCGCAGAGGATGGCCACTTCCCTAGAGGTCAGGTGAAAGGTCTGGTCACCGCCACCCTCGATGAAGGGCAGCGCCTGGAAGGGTTTGGCACTGGAGCGCAGGAAGGTAACCGTTTTCGGGTCGCCGAGCCAGGCCAGCAAGCGGCCGCTCGAGTCAACCACGGCGGCGGCACCATAATGGATGGATTCGACGATGCGCCCCCGGGTAACTTCGAAGACCGGCTGGTATGACTCCACCATGCAGGTTTACTCCTCGCCGCTGCCACTGCCGGTGGCCCGGTAATGGCGGGTGTAATAATGATGCAAGCCGAAGCGCAAGCGCCGGGTATATTTATGCAGGTGAGCGGAGGAGATCTTGAACGGACGCAGCAAAGGCGTGATGAGGTTCTCGACCGCCTCGGGGGCAGATTTTTTATTGGCCAGTTTTTCGACTTTCTTCTGAACCTGGTCAAGATAATCCTTCTGGGCACGGATAACGTCGACCGCCACCACTCCGCCGCGCCCGCTGACTACCAGCCAGTTGCGGTAGGCGGGGGAGAGCAGGAGTTTGAGCGTGTCGATCCAGACGGGCAGGTCCGCGCCGGCCAGGAAGGGCGGCTGGTTCTTGAGGACTGCGTCGCCAACAAAGACCACTTTGGCTTCGGGCAGGATGACCCAGGCGGCTCCGGCGGTGGGGCCGGGATGATGCTCAAGCAAGACGGGTGAATCGCCCCAGTGGATGGTCATCTGGTGGCTGAAGGTGATCTCCGGCGGCGCCCAGCGGATGTTGCCCAGGCCGGGGATGCTTTCCCAGTCCGAGCCCGTCTCATCGCCCTGGGCCTTAAAGGTGGTCGGGCGGGTGCGGAAGACGTGGGCGGTCTTTTCCTGGGCGACGATGGTGCAGTCCATCGCCCGCGCCCCCAGTGTCCGATCGGGGTGGGCATCGAGGTTGACGAGCAGACGTTCCGAGCCGCTGCCCAGGTTCATCAGGGCGGCGCGCCAGGCGCGACAATCTTCCGGTGAGGGCGGCGCGTCAATCTGGATCAACCCGTGAGGCAGGCTGATCACTCCGAGTGTCGCACCCAGGTATTGGGTATCGATATAAATATCCGTGGCAATGGACTGCATGCTTTCTCCTGAATTAATTGTTATTTTTCTGAGATGACGGGCAAGGTGAGGATGAATCTGGAGCCTTTGCCAACTTCACTTTCGACCCAGATCCTACCGCCGTGACCGGTGACTGCCAGGCGGCAAAAAGCCAGCCCCACCCCCAAACCGTTGGCATTCCCCTGTCCCTGGAGGCGGGTGAATTTTTCGAAGATGTGTTCCTGTTCAGCGAACGGGATGCCGGGGCCATTATCCTGCACCCATAACTGCACCCAATCGCCATCCTGCTTCCCGCCCAGTTCGATCTTGCCTTCCGGCGGGGTAAATTTAGAGGCGTTCTCCATCAAATTGATGAGCACTCGGCGGATCATGTCCACATCCACCCAGATGGGCGGTAGTTGGTCGGATAAATGACCTTCAAGCAGCTGGTGGCGGCTCTCGGCCTGCGGGTGGACCGCATCGAGGGCATCCTCGGCCAGCGTGCTTGGCATCACGGCTTGCTGCGAAACGATGGTCTGGCCGGCTTCGAGACGGTTAATATCGAGCAGAGAACTGACCAGCCGCTGGATGCGGTCGGTGGAACGGCGGGCGATGGTGGTGATCGATTGGATCGAATCGTTTTCCGGCCCGGGGAACATGGTGGAAAGCACATCCAGGCTGGAGACGATATTCGCCAGCGGCGAACGCAGATCGTGGTAAATCATGGAGGTCAGATCTTCGCGCAAGGAATCCAAGTCCCTGCGCTCGCTGATATCGCGCATCAGCCATTGCAAAGATTCGGTTTCTTCGAAGACCACTTTGCGCACATTGACCTGGATGGGTATCTTCCTGCCGCTCTTGCTCTTCAACTCGGCTTCGTAGCTGATGATCTTTCCGTTCTTAAGCTGGTCCATGCTGACCATTTTCTCACCGCGGGTCACCTCTTGTAACTGGTCGATGGCCATGTCTTGCAACTGACTGGAAGTGTATTCGGTGATGACCGCCGCCTGGCGATTGACTTCGTGGATCTTACCGTCCCAGCCGGTGATCATGATGGGGTCCACGCTGTCGTCGAACAGCTCGCGATAGCGCTTGTGGGCGGCCTGCAGCCGCTCGAACAACTGGGCGTGCTGGATGGTGGAACCGGCCAGGTTGCCGATGCCGGTCAGTACCAGCAGGGCATCCGGGTCAAAAACGCCAGAGATGGGATTGATGGCTTGCAGGACGCCGATGACGCGTCCCTGGGCATAGATCGGGGCGATTGCCATGGCGTGCGCGTCGACACCGTCGAACTGCTCACCGGGCACGAAACGCTTGTCCTCGCCCACGACCGGGATCACGACACCTTCACCATCGTGGGCTACACAGCCGATGACACCCTGCCCGGCCTGAATACGCTTCCCGATGATGCTTTCCTTGTGCTCTCCCGTGGCGGCGTAAAAGACCAGGTCCCAGTTGGATTCCGACAGAGCCAGTGCGACCGTCTCCACCGCCAGAGCCTGGCTGGTCTCGTTTAAAATACGCTGGAGCACCTCGTCCATCCGCAGGCTGGTATTGATGGCTCCCGCGCTAGCCGCAAGGGCGGTCATGACGCGCGCTTGGCGCTGGCTCTCGGTGTAAAGACGGGCATTCATGACTGCGATCCCTGACAGGTCGGCTATGGCCTGCATCAGGCTGAAATGATCCTTGTTATACGACCCCGGTCGAGGATGGACGAGTGTCAGCACGCCCACCAAGCGTTCGCGGGCCATTAATGGAACGCAAAGGGCAGCTTTTGCCCCGGATTGGTCGACGGCGTCATCCGGGCGGCGCAACCAGCGCTCGTCTTGACTGGTATCCGGCACCCAGGCCGGCTGGCGGTTGCGGATGACCCATCCGGCCAAACCGCGTTCAACGGTTTCACGCAACTGCTGGGTGGTATGGTCATGGATCGTACGCCGGTAAACAATAGCTGAATCTACAGCGTTACCGTTATCGTCGAGAACCACAATGCTGGCACGTTCACCCCCCACATATTTAAGCGATTGGAACAGAATGCGCTGTAACACGGTGCGCAATTCAATCGCAGAGGCCAGTTCGCGGCTGATGTTGTAGAGGAATTCCAGGGTTGACTTGGTTTCTTCGCCTGCCATTTATGTCCCTAAATAGATTTTAAACAAGTGCCTGTGTCAAATCATACAACCGATTCGTCCTTGATGAACAGGCGCTTTATCTTAAGGCTTTTCCCCAGGCGCGTAGTGAGAGCGCTAGCGTTCATTATCAATTAGTATACTGCTTCTTGCGAAAAATTGGAAACTTGTTCTTTATCGAAGAAAGGCTAATAACGATCCCCGCCGGAAAGCCTGAGAACACAGGGAAATAACCAGGGTTTGTAAATAAAGAAAGACACCAAACGACTTCATCCATTGTTCATGTCGAAGTGCTATCCTGTGATCTGAAGATAATCGCGAACGTTGCATTCTCTTCTCCTCCGAAATGACCCGGCATGAGGCACCGGGTCGTTTTGTTTATGCCAGGGCTAGAGAGTCAAGGCCGGTCATAGATAACGGGCTTTAAGAGAGAAAGGTCGAATTCCGCCATGTGGTTCGGGCCCAGTCTTTGCATTTCCAGGATGGCACTGTTCAGGTCGCGCTGCAACTGCCCGACTACGACCCCCCGGCAGGTCTCAGGCCAGAGAGTCAACCATTTCTGGCTGCGCTGGTAAACTATCAACTCTCCGGCGAAATTGTGGCGGATGAGGTGCAGATAGACAACTCCCGCCTGCAGGATGCCGCCATAAAGTTCGCGGACAGGGCCTGTTTCGGCGCGCCAGGCTGCTTCGAGGGCTTGATGAGCTTTCCAATAATGCCCGTGATTGAAGAGTTCCAGACCCTCGATCGCTTTTGGATGGAGAGGTCCGACACAATCCGGTGAGGCTGGCGTTATCGGAGCAGAAGGTTGAGCTGATCCCATACAACATCCCGATCGTGTAAATACCCAGTACCAACCAAGTATCGCGGTCTTCTTTAACGTTTCAGCGTGCGGTATTTGACCCGGTGCGGCTGGAGGTCTTTTCCAAAGGTTTCGAGCATGTGGGCTTCGTAATCGCTCCAGTTGCCCAGGAACAGGCGCGCCTGGCTGTCGCCTTCAAAGGCCAGGATATGGGTGCAGATGCGGTCTAGGAACCAGCGGTCATGGCTGACCACGACCGCGCAACCGGCGAAGCTCTCGAGAGCTTCCTCCAGCGCCCGCAGGGTGTTAACGTCCAGGTCGTTAGTGGGCTCGTCGAGCAGGAGCACGTTGGCGCCTTCTTTGAGGGTTTTTGCCAGGTGGAGGCGGTTGCGTTCACCGCCGGAGAGGGTCGCCACCTTCTTCTGCTGGTCGCTGCCGGCGAAGTTAAACGAGGCCACGTAGGCGCGTGAGTTCATCTTGCGTACCCCGAGGGTGAGTTCGTCCTCGCCGCCACTGATCTCCTCCCAGACGTTCTTGTCGTTATCGAGCGGACGCATCTGGTCGGCATAGACCAGTTTGACGGTCTCGCCGATGCGGATGGAGCCGCTGTCTGGTTTTTCCTGCCCGGTGATCATCCTCAACAAGGTGGTCTTGCCGGCGCCGTTCGGGCCGATGACACCGACGATGGAGCCGGGTAAAATTTTGGCGCTGAAGTCTTCCAGCAGGAGGCGGTAGCCACTCCCGTCGGGGCCAGCATAGCCCTTGGTGACATCCTCGAACTCGAAGACGATATCCCCAAGGCGCGGACCGGGCGGGATGTAGATCTCCTGCTCGCCGCGATATTTTTCGGTTTCCTGCGAGAGCAGTTTTTCGTAAGCCGTCAGACGGGCCTGGCCCTTGGCCTGGCGGGCTTTGGGGGACATGCGCACCCACTCCAGTTCGCGTTCGAGGGTCTTCTGGCGGCGGGACTCGGATTTCTCTTCCTGGCGCAGGACTTCCTTCTTCTGCTCCAACCAGGAGGTGTAGTTGCCCTTCCAGGGGATGCCATAGCCGCGGTCGAGTTCCAGGATCCAGCCGGCCACGTTGTCGAGGAAGTAGCGGTCATGGGTGACGGCAATGACTGTCCCCTTGTAATCGCGCAGATGGTGTTCGAGCCAGGCGACCGACTCGGCGTCGAGGTGGTTGGTGGGTTCGTCGAGCAGGAGAATATCGGGTTCGGTCAGCAGAAGGCGCGTGAGGGCGACGCGGCGGCGCTCGCCGCCGGAAAGAATCTTGACAGGTGTGTCGGCGGGCGGACAGCGCAGGGCGTCCATGGCCAGCTCAAGATGCGAATCAAGGTGCCAGGCGTCATGCTTGTCAAGGGCGTCCTGCAGTTTGGCCTGTTCAGCGATGAGGCCGTCAAAATCTGCATCGGGAGTGGAGAAGGAGGCGTTGACCTGGTCGTAGCGGGCAAGCATGTCCACAATGGGTTGGACGGCCTCGCGGACGACCTCAATGACGGTCTTGTTCTCGTCGAGGTTAGGCTCCTGTTCGAGCAGGCCGGTGGTGTAGCCCTTGCTGATGGCGATCTCGCCGACGTAATCATTATCCACCCCGGCCAGGATGCGCAGGAGGGTGGACTTCCCGGCGCCGTTTAGACCGAGCACGCCGATCTTGGCACCATAATAGAAGCCGAGCGAGATGTCGCGCAGAACCTGTTTGTTGGGGGGATGGATGCGCCCCACGCGCACCATCGAGTAGATCACCTGGGTATCAGAGGGCATAGGTTTATTTTCCGTGAACGAGTATCCTTGAGCGGTGGATAAACTGATAGTTGGAATTGTACCGTAAAACAGGATGGAGGTTAGTTTGCCATTTTGGGGGAGGCGAAGGAAGACTGGGGAACATCCGATCGAGGAGTGGAGATCCGCAAAGGGGAGGAGGTTGAGAAGCGGAAAAGAGAGAATGGGTAAGAACGGGGACAAGTATCTTGAGATTCAAGCTGGTCAGAAATGGGGTATCGAAAAGCCTTCAAAACAGGATGGCAACCCGTGGTTTGGACGACTATGATGGTGTGGATGATAGTGTCACTTTACACTACCTTGCCGCCATGTTGCCCGAGCAACCTTTCCGGTAGATAAGCAAGGTCATCACATCTTCTTTACGCCAGGGAAAACAATGCAGAATTCTAAAGGAATTAATAGGCTAAACGGCCCCATTAATACCAAGGGGGAAATGGGCTTTCAATTCAGTTTCGCCTTCCAACCGATCGTGGACGTGCGCAACCGGGAGATCATTTCATTTGAAGCCCTAGTACGCGGACCGCACGGTGAATGTTCGGCCTCGGTCTTTGCCCAGGTGCCCCAAAACGACATCCTGAGGTTCGACGAGATCTGCCGCCGCAAAGCCATTTACCTGGCGAGCCGGTTGAAAATCCCCAACCGCTTGAACCTGAACTTGACGGCGCAAAGCATCTTTGAGGTAGATATGAGTATCACGGCCACATTCCAGGCCTCCATCCATAGCGGCATCCCGGCGGAGAATATCATTTTTGAAGTGCTTGAAACCGAGAGCCTGACCGAACAGAGAAATTTGATCAAGTACCTGCGGCTGATCCAGGAATTTGGGTTTGCCACGGCGATCGACGATTTTGGAGCGGGATATTCCGGTTTAAGACTGCTGGCGGAATACCAGCCGTATTTCATCAAACTCGACCGCCACCTGATCGGGAACATCCAGCAGGACTACGTCAAGCAGAGGATCTTTTCAGGCATCCGGAAGATATGTGACAGCCTGGCTATCCAGATCGTGGCTGAGGGGGTTGAAAATGCCGGCGAGTATCACTGGCTTAAGGAAGCCGGGATCAGCATTTTCCAGGGGTATTATTTTGCCAGGCCAGCCTTTGAAGCCCTACCGGATGTGGCAAACAAGCTCTTTGCCGCATGACGTGCAAGATGGGGGATGAGATGCGAAACGAGTGTCACGCTCACAGCGTGACACTCTGCTTTATATAAGAAAGGTATTGGGAATGCGAGAGGGGATAATGGAAAATGCCTGTGGTCAAGGCGTGGCCGGGAGAGCCTACGCCAGCAGGGGGCGGAAGCGGTACTGAATAATCAGGATTGGAATGAATGGCTTTTTCCTGACCGATCGAGCTATAAGGGCTGACAGGAAAGCGGACCAAAAGCAAACGGGTAGAGAATATTTATGGTTCTGGATGGCATGAAACCAGGCAGGCATAATACCCAACCCCGCCGGCAGCGAAAACGGTTTTCCCTGCAGGGTTGGCTGGCAGGCCTGATGTTGGCGGGCAGCCGGCTTGAATACAACCTTCCCCAGGCAAGCCTGACACCAGGGGAAGAGGACTCGACAGCTGTTGGGCTGGGGGTCGTAGAATTTCCGAAGTAAAGCCTAGATCTGTGAATATAAAATTACCAACAGCAGACTAGAACAAGCGCAGGCCATAAGCAGGCTGAGCCCAATCCAGACATGCCGCGGGACTCGCTCCAGCCAGGGTAAAAGCGGCGGACGCAGGAAGTCCTGTTCGGCGCCGATCAGAAAGTCACGCCGTTTCCACACCATCCAGACCGCATAAGGAACACCGAGGAACAATGCGCTGATGGCGAACAGGTTGTTGACCAGGCTTTGAAAGTCGAGGGAAAGCTGGTTCGTTTCAACAATACGCTGGTTGGACATGAAGAGCATACAAGCGACCACCAAAATGAGGGTGCCAAAATAAAGCAAGACGCGGGCGCGTTTGGGCAGGATGCGCCCATCTACGCCGGTAAAGGCCACACCCAGGCCGAAAAGGTTATAGGTGGTCAGGCCAACGAAGAGCAGGGTGGGCGGGAAGAGGCCGGTCATTTTCAGCAGGAGTTCAGTAAAATCCTTCCCGGCAAAAGCAAGGGTAAGCCCCAGGTTCACCACTGGAGCAGCCAGACTAAGGGTCAGAAAGATCGCGCGGGTGGAAATTGACCAACGACGAGCTATCCAGAAGACCAGAGCGGCCGGAATGAGCAGGACCGAAAACGCCACATCCAGCAACCAAAATCCATCCCTGGTCAACCAAAAGATCAGGCCAACCGCGGCCGGGTGGATGAGGAGGGCGAACACAACCAGCGCGCTGAAGGTAGAAAAAGGCAGGAGTTTGCGGAAAATACGGGTGAAGGCCCGGCCAATATTCATGCCCAGGTCGATAATACTGAGCCCCAGCAAGGCCCAGAATACCAAGGTGAGCAGCATTAGAATGGAAAAATTGGCCGATAGGGCGATGGCCACCTGGGCATTGGCGGACGAGATGCCAACCGAAAAAACAATGATCACGGATACAGCCAGGAGCCAGCCGTAGAAATGCAGACCCGGCTGCTCGCGCCAGAAGCGCGTCCGGAAGGTCAGCCCATAAATAACGAGTACCACGACAAAGAAGAGCAGTTCCAAGAAGAGCAGCAGGAGAGTCCCGCCAGTAACCAGGAATAATTGCAGGGCAAATAGAACTAGTACCGGTAGAAAGATGCGCGCCTTGGCGGCCGCGGCACCACTGAGCAGGTAGGCCCAGCCGAGGATAAAAGCCAGACTGGCGATGGCTAAAACGAGCAGCGGAACCTTATCGTTCTGCCCTGAGAGCGTGTAGCCTACGGCTGGCAGGCGGTCTCCGCCGAGTTCAACCACAAGGGTCAAGAATAACAGGCCGATGACGGCAAGGTACCCGCCGACAGTGAGGATCTTCACGCCAAAGGGCAAGCCTTGCAGGTCAATAAAGAACCCTGCAATGAAGAGGCGCAAAAAACCTGGCTTGGGAGGGTTAGGAGTGTCCACAGAGGCGGCGTCCTTTTCGTTGGCTCAATTATACAAGGATTGGAGCAACCCAGTCTACCGGACGTCGGAGAAAAAGCCCCAGCTGAGACTCTGGCTTCATCAGCGGCAGGTACTTGGCGGGAAAAATCAGTTGATATAGAAGAATAAAGGGAAATTCCTAAAAAAAGTGTGCAGTGGACATAAAGCCCACTGCACACTTTTTTTTGATCTTTTTCGATTTGAAGGACAATTACGACATGCTTACCACTTTTAATGTAACAGGCTGTTGGAAAGATGCCAACGCCTGGGAGAGGTCGGTAAAAATCTCGAAGAGAACATCAAAACCGGTCATGTCAAGCACCTGGCGCACCTTACCATCCGGGGAGACCAGTTTGACGTGTTCCTGAAAGCCTTTACCGCGGTCACGGGCAATAGCGCGGTAGGCAGCCCAGCCTTCATCCTGACCGGGATGCTGTTCTCCCCGGAACAACAAGGCTACGCGGTGAAGTCCGGCCAGCCCGGCACTGCTGATATAGGTAAGGGCACTCAAATCCAAGAGGAGGTCGCGCGCTCCGGCAGTGTATGCCTTTTCGGCTTCTTTTACCAATAGCTCGAAATTGGCTCCATCTAGTTTACCGTCCAGGTGTAAAACGGTGACAGGGAGGACTCCTTTTGTTTTCGTCAAGGTAATTTCCATTTGTTACTCTTTCTACTCAGTGAATATAAGGAGTTGTGGACGCCTAACATCCAGAAAAGTTGAATCCCTTCCCCGGTCTTGCAGGAAGATTTGGCGGGAGATGTCGTTCGATCTGTCCGGCGTCTGCTCAGTCGCGGCACAGTCGATAAATAAAGGCTTGGTTAAGACAGACCAGATCCCAATTCCATGGGAGTTAAGGGACGGAATGATGCGGTGGCCTGTTGAAGATCGTCGTAGATTTCGAAGATGGCGGTGAAGCCGATCGTATCGAGGATTCCGCGCACCTCTTTGGTGGGGGAGAACAGTTTGATGTGCTGCAGTGGGCCGGAAGTAGAGCCCCGGTCCGTGGCCCGGTAGGTTGCCCAACGGTAGGCGGCCCAAGCTTCATCCTGTTCAAGGTGTTTTTTACCCTGGAACAAGAGAGCCACGCGATGTATTGCACCCAACCCGGCGCTGCTGATAAAGGTCAGTTTGCTCAGATCCAGAAGGATGTCACGCACGCCGATCGTGTATAACTTTTGGGCTTTTTCGAACAAGCTCTGGTGATTGCTTCCATCAAGCGTGCCATCCAGGTGCAGAATTACGACGCGGACAGGCTTATCAATTTTAGTGACATTTATTTTCATATTATTTAACCTCCTTCATGAAGAAAAAGGGTGGGGGAGAGGAAAAAAAGGGCAAACTCTGCCAGCCACTCCACGCCAAACCTTTTGATCTCATTCAGGAAGGCTCAGCCCAGCGGATGAGAGCAGGTAGTTCGCCCAGATCACAGAAAAGTATTTAATGACCGGGCCTTATATGACAACAAATTGCGTCGGGTCAGCAGGATTGTATTTGATCTTGATCTTGTCGCCAACACGCGGGATGGCAATCTTGGAGACCATTGTCTGGCCAGCTGTGCCAAATACCGGGCCACCCATTGCGGGCTGGACTTTCAAGTTCAAGACCACCACCGGGTTCATATTGACGAGTGCACCTGTGTCAGCGATGGAGACAACATCAGCGGTTGCGTCCAATCCACTCTGGACCAACCATTGCTGCTGCTTGATGCCATCCATGGCTGCCTGGCCCTGGTTCATGGCGGAATTCATATCGTTGACAAAATCCTTGCCCATGAAAGCTCTTGTCAGCCCTCCGGTGAGACCGGTGTTCAAGGTTTTCTCAGCATTATCCAATGCCTTTTGAGGATCTTTTTCCTGTTTCTTACCGAAATTGAACATAGTCTGCTCCTTTTAAATGTATAAAAAAGGTAATGTTTATCTTATTATAGCACAAAGAGGATATTTACACAGACCCACCTTTGGTACTAGATTGTCCTGACCTTCATGGAAAAACCAGCCAGCCATGGATGGCGCACGGATAACCTTCGAATTGTGTAATAATTGAGAAATATCATCCAAATTAAGCAAATCACAGATTCACCAAAACCAGCAAATGGGATTTTAAGGAACTTGACGGAACCCAAACTATTTAAATCTTAGTATCCAGGTAACGCTCTTACGGATGTTAAATGGCCCGCCTTTAGACGACGCCAAAACAAGCGATTATCTCTCCCCAGGCCTGCTGATGACCGACGGCGCGCATAATTGCAGCGATAACAATCTCACGCTAGTCCCAAATTACTCGAATTATCATGATCTGCCCGCTCTGCTTTTTACCTGTCAACAACCATGGCGCCGAAATAAAAACCAGGTTATTTCAGCGTTCTCAAAAAAAGGACAACCCAGCGGGTTGTCCTTTTTTTGTTATTCGTCCGGATTGAACTTAGCCATCAGGCTGACGATGCCTTTCATTTCCAGCCACCATTGGTCTTTCGGGCGCTCGAAGCGGGCGTCAATCATGCGCTCGAAATCGCGCATGTCATGGAAGTTGAACTTCCCTTTTTGCAGGCCAATAAAGGCGCAGTTATTACTGCCCTGATCGCATTCCTTGATGAGGTATTCCAGGCACAGGCGGGAGAGCCGGGTGGCCTGGATGCGGTCAAAGGGAGATGGGTCGCCGCCCTGCTGCAGGTGACCGAGGACAGCGGGGCGCACGTCGAACACATCCCGGCCTTCTTCTTCGAACAGGGCGCACATGAAAGCAGTGGTATATATTTTATTGGCGTATTCGGCGCGGATGATCAGGCCGAGGCGCTTACCGGAGTCGAAACCGCGATTGAGTTTTTCGATATCAACCTGCATATCCTGAAGGGTGACGCCTTCCTCGGGAATGTAGACCCGCTCGGCACCGGTAGCCAGACCGCTCATTAGCGCCAGATAACCGCACCAGTGGCCCATCACTTCGACGACGAAACAGCGACGGGTGGCCACGGCGGACTGCTTGATCTTGTCGACCGCATCGACGATACTGTTGAGGGCGGTGTCTGCGCCGATACTAAACTCGGAACCGGGCAGGTTGTTATTGATCGAGGCTGGCAGACAAATAATGGGGATGTTGAAGGCCGGGAAATTTGGACGGGAGGTGAGCATGGCATGAACCGCTTCGTACCCGTTCCAGCCGCCGATGACCAGCAGGGCATTGATGGAATTGTTTTCGATGGTGCGGGCAATGGCGTACAGGTCGCTGCCCTGCGGGATGACGCGGCTGGTTCCCAGCTGCGAGCCACCCAGGGAGGCCCAGCCGGACACGTCCATCCAATTCAATTCCTGGACCTCGTTCTTGGCTAGCCCATCAAAACCGTTCCTGACCCCCAACATAATATGGCCCTGATCCAGACCAAGGCGGATGGCCGCCCTGGCGGCGGTATTCATACCCGGGGCGGGGGCGCCGGAATTAAGGACGGCTATGCGGAAACGTTTTTGACCAGGAGCGGCAGGGTTGGGGAGGGCACGCACCATGGTCGTCAAGGTGTTCAAGGCATCCTTGAAGCTCGTGCTGCGTAGGCTCATGGCCTTTTCATAATCTTTTGCAGCAATGGCATCCACAACGGCGCGGGTTTTATTCACGCATTCCATTAAGGGGAAACGAGTGATGTGATTGGCGCGGGTACCAACCACCACGGGTTCGTCTTCGGGCCTGGCAGTAAGCAGGGTTTCGACAGCTTCGTACCCCAATTGGGTGGCCAGGATGCGGTCGTAGGCACTCGGGCGGCCCCCGCGCTGGACATGGCCGAGCACGGTGACGCGCACTTCTTCACCCAGATGCTCTTCGAGCACGCGCTGGACGTCGGTACTGCCGATGTAGACCCCGTTACGGTCGCGGGCGCCTTCGGCAATGATGATGATATGGTCGCGGCGCCCGGCTTTGGTGCCGGCTTTCAGGCGTTCGACCATCACTTCCTGCCAGTTATCCACATCCGGAGGGGCTTCGGGAATCAAGACCCAGTCAGCGCCGGTGGCAAGGGCGCTATAGAGCGCCAGGTAACCGCAGTTGCGCCCCATCACCTTGACGATAAAAGTGCGCTGGTGGCTGGCGGCGGTGCTGGTGATGGCGTCCACCGCCTCGGTGATCCGGTGCAGGGCGCTGTCAGCGCCAATGGTCATATCGGGGCCGGAAAAATCATTGTCAATCGAACCGACCAGGCCAACGATGAGCAGATTGGGATATGAGGCAGCAACCTCCGGACTGACCTGACCGCTTTTAACAAGCTCTTCAACCAACGAGGGCCATTCCTGGCGAAAGATATTCGCCCCAGTGAGCGAGCCGTCGCCGCCGATGACAACCAGCCCGTCAATCCCATAGCGGATCAGGTTACCGGCTGCTTTTTGGCGTCCCTCGCGGGTGCGGAACTCTTCACTACGGGCCGTCCCGATAATGGTACCGCCGCGATGCAAAATCCCGCCGACCGAGTCCCAGTCCATCTTTTTAATACGGTCGCCCCCTTCGACCAGTCCCTGGTAGCCCTCGTAAACTGCGTAGACTTCGACCCCTTTATCCAATGCAGTACGCACCACGGCACGCACAGCTGCATTCATGCCCTGGGCGTCGCCGCCGCTGGTAAGGACTGCTATCCGTTTTGTTGCCATCAGTTGCACAGACTCCTTGCTGTAAGATCAATTTTTGATTCTACCCCAGAAAAACATGAGAACGATGCTCCAATAGCGGAATATTCTTGTTCAGTTATAAAGGCGCGGTCCCATATGTCGTTGGTCATGGAATCCAGCCGTTCAATACATATGCGTAAATCAGGAATATCAGGCCCAGAGTCTGGCAGGCAAACAGGATCTGCTTGTACCGGGATTTCTGCAGAGCGGCAGCCAAACCGATAAAAACCGGTGTTGCCAGGAAAAGATGCCTGGGCAAGCTGACATAGGCGTATTGGCCGGTGGTTACGCTAAAACTCACCGCTATAATGGCGAAGGAATACAACCGGTCGGCAATGCTCAAATACTTCCAGGCGATGATGAATGCGACCAAGAAGCCGATCCCCAGAACCAGATTGATGTAAACGCTCAAATCGGGGGTGTAAACCGCCTTTGAAATTGCAACCATCAAGGCATCCCAAGGCCAACGAAAAACCTGGCCGACTATCACCTTATCAGCAGAGGGGGAGAGAAAAGCGGAGTAGATCAATCTCTGGATATTTGAAAAATCGAGGCTGCCTTCGTGAAGATAGCCAATGCGATAAATACCCCATGCAACCAGGCCTGCGGGCGCTGCCAGGGGGGCCAACCAGGCTAACCAGAATTTCCTGACACCTTGGAGAGACCTTTTCGAAGCTTCCCAGACTCCCCAAGCCAAAGGCAAGGCGAGAAAGAGGCCTTGCTGGCGGGTCAGAGCGGCAAGGAAACTGAATAACGCCGCCAGCCCCCAATGCTCGCGGCGCATGGTGTAGAGCGCCGCGGACGCCCAGACCAGGAACAAGCTTTCAGTATAGGGGGCAAACAGGATGAAGCCAACCGGAAAGGTTGTCAGCAGGAGAATCGCGATCCAGGCTGTGGCAGGCTCATGATCCAGCCTTGCCAACCGGTAGAAAATTCCCAAAAAAACCAGAGCGGCAAGAGAACTTGTAAGCAAGAGGCTAAGGGGTGCGCTCACGCCCAGGCGATAAAGCGGGTAACTCAACCAAATATATAAGGGGTGGAAAGATGTGCTCCCATCTCCCGCAAGATATCCGTGTGTGAGGATTTGCTCGAACCAGACTGCGTCATAACGCGACCAGGGAGCTATAACGACCCGGTCGAGCCAGGCAGGGAAATTCCAGGATGGGGGCCAGAGGGCGATCTGGTGTTCAATGGATGTGAACGGTTTAAGCGCTGAAAATGCTGCCGCGGACAGGCTGGTCAGAAACCGCAAGAACAGCCAGATGGCGACAATCTGGAAAATCGTTTTCCGGGCCGGTTTTGCCAACCTGTTTTTCAGCATATCAAGGGGGGTATATTTAACTGCTTGCATAAATCAGCCAGCAACAGGAATAACCCTGCGACGAGACTCTTGGCGATGATCGAGAACCTGCTTTCAGAGCTTGATCGTGATAAACGTTATTTCAACATCGGCATTTTAATGCCGTGCCTTTTGGCGGCTGCGATGGCCTGCTCATACCCGGCGTCGGCGTGGCGGACGATCCCCAAGCCCGGGTCAGTGGTCAGTACGCGCTCGAGACGCTTGGCGGCATCGGGCGTGCCGTCGGCCACGATGACTTGACCGGCGTGCTGGCTGTAGCCGATACCGACCCCGCCGCCGTGATGGAACGAGACCCAGGTGGCGCCGCCAACGGCGTTGATCATGGCATTCAGGATGGGCCAGTCGGAGATGGCGTCTGAGCCATCCTTCATAGCCTCAGTCTCCCGGTTTGGGCTGGCGACCGAACCGCAGTCGAGATGGTCGCGGCCGATGACGATGGGCGCTTTCAGGGTCCCGTCTGCCACCATCTGATTGAATTTCAGCCCGGCTTTGAGGCGTTCGCCGTAGCCAAGCCAGCAGATGCGAGCGGGTAGACCCTGGAAGGGGACTTTTTCACGCGCAAGCTTCAACCAGCGGCGCAGGTGGTCGTCAGTGGGGAAGAGGTCCAACACGGCGGCATCCGTCTTGTAAATGTCCTCAGGGTCGCCGGAGAGCGCCACCCAGCGGAAGGGTCCCTTGCCCTCGCAGAAGAGCGGGCGGATGTAGGCCGGGACGAAACCGGGGAACTCAAAGGCATCGGTAACGCCATAGTCGTAGGCCTGCTGCCGCAGGTTGTTACCGTAGTCGAACACTTCGGCACCTTTACGTTGGAATTCGAGCATTGCTTTAACGTGCTGGGCCATGGAAGCCATGGAGCGCTGCTTGTACTCTTCGGGGTTCGATGTGCGCAGATCGTCCGCGGCGGTAACCGACAGCCCGGTGGGAATATACATCAGGGCCTCATGGGCGGAGGTCTGGTCGGTGACCACGTCGGGGATAATGCCACGCATGGCCAGTTCCTGAAAAATGTCGGCAGCGTTCCCGATCAGACCGATGGACTGCGGCTTCTGCTTATCCTTGAACTCCTCGACAAGGGTCATGGCTTCTTCAAGGTTATCCACGACCCGGTCCACATAGCCGATGTCGAGGCGGCGCTTGGCGCGGGCCGGGTCGACTTCGACGATGAGGCCGACACCCTCGTTCATGGTGATGGCGAGCGGTTGCGCCCCGCCCATCCCGCCGAGACCAGCTGTCAGGCAGAACTTGCCTTTGAGCGAGCCCCAGCCTTTGAGCCTGGCCAATGCGCCGAAGGTTTCGTAGGTGCCTTGCAGGATGCCTTGCGTACCGATATAGATCCATGAGCCAGCGGTCATCTGTCCGTACATGATCAGTCCCTGGGCGGCCAGTTTGTCGAAATGCTCCCAGTTAGCCCAATGCGGGACGAGGTTGGAGTTGGCGATCAGGACGCGGGGAGCGTCTTTATGGGACTTGAAAACGGCCACTGGCTTGCCAGATTGCACCAGCAGGGTCTCGTCATCTTCGAGGTTCTTGAGCGACTCGAGGATGGCATCGAAACACTCCCAGTTGCGAGCCGCCTGTCCGCGCCCGCCGTAAACGACCAGATCCTGCGGGCGTTCGGCCACATCGGGATCCAGGTTGTTCTGGATCATGCGAAAGGGGGCTTCGGTCAGCCAGGATTTGCAGGTGAGAGTGGACCCGCGGGGAGCGCGGACGGTGCGAGGTGCAGACATGGAGTGTCTCCTTTACGGGTAATATTAATACAGGATAATTATACGCCAAGCGGGTGGTTTTCATGATCATCGAGTTTACCGATCCCAACACGCTGCGGATGGAAAATGCCATACCCGGGGATGAGCGCCCGAACAGCTTTTCCGACACGATCGCCCCATCCCGGATCTCTCCTTGAGCCTGCGAGGGGCCTGATGGGGAATGATAACTTCCCTCCCGAGATGGCCGTGCCGGGAGGGAAGATCTTTGTAAATACCGGATAACAAAACGCCGCCTGGTGTGCGCCAGACGGCGGGATGGTATGCCGGGATTAATTGTAGAGAACGTCGAAACGGGTCTCGCGCAAGCGATTGACGAGGCTTTCCTGCACTTCAACCCAGATCGGATGAACCAGGCAGTCGTCTTCGAATACGCATGGTTTACTGCTTCCAACACATTCGTTGAGCAGAATGGGACCGTCAATGGCTTCAACCACATCCAACACAGAAATGTCCTTTGGTTCACGCGCCAGCGAAACGCCACCACGTGCGCCGCGCGAGGTACGCAGCAGGCCAGCGATGGACAACTGCGAAATGATCTTGGCGAGGAAGGAAGGTGGAATTTGCATCTCCTTGGCCACTTTGGAAGTAGCGATGCGTTGGTTCGGGTCCTCCTGCTTCTGCTTGGCAAGGTAACGGACGGCGCGGATGGCATAGTCTGCCTGACGTGTGATCTGCATAGATTTATCCTCTTCTTATAATAAGGTAATTTTTATCTTCTTATATTGTATTAGCAGCAAGGCTGCCAGACAAGTGACGATGGTCATGCTTGAAATATGACCAATTACTCCGATTAATATCTGAATTATCGGAGGATTTGCAAAAGAAAACGCCCCACCATATCAGGATGGCAAGGCGTTTTTTAACCGGCGAATTCCTTTGTAGATTCTCGAAGGCTGCTAACGGGTGATGGTTAGATTCCCAGCTCCGATCTCGACAACGATGGTTAATTGCGGTCCGGTACCTGCCTGGGAGTACACATTGCCGTTCTTATTCCAACCGGAATCGTGCGTGACGTTCGAGAGGCCGCCATCCACGGTAACCTGGACGGACAGCCCGGAGGGGATCACCAGGGTCAGGTTGCTGACGCCCGTCCCGATGTGTACGCTGCCGTCGTGTTGGAACTGCCCGGAGAAGTCGAGCGTGTAATTGCCCGCGCCGCTGTCGAATTCCAAACTGGCGAAATTGGCATTTCCCAACCCGGTGAGGGAAACGTTGGATGCACCGGTACTATAGCTCAGGAGCGACATCTCAGTCTGGTTGGGTGAGGCGAAGTTCAATTTGGTATCGGCGGCGCCATCCGAAATGGTCAGGTTGGTTAATGCCAGGCCACCCATTTCGTAATCGGCATGATAAGCGCCAGCGTCAATGGTCAGGTTGATCGGCGTCGTGCCGAGGCCCAAATCCCACTCGTTTTTTATGTTGGTAATATCGGGAATGCCGGTCAGCCGCCAATTACCCTGCTCAATGCTGACGATGGAGCTGCTGGAACCACTGGCTGTCACCGTTGGCTTGAAGTCGCTGACGTTATATGTGGCTGTCCCGGAGACAAGCGCACCGGTACCGGGATGCAGATTTAGGGTACCGGCTCCGAATTTCAGGGTCAAGTCCACTGTCTGGTTGGCATCGGCGGGCGTGGGCACGCTGATATCGTCGGTGACCGTCGGTCCGGCCTTCTGCGTGACCGGCAGGCTAATATGCAGGTTGCAAGCGGTCAAGATGAGGGACAGGATCAGAATGATGGGAAATAATTTACGGAACATGGAATTCTCCTTTTATTGCCTCTAGCATAATTCGATGGACTTGCCTGAAACGAAAGACCCTGGATTAAAGTCCGGTCATTTACAAAGTACCCGGCGATATGCAAAGGCCGGTGTGCATAAACCGGCCAATCTCCAACAGGATATACGTTGCCACAGCGAGTTCGTTTCACGTCGCCGGGGCTACTGCTCGAGCACCTGCACCAGTTCAGGCGTGGTAGCCAGAATCATGTCTGCGCCGCAACGGCGGAGTTCGGGTTCCTCCCCAAAGCCGCACAGCACGCCGACCGTCTGCGCGCCGGCGGCAGTCCCGGCATGGATATCAACAGTGGTATCGCCGACCATCAGGCAATCCTCGGGTGGTACAGCCATGGCTTCTGCCGCGTAAAAAATGGGGTCAGGATAAGGTTTGGTGTGTTTGGCTGTCTGCCCGGTGACGATGACTGTGAAGAACGGGGTCAAGTTGAACTGGTCCAGGAAAATGCGGGTGGTGCTTTCGTCGCGGGCACTGACAACCGCCAGCGGATAACGGGTGGATAACGTTTGGAGCATCTCGAAGACCCCGGGAACAAGGAGGAAATGTTTCATCGGGCGCGGACGGCGCCGGTTAAGCCATTCCATCACAGTGATAATCTCGCCGTCCACTCCGAGTTTGTCGGGAATGCCGATCAGAAAATTGCCGGGGGCTTCAGACCACATGACCAGGCGCCGCGCGGCGCGATATGGATCCTGTTGGGGAAGGAGAAAACGCATGGGACGCAGGTTTTTTTCCAGCCTCTGGACAAATAAATCGTCAGTGTCGCTCAGAGTGCCGTCCACGTCAAAACAGATGGCATGGATCTTGTCTACGTTCAAGGGCATGGAGAACTCCCAATCCTGGATTTTAGAGGATGGTTTAAATTGTACTCCACTTCCTGTATAATACGGAAATGGCAACCTGGATCACTCACTTGCGGATTGCTGAAAACCTGCTTGACCTGCTCCCGAACCTGGATCCTGAACGCTTCGCAGTGGGCAATATCGCCCCCGATTCCGGCATCCCCGACGAGAAATGGGAAAAGTTCAATCCGCCTACGGACGTCACCCATTTTGGCGGGTACAGTAATGCCAGGAGAGAACTTGCCGATTTGGAGTTCTACCGGCGGTATCTCCTGCCTCTACGCAGTGTGCCGGGCCCAGATCTCGTTTCGTTCCGGCTGGGTTACTTTTTTCATCTCCTGATTGACAATCTATGGAGCGAAAAGATAGGCCAGCCGACCCAGGCGCTCTGGGCTGAACAGTTTGCAGCGGACAAGGATTTCATCTGGGAAGTGAAGAAAGACTGGTATGGTCTCGACTTTATCTACGTGCGCGACCATCCCGAGAGCCTGTTCTGGCGCGTTTTCCTGGACGCCAAGGCAGAAACCGGGGAACTGGATTTCCTGCCGGCGGAGGCTGTTCGTCAGCGAGTTGAATACGTCCAACAGGACTATCAACGCACTGACGAGGGAGTGCAAAAAGCGTATAATCGTCCTTACATCTATCTTTCCGGCCCAGAAATGGACCGTTTCGTAGATGAATCCACCCAGCAACTTTCCTGTATATACCAACATCTTTGGATTAATGGTGCAGCCACGGACGGGTTCATCTCCGCCCTAGATTTAAAGATATAAAAAAAGGAGAAATCCAAATGGCAAAAAAACGTGAGATCATTAGCAACCAGAACAGCGGTTTTTTCCAGGACCTGATCCTGCGCATTAAACTTATCATGCGCCTGATGGGCGACCGGCGGGTCAATTTCATCCTGAAACTGCTACCGGTCGCGGCGGCCATCTACATTATCTCGCCGGTGGACCTGATCCCCGGGGCGGTGATACCGGTCATCGGCGCTCTGGACGATGCCCTTGTATTCTGGTTGGGCACCACCCTGTTCGTGTCGCTTTGTCCCGATGAGGTTGTCCAGGAACACAACAATGCCTTGAAGAACGTGGTCACCAGTAAATGGCGGGACGCTCCGCAGCAGGAGAACGCCGGCGAAATCACCGATGGTAACGCGAGTGATGAAAAATAACCCAGCCAGCTTTCGAACCGGCACCCTGCTCCCCGCGTTGGGACTGGTTTTGTTCCTGGGTATTTCAGCCTGTGCACCGCAACCAACACTCCCACCACCATCCCCCACAACTCCCCCAACCGTTACAGCATCTTCCATTCCACCCACTGACACGCCCACCGAAACACCTACACCTGAGTCTTCACTTACTCCCACTTCTACATACCTAGGTGGCTTCCCCGACCCGGCAGGATATTCCTGGTCACCGGCCGTTGATGGACTGGCATTGCCGGTGGAACTCCAGAACGCCGGAGATGGATCGGGACGGCTTTTCATCGTTGAGAAACGCGGCCGCATTCTTATCTTGCAGAACGACCAGCTGCTGCCCCAACCTTTCCTGGATATTGAAAATGAGGTTGGCAGCCAGCACACGGAACAAGGGTTGCTCGGGCTGGCTTTCCATCCGATGTACGCTGAAAACGGCCTGCTCTTCGTCAATTACACTGACGCGAATGGGAATACAGTCATTGCGCGCTTCCACGTCTCGGCGGATGATCCAAACCTTGCCGACCCAGCCAGTGAAGTGGACTTGCTGCACATCAGCCAGCCATATACCAACCACAACGGAGGCGGGCTGGCCTTCGGTCCGGACGGTTATCTCTACATAGGGCTAGGTGATGGCGGTTCGGGTGGAGATCCGTTCAGGAATGGCCAGAACCTGCAAACCCTGCTTGGAAAATTACTACGCATTGGCGTGGATTCCGGTGAGGCCTATACCATTCCTCCCGATAACCCCTTTGTTGGCGGGGCCGGGCTAGCGGAGATCTGGGCGTACGGATTGCGAAACCCGTGGCGGTTCTCCTTTGACCGGCTGACCGGCAACCTTTATATCGGGGACGTGGGCCAGGACGCCTGGGAAGAGGTGGACTTCATCCCGGCGGGGACACCCGGGGGGATGAATTTCGGTTGGAGTCATTATGAAGGGATGCATCCCTACCAGGACCAACCACCTGCCAGTGCAATCTTCACCGGGCCGGTCGCTGAGTATTCCCATGGTGATGGTTGTTCCATAACAGGTGGGTACGTCTATCGGGGTACGGAGCTACCGGAATGGCAGGGAGTCTACTTTTATGGCGATTATTGCTCCGGCTCCGTCTGGGGACTTATCCAGACCGGACAGAATGCCTGGCAATCCAAGGTCTTGTTCTCGACCGGTGCGCGAATCACCACATTCGGGGTGGACGAGACCGGCGAGCTATACCTGGCGGACTATGCCACGGGTGCGCTGCTCCGATTGACCCGGCGGTGAGACTCGGCAATATTTGCAGACTTATATTGTCTGAAATGCGCGATTTGTCATATTGATTTGTGACGGTTCTCACTGGATTAGCCGCCCAAACTGTTCTAAACTGAAATGAATTCCGGAGGTATGGTATGGCTGAAAAAACATGGGAAGTGACTCAGGTATGTTTCTGCGACCAAGTAAAACGGGAAGTGGCGCTGGAAGCCGAAGTGCTCCATCCGGCGGATTTCCTTCCCGATCCGCCACGGGTGCTGGCGCACCGTTGTTCGCTAGGGATGCAGTGCAACCAGTTCGCCCAGCCAGCGTGTGTCTGGGCGGGTACGAATCCGGATTACGATCCATTCCGCCGGTAAATTTATCAATACAAAATAGCAGGGATTTTGCGAGCGAATGACGCAAAATCCCTGCTATTTATTTCCCCAATTATCACCTGATTTTAGACGCTCTTATTAATGCTATAATTGTTAAGAATTACATAAAGAAGGAAGACTGACATGGCACTTTAGGCGTAAATTCCCGACGAAACGGTTCCTGACGAGGCCCAGCTGGGCAGCGTTCGTTTTGTCGCATTGCGCCTGACCGCTTTCCTGAACGAAGTAAATGTTTTCATGAACCGTGCGGCACCCCTGCCGCGAGTGGAACAGCATCCTGGCATGATGTGACAAACCACTCGCGGTTTTTGTTTATTTGCTCTATATCGGTTCAAGGAAGGCCCTCATGAAAATTCGCACCGCACGCATCGAAACGGATCTAGCCAGTATCGTTCAGATCATCAATCCATATGAAACCAAGCCGGTCACTGTTGATCAGGTTCGCTCTTTTTTCCTGTTTAACCCTCCTGGGCGGATTCAATTGCGCCTAGTCGCTGTTGATGAAAATGAGGCGGTCATCGGTTACAGCGGATTCATCCACGAAGCCTCAGCACCCGATCATCATTTCGTGGTCTGGGTGATCGTCGACCCAGCTTACCGCGGCCAGGGGATTGGTTCGGGCTTGTGGAACACCACTCTGGATAGCCTGCGAGGACAGGGCGCATCCAAGTTAGCAAGCGATGTATTCGACAACGATCATGTTGGCCTGGGTTTTGCCAATAGGCGTGGTTTCTCCATAGACCGGCACAGCTTTGACTCCATTCTCGACCTGGCCGTCTTCGACGAAACTTCCTACCTGCCCGGCATCGCTGCCCTGGAAGCCCAGGGTATGCGCTTCTGTTCGCTGGCTGACTTTCCCGACACTTCTGAGACGCGCCGCAAGCTCTATGACCTGAATGTCACTAACGAGTTGGATATCCCCGGCACGAACAATATTCCATTTACATACCCCGAATTCGAAACATTCGTGTTGAGGGCGGCATGGTTTCGCCGCGAAGGCCAGCTCCTGGCCGTGAATGGCGATGACTGGGTAGGCCTGGCTGCCGTCAGCATTACCCCCGAAACCCAGAGCGCCTACAACGAGCATACCGGTGTACTGCGCGCTTATCGGGGAATGAAAATCGCCCAGGCGCTGAAAGTGTTGGCTGTACGTTATGCCCGCCAGAACGGGGAGCGGCAGATCCGCACCGACAACGACTCGCTCAATATGCCTATTTTAGCCATCAACCGGAAGATGGGTTACCAACCCCAGCCCGGAAAATACAAGCTCGTTTGCTGGTTAGCCGGAACCGAATAACTTTCAGAAGGTGAGGAAAAAATAATGAAAACTCCCAAATGGAAAAAGATCCCCTCCGAACCCGTCCAGGATCTGGTTCGCCTCGTCCCGGTGGACAAAAACAACTGGCGTGAATGCGCCAAGCTAAACACCGGAGAGGACCATAAGTTCGTAGCCCCCAATGTGTGGTCGATCGCCGAAGCGCAGTTCTGGCCAGGTTCAAGGTCGTGCTGCATCTATCATGGCGAAGAGATGGTCGGATATGCCCTGTTCAACCTGTCCCATAATGATACTGGGGACCTGCGACTCTGGGGCAGCCGCCTGATGATCGCCGAATCGCAGCGCGGCAAGGGCTATGCACGCGCCGCCATCAAGCAGGCGGTCGCAGATGCGCGCCAGCAGGGCTGCGTGGAAGTCGCGTTGAGCACCGAACAAGGAAACCACAAAGCCATCCGGTTGTACGAGAGCCTAGGCTTTCGCTCAACGGGCAAACTCCTGGGCGATGAGATGATCTATGTCTGCCCGTTATAAGTCTGGAGGAATTCCTGAAAGAAAGGATTAATTGTTTTATGACAACAGTCCAGCGAGCTTATTCAAACGAGGCGGATAAAACCCTCATGTATGCATTGGCGGACCAATTCCTGGCAGGGAACCTTCATGTAACTGACTTACCGTACCGGTTCAGCTCCTGGGCTTTCGATGACCCCGATAATATCAGCCTGTGGTTCAACGAGAAACAAACGCTTTTAGCTTGGGCAGCGCTTCAAACCCCATTCTGGGAGGTCGACATCGTTTGCGATCCTTCGGTTGAAATGAGTTTGCATCCAGAAATCCTGGCATGGGCTGACCGCCATGCTAAAGGAACGATCAATACTCCCTATGGACATCCCGCATGGTTCATCAACGTCTTTTCCGGGCAGGTTGACCGAATTCATGACCTGGATAAAGCAGGGTTCAAATGCCAATCGGATGTGGGTGAAGATTCACAGTCAAAAGTGCTCATGCGGCGTTCCACTCGTACGCCTGTAAAAGTTTACCAGCCTCCGGCAGGTTTTATCGTCCGCCCATTGGCAGGAGAAAATGAAGTTGAAAGCTATGTTGGGCTTCACCGTTCCGTTTTTGAAACTAAGAACATGACCATGGATTGGCGGAAGCGCATCCTTAGCCACCCTGCTTATAGACCGGATATCGATCTTGTCGTCGCATCCCCGGATGGACGATTGGCTGCTTTTTGCATCTGCTGGTTCAATGAGAATTCTTTAGAAGGCCGGATCGAACCCTTAGGCTGCCATAAAGATTTTCGCTGTTATGCCCTGGGACGTGTTGCTCTATCCGAAGGTTTGCATCGCCTGCAATCTCTTGGAGCGAGACAAATATTGGTGGAAACGGACAGTTATCGTAATACCGCTTTTCGGCTTTACGAGTCATTTGATTTTCAGGTGATCCAGAACGTTTTTGTGTATCGAAAGGATTTTAAAGGCGAATAGTAAGCAGCCATTTCACTCAACCAAGGCGACCCTGCATGGGCCGCCTTGGTTGAGTTTTGATACGTTTACTTGAGTTTTATACGCGGCGCCTGTTTGCCGGCGGTATTCTTCTCCGCTTTGGCGTTGGCAGACGAACGGAAGCGGCCTGCCAAGCCGGGGACAAACAGCAACCCGACCAACACGACCAGAAGGGCGACGAATACCGGCCAGGAGGCAACATGGGATACTTCGGGGAGCACGCCGCCCGGATTATAGGAGGCGTGGGTGGAGGCTGAACCGCCCAAGGAGACGGCCAGATTGCGGCTGAGACCATCACGCAGGGTGGCGGTGGTGGTATAGGTGATACTGTACTCGCTTTGCAGGGCCCGGCCATATTTTTCATACAGCCCGCGTAACGCTTCGGGATCGTTGGCGTACCCATAGACCCCCCCGGCGCGGGCTGCCAGGGATTGCAACGCGGATTCATCCAGCCCGGAGTTGATGCCCAACTTGGATGGGTCGCCCAGACCAATGGTCGAGATGGAGAGACCGCCCGCACCGATGGACTGGATGACCTGGTCGGCGTTGGACTTGCTGCGGTTGTCCAGCCCGTCGGTCAGGACAATAATGGCTTTGCGCCCGGGTACAGCCTGCAATATATTTGCAGCCTGGTCGAGCGCATCGAACATGGTAGTATCCCCGCGGGCGTCCAGACTGTTGATGGCCTGGATGAGTGCATCCCGGTCGGTGGTGAGCGGCTGCAGATAATTGACCTGCGTGTTGAAGGTCAGAAGGCCTGCCTGATCGCCGGGGCGCATTTGTTCGATATAAGCCTGCGCGGCAGCTTTGGCGGCGGTCAGTTTGCCGGCATCGTACATGCTACCGGAAACGTCCATCACCAGCAGGGTGGTGAGTGGACCGATCGCGCCGGAACTGCTGACCTGCCCGGGCTGCATCAATTGGCCGTTCTCCAAAATCTGGATCTGGTTCGGGTCAACAGCCTGAGGATCACCAGCGGCATTGGTGACCGAGACATACACGGTGACCTGCGGGAACCTGGAATTATCCACCTGGGTGATTTGGATCTGGGCGGCATCCTGGGCAAGCGCCGTTTGGAGCGGGGCGAAAGCCAGCAGCAAGGCCAGAGCAACGAGAAAACATCGCATGTGGTTATTCATTTCCACCTCTTCTCGTGATAGACCATTTCTGTGTTGCCCATAAGGATGGTGCAGTTATTGGTAAGCTGGGCCAGCTCGATGCGTCGTTTGTTGATCACCGTTCCCGAAAGACTCATATCCTTGAGGGTAAAATGGCTGCCGTCCCCGGTCAGCATGGCGTGCTGGGGGGCAATATCCGGGTCGGGCAGGACGATCTCAGACTTGAGCGGGCTGCTGCCGATGGCGATGGCGTGACCCTGGAGGTGCATGAACTTATCCAGTATGAATTCGGTACCTTTGAGCTTGCCGGTCTTGACCTCCAGCCAGGCGCGCGAGAGCAAAACCACGATCAGCGAAATGAAAGCGCCGACCGAGGCTCCCAGCAGGATCAGACCGATGGCTTTTCCGAGCAGGGAGGCTTTCAGCAGAGTCTGGATCCCTTGCAGTAAAAAACCTCCCATGGCGCCGCCCAGAAGCCCGCCGAGCATGCCTTTCCAGACCTGGCTCCTGCTGCCCACTCCTTCTGCCAGGCCGATCAGCAGGCCGAAAATAGCCCAACCCAGGGCGCGCCCCAAGATCCCTGCGCCGACGGACTGGAAGAGCCATTCGCTGAGCGGCAGCCCGATGACCCCGGCGCCCAATCCAAGCAGGCCACCCAGGCCTCCTGACCTGGCTGCCTGGACGAGGTTAAGGGTCAGCAGCCCTTCGGCAACCCCGATCAGCAGACCGATACTGAGCCCCACCAAAGCGCCAACCACGGCTTCGCTGAGATAAATATTCGTGATGAATGACAGGCCAAGCAGGTTGCTGACCTGCCAACCGATCAGCCCGCCGATGGCACCGAACACGGCGTAGTAGTACGTACGCATACGTCTATTCATGAAGGTCACCTCCATCTTTATCGGCTGCTTCCGATCCCTGCTGCAGATTGTTCCAGCGGACAACGCTCTGGCCGGAATTACCGTTCAATTCGTAGAAGCCGAAGTAACGTTCTGCGTCCAGAACCCCATCCATCTGGCGGATGAAAAAACCACCGGTCGTGGAATGCGGTTCGATCACCAACGCCACCTGCCAGGGTTCGGGAAAGAAATGGCGGTGGAGCCAGGTGTCGTAGGGGGACAGGAAGACGCCCATACCGGGATGGGTGTGGTACCAGCCGACTATTTGTTTATCGGGGAAATGTTCATCCATCTCAGCATGGATGTCCACCAGGCTATCCTGGGTGAATGTTAAGTAGACACTCCCCTGCCTCGTAAAGCGTGCGGGCAAGGCCGCCTCCACGACAATGAACTGCTGGCGGGTGGCGGCATCCAATGACCAATCGCCCACCAGGACGCCCCCCACCTCACGCTCCAGGTCGCTGACGGCATGTGCATCGAGGCGTTGATAGGCGCTCTGGGTAACGAATACCGGGAGATGCGATGAAAACCCCGGTTCTTCGTCGTGCGAAAACCAGCGTCTGGCAGCGCTTAGGGGCATGGTTGCCGTTGGAGGGGCAAGGGGTTCAGAAGGGAGGACATGCAGGTGGGATGTGGACATTTTTTATATCGTAATTGATGGTACGGACCACTCGAGGGAGAACCACGAGTGGGCCTTATAGATGCAGAAGGTCAGCCAGCTGTGACGTCGGCGGTCATCATCAGGCGGTCATCCTTGGGGACACCCGCCTGGGCCAGGGTTTCCTCTTCTTTCAACTCGCGTCCAAGGGCTTTGCTATCAAGCCGGTAGGACATCGGGCGTCCGTCCGGGCCGGTAACGGGGAGTTCCAGCGAGGTGGTCAGTTCGGGGAGAAGTTCTTTGACGGCCACATCATCAGGAAGTTCGGCGGTACGGCTGCCTCCGGAAGGCAGGACTACGGTAATCGATAGATCAGACATGGTTTTACTCCTTTCGAGTGGTAGCTGGGTCTCAGCCTGATAAAAAAAGACGGTGGTGCAGTCTTGTGGCGACGTTCATGCCGCCGGGAGGACCATTTTTGGACATGCTCTTAGTTGAGGTGGATCTTGGGTTTCTGCCGTTCAGGGGCGGGTTTCAATTTCACCCGTTCAGGACGCAGCAATTCGCGTTCGTCGACCGGAAAGGCATCTGGATGCGTTTTGCGATACTCGCGACACCAGCGCGCTGCTTCCGGATCCCAAGGAAAGGGGGGTTTCGTGGGGTCGTCGTGGAAGTTCTTGTACTGGAGCATCTCGCCGAGCATGACCACCAGACGGTCGAGCGAACGGCTGGCGGTCCACCAGGCGGCGTCAATGCAGACCGAGCCATTCAAGTGGTTAATATTGGGATGCCAGATGGGAGTAAGCCATTTCATACCCGGCCAGCGCTGCGGATACTGGTTATGCAGGTAGATCTCCACCTGGTGGTGGCTGGCGAACTTGGGGTTGCCCTGACGGTCCACGTCAGCGATGCCTTTGCATTTGAAGGTCACGATATAGGTTTCCGGCGGCAGGTTGGCGTGGGCAACTTTGGTCTCAAAGCTAATCAGGTCGCTGCGGGAAGCCAGTTCTTTCATCAGTTCGTGGTCGGCGCGCAGGCGGCGCATGCGCGGGCTCTGGTCGAGGCCGACGGCTCCGGCGGTGATGTCGGCGGTCAGCATGAGCCGGTCGTTCTCCAGAACTCCGGCTGATGCCAGGTTCTCATCCTCTTTGAGTTCGCGGCCGAGGGCTTTACTGTCAAGCCGATAGTACATCGGGCGCCCGTCCGGGCCGACGGTGGGCAGCGAAAGCAAGGAGGTCAGTTCCGTCAGCAAGTCATGCACGCTGACATCGTCCGGGACTTCAGCGGTGCGGGCCCCACCACTGGGTAGAATAATGGTCACATTCAGATCAGGCATCGGTCTCTCCTATCAGACGGTGAAATGAGGCACCTGGCATGCGCCGGTAATCGCCCAGCAATCAGCGTGGTGCAAGGTGTGGCAGATCTTGCATTCCACAGTGCCGCGCGGGTCGTCCGGGTCGATCAATTCCAGGCAATAAGGACAACGGTGTTCTTCTTCATCGGAAAGCTGCAAGCGGGGTTTGCGATGGGAGCCGCGTTTGGGTTTTAACTCGACGGATTGCCCGGTCATTGTTGCGGGGTCGGCTTGGGCGGCGGGCTGTAGCGTGCGGCGCGGACGTTTTTGCAGTTGCTGCCTGGGGCGTGGGCTGCGTTTGGCGGATATCCGTTTTGGAGCGGGTCCTACAATAGTGGGGGAGGGCTGTGTCCAGGCATACAATGCCAGGAATGCAATACCTGTTCCCAATAACAATTGGCCCAGGCTGTACCAATCCACGCCGGGATGACCGACTTTCAACGGAGCGAGGCCGATCATCCAACCGGTAAACCATCCGAGCAATTCCAGACCGCCGATCATGAATGCCAGTACCACTGCGCCTCGCAGGAAAACCGTTTGTTTGCGGAGGACCCAACGGGCAGAAAAACCGGCGATCAATCCCATGGATGCGTCGGATAGGATGTGCGGCCAAAACAGAGAAAGCATGCGGATGTGAGCCAGCAGGATGACCAAAGCCAGAGAGGCCACAAGCATGAGCAGGGTGAGCAGGACCAGCTTGCGAGCCAGTACGATATAGACTGGTTCGATGGGGGGAACCGCAGGAAGCTGGCCCAATCTCAGATCATTCATGCAATTTCACGCGGCCCTGAGCCGGGCTTTTGGGGAGGTCTTTGACGTGTTCATCGCTCTGGATGCGGACGCGCCCGCGGGCTGGGGCGGGTGCTGCGGTCTGTTCGAAGTGGTGAAAGTGAAGAGCCTCGGGTAGATCGCCGGTTAACTCGTAGAAGCGATATTCCTGGCCATTGTGGGCGCGCAGGATATGCAGCGGCGGTACGCCAACGCTGGAAAGGGTGCGGTGCAGATAATTCTCCTCGCCGGTAATGACGTGAGTCAGCTCAGTCTCGCGCAGGTTGCCACAGGTGGGACAATGACCGGCCTCGAAACTGACCGCGCTCAAGGGCTTCAGCACCTGTTCGATGGTCTGGCAGGTGGAGCATTTAAGCGAGGTGATCAGTTCCTGGTCCAATTCGATGATGGCTTCCGGCCCCAAGTCGGCGCGGGCGATACGCAGCATGTCTTCCAGAGTGGTGTGCTCAGCACGTGCGGGTAGTTCGGTTACCTGGCCGTAGGTCCAGTGGCTTTCGCAGTCCTCGCGGGCGACATAAGCGGTAGTATGCATCTCGTTGACCATGCCGTTATAGTGGATAACCTTGCCTGGCTCGACCGGCATGCCATTGATGAGCTTGAGGGCTTCCTGCGACTGTATCCCGCCGATGATCGAAGCAATGGTGGGCGTGGTCGGTACCTTGCCGAGCAGAATGTTCTGGCGGGCCAGCAGCGGGCAGGAGTAGCGCAGCGAAAGGTCGCGCAAGGCCTGTTCGGTGAGTGTGCATTCATAGCAGGCTCCCTGGCCGGGGACGAAGACACGCGCCAGCCCGAGCAGTTCCTGGATGGCCCCGTCCACCCAGGGTTTGTTCATCCAATAGCAGAAACGATTAACAGCCAGGCGGGCTTCACGGTTATCCAGGCAGCCGATGACCACATCCATGCGGCGGAAGACACCCAAGCCGAGTTGGGTGGTCACGTCGCCATTTAGATACTGGACGTGGATCTGGGGATTGAGAGCCTTGGCGCGGGCGGCAGCCACTTCGGCCTTGCTGCGGTTATTGTCGGATTCGCGGAATAAGACCGAGCGGCTCAGGTTGGCTGCCTCGATGGTGTCGAAGTCAACAATATAGATGTGACCAACGCCCATCAGCGCCAGGTTCTTGATGACATCATTGCCCAACGCCCCAGCTCCCACCACCAAGACGCGGGCGTTTTGAACCTTTTCACGTTCCCACCAGGAGATGAACTCGAACGTCCCCAGCCGGTCAGTGTGCAGGTTGGGAATATGGAGTGGTTTTTCCGGCGCGACCGGTATGCGTAACGGGCCGGTGGGAGGCTCGTTCGCGGCTGGAACAGTGGGCTTCCCATCAGCAGCATGCATCAGTTCGCGCGCTTTGGCGACGTTTCTTTCGTCAATGGCATTGGCGAACCAGCCCACGTTTGGTCGGGATGTGATCAACCCGGATTCTTCCAGCGCTTTAAGGGCTTCACGCAGGGTGGCGCGGCTGACACCAAGTTGGGCCATCAGGTCGCGTTCAGCAGGCAGTTGCATACCGGGGAGCAAGCTGCCATCCAGCAGGGAGGCGGCCAGTTTTCCGGCGACAGTTTCAGAGAGTGTTTTATGGGCAATTGGTTGTATTTTCATACAAATCCTGTGGTATGGTGGTCAGACCAAACATACCAATAGTATAACCATTTCAAAGAGAAAGTCAATAGGTTAAAACAGGAAATAAGTACTAGGCAGGTTAAAACAAAAAGGCAACCCATGAAAGGGTCGCCCTTTTATTTTATTCCCGTCAAAAAGCTTACTTAACTTCGATGACGGCGCCGGCTTCTTCCAACTTCTTCTTGGCGTCCATGGCAGCGTCTTTACCGACTGCAGCCATCACCTTGCCATCTGCGGTTTCGGCCAGGGCCTTGGCCTCGGTGAGGCTGAGGTTGACAAGCTGGCGGATGACCTTAATGACCTCGATCTTCTTGGGGCCGGGGTCCTTGATGACTACGTCGAATTCGGTCTTCTCTTCGACAGCTTCAGCAGCCGCGGCGGGTGCAACACCGGCAGCAGCCATAGCGACAGGAGCGGCGGCGGAAACGCCCCACTTCTCTTCCAATTTTTTGACCAATTCAGCAGCTTCGAGAACCGAGAGACCGCTCAATTGTTCGACGATTTTATCCAGATCAGCCATTGTAAATCTCCTTCAGATTTAACTATTTTTATTAGGGTAATAACGACTTAAGTCGTTACCACAATCTTATGCCGCAGTGGGTGCGGCCTTTTCGGAATATGCCTTGACCACGTAAGCAACCTGGCGGCCAGGTTCGGCCAGTGTACGGACCAGTTTGCTGGCGGGGGCTTGCAGCATACCCAGAAGTTGTGACCGCATAACGGGCAGGGGCGGCAGGCTGGCAAGCGCCTTGACCTCGGCGGGCTTGAGTGTCATCGCGCCCATGAAACCGCCTTTAATCTTGACGGCTTCCATGCCTTTGGTTGCCTCGGTGAGTGCCTTGGCGAACCCGGCGGGGTCGGAGAAAGCAAATCCGATCGCCGTGCTTTTTTCTGCATAATCAGCCGGGACATTGAAGCCGGCTTTTTCCAGAGCCAGTTTGGCCAGTGTGTTCTTGACGATATGGAACTCTCCGCCAGCCTCGCGGACCTTGCTTCGGATGGTATCCAGGTTGATCATCTTCAAACCCGAGTACTCAACCAAAACGACTGCCTGACTCTTACCAACCCATTCTACATACTGGGCCAGCATGGTCTCTTTCTGTGCTTTTGATTTTGCCAATGTATATCACCTCCTTTCCAATCATAAAGTCTTTGCCCGAGCGAACCAGGCAAAGACTTTTGCTCCCCGGAAAGGGAAGGGTGTTTCCACCAGTCTTCACCTGGGCAGGAGATTAAGCTCTGCGAGTGTACTCAGAGCACCTGCCGTCTTCGGCGAAGGAATAGATCTCGGGCGGGACGAATATCGCTATTCGCCTTCCTCCATTGACTGGGCCAGGTTGGCATCAATCTTGATGCCGGGGCCCATCGTTGAAGTCATAGTGATGTGCTTGATGTAATTGCCCTTGGCAGCAGCCGGGCGAGCCTTCTTGATGGCATCCATCAAAGCGGAGAAGTTTTCGAAGATTTTATTCTCGTCGAACGAGGTTTTGCCAATCGAAACATGGATGTTGGCGGTCTTGTCCAGGCGGAACTCGACGCGGCCAGCCTTGGACTCGGTAACGGCGCGGGCGATATCCTCGGGGCCGACGACAGTGCCAGCCTTGGGGTTGGGCATCAGGCCACGCGGCCCGAGCACACGACCAAGTTTACCAACCTTACCCATCATGTCGGGCGTGGAGATGGCGACATCGAAATCGAGCCAACCGTTTTGGATCTTGGTCAGGGTTTCTTCGTCGTCAGCGACAGTATCAGCACCTGCATTGCGGGCATTGGTAGCACCATCGCCCTGTGCAAAGACAAGCACACGGACGGCTTTGCCCAGACCATGCGGCAGGACAACCACGTCGCGCACCTGCTGGTCGGCCTGACGAGGGTCGAGGCCCATGCGCATATGGATTTCAACAGTAGAGTCAAATTTTGTGTACGCTGTTTCTTTTACCAGTTTGACCGCTTCATCCGGAGCATAGAATTTTTCCAAATCCAGTTTTGCCGCGGCGGCCAAATATTTCTTTCCGTGTTTAGCCATGAGTTCTCCTTTGTGGTGCAAGCGGGTCGGAAGTAAATCCAGACCCTCCCACCGGGTTAATTTTCGACAGTAATGCCCATGCTGCGGGCAGTGCCCTCGATTTGGCGCATGGCACCTTCGATATCGATGGCGTTCAGATCTTTCATCTTCAATTTCGCAATCTCTTTGACCTGGTCACGCGTTACTGTACCGACCTTTTCACGGTTCGGTACACCTGAACCTCGTTCCACACCCGCGGCCTTGCGCAGCAAGACAGCGGCGGGGGGGGTCTTCAGTACGAAGGTAAACGAACCATCAGAGTAGACACTAATTTCTGCCGGAAGGACCTCGCCCGGGCGATTGGATGTGCGGGCGTTGTAATCCTTGCAGAATGCCATGATATTAATGCCATGACCGGCCAATGCCGGACCGATGGGCGGTGCAGGATTGGCCTTACCGGCCTCGATCTGCAGACGAACAATTGCCTTGATTTTCTTAGCCATTCTTACTCCTTCACTATGTGGTTTTAGCGGGTGATTACGGGACACCCTCCCACCGATTCAGACCAAGCCTCGGCCTGTTAACCGTCACATTAAGCTTTTTCCACCTGCAAGAAGTCCAGTTCCACCGGCGTTTCGCGCCCGAAGAATGAGACCATCACGCGCACCTTGGTGCGCTCCATGTCAATTTCTGCAACCACACCCCGGAAATCGTTGAACGGTCCATCGACGATGCGGACGCGTTCCCCGACCTTGAACGTCACCTTGACTGTCGGCGCTTCGGCTTCCATGCGTTTGAGGATCTGAGCCACTTCCTCGGCGCGCAGGGGAGTGGGCAGGTTGCCCATGCCGACAAAACCGGTTACCCCGGGTGTGTTACGCACCACGAACCACGATTCCTCACTCAGCGCCATATTGACCAGCACGTAGCCAGGGAAGATGTGGCGTTCCACGGTACGGCGCTTGCCATCCCGTACTTCGATCTCTTCCTGGGTGGGAACGACAACGTCGAAGACCCTGTCTTTCATACCCATCGTTTCTATGCGCTGCTCAAGGTTATGGCGCACCTTGTTTTCGTAACCGGAATAACAATGAATCACGTACCAGGCCGGTCCTTCGGGGAGCGCTTCAACAGCCTCCCCCGAAGCAGGAGTTTCCTGGCGAACAGTCTTTGGTTCGCTTAAAACAGGTTCATCCGAGTGAGAATCATTCTCATCGGATCCAACCGGTTCCTGCTCAAACTGTTCTTCCGGGTCTTGATCGGACATGCTTCAACCTCGTTGGTACTGCTCGAGTGAGATATCAGGCACCAATCGCAAGAATAAGCAATTGATTGGCTCCCCAGTCCACCAGACCGAGGAACAGTGCCATGAATATCAATACAATGATCACAATGATGGTCAAGCGGCGGGCCTCCGGCCAGGTGGGCCAGTGAACTTTGCGCAACTCGCCAATCGTTTCACGGAAAAAACGCTGGATGGCATTCTCGCGCTTGTGTTTATCGTCTTTACCTGCCACGTTAGACTCCTTCATACTGACAGTGACAACGCCGCCTGAAAATTGCCGAAAAGAAGGGCGGCGTTGTATCTACAGGCCAGGCAGGACTTGAACCCACAACCGCTCGTTTTGGAGACGAGAGCTCTACCAATTGAGCTACTGGCCTACACGCGAGGGCGCAAAAATAGCGCCCCTGCGGAGTTACTTCGTTTCGCGGTGCAAAGTGTGTTTCCGACAGCGTGGGCAGTACTTGTTGAATTCCAGGCGGTTCGGATCATTGCGGCGGTTCTTTTCCGTCACATAATTGCGCTCTTTGCAGTCGTTACATGCCAGGATAATCACTGGGCGGACGTCTTTCTTTTTACCAGCCATGCTATGCTACCTAACTATCGAATTATTCGATGATCTTGGTGATGACGCCAGCGCCGACGGTCAGGCCGCCTTCACGGATGGCGAACTTGGAACCTTGCTCGAGCGCCACTGGGACGATCAAGGTCACGGTCAGGTCGACATTGTCGCCTGGCAGAACCATTTCCACACCCTCAGGCAGTTCAACGTTGCCGGTCACATCCATCGTGCGGATGTAGAACTGCGGTCGATAGCCGTTGAAGAAAGCACTGTGACGCCCGCCCTCTTCCTTCTTCAGCACGTATACTTTCGCAGTGAACTTGGTGTGCGGGGTGATGCTCCCAGGCTTGGCTACCACCTGGCCGCGTTCCACGTCGGTGCGCTCGATGCCGCGCAGCAGCAGGCCCAGGTTGTCTCCGGCCATGCCCTCGTCCATCATCTTGTGGAACATCTCCACGCCCGTGCACACCGAGGTGCGGGTCTCGCGCAAGCCAATGATCTCCACCGGCTCACCAACTTTGATCACGCCCCGGTCCACACGTCCGGTCACCACGGTGCCGCGTCCCTTGATCGAGAACACGTCTTCGATCGGCATCATGAACGGCTTTTCGATCTCGCGCTTCGGCTCCGGAATGTACTCGTCCACCACCCGCAGCAATTCCTTAATGCTCGCATACTCGGGAGCGTTCGGGTCGGTGCTCGTGCTCTCCAACGCCTTCAAGGCGCTGCCGCGCACGATCGGCATCGTGTCACCCGGGTAGCCATAACCGTTCAGCAGTTCCCGCAGTTCCATCTCCACCAATTCCAGCAGTTCCGGGTCGTCCATCTGGTCTATTTTGTTCAGGTAGACCACGATGCTCGGCACTTCCACCTGACGGGCCAGCAGAACATGCTCGCGCGTCTGCGGCATCGGCCCATCCGGCGCTGCCACCACCAGGATGGCTCCATCCACCTGCGCCGCACCCGTGATCATGTTCTTGATGTAGTCACGGTGTCCGGGCATGTCCACGTGGGCGTAGTGACGCTTGTCCGTCTCGTATTCCACGTGCGC
>Ga0209777_10000153_pt1 | contig 118101 bp, 93 predicted proteins | sample FrelakmetHBP12HB_FD_187147 | JGI IMG/M metagenome (GOLD analysis project Ga0209777, IMG submission 187147) | Freshwater lake sediment microbial communities from the University of Notre Dame, USA, for methane emissions studies -HBP12 HB (SPAdes)... | ecosystem: Environmental > Aquatic >...
GGCCGCCGGGCGGCCGGGGCGACAGCCGGGCGACCGCGTTCAGCGCCACTGACCGTCGAGCTGCCACGCGCGCCGGTGGCCCCGATTCCATTCCTCCGGCCGGGCCCCTGCCCCGCCGGACCATCGAATCCCCGCGCGGCCACTTTCCTACTCAGCCGCGATCAGGTACCGGTAGTGGGGTTGCCCGCCGTGGATCACCTCAACCTCCACCCCGGCTCGCCACGCTCCCACTCGACGGGCCACGGCTTCTGCCTCGGCTAGGTCGGCACCGTCGCCGTAGTACAGCGTTATCAACTCGAACCCCGGCTCCAGGGCCTCAAGCGCAGCCAGCACGGCCTTCAATCGGTCATTGCCCGCGGCCAGCAGGCCGTCGTCTGGATCCAGGACGATGGTCTGGCCCTTCTTCACCTTCCTGCCGCCGATCGTCGCATCGCGAACCGCTTCGGTGACCTGCAGGGTCTGGACGGCTCTCCCGGCCAGGGTCATGACTTCCGCGTTGGCGGTGGCGCCGCGCTCCGGATCCAGCGCCAGGAGCGCCGCAAAGCCCTCGGCCGCGTTCCGGGTCGGCACCACCCGGACAAGCCGCGTCGTCATCTCCGCCGCCTGCCGCGCCGCCAGGACGACATTCGCGTTGTTTGGCAGGAGCAATATCTCGTCGGCGCGTATCTTCTCCACCGCATCGAGCAGCTCGCCGGTCGACGGGTTGTTGCTCTGCCCTCCGCGCACAATTGAGGCTACGCCGTAGGAGTCGAAGATCCGCGCCAGTCCATCGCCGGCAGCCACGGCGACCACGGCCAGCGGGATCGTCTCGGCCAGTGGCGGCGCTGTGCCCGACCGCATCGAGCCCGACGACCCATTGGAGCCTGCGCCAGCCTCGTCGACCTCGACCTCGACCTCGGCACCGTACGTATCAAGCTCGACGTGAGGCCGCCCTCCTTGTTGGCCACCTTGAAGGTGGGCCTCGATAGGGGTCCCGACGATCAAGGCGGCCCGCCTCTCGCGAACTTCATGCGACTGGGCGTCGAGGTTCTCGACAGTGATCCGGGTCATCGAACCCAGAGACAGCCCGAGAGCGATGACATTGTCGGGCCGCTCGTTGTGGACGTGAACTTTCACGGCCCGCGAATCCCCCGCTACGAGGACCGACTCGCCGATCCTCTCCAACTCCTCACGGAGCCCCTCGATGTCGATCGCGCCGTCCACCGATTGCAGCAGGAACATCGTCTCGTAGCCGAACCCCTCGTCCGCACGAGTGGCATGGGTCGAGATGCGGGCCGTCGCCGCCGATGCCGTCGATTTCGGTTCCACATTCCGCGAAGTCAGGTATTGCAGCGCGCCCTGCAATAACCGGTAGAGACCCTCGCCCCCGGCATCGACGACACCGGCGTCGCGCAGGACCGGGAGCATCGACGGCGTCTTCATGACGGCCTCGCGAGCGCCCTCGACGGCGGCCCTCAGGACGTCCTCAAGATCGCCGCCGGCCTCGGCCGCCTCCACGGCCACTGCCGCCGACTCGCGAACAACCGTCAGGATCGTGCCCTCGACTGGTTTGACCACGGCCTTGTACGCCGTTGCAGTCCCCTGGGTGAGGGCGTACGCCAGGTCGGGGCCGTTAAAGCGATGCTTGCCGCCAAGGCCCTCGGCCATGCCGCGAAAGATCTGAGAGGCGATCACGCCCGAGTTGCCACAGGCGCCCATCAACGCACCGAAGCTGATGGCCTGGGCCACTCGGTCAGCCGTTGGATCGGAAGCGGCCTCGGCCTCCGCGAGGGCGGCTTTGACTGTGGCCAGCATGTTGCTGCCGGTATCGCCATCTGGAACCGGGAAGACGTTGAGCGAGTTGATCTCGTCCACATGAGCGGCGAGGTTGTCGACGGCAGCCCGAAAGGCTGCCAGCAGCCCGGCTCCGTCACCGGCTCGGCGCGTCATCTATCGACTCGAGTGATCATTTGGGCTTGCGTCTTCTCGGCGCCGTCTCCCGCTCGGCCGCAATCGGGCTCTTTGCGTGCTCATGCACGGGCTCAGGGCGCTCCCTCGTCTCCGGCCGCTCGATCTCTTCGGCGCGTTCGACTGCGGCCGGCTGGTATCGCAGCCCGTCGACGTGGATGGTCAGGCCGGCGAGCTCCGCGCCGACGAAGTGCCGCAGCGAGTAGCGCACCGCCGAATCGACCTGCCGGGCAACCTCCGCGACCGGCACGCCGTAGGCAACCGTTATGAACAGGTCGAGACTCAGTCCGCCTGCCGTGGTGAGCCTGATCCCGGGTCGGTCCAGACCCACCCACCGCAGCAACCGCCGCGGAAATGAAGGGTCACTGAACCCGGTCACGCCGTAGCTGCCCTGGACGGCAACTCGAACGATGTCTACGATGGCCCGGCGGGTTACGATCAGTCGGCCTGCCACCGAACGCTCCGGCATGCGCTAGTGGAACCTCCAGCCTGAGCGACGTAGACGGTGTGCTATCATACCGCCCCGTCCGGCCCCGGTCGGGGTCACCCATTGCGATCACGCAATCGAGAGGGTTTCATGGCTCGCTCCTGCGCCGTGTGCGGGAAGGTCTCCATGGACGGCTTCAACCCGCAGTCGTCCGGAATGAACCGGGTCCGCGCGCATCGCCGCTACCAACCGAATCTTCAGCAGACGACCATCCAGGTCAACGGCCACCCGATCAAGGCTCTCGTCTGCACCCGCTGCCAGCGGACCCTCTCGCGAGCGGACCGCTAGGGACGGCAGGCCCGCCGGCCGCGGGCCGGTCCCCTCGAACGAACTGACTCGGCGTCGAGCCCCGGCTCGGCGCCGTTTTCGCGGGCGCCGGGCGCAGGGTCGGCTTTCTCCTGCTAGAGCGTCGTCCGTGGCTCGATACCCAGCTCGTCGCTGTCGAGCCAGATCGTGAACGGCCCTTCGTTGACCAGCTCGACTTCCATGTCCGCACCGAAACGGCCCTGCCGGACGGCGATGCCGGTGGAGGCCAGGATCTCACAGAAGACTTCATAGAGGCGCTCCCCGACGACCGGCCCCGCTGCGCCGATGAACGACGGGCGACGCCCCTTGCGAGCGTCCGCATAGAGAGTGAACTGGCTCACCACCAGCGCCGAACCGCCGACTTCGCCGACCGACAGATTCGTCAATCCGTCCGCGTCGGCAAAGACGCGCAGCCCGGCGACCTTTGCGGCGAGGCCGGCGGCCACGAACTCGTCGTCACCGGGCGCCACTCCGAGAAGCACCAGCAAGCCCCGGTCTATCGCCCCGACTGGGTCGCCGTCGATCCGGACCTCGGCCCTGGACACACGCTGGAGCAACGCACGCACCGCCGGCTCCTAGCGGCTGACCAGGCCGGCGGCACTTCGCCATGAGCCGCCCAGGATGGCCAGCCAGGGCAGGAGGTACAGAGCACTGCCCGTGCCACCGACCCAGCCCAACTTGTTCATGCCATAGGCGGCGACCGCTCCTATCAGGGCCACCGCTACGCCCTGGACGACCAGGGCCCAGCGCACGTGCCGGCCCAACCGGCGCAGGGCGCCGACGTCCCCTTCGTCCTCGGCTACAACGCCCGCCTCGATTTCCTCGTCGGCGACCCGCTCCATGAGGCGCCGGGCCCATCGGGGCCCGCGCGTGATCGCGAAGTAGGCGCCAAATGCGTAGACCACGCCGCCGATGATGTCGACTACCCAGTGCTCGCCCAGGTACACGATTGCGAACCAGACGCAGACCGTGTAGGCGAGCATCAGCCAACCGACCTTGCCGAAGGCCCGTCGGGCGAAGAGAAAGGCCAGGAACGGGTACGCGGAGTGAAGCGACGGGAAAGCGGCCACTTCGTTCGGGCTGATGCTGTAGACCGAGTACGAGTAGAAATACTGGTCGGGTTGAAAGCCGAAAAGGCTGGCCAGGCCGGAGAAGCCGGTCTGGCTAAGGTGGAGGACGCCGGCCACGTAGCCGTTCTGGGCGGCCCACCATGGCGGAGCCACGGGCAGTAGCAGATAGGTCACGAACGCGGCCATCGACAGGACGATCAGAGCGGCCACGAAGTCGTAGTAGAAGCGCCGCCGGTGGATCCACAGCAGGAAGCCGATGGCCAGGGGAAGCGGGAAATGCAGGAAGTAGAAGACGATCGAGATCGTCGCCAGGCCGTCGGGGCTCGAAGCCGGGCCGTGGTGGAGACTCTGGAGAAGGGTCGTGGGCAGGTCCCCGAGCCCAATGATGCGCTCGATAGAGATGACGTCCGAGACGTGGATTGGCAGGCCGAACTTGTCGGCGTAGCCGCGCATGAGCTCGTAGGCGAAGAAGAGCGCCACAAAAGGGATCCAGTCGCGCAAGAACAGCTTGCCGCGACCCAGCACCATCGCCGCCAGCCCGAAGCTCACGAACACCAGGTCGGGGGTGACGGAGATGCCCCGTGAAATCATCAGGAAGGAGAGCAGGATCGCATAGGCGATCACTGCGCCGAGAAGCAGTCGGTCGTTTCGGCGACCCAGATGGTATTGCGCTGGATCGGCGGCGGGGCTCGCGCCGTTGGCCTTGCCGGGGGAATCCGGGACGACTACGGCCGGGCCCAGCGCCGCATCCTCGGTCACTCAGCCTCTCCCGCGGTGCGCACGCCGGCCGTGGCCCCCGCGCGACGCCGGCCTCGGTAACCCTTGTCGGCGAGAGCCTTCATCAACCGGATCTCGCGCTCGATGTCGCGGCCCTTCTTCCACAACACCGAGCCGACGACGAGGACATCGACCCCGAGGTTGCCACAGAGCTCCGCCGTGTCGCGGTTGACCCCGCCGTCGACGTGAACCTCGCGTCGCGATGGCGCCTCGCCCGGGCGATCTCGGAACACTTCGTGCGCCGGCCCGATCTTGGCAGCCGCGTCGGCAATGAACTTCTGGCCTCCGAAACCCGGTTCCACGGTCATGACCATGACGAGGTCGAGCATGTCGCTGTAAGGGTCCAGCGCGGAAAGTGGGGTCGCTGGTTTGATCGCCAGACCGGCCAGGCGGCCGGCTTTGCGGATCCGAAGCAGGATTGGCTCGATCGGCCCCTCGACCTCGACGTGGAAGGTGATTGAGTCGCACCCGGCGTCTATGAACTGGTCCACGTACCGGCCCGGCTCGGAGATCATCAGGTGGGCGTCGAAGGGCTGCCTCCCGATCGTTCGGAGACGCTTGATGATGCCCGGCCCAAAGCTGATGTTTGGAACGAAGTGACCGTCCATGACGTCCAGGTGAATCCGATCTGAGCCTGCCTTGAGGGCCCTGCGACAGTCGCGCCGCAAGTTCGACAGGTCTGCGTCCAGGATGCTGGCGCTGACGAGCGCGCGATGACCGGCCATCAGCGAGCCCCTCCGGCCCGGACAATGGCCTCCAGGTTGGCCGGGAGGCCGTCCGAGCTGCGACTACCGCGAAGGGCGGTTTCGCTCTGGCGAACGATCTCGGCGCGTCGGCGGGCGACGGCAGGGGCCGGAGGCTCACCCGCCCTGTCGGCGGCGAGCTGGCCGCAGGCTGCGCCCGCGTCCTGGCCGCGATTTGCACGGACAGTCACGCCTACCCCGCCGCGTCGGACAAGTGCGGCGAATTGAGCGACCCGCTCAGGGCTGCTTGCCGCCCACGGCGTGTGGGCGACCGGATTCATGGGGATCAAGTTGACGTGCGCAAGGTCTCCTCGCAGAAGAGTGGCCAGCGCAGCCGCGTCGATGTCCGTGTCGTTCACGCCCGAAATCATCACGTACTCGTAGCTGACGCGCCGGCCCGTTATGCGAGCGTGGTCACGAGCAGCGGCCACCACCTCCGCCACGGGCCAACGGCGGTTCAGTGGCACGAGGACGTCACGCAGCGGGTCCCGGGCAGCGTGAAGGCTGACCGCAAGCGTGAACTGCGGCCCGAGCGCGGTGAGGCGCCGGATCCCGGGCACCACGCCCGACGTGGATACCACCACGTGACGCGCGCCCAGCGCGAAGAGTCGCGGCTCGGACAGAATGGCCACGGCCTCCAGAACGCGATCGAGGTTCAGAAGCGGCTCGCCCATACCCATGAAGACTATGTTAGTCAGGCGGCTGCCCGTCGCCGCCTGACGGTGGGCCGCATGTCGGACCTGGTCGACGATCTCGGCAGTCTCGAGATCGCGCCCAAACCCCAGCTCGCCGGTGGCGCAGAACGGGCACCCGACGGCGCATCCGGCCTGGCTCGATATGCACAGGGTGTGCCGTTCCCTATGAATGGCCCGGCCCGGCCCCGCAAGCCCTCGGGCCGGATAGTGCATCAGCACCGACTCGATCAGCGCTCTATCCGACAGCAGGTGAAGAGTCTTCTCCGTGAGGCCGCCGTCGGCGGTCTTGATCTCGTCCTGGACGATCGTGTCGAGGCGGAACGAGTCGTCTAGGCGCGCGCGAAGCGGGGCCGGCAGGGTTCTCAGGTCCTCGACGGTCCGAGCGTTTTGCCGCCAGACGGCGTCGCGGATCTGCCGGGCCCGATAGGCCGGCTGACCTTCCGCCGCGAGCCACGCCTCCAGTGCGCCGCCGGAAAGACCGCTCAGTCCGGCACGGCTCTCCGGGGAGCGGAGGGATTCGGATCCCGGCGCCGACGGCGAAACGGGCTCCTGCGCAGGCGTGGCAGCAATGACGCCGGCGGTTTGGCCGCCGGTCGGGTCGGTAGAGTTCACAGGGCGGCGATTATCGCACGCAAGCCCCGACGGGAGCGGGCGTCGCGCTATCGAACGAGGCTTGGGTGGCCTCGAAGCAGCTCGGCAGTGGCCATGCGGCGGCCGCCTGCCAGCTGGACTTCGTCGAGCACAAGTCGATCCGCGCTCGCGGCCAGCGCGAGTTCGTCTCGCCCGGAGGCGACCAGCCTGCCGGCCACCTCACCCGGCACGTGCGGCGCCACGTGAGCGCGCCACACGATGAGGCGTCCCTCGGGAGTCTCGACGTGGGCCCCCGGCCAGGGCTGATAGGCCCGAACCTGCCGCTCCAGCTCAGCGGCCGGACGACGCGGGTCCAACCGCCCGTCTTCGCGGCGCAAAGGCCGCGTCAGCGTGACGCCAACCTTCGACTGCGGTCGAGCCTCAAGACGCCCGGCCAGCCAGTCGGGCAACGCTCGGCACAGCAGCCGGGCCGCCGCTTCCGCAGCCCGTTCCTCGAGCGTTGCCGCCGTGTCGCCCCGGAGAACCGCCAGCGGCTCGGTGGCCACGATCGGGCCCGAGTCCATCTCTTCGGTGACCACCATCAGGGATACTGCCGACTCCGTGTCCCCGGCGAGGATCGTGGCCTCGATCGGCGCCGCTCCCCGGTGACGGGGCAGCGCGGACGGATGCAGGTTCAGGAAACCTCGCGCGGGGAGCTCGAGCAGGGCGCGCGGGATCAGCTGGCCGTAGTCGGCCAGAACAATCAGTTCGGGCGCAAGAGCTCGGAGCTGGTCGACCGACTGAGGCCGCCGCACGCGTTCGAGCTTGAGGACCGGCAGACCCAGCTCGTCGGCTCGGACAGTCACCGGCGTCGCCGCCAGGACCGCCTTCCGACCGACCGGCCTATCGGGAGCCGAGACGACCGCCTCGACCGCGATGCCCGGCATGGCCGCCAGCGCGTCGAGGATCGGAACGGCGAAACCGCCGCTGCCGAAGAAGATTGCTCGAACCGGGGATCCCGCGGACGCGCGACCGAGGACCGAGCCGTCAGCCGCAGGGACGCTCACCCTACCGGCGTCCGCGCCCTCGCCGGTCGCCCTTCCTCATCCTCTTCCTCGGTGGTAGCCATCAGCTCGTCCATGGAATCGAGGTAGTCGATGTAGAGCTTCCCGTCGAGGTGGTCGAGCTCGTGCTGCAGGGCGCGACCCAGCAGACCAGACCCCGCGACCTTGATCTTCTTGCCAAACCGGTTCTGGGCCACGACCCAGACCTTCTCTCGCCGGGTTACGTACGCGACGTAGCCGGGGATCGACAGACAACCCTCGAGGTCACGGTCATCGCCGTCCGAACGAACGATGCGCGGGTTGACGAGCTCGTGCAGCTTGCCCTCGGCTTCGATGGTGCACGCGCGCACGGGCTCGCCGAGTTGCGGCGCAGCCAGCCCAACACCCGGCGCGTTGCGCATGGTTTCGCCCAGGTCGTCGAGAAGCTCATGCAGGTACTTGCCGAAGCTGTCGACGGTCTCGCCCTTGAGGCGAAGCCGGGGATCCCCGAGGAGAACGATGGGTCGAACGCTCATGGCCCGAGAGTATACCGAGAGGCCGAGTGATGCCATCCAGGCCGTCGGGCGCCGGGTCGAGGCCCGCGATCCGGGTCTCGGCCGCCGACTCGGCGCGCCGCCGCATCTACAGGAGCGAGTCGGGATCCACGTCGATCGACCATGGCGCACCTGGCGGCGCACCGAGGATCTCCACCGGACGGTCGCCCCTCAGGACGACGTTCCAGCGCCAGCGGCCCGCGCGGCGACCGACGTAAGCGGGCGCAGGTCCCAGGACGGCCACCTTGATGCCTGCCTCGGCGGTCGCCGCAGACGAACATCGGGCGGCAAGCCGCTCGGCCATGGCGGCCGCCTCCCGTTCGGCGGCGAGACGGTCCGGCAGACCCACGGTCAGCTTCACGAGCCGTCCGAACGGCGGCGACCCGAACCGACGGCGGACGTCGAGCTCGGCGTCGTAGAACCTCGCCGCATCGGCCGTCGCCACGGCGCGTATCGCGGGGTGATCCGGCTGATAAGTCTGGATGATGGCCAGACCTGGAAGCTCACCGCGGCCCGCTCGCCCGACGGCCTGCGTGAGCAGCTGATAGGTCCGTTCGGCAGCCCGCTCATCGGGCAGATTGAGGGCGATGTCGGCCGATACGACGCCGACAAGGGTCACTTCCGGAATGTCGAGCCCTTTGGCGACCAGACTCGTGCCCACCAGGACGTCGAGCCGGCCCTCTGCGAAGGCATCGAGGACGCGTTCGACGGCGCCCTTGCGCTCCGCGACATCTCGATCGAGCCGGCCCACCCGGAGGTGCGGGAAGGCAGATCTGACCTCCTCCTCCACCCGCTGCGTACCGCCGCCCAGATACCGAATCCGCGGCGACCTGCAGGCCGGGCAGCGCGCCGCCAGGGGCGATGCCGTACCACAGTGGTGGCAGCGCAGCGTGACGCCGGCCTGGTGATACACCAGGCTCAGTTCGCACTCGGGGCAGCGCTGGACGTAGCCGCAGTCGCGACAGACGACCACCGACGCCGTCCCGCGGCGGTTGATGACCAGAATCGCCCGCTCACCCTCGGGCAGTGACTCGAGCGCGTTGCGCAGCGGTCCAGAGAGCAGGCCGCGATTGCCGAGGGCCAACTCGGCGCGCAGGTCGACCACTTCTACCCGCGGAGGCGCCCCAGCCGGCCGGTCCGGCAGCGAGGCGGATCCGTAGCGGCCCTGGCGGACGCGGCCGACGCTCTCAACCGACGGCGTCGCACTCCCGAGGACCACGGCCGCGCCGGCCAGCCGTCCCAGCGCGATTGCGGCATCGCGGGCCTGAAGACGCGGAGTCCGGTCGCTCTTGTAGGCTGCGTCGTGCTCTTCGTCGACGACGATCAACCCGAGATCGGCGAGCGGTGCCGTCAGCGCAATACGCGTACCCACGACTATGTCCACCGCGCCGGCCCTGATGCGACGCCACTCGTCGGCGCGCTCACCGTCACCCATGCCCGAGTGCAGGATGGCTATCTCCGCTTCAAGATCCGCCCGGAGCCGGTCGACGAGAGGCATCGCGAGAGCGATCTCCGGCACCAGGAGGAGGGCTGCCCGACCGGTCGAGATTATCTCGGCAATGGCCTCGGCATACACCGCCGTCTTGCCCGAACCGGTGACGCCTTCGAGAAGCAGCGGCTTGGGGTCACGAGCTCTGGCGGCGGCCAGGATCGTCGAGAGCGCCCCAAGCTGGGAGGGCGTGAGCGACGAGCCCGAAGGACGTGCGCCGCGCCGGCCGGCCTGGCGCCGCGCAAGGGGCCGGCGCGGCCGTTCGCGTGTCTCGGCCTCCACCAGCCCGCGCCGAAGGAGCCCGGTGGCAGTCCCGGACCCGTGCCGGTGAGCGGTTTCGGCGCCGGGAAGACCAGGTGCCCCGGCGGCCTCGGCGGCGGCCAGATCGGCGAGGAGGGCTCGCTGGCGAGGTCCCAGGCGAGTAGCCGGAGCCAGGTCCCTTGCCGCGGGCGTGGCCCTCCCCTCGGGTGCGTCGAGCGGAGCCGGCGGCCCGCTTCCCTCGGACCCGGCGGTCTCTTCAGGCCTACCGCCGTCTGCGCCACGCTTCAAGTCCCGCGCCGCGGCCGCCAGCCGCCCCGCCGGCGTGAGCGTGAGCCATCGGTCGAACCGCGGTCCGCCCGACGCCGCCGCGAGTGTCCACTCCAGCTTGATCAGCCCACGCGCCGCCATAGCCCGCAGCTGGCGCAACGAGCCGGCCCTTCGCTCCCCTCCTTCGAGGTCCCTCACGGCGCGCGGTCCCGCGGCGAGCTTGTCGCGAATCCCAGCTTCGAACGCGTTCAAGGCCGTTGGTGCGGCACTTTCGGGGCGACCTTCGGGGCGATCGGCCGTGTCTCTCTCGGCATTACCGTCCGCCGCACCCCAGCCGGACGGCAGCCATTCGGCGACGAGATCCAGCCGCTCCAACATGCCGGGCGGCAGCATCGAGCGCAGGGTGGCCGCCGGCGGGGCGAGGTACTCGCTCGAGATCCAGCGGGCGAACTCTAGGGTCAGCGGTGGTAGCAGCGGCCCATCGGCTCGCACGCGCGCAAGGATCGGCTTGAGCCCGACGACCGAGGGGTCACGCGACGGGCCGAGAACCACGCCCAGCGCCTGCCGGCCGCGCCCGAATTCGACCAGCACCGCCTCGCCGGACTCAACTGGAACGAGTCGGTCGGGCACCGCGTAGTCGTACGTTCGAGATGCGCCCGGCGCGTCGACCGCCACCTCCACCGAAGGCTGTCCCGACCGACGACTCTGATCCGAAGCAGGCTCGCCCGCCGCAAAGCCGAGCTCGAGAGCCGACTCCCCGTGGTCTGCCATCATGCTTTCCCTATCGAAGCAGCCCGGGAGGCGGCCATCGCTCTCCTCAGACGGTCACCGCGCGGCGAGATCCTCGTCGTTCCTCCTGCGCGATTATCTCTTCGATCCTCGCAGCCGTGAGGTCCACGCGGCCCTCTTCGTTTACGACCACGTAGTCGTAGTCGTCCTTGCGAGCGAGCTCGATCGCCGCGTTGCGCTGTCTCAGCTCAAGCTGTTCGGCCGACTCGGTGCGGCGAGCCTTCAGGTGCTCTACGAGAGTCTCCAAAGACGGCGGCACCACGAAGACCAACAAGGCCTGGGGCACGCAGCTCTTGACCACACGGGCGCCCTTGACGTCGATCTTCAGGATCGCGTGCTGGCCGCCGGCGAGCGCCCGGCGCACGCCTGCGCGCGGCGTGCCGTACCAGTTGCCGTGAACCTGGTTGGCCTCGACCAGCTCGCCTGCGTCGCGCATTGCTGCGAACTCCTCCGGCGAGACGAAGTTGTAGCTCACGCCGTCGACCTCCGTGGGCCGGCGACTGCGGGTCGTGAAGGTCACGACATAGTGGTATTCGGGCCGGTGGCCCCGCTTCTGGAGCGCATCGATGACCGTGTCCTTGCCCACGCCCGACGGTCCGGAGATTATGACCAGCATCGGGTTCGGCGGATCCGTCTCGTCGACCGCGGGGCCGCAGTCGGCTGCCGACGGCTCGAGCGGGTTCGTGCTCACACCGGCCTCTTCTCGACCGGCGGAGTTGATGCTGCCGAGTCGGCCGAATCGTCGAAGCCGCCACCCGCGTCGAGCTCGCTTGAGGCTCGGGCGCGCAATCCGACCAGCACCGACTCGAGCTCCGGCGGAAGGGGCGCCGTGGCCCGGATGACGTGGCCGTCGCTCGGCGACTGCAACTCGATGCGCCAGCTGTGCAGGAAAAGACGCTTCAGGCCGTCTGGCCCTCGCCGTGAAGTGCCGGTGCCGTACAGCGGGTCGCCCGCCAACGGATGCTCGATGGCCGCCATGTGAACGCGGATCTGGTGCGTTCGGCCCGTGATCAGATCGAGCTCCAAGAGCGTCCAGCCGGGCAACCGCTCCCGAACGCGGTAGCCGGTGACGGCCTCACGCCCGGACGGCACGACGGCCATCCGAGTCCGGTGGTGCGGATCCCGCCCGATCGTCGCTTCGACGCGACCGGCCGTCGCCGCCATGGCGCCCTGGACCAGGCCCAGGTATGTCTTCTTCACCCCGCGGGCCTTGAGTTGAGCCATCAGGCCTGCCTGGGCCAGGTCGTTCTTGGCGACCATCAACAGGCCGCTGGTATCCCGATCTAGGCGATGGACGATACCGGGCCTTCTAACGCCGGCGATCCCGCCGTACTCCGTGCCCCGGGCGAGGAGAGCGTTCACCAGCGTGCCGCCCGGGTGGCCGGGGGCCGGATGAACGACCAGCCCGGCTGCCTTGTCGACGATCAGGAGGTCCCGGTCCTCGTAGACGACGGATAGTGGAATCGGCTCGGGAGTCAGATCCAGGGACCGCGGCTCCGGAATCTCCAGCTCCACGACATCGCCGGGCACAATCGCCTCTTTGGCCTTGATCGGAGCCCCGGCCGCGGTGACATGACCCTCCGTTATCAACTTCTGCACGTAGCTGCGCGACAGGCCGGACATGTCGGCCACGAAGCGATCCATTCGACCTTCAGCGGTCTCGGGAACGACGATCGTCAACCGCCTCATCGACTACCGGCCCTCCCCGCGGCCGGAGCCGGCGCTGCCGGCGGCGCCCTCACCGTTCGTCCCGGCGGGCTTGTGGACCCCGAGGTAGGGCGCCACGAACCATAGGACGAGCATCAGCAGGATTGCTACGGTCACCGCCGAATCGGCCACGTTGAAGATGTAGAAACGCCAGGTTCCGATGCCGATATCGGCGAAGTCGACGACGTAGCCGAAGCGAATGCGGTCGATGAAGTTGCCGATCGCGCCGCCCAGCAGGAGGGCCAGGGTCAGGGTGACGAGCCAGCTGCGCCAGCCCGACCCGACCTCGAGACCGATCAGAACGGCCACCACGCCGATGGTCACCAGGGCGAAGATCGGCGCCGACCCCTGGAAGAGCCCGAAGAGTCCGCCGGCGTTGTGAATGAAGTCAATTCGAAACCAATCGCCCAGGACCTGCGAAGGCGTGTTTGGCGCGAAACTTGCGCTCACCCATCGCTTGAGCAGCTGATCGCTCACGACGATGCCGAGGGCAACCAAGCCGAACGCAATCAAGGCAGCGCGCCGCCGCGACTCGGCAGCGCCGGCGCCGAGAGTCCGAGTCGATCGGTCCGTTGGGTGCGTATCGCTGGGGTCCAGTCAGGGCCTCCGTGGTGTCCGGATAAGCCTAAGGGGCGACGGCTTTCGGTATCAGGCCAACGCGCGCAGGTCCCGAATCGAGGTCTACCGCCAGGGCGTTGGCCCCTGCCGGGGTGGGCCCGAACTCGATCCTGCTGCGCGTCTCGCTCTCGACGGCGGCTAGATACGGCCGGAGCGTCCGCTCGGCGGCAGTGAGCGCCTCCACTCGAACCTCGACCTCGTCGTCCAGCTCCACGCCGGCGTCCTTACGAGCGTCCTGGATGGCGCGCTGGAGCTCGCGGGCATCGCCCTCAGCTCGAAGTTCTGGCGTCAGCGCAGTGTCTATCACCACGACCAGGCCTTCGTCGTGGGCCACGGCGGTGCCGGTCCGTGGCGTGGCCTGGATCTCTACTTCGTCGGCGGCGAGGGTCACTCCCGCAAGCAGGACCGAGCCGTCCGTCAGTATCTCGAAGCGGCCCTCGCGCGCAGCTGTCATGACGGCCGGGATCGCCGACCCGAGCTTCTTGCCGATTCTCGGCAACAGCGGCTTGACCCGCCGATCGACGAGCGCGGACTCGTCGCCGATCAACTCGATCGCCTTGACGTTGACCTCGTCCGCCACGAGAGCGAGCAACGCATCCCGCTCGACGAACTCCCCGCCGGGCAGAGCCAGCCACATCCTCGCCAGAGGCTGGCGGACCTTGATGCCGGCCTGCCCACGCAGCGTCCGAACGAGATCCACGGCGCGCATGGCTACGTCCATCGACGCCTCCAGCGAGCGATCTCCGAGGTCCTCCTGGAGCTCGCCCGCCGGCCAGCTGGTCAGATGAACGCTGTCGGGCGCGCCTTCCAGGGCGGCGCTGACCACGAGGTTCTGGTAGATCGCCTCGGTTATGAACGGCAGCATCGGCGCCATGATGCGCGTCAGGGCCACCAGGGTCGCATGCGCCGTCGCAAAGGCCGCGGCGCGATCCGTGGCATCGGCCCCGCGAGAGAAACGCTTGCGCGAGCGGCGCAGATACCACGTCGAGAGCTCCTCGATGAACCCATCGATCGCCCGGGCGGCATCGAGCGCATCGTAGGACCTGAGGTCGGAGTCGACCTTCGCGGCGAGCCCCGCGACCCGGGACAGGATCCAGCGATCCAGCGGGCCACGCTGTGCCACGGCCGGCGCTGACCCGCGCGGGTCCCATTCCGCCAGGCGGGCGTATGTGACGAAGAACGAATACACGTTCCACAGGACGAGCAACCTCCGCCGCGCCTCATCGGCCGCATGCCAGCCGAAGAGGATGTTGTCCTCGGGACGGGCCGTGGCGAACATCCAACGCATCACGTCGACGCCCATTCGCTCGGCCGCCTCGTCGAACTCGATGGCGTTGCCCCAGCTCTTGTGCATCTGGCGCCCGTCGTCCCCGAAGACGAGCGCATACCCGAACAGCGTCCTGAACGGCGGCTCGCGCCGCAGCACCGTGCTCATGGCCAGCAGCGAGTAGAACCAGTTGCGGAACTGGCCCGGGAAGCTCTCCGTCACGAAGTCGGCCGGGAACCAGCCCTTCCAGTAATCCGGATCGCTCCGGTAATGCATCGTCGAAAACGGAACGATGCCGGCGTCGAGCCATGGGTTGCCCACATCAGCGATGCGGCCAACGGGCCCGCCGCAGCCCGAGCATCGGATCTTGACCGCGTCCACGTACGGACGGTGCGGGGTGTGACCCTCGAACGCTTCCCAGCCCTCGACGGCCCGCTCGGCCAGTTCTTCCCGGCTGCCCATGACCGTGACAACGCCGCAGGCCTCGCAATCGTAGATGGGCAGCGCCAGGCCCCAGTAGCGCTTCTTGCTGATCATCCAGTCGTGCATGTTCAGCAGCCAGTCGAGCTCCCGCTCGTAGCCGAAGCCGGGGATCCAGCGGATGTCCTTGATGACATCCATGATCTGGTAGCGGAGGCTGGCCTCGACCTGCTCGCGGGTCAGCTGGCCGCGAGGGACGTCGTAGACCGGACCCATGCTGATGTACCACTCGTCGACGACGCGGAACACCAGGGGCGTGTTGCAGCGCCAGCAGTGCGGGTAGCGGTGGGTAATCGTTTCAAGGCGGTAGAAACGGTGGTGGTGCTTGAGCGTCTCGACGATCGGGTCGGCCACGTCGCGGACGTCGCGGCCCGAGTAGGCGCCGAACCCCGGCAGAACGACACCGTTCTCGTCGAGGGGCGCTATCACAGGCAGGCCCAGCTTCTTGCCGAGAGCGAAGTCTTCGGCACCGCAGCCGGGCGCGATGTGGACGATGCCCGTGCCCTCTTCCTGACCCACCTCGTCCCAGACCACGACGCGGTGCTCGTAAGCGGCTCCGGAAGTCCCGCCTTCGGCGAAGGCGGCCTGCACCGCGGGCAGCTCGTCGAACGGGCCGGAGTAGCGCCAGCCCTCAAGCTCGCGGCCGTAGCGCTCTTCAAGAACCTGGAACGGTCCGACGAGAGCGCTGCTCACCGTCCCGCGGCCGAGCCAGAAGATTTCGTCGTCCTGCTTGACCTTGACGTAGCGAAGGTCCTCGCCCACGGCCGCAGCCACGTTGGAGGTCAGCGTCCACGGCGTCGTCGTCCAGACGAGAAGCGCCTCGCCGGGCCGATCTACGAGCGGCAACTTGACGGTCAGGCCGGGGTCCTCGCGATCGGCGTAGCCTTCGGTCATCTCGTGCTGGCTGATGCCGGTGCCGCAGCGAGCGCACCAGGGCATCGAGTCGTGGCCCTTGTAAAGCCAGCCCCGGCGATGGCACTCTGCCAGGAACGACCAGATCAGGTAGTTGTTCTCGTTTGAAAAGGTGAAGTAGCTGCCGCCCAGCTCCGGCATGCCCAGCCGGCCCACCAGCTGCTCGGCCGTATCGGTCACCGGCCTGCCGTCCGCGCCGATCGTCGTCACCGGCTGGCTCGGGTTCTCAGCCAGCAGGTCGCGCAGTCGTCGCAACTCGACGGGGTCGTTCCAGTCCATCCACATGCCGAGGCGGACCGACTGGTCGGTCTGGCGAGCCGCGAATGTCAGCACCCGCTGCTTGCACAGGCTGACGAACTCCGCGATGCCGTATTCCTCTATGTCGCGCTTGTTGGTGAAGCCCAGGTCTCGCTCGACGTTGACCTCGACCCATAACCCCTGGCAGTCGAAGCCATTCTGGTAGCGCTGGTCCCGGCCCTGCATGGCCCAGAAGCGCTGAAACAGGTCCTTATACGCTCGGCCCCAGGCGTGGTGGACGCCCATGGGATTGTTGGCCGTGATCGGACCGTCCAGGAAGCTCCAGCGCTCATTGCCGGCGTTCTGGGCTCGCAGGCGGGAAAAGGTCCGGCGCTCGCGCCAGAGCGCGAGGATCTCGTGCTCCTGGGCGACGAGATCGGGCTTTGAACTGACTGGTCGGAACATCGTCCTCGGCTCGTTGGTCGGTCCATTGATTCCTCGACCCCTCGCCTGACTCTCCAGGGCGCGGCATTCACGTTGGCTGGTCGACACGGGGCGAGAGACGCGTACGTGAGTATCCTAGCGAACCGGTGGCAATCCCAGTCCGCCCGGCGCGCCCAAGGCCCGCGCACGCCGATACGAACGGGACGTCGGGCCTCCCTGGCTCGGGCAACACGGGCTCGGGCGCTACGCTTTCTCGGTGACGCGGTACTCCAGGTAGCGGCCCGTCAGGAGGCGTGTCTGCGCGTCGAGCGCAGGCAGGTTCGTGAACACGGCCCCGACCGCCGGCAGGCAGACCCATTGCAGCCAGAACACGACCTTCATCCGGATCCCCCATGCCGCCGGCCGGGGTGGGGCCAGCTGGTCTTCGACGAATATCAGGACCAGCAGCGACGCCATGGCGCCGGAGAGCAGCCAGGCCGTGTAGACCGGCAGTTGCTGGCCGAATGTTGCAGCCGCGAACGTCTGATTCAGGGCGACCGGCAAAGCCGCGCCGAAGATCATGATGAACGGAGTGATTGCCCATGTGATGTGGTCGAGCCACAGGTCGAAGAGGCGGGCGACCCGTTCGCGCAGCGGGATCTCGGTGTGATACAGAGCGTTGTCGATGAAGAACGGAATGTCGGTCACGCCCCAGGCCCAGCGGCGGATCTGGGTGTACTGCTGCATCAGACTGCGAGGGTAAGATCGGGCCCGAACCGCGTCGCCGTAGACCGGGATGAAGAGCGGCTCGGCGCGGAACTGGCCGCTGTAGCGGAAGAAGCTCTTCCAGTAGAAGCGGCTGTCCTCGGGGATCGCGTCGGTCGCCCAGTAGTCGACCTCGTGGATCGTCTGCAGCGAGACCGCGTACGAGCTGAAGCTGACGAGCCGCTCGGGCGTGAGATGCCGCCACATCTGGACGTGGGTCGTGCTCACGGCGATCAGGCGGACCGGCAGAGGGCATTGCCACAGGTTGTTGTGGAACATCGGAACCGGCTGGTAGAGCCGCCGGAAGCGGTCGCGGTCGGTCACGAACTTGTAAGTGAGGTAGCCGAAATACTGCCTATGGACGCGGTAGTCGGAGTCCAAGTCCGTCACGATCACTTGTTTGGGGTCGAAGCCAAGCTTCGTCAGCTCTCGGTACAGCCACCGACCGCCGTACGCCATGGCACTGGACTTGCCCACGACAACGCCCGGCTCGAGCGGGTCGAGAATGTGGAAGAAGTGCTCGAACTGGCGGCCAAAGATCTCGCGCAGCCTGGCGACGTTCTCGCGGCCCTGGAGGTCCGTCTCTCGGGTGATTATTGCGACCATTCGCCGGTCGCAAGGGTAGTCGGCGTCGGCCAGGGCCTTGACGGTCTCGTATAGCTTCTCGTAGGGCTCCGTGTAGGTCGGGATCAGGGCCACGTGCCAGAGCTCGCGCGGATCCGGCATGGGCTCCTGGAGGTTGATCAGCCGCTCAATGTGGCGCCTCTCGTCGGTGAGCCGGCGAAGCTCTCGCCGTCCGCCCTGCGCTGCAAGCTTGTTACCGGCGGCATCGAGTTCGGATGCGCGAGTCCGCACGCGGTCGATCAGGTCCGACAATTCCTGCCATCGCTTCGCCGGATCCGAGAGCGAGAAGGCCTGCTGCCGCCAGTCCACCGCGACCACCCTGCGAAGCCGTCGGAATGAGATCTGGACGCTGACGGAAAGGACCATCGCCCTGTACATCCAGTAGAAGTCGAAGCACAGTACGAAGGCGCCCAGAACCACCGGCCAGCGTATGGCGAACGGGATCATGGCCAGGATCAGGATCCACGTGACCAGCCCCGGGATCATCTCGAGAACCCTGCGAAGGAACTGCGGCCTGGCCGCCGCGGCCGACGCTTCAACCGCTACGCCCGACCGGGACGCGGAGGAGTCTCGCGCCGAAGCCTCACCCACCCGTGTATACGGGTGTCACCCAGTGCCGGAAGGCCGGTAGCCGCCCCCGTACCGCATCGAAGTAGGTCTTGCTTATCTGCCTGGAGATCGGCCCGACCCGGCCGTCGCCGACCGGACGGTGGTCCACCGACGCGACCGGCGAGACCTGCGCACCCGTCCCGCAAAGGAACACTTCGTCGGCAATGTAGAGCTCGCTCCTGTCGATCTGGCGTTCCTTCACCGGGATGCCGAGGTGAGCCGCGATCTCCATCATCCCGGCTCGAGTGATGCCTTCGAGGATGTCCTCGGTGACCGACGGTGTGATCAGTACACCGTTGCGAACCATGAAGAGGTTCTCGGCCGAACCTTCGGCGACGTGGCCGTCGGCAGTCAGCACGATGGCCTCATCGAAGCCGTTGAGCATCGCTTCTGTCTTGGAGAACGCCGGGTTCACATAGCTACCCGTTATCTTGGCCCGTGACGGCATCGAAACATCGCTCGTGCGACGCCAGGAGACGGTCCCGGTCGGGATACCTTTCTCGGTATCGATGTAGTCGCCCATGGGGATCGCCAGGACGTAGAACTCGTGCGTCAGTCCATGAAGCTTGACGCCGATCGCCTGGGTGCTCTTGTAGACCGACGGGCGGCAGTAGGCGTCTTCCCGGAACTCGTTGCGACGCAGGACCTGGAGGACGATCTCGATGAACTGATCGACGGACGGCAGTTCGGCCATCAGCATGATCTTGCTGGAGTTGCGCAGCCGGACGATGTGCTCCCTGACTCGGAGCGCATACAGCTGCTTCTCGTCCGGGTTCCAGTAGGCTCGAATGCCCTCGAAGACGGCCGTGCCATACAGGAAGGCGTGGGTCATGATCGGAACGCGCGCCTCGCCGAGCGGAACGTAGGCATCCTTGAAATAGCAGACCAGGCTGTCCTGGTCCGGCTTGGACGCCGCGCCCTCGGCCGGGGCCGTCGCTTGCCCTGTGACCATCTGTCGGCCCTCCGTGGTGGATCGCCGACCATGAGCCGGCAGAAACCAAAGTATAGAGCGACCCGGGCCACCCCTCGGACAGGCAGAAGACGGCGCGGGCTCAGCCGCCTGGACGGGCGAGAGCCGAGATCACCACGAGCAGATACGCGACGTAGAAAGCCCCACCAACGAGGAGTGGCTTCGCTCCGAGGCGCTTGCGAAGGAGCATGGGCAGGACGATCGCGGCCGACGACGCGAACGTGATAACGGCCGACGAGAACGCCACTCCTGAGCCGACCACGGTCCACAAGGCCGGCGCAAAGACCAGCCCGATGGACGTTGGGATGGCGCTCTGGAAGACCATCGCGCCCGTGATGTTGCCCAACGCCAGCGTGTCCTTCCCCTTACGGACCCACAGGACGCTGTTCAGCTTCTCGGGAAGCTCAGTTGCTATGGGCGCGACCACGAGCGCGAGGAGGGTGCCGTTGAGGCCGAGCGACGCGGCCAGGTCCTCGACCGCGTGGACGAAGCCCCAGGCGCCGGCGATGATGCAGATCAGCGCGAAAGCCACTTGGACCGAGACGATGAAGAGCCGCGGCGGCTCGGGATGTTGCGGCGCGCGGCGGTCGAGCCTGTGGAACCGCAGCGGCTCCAGGCCTTTGTGCTCCGCGGCCTCGTCTCGGAGGTGCCCGAGGACGTAGTAGCCGTAGATGCCGAGCAGTCCAACCGAGACGAGCCGGCGCGGCCACTCCAGCCCAACGGGCAGAAACGCGGCGCCGATCGCCAGGGCGTAGGCGACCGCGAAGTAGGCCATGTCGTGGCCGATGACTCCCGTATCGACGGCCAGCGTGGCGCCATTCACCCTGCGGCGGCGCATCAGAAGTGCGGCAGCGCCTGTCACGAACATGGCCAGCGTCGCCAGCATAAACGGGGCGCCCAGGATCGCGCCGACGCCGACCTCGCTTGCGGCCACGCCGCCGCCGAAGACGATCGCGATCAGCGGGATCATCGTCTCGGGAAGAGCGGTCCCGACGGCCGCAAGCACGGATCCGATCGCTCCCTCGCTGAGCTCGAGCTTGTGGCCGAACCACTCGATGCCGTTTGTGAACAGCTCCGATCCGGCGAGGATGATCGCGAATGAAGCGGCCAGCAGCAGGATGTCCAACTCAGCCTCCGACGCCGGTGGGGGCGCTTGCGGCGAGCTTGACCCTGGCGTGTGGCGGCACGCCGGGGATACGCGTCGAGCTAGGGTCGAACGTGCTGCGGAGCGTACGGCAGAAGGGCGACGATCCGAGCGCGCTTCAAGGCCACCGCAAGCTGGCGCTGGTGACCCGCACACGTGCCCGTCTTCCGACGTGGCTCGATCTTGGCGCGCTCCGAAAGGAAGCGTCGCAGCCGGTTGACTTCCTTGTAGTCGATCACAACCGTCTTGTCCGCGCAGAACGTGCAGACCTTGCGGCGCCGGCGGTCGCGGTAGTAGTCGTCACGCTTGCCCCGGGTCTTCTCTCGTGGGTTCATAGGCATGTCGTTCGGGTCCTCTGTTCGGTAGGGCCGCTTCGATGACGCGGCGATTGGGGTTCGTCAGGGGCGGAAAGGACCGGGCTAGAAGGGCAACTCATCCAAATCGCTCGATCCGAGGTCGTCGCCCCCACCGACGCCGGCAGGCGCGCTCATCCTGGCGGATCGTTCTCCGGCCGGCTCGGCCGCACCGTCCTCACGCGGCCTAGGGTCCAAGGCCGTGACCGTGTTGGCGACCAACTCGGTCGTGTAGTGCTTCTGTCCGTCCTGGCCTTCCCAGTTACGAGTCTGGAGTCGGCCCTCGACGTAGACCTTCCGGCCCTTGCGAAGATACTCGGCGGTTCGCTCGGCAAGTTGGCCCCATGCCACCACCCGGAACCATTCAGTTTCTTCCTTCCATTCGCCGTTCGCGTCCTTGTAATTGCGGTTGACGGCGACCGTGAACTGTGTGACCGCCTGGCCATTCGGCGTGTACCGCATCTCCGGATCGCGACCGAGATTCCCGATGATCATCGCCTTGTTGAGCGACATCGAGCGTGCCTCCAGCTCTGCTGTGCGCGAGCCTCAGTCGATAGCGGCCGGTGCCGCCTCGCTCTCAGATTCGTCGATCAACTCGCCCTCCTCGTCGGGCTCCTCGTCATCCGGCGGAAGATCGACCTCCACATCCGCCTCGGCGTCGCGGCCACGGCCAGCCCGAACCGGCCGCTCAACGCGGGTGACGAGGTGGCGCAGCACTTCTTCGCTGATGAGAAGGCCGCGCTCCAGTTCGGCTATCGCCGTCGCCGGCGCCTCGAACAGGATTACGTAGTAGGAGCCCTCGCGATGGTGGTCGATGGGATAGGCCAGTCGCCGGCGGCCCCAGGGAGCTTGCTTGATGATCTGTCCGCCACCGGCGGCAATAGCACGGGCGGTTCGCTCGAGCGCTCCCTGGACCTTCTCGTCGGCCAGATCGGGACGCAACACGAGCATGAGTTCGTATCGGCGCATGCGCCAGAATCTCCTTCCCATGGGAATGCCCCGATGCGCGAACGGCAGCGCCGCTCGGTCGGAGCCGAAAGGACCGCCGAATTCTAGCAGGGAGAGGCGACCATCCGCTTTCTCGTGTCGTCCGCCTCCGCGTGTCCGCCTCCGCGGAGACTTCGCTGTGTCGGGCAACTCGTCATTGCGATCACCGGCCGGTTCAGGCCTGGAGCAGCCCGCACGAATCCTCACCCTCGTCGCTGTCGCGCCAGCGGTCGCCCTCCAGCTGCCGAGCGGCACCATTTTCGGGCATTGTGAGCCAGATTGGCTACAACTCTGGCGTCGGGCGACGGGAACGCCTCTCGGCCTCATCGGTCTCGCCACAGGGCACCGCAGTGCCGGCGCGTGCCTGATGTCTCGTGGGTCGGGACGACAACGGCCCCTTTCTCCGTGCCCCGGTGGCAGTACCAAAGTGCCCTACTTCTCGGCGCTCGGCGGGCTTATCCTGAGGCGACGCTCGGGTTAGCAGGATCTGTGTGCCCAGGCATCTGTTCCGCTCGACGTCGCGACGAACGCCAACCGTCGTTTGCGAAAGGAGGCATCGTGTTGTTGATCCTTCACCGCGAGGAAGGACAGGGTCTCGCGGAGTACGCACTCATCCTAGGTTTCATAGCCGTACTCGTCGTTGTTGCTCTAGGCGTCATAGGTTCGAACCTCGGTCATATGCTGAGCTCGGTCGGCTCTAGCGTCTGAGCCTTCGGCAATCCGCAAGAGAACGGGCTGCGAAAGCAGCCCGTTCTCCCATTCTGCAGGACTCAGGCTCCGCCCAGCCCGCCCCTCAGGGGCGGCCTTTGCCCAATCCACAGACCGCCCGGAAGGTCGTTTGGGGCACTCGGGCAGCCACCCTCCCACCATGGACGCATTCGCCGCGCCGCCCAACAAGCGGGCGGCGGACGCCGCCGACCGCGTTGGCAAGCGGCCGCAAGGCGCCGCGCACTAGAGGAGCCTGACGAGCGTCGCAGGAGAGATCAATGGTGCCGGAGCAGGGGCTCGAACCCTGACGCCCTTGCGGGCAGCGGATTTTAAGTCCGCCGCGTCTACCAGTTCCGCCACTCCGGCACGGCCTCAAGGTTACCGCGCGCCACGCGCGGCGGTGCTCTGGTCAAATGCCCCCCGGCCCGCATTCGGCTGCCAACTCCACCGCGCAGGGTTCGCACTGGCGCCGACCGCAACACCCGAGGTCGACGACAGGCGCCCGCGACGCCGCCCCGACCCTTGCACCTCGACCAACCATCGGCGCCCATGGGCTGATCCAGGCGACCGGACAGGCCGAATCGATTGTAGGGTTCGTGCGCATCCGCGGCGTCTCGTGCCTCGACAACAACCTCTGGTCTTGGCGAGCAGCTCGCCGCGGCCGTTCTGATGTTGAGAATCGGAGCCGGCCATCGGGCGGCCACCCGCCCGCCGACGCCGTGCCAGGCCGAACAGCCGACTGCGGTCGCGGCGTGGCATCTGGAAGAAGTGGAGGCGACGAGCGGATTCGAACCGCTGAATAGAGGTTTTGCAGACCTCCCCCTTAACCACTTGGGTACGTCGCCTCGGACGCGGGCCGGCAAGGGAACCGGCGTCATGAACTCGCTAGAGTGGCTGCCCCTCGAGGATTCGAACCTCGCCTAACGGATCCAAAGTCCGCTGTCCTACCACTAGACGAAGGGGCAGAGGTTCGATCGGCAGGCAACCGTCCGGGTCGGCAGCGTGAAAGGGAGTGGAGCGGAAGACGGGACTCGAACCCGCGACCCTCACCTTGGCAAGGTGATGCTCTACCAACTGAGCCACTTCCGCTCGAAAACCGTGCCAGCCGTCCTTGGTGCCGAGAGCCAGAATCGAACTGGCGACACCGCGATTTTCAGTCGCGTGCTCTACCAACTGAGCTATCTCGGCCCGGTCTGACGGACTGGTTGCCCGTCGGCGCGGGGAAAGGTACCACGGAGGACCGAGACGCTGCAAGGCAGCCTCGGGGCGGGTTAGGGAGGGCTATTCCAACCCTGAAAGCTGGCGCACTTCGACCGGGTTCATCGGCGGATCGCCCGTGAGCTGCCGGAGTCGATTGATGCGATCGACGATCGGCGGATGGGTCGAAAAGAGATTCGAGCCGCCGCCGAGTTTCTTGAGCGGGTTCACGATGTAGAGGTGCTGCGTGGCGCCGTTCGCCGAATGGAGCGGCTCATTGTCGGAGGCCAGCTTGGCGAGCGCGCTCTCGAGTCCATGCGGGTTGCGTGTCAGCTCGACCGACGATGCGTCGGCGAGGTACTCGCGCTGGCGGCTGACCGCCATCTGTACCAGCGCTCCGAAGAAGTAGCTGACGACCGACATGACCACCCCGAGAAGGAGCATCACGATCACCAACCCGCCGCCGCCTTCACGATTGTTGCCGCGCCGCCCTCCGCCGAAGAAGAACGTGTATCTCAGGAACAAGCCTGCCAGCAGCGCCATGCTGCCGACCATCACGCCCACGATCAACGTGAAGCGGATGTCGTAGTTCCGGACATGGGACATCTCGTGGCCCAGGACGCCCTGAAGCTCCTCGCGGTCCATCTTCTGGAGCAGGCCGGTCGTCACGGCCACCGAAGAGTGTTGAGGGTCGCGGCCCGTGGCGAAGGCGTTGGGCGAAGGATCCTCGATGATATAGACCTTGGGCATCGGCACGCCCGCCGCGATCGCCATCTCGTTGACTACGTCGTACAGGGCGGGTGCCTGTTCCGGGCTGATCTCCTTGGCGTGTGAACTCGACAGGACGAGCTTGTCGCCGCCGTAGTAGGAGAACAGGGCGCTGATGGCGCCGATGCCGACGGCGATGACCAGCGCGCCGATACCGAACGCCACCTCGTCGCCGCTGCCATAGCCGATCACGTACCCGATCACGAAGCCGAACACGGCGAGGAAGAGGATGACTACGAGGGCCAGAAAGACGGAGTTGCGGCGGTTGGCCGATTCCTCGGAGTAGAAAGTGGTAGTGGTCACGATTGTGTGGCCTCAGGATGCAGCGGCCCCACCGGCTCTCGCCGAGGGGTCCCCGCTATTACCTATCCCAGGTTGACGACAGGAACCTCGGCCGCTTCCGGCTCGGCCTCGAAGAACTCGCGCTTCGCGAAGCCCATCGGCCCTGCGATGAGCACGTTCGGGAAGACCTGCAGCGAGTTGTTGAACTCGAGGACGCTTGCGTTGTAGTGCTGGCGGGCGAACGAGATCTGGTTCTCGGTCGTGGTCAGCTGCTCCTGCAACGACAACACGTTCTCGTTGGCCTTGAGTGTCGGGTAGTTCTCGACGACGGCAAAGAGGGACTTGAGAGCTCCGGTCAGCACGTTCTCGGCCTGAGCTTGAGCGGCCGGACCCTGTGAGCTCGCCGAGATGGCGTTGCCTCGAGCCTCGGTGACCTGGACGAGGACTCCCTTTTCGAAGTCCATGTAGCCCTTCACGGCGTTGACCAGATTCGGGATCAGGTCGTGGCGGCGCTTGAGCTGGACCTGGATCTGCGAGTTGGCCTCGTCGACGCGGTTGCGCTTGGTGACGAGACCGTTGTAGATCCCGACCAGGAAGACCACGAGGACTACCAGAACGACGATGATGATGATCGGGACCATGTCCCTCCTCCGATCGATGTGTGGCCGCGATGGCTGCCGTGCGGAGATTTCAGTCTAGCAGGCGGCACGTTTGGAGCGTGTCGATCCACCCGCCCGGTCGCCCGCCCTGGACGCGCTGGAACCCATTCGAGATACGACCGATTGACTCGATTTGGAGCTCGAAGGCTCGATCAGTCGGGACATCGAAACTGCCCGAAGTCTCATTCGGCCTCCGCGGCCTCAATCACTGCCCTCCCAGGACCTCATACCACCCCGCATGGTGTCTTGTCGGGATGGTGGGCGGTGCAGGATTCGAACCTGCGACATCCTCGGTGTAAACGAGGCGCTCTAACCACTGAGCTAACCGCCCCGAATGCCACATTGGGCGGCGCAGAGGCCGCCTTGCGGCCGGGTTTGAGATCAGGACGAGGGTGGTGCCCAGGCCGGGACTTGAACCCGGATGGATTGCTCCATACGCCCCTCAAACGTACGCGTATACCAATTCCGCCACCTGGGCACGAAGAACTTCCGCGACGGCTCCACGTCGCTAAGTAGCGAACCTGGTGCCGAGGAGGGGATTTGAACCCCTACAGCCTTGCGGCCACTGGCTCCTGAAACCAGCGCGTCTGCCAATTCCGCCACCTCGGCGCACACAGCAACCGGCGTTACCGGCCGCTGGCGAGGCGCCAGTCTATCACATCCCAGAACCGACCCGATGGATCGGCTATGTCGTTCGAAACCATATCGTAGACCCGGCTGGAAACGACCAGATCGTATTCGCGGAAGGCCAGCGGCAGGATCGGCAGCGAGGTCGAGAGGTACTTCTCGAGGGCCGAAACAGCCGCCTGCCGGGCCTCCGGGTCGACAGTCTTGCGGACGGCAAGGAGCATCTGATCGAGCACAACGTCCTGCACACCCGACACGTTCGAGCCGCCGGAGCCCACCTGTGACGACAGAAGGAGCGGCCCCAGGTCCGGGTCGAGGCCGACGTCGAAATCCACGATGGCCGACCCGAACTGGCCCGCGTTCAGGCGATCCAGGTATGTTGCGGCTGAGACGGCATCCACCTGCACGTCCAACCCGATCGCTCGCCAGGCGGCGGCCACCTGCAAGGCGGTTCGATATACCACCGCGTTGCTGGCCTGGTCGATCGTCAGCAGCTCCATTGTGTAGGCGCCCGTGGCCTTCGGACCCGCCCAGCCGGCGGGCGTGAAGTGCCAGGCCGCGTCGGTCAGGTAGGCGTCCGAGCCCACCACGGCATAGGGTGTGGTGACGACGGCAGATGGGTCGTACCACGGCGACCAGTTCGGGATCGGGAGGTCGGCCGAGCTGCCCCTGGCGTCCAGAACCGTGGCCAGGAGAGCCTGGCGATCAATCGCGGCCAGCAGGCCGGTGCGAACGTTGACATCGCGCAGCTCCGCGTGATCCTGGCGCTGATTCAAGACGACGCTGAGCAGGCTGGCCCACCGGTAGGGCACGAGCCTCGATCCGGCCGTGGCGAGCGCCGCGTCGGTCGCCTCAGGCGTCAGACCGCCCACTGCATCAAGCTTGCCTGCCCTGAAATCGGCCGCCGCGGAAGCCGAGTCGTCGTGGAAGGTCAGTTCAATCTCGGCGATGTTGGTGAGATGAGCCCCGCTGGGGAGCGGAGCCGTCGTGGGCGTCGCCATCGGAGACGGGGTCGGGGTGGGAGCTGGCGTCGGAGTCAACGTCGGACCGGCCGTCGCGGCGGCGCTCGGCGTCGTGGCAGCCTTTGCCGACGCGGGCGTGGGCGTTGCAAACACGACGACGCTCGCGCTCGAACTGGCCGTGGCAGCGGTCGTCGGCGGAACGGTCAAGGCGGGCGCTGCGGCGACCGCCGGCACGCTCGCCAGGAGCGCGTGCGAGTAATCGAGCTCCAGGAGCCGGTACGGTCCGTCGCCGACCGGCCGGGAGCTGTAGCTCGAGTCGGCCAGGCTGGTGACGGGTGTGCTCTCGAGCAGATGCGCAGGCAGGATTCGCATCTCGGCCTGTTGCAGGAACCCGGCGATCGGAAGCGTCATCGTGAACGAGACCGCGTAGGGGCCCGCCGCCGCCGCGTGGACGCCCTGCCACGACGACCCGACGGGCCCGTCGTACTGGGCGTTCTGAACGATAGCGACCGTGAAAAGCACATCGGCCGAGGTCACTGGTTGGCCGTCCTCCCAGTAGGCATCGTTGCGCATCTGGAAGGTGTAGGTGAGTCCGTCGGCCGAGGCCGTCCAGGTCGCCAGGTCCGGGACCACGGTTCCGTCCGGGCCCGCCTTGACCAGACCTCGGAAGAGCAGCGCGACGAGGTCCTGGTCTGCCTGCGAGCGCGCCGTAAGCGGGTTGATCGAACTTGGGTGGCCTACAACGCCTTCGCGATACGGCATACCGGAGCCGGCCGGTGAACTCGAGGCGCGCGGCCCAGATGAGGCCCCCGGGATCGCCAGTGCGGCGCCCACGACGGCCATGACCACGAATAAAGCCACTATGGCGAAGCGGTCGCGGCGATTCATGACCTCATGTCCAAACCCGGAACCAGCCCGCGATCGACCTGGTCAGCCGCCGAGAGTGTCCCTCCAGCCGACTCGCCCGCAGAATCAAGACTTGGGCAGGACGAAGCTCGCCTCGGAGAAGAAGCAGAACAGGACCGCCAGAAGGATCGTGAACTGCCAAAGGCGACGCTCGATCCCTCGCCGGCTGCGATACACCGACGAGTCGCCGCCGAAGGTGGCGGAGAGGCCCGAACCGCGCGCCTGGAGGAGGATCGCGATCATCAGGAAGACGCCAATGATGTCCTGGCCGATGGCGAGAGCTGGATTCACGGCTGGAAATGACCTCACTGTAGGTCCGCCCACAACGGACCGGCGCATGTTAGCACAGGACCGCGGCCTCCCGGTCCGGGCTGTCGTCCGGGCGAGCCCTGCCGGTTCACCGAGTGACCGCGCGTTTGCGGAGTGGCCGCGGGGCGTCGCCTCGCCTTGCCCGCTATTCCTTTGCCAGGAGTGAGTGGCCGGTGACGTCCGGCCAGGGCTCGAGGCCGCCGACTTCAAGGATGGTCGGAGTCACGTCCGCGAGACGCCCGTTCTCGAGACGTTCCCCCTTGAGATAGCGGCCGATGCCGAGGAGCGGCACCGGGTTGAGCGAGTGCTTGGTGACCGGGTTCCCGGCCCCGTCCTTCATCTCATCGGCGTTGCCGTGGTCTGCCGTGATGAAGAGAACCGCGCCCGGCGCCCCGGGATCATCCGCATCCACGGCCAGCACCGCCTCGGCGACGCGGCCGAGGCACGCGTCGACGGTCTGGCAGGCCTTCACGGTCGCGTCCCACATTCCGGTGTGGCCGACCATGTCCGGGTTGGCGAAGTTGGCTACGATCAGGTCGTACCTGCCGCCGGCTATTGCTGCGACCAGCGCGTCGCAGATGCCCTGCGCGGCCATGACCGGCTGCAGATCGTAGGTAGCGATCTTGAGGCTGGGGATGAGCTCGCGGTCCTCGCCGGGCCACGGCTCCTCGCGACCGCCGTTGAAGAAGTACGTCACGTGGGCGTACTTCTCCGTTTCCGCGACATGGAACTGGGTCCAACCGGCTTTGCTCACCGCTTCGGCCAGCGACGGCACGACCTCAGGTCCGAAGACCACCTGCACCGGCAGATCGCCCTCGTATTCGGTCATGGTGGCGTACAGGATGCCCGTGGGCATTGGTCCGGCGACGTTCCGGTCGAAGCCGCTGAAGGCAGCATCGGCGAGGGCGTGGGACAGCTGCCGGCCCCGATCGGCCCGAAAGTTGCAGTGCAGCACGGCATCGCCGTCGGCGACGGTCCCGTGGTCCACGCCGTCGATGACCGTCGGCGTGATGAACTCATCGTTCTCGCCGCGAGCGTAGCCACCCTGCACCGCAGCCAGCGCAGAGGCTGCGTGGAAGTCGGCCACCCCGTGGACGATCGCGTCGTAGCCCTTGTGCGTGCGCTCCCAGCGCTTGTCACGGTCCATGGCGAAGTAGCGGCCGCCGATAGTGGCGATCTTCGCGTCGGGGTGAGCGGCCGCCAGCCGCTTCTCCAGGTCAGGCACGAAATCGGCGGCGGAGCGTGGCGGAGTATCGCGCCCGTCGAGCAGGCCGTGGACTCGCACGCGCTTCACGCCCTGGCGGGCGGCCAGCTCCGCCACGGCAACCAGGTGACGGTCGTTGGCGTGGACGCCGCCGGGGCCGACGAGGCTGATCAGGTGAAGGGTGTGGTCGTCCTCCTTGGCCCGAGCGCAAAGATCGAGGAGAACCGACCGCGTGAAGAAGCTGCCTGACGAGATGGACCTGTCGATCCGAGGCAGGTCCTGCAGGACCTCCTGCCCCGTTCCGAGGTTCAGGTGGCCGACCTCCGAGTTGCCCATCTGACCCTTCGGCAGACCGACGAACTCCTCCGACGCCTCGATGGCGCTGTGCGGCCAGCGGTCCTGGAGGCCTCGCCAGTTGGGCATGCGAGCCTGGGCTATCGCGTCCACCGCGGGATCCTTTCCGATACCGAACCCGTCGACCACCACCAGGACGATCGGGCGGGGACGGCGGAAGCCGCCGATGGTGCCAGCCGTCATGCGGGCTTGCTCTCGGCCGCGGCGCGGGCCATGGCTGTCAACGCCGCGCGGGCCACCATCCCGGCCATCTCGTCCGGCTTGAGGGATGCACCGCCGACAAGGCCGCCGTCGAGGGTAGGCTCCGCGAGAAACTCGCCGATGTTGGCGCTGGTCACGCTGCCACCGTACAGGACCGGCACGCTCTCGGCGGCGTGGCCCCAACCAAGGTCGGCGGCAAGAGTCGAACGTATTGCCTCGGCCATCGCCGCGGCGTCGGCGCTCGAAGCGGTGCGTCCCGTTCCGATAGCCCAGACCGGTTCATAGGCGATGACGAGGCCGCCATTCTGCAGAGCGTCCACCTCCATACCGGCAAGGGCCCCGCGCAGCTGACTGGCCACGACCTCCACGGCCCGGCCGGCCTCACGCTCGGCCAGCAACTCGCCGACGCACAGAATCGGCCGAAGGCCTGAGGAGATGGCCCGAGCGAGCTTCCTGCCGATGATCTCGTCCGATTCGAAGGCATCTCGGCGCCGCTCAGAGTGACCGAGGATCACCCACGTCGCCAGCCCGGCGAGGGCCGCGGCGGACACCTCGCCGGTGTAGGCGCCGGCGAGCTCGTGGTGGACGTTCTGAGCGCCGACGGCCACGTTCGTGCCCGCCAGCGCGTCGCGGACAGCGGCCAGGCAAACGAAGGGCGGGCAGATGACTCGAACCACGGCCGGCTCCTCGGTCCGGGCGGCGATTGTCGCGGCCAGCTCTCCAGCGTCCGCGGGGGTGGTGTTCATCTTCCAGTTGGCGGCGATTATCAGGGGTCTCATGATCGGAATGATGACAGAGTGATGCGAACCTCCGGAGGGAAGTTTGGCCCTTCGAACCGCGACGGTCGGGCCCCCTGCGTGTGTCACTCGGCCCCGAGCCGGCCGTCACCGGGCCAAAGACGCCGGTTCGGGCGCGCGGGTGGCCGGTCCCGGACCCGCGACGGCTCACTCGGCGCGGGAGGGCCGTACCGGCAACCGTGCCGGCGGCCGTCTACCGGGTCCGGGTCCCGGCCGTGTCGCCGGGCTTCACGGCCGCGTCATCCGGATGCAGCGCGAGGCGCTCCACCTGTTCCAGGGAGCGCTGGATCGCGGAACGGTGGACACCGAGACGCTCCGCCAGCTCCGTGAACGTGGCTTCGGGCTCCTCCCGGCGAGCGGCCGCAACCAGCCGAACCACGTACGACTGCTCGGCGAGGCGGCCGTCGGCATCGAGCGCGTCGATGGCCTCGAGCTGGCGCGCGGCCGCAGCCACGGCCCGCTGGAGGTTGGCGGATTCGGCGTTGATGACACGATTGAGGTCGCCCCTGACCGACCGGGAAACCTGCCGAGCCTCCAGCTCCAGCAGCGCCGCGCCGCCGCCTACCAGCTTGAGGAACGTGGCGACCGTTTCCACGCTCTTCCAGGTGACGACTCCACGACCGCGCCGGAGGCGCCAGGCGGCCGGCATGCCGAGGTCGTTGAGATGGTCGCAGAGGAGTCGCGCCTCGTCCGCTGGAAGAACGAACTCCAGGTGCGTTCGGCCCGAGGCCAGGCTCAGCGAGCCGTGAGCGAGGAACCGACCTCGAACGTACGCGATGCGGCAATGCTCCGGGGCTTGGGCCCAACCGAACTGCGCGCTGGCAGTCAAGGTCCGGCCGACCGTCTGGTCGTTCAACTCCCCTGCCCGAACGCGGCTCAGGCGCAGAGCCAACCGCGCGATTGTCCGGCGACGCGGCTCGAACGCTCCCGTCAGGCCGGCCGATTCCGCCGCCCGACAGCACCGCCGTGGCGGGTCCACGGCCGCGAGCTCGGCGCGGAGAGAGTCGACGAGGTCGCGTTCCGCGGTCGTCATATCGCCGGCCCCATCGTCACGTCGCCTGCGTGGGCCGCCGCTGCGCCGCACGGCCACCGCGCCGCGAACCGCCGGTGGGCCCGTCCACTACGCCGTCCGGGGTACTCGAGAGCGACGCCGGCCGTAAGACTCCCGCTCGTATACCTGCATCACCGCGGTGGCCAGTCTGGCTGGATCGTGGTGGTGGGCATTGCCGGAATCCACTACGTCCTCCAGGACGAGGCGCGGCGCCGCCGAGTCCAAAAGGGCGGCGGCCGGCGGCCAGCGCAGCTTCACCGGCTCGGCGCCGTAGCCGCCGGGCCGCTTCGCGTCGAAGCGGTTGTTGGCGAGAACGACGTCGATCCATCCCCCCCCGGTGTGCCGCTGCAGCGCCGTCACGTGGTCGGCCAGGTCGTAGCCCTGCGTCTCGCCTATCTGAGTTGCCACGTTGCAGACGTAGAGCTTGACCGCGGCCGACGATCGGGCGGCGGCAAGTAGCGCGGGCAGCAGCAGGCTCGGCATGATGCTCGTGTACAGGCTTCCCGGCCCGATCACGATCAGGTCGGCCTCGTCGATGGCTCGCCTGGCGTCGTCACCTGCCGCCACATCCTCGGGCGTGAGCCAGACGCGGTCGATCCGGGACGACTTCGCGATCTCCGACTGGCCGGTGACCTCGTCCCCATTGAGCAGTCGAGCGTGGAGCGTGACCGCCGAAGCAGTCGCCGGCACGACCTGCCCGCGGACCGCCAGGACTCGATTCATCTGACGCACGCCCTCTTCGAAGTCGTCGCCCTGGACGGATGTCATCGCGGCCAGCAACAAGTTCCCGACCGTGTGGCCGCCCAGACTAGCTTCGCCGTCGCCCGGAAAGCGGTACTGCAGCAGCTCGGCCATCAGCGGCTCCGAGTCCGCCAGGGCGGCGATACAGTTGCGGATATCGCCCACCGCCGGGATCCCAAGCTCCTCGCGCAGCCGGCCGGATGAGCCGCCATCGTCCGCGACCGTGACCACGGCCGTGATGTTGCTCGTGTGCTCCTTGATCCCCCGCAGCAAGGTGGACAGCCCGGTCCCACCGCCGATGACGGCGATCCTCGGGCCTCTCGACAGGAACCGCTTCTGGTAGATCACCTCCACCAGGGGCTGGTCTCCTTCGGCCGAGAGGAAAGGGCCCATCAGGACTCGGACGGCACGCCAAGACCCGTAGACGAACATGCCGACCCCGACGATGCCGACGAGCGCGCCGCGCACCCAGTACGGCAGGAACTGGAGCGTGAGCACGTACAGGAAACTCTGGCCAGGACCCGAAAAATCGTAGCCTCGGTAGACCTGGCGCAGCAGAAGGGCGCCTGCCAGGGCGAGCAGCAACTCACCGACAAAGACGATGACGAGCCAGCGCTTCAAACCGATCCCGGGTTCGAGCCAGCGCCGCAGAACCGAAACGCTGACCCGGATCCTCGGCAACTTCATCCGCGTTCGAGCTCCCGATGAAAGACGGCCACTGTACCGAAGCCACGCTTCTCCAGCCACCCGCGAAGCTCCTCGGCTATGACGATGGAGCGGTGGTATCCCCCGGTGCAGCCGATGGCGATCGTCAGGCGTGTCTTGCCCTCACTCCGGAAGCCGGGCACGGTCAGCTCGAGGAACTTGCTCAAGAACTCGAAGAACTGCTGGGCGATAGGCTGGCCCATGACGTAGTCGCGCACAGCCGGGGTCAGCCCGGACAAGTGTCGGAGCGTGTCGATGTAATACGGGTTCTCCATGAATCGAACATCGAAGACAAGGTCCGCCTCGAGCGGCACGCCGTACTTGAACCCGAAGCTGATCAGCTGGAAGACGAGCCCTTCGTCCGCGGGCACGTCTTCCAGGTTGGCGAAGATACGCTCCTTGAGCTGGCGCAACGACAGGTCGGAGGTGTCGAGAACGACGTCTGCGTCGGCACGAACGGGGTCCAGCAGTCGGCGCTCTTCGGCGATCGAACCGGCGATGCCGCGACGGCCGGCCAGCGGGTGGCGGTGGCGCGTCTCCGAGAAACGCCGGATCAGGACGTCGTCTCGGGCCTCCAGGAAGATGACGCGCGGCTTGATGCCGCGGCCCTCCAAAGCGCCTCGCATTGCCGCCAGCGCGAGCGCTGCGTTGCCAGCCCTCACGTCCAGCACGATGGCTACCTTCTCGAAACGCTGTCGGTCGATTGATACCAGCTCGGCCAGGTCCGGCAGAAGCTCGCCCGGAACGTTGTCCATGCAGGCGTAGCCAAGATCTTCGAACAGCTTCGTGGCCGCGGTCTTGCCGGCGCCGGATAGGCCGCTCAGGATCACGACGCGCTGCCGGTTGTCCGGCCGGGGCGCCCGGCGAGTTGTCCCCCGACGGGCCGCGGCCCGGCTGCTGTTCTTGGCCGGGCGGGCCGTGTTTCCGGGGCCTCGGATGCCAGCCCGTGTCCCGGGCACGCGTTCGGTCTCCGGCGCCGGCCCGACCGCGTCGGCAATTCCGCCGACGTTCGTTACTGCGGCCTCCAACCTGCCGTCCATGACTTCAGTGTATCGCGCGCTGATACCCTTCCGGCCGACCGTCCGCTTCAGGTCCACGCGGAGGGCATCCCTCGCCGGGGCCTGACGACCAAGCTCCGCGCAAGACGGTCGTGGAACCCCTGCCTGCCGTCGTCGCGCATCTGGCTGACAAGCAAACCGACCACCCAGAGGGCGGCCACGACCGTCAGCACGTTGGCGAGATCGGACGCCACGCCGACGAACGCCCAGCCGAATAGGGCGAGCCACCGGACCACGGCCCGAGGCCGAGACAACAGCTCGGGTCCGTTTGCGTCGACCACGCGCAGGCCCAGGAGCCGTTGCCCCACGGTCGCCCCGCGCATCCTCCACATTGGGATCGCATATGCCGCCGAGAAAAGGGCGAGCAGCGAATAGGACCAGACCGGATCGAGATAGTAGGTCGACGCCGTCCAGGTCGAACCATCGTCGTTGATCATGGTTCTCGTGGTCTCGTGCCAGCCTCCGAGGATCACCGCAACGACACTCACGAGGACGAACAACAGGATCAGGTCAACGAACCACGCCGCGGACCGTCGCCCGGTGGAAGCCACTTCCCAGGCTTCAGGGCGGCTTCGACCGGCGGCATCAACGTGCGTCACGGGTTGTCGCTTCTCAACCGACTACGCGAAGGCGAGCGGACCACTCACGGGCCGCGAGCGCCAGAAGTTCGGCGATATCCGTGCGGCCGGCGCCAGCCGCTCCGCGACCGGCGGTCGCAGGACTCGCCGCCCTGCCTGCGGCGCCTGAGATGCCACGAGAAACATTGACCAGGAGACCGCCGCCGAAGCGTTCACCAGCCGGCGCCGCCACTGCCGGGCCGAACCGCAGAACCGGATCGACCTCCCCGCCCTGCGCGCCCACACCGGGTACGAGCAACGCCAGGCCCGGAGCGATGCCGCGAATCCGTTCCAGTTCCGCGGGCGCCGTGGCGCCGACTACCAGGCCCACGGTTCCGCCCGGACCCCAACTCTGCGCCCGCCGGGCGACCCGTGCGTAGATCGGCTCCGCCGGCGCGTCGATGGACGCGTCCGCGGCCACTTCGAGGCCCTGGAGCTCGCCGGCCCCCGGGTTCGACGTTCGGCACAGGAGATATGCAAAACGATCCCTCCGGCCGAGCAGGGGCTCGATGGCTTCGGAACCGAGGTATGGATTGGCCGTAATCGCGTCGGCACCCAGGATGTCGTAGAGCGCAACGGCCTGACGGGCTGCGGTCGTTCCGATATCGCCGCGCTTGGCGTCGGCTACGAACAAGACGTCCGCGGTTAGGCGCCCTCGCAGGCGCTCGAGAGCCGCCATCCCCGAGGACCCGAATGCCTCGAAGAAGGCCAGGTTCGGCTTCACGGCAGCGGCATACGGCATCGCCGCGTCGAGCAGCACCTCGCAGAACCGTTCGACCCCCGCCAGCGTCCCGGCAAAGCCGCCGGGAAGAGCATCTGGCTGTGGGTCGAGTCCCAAACAGAGAACGGAGCCGACGTCTCGGCTGCGAGCTGACAGGCGCGCGAGATACGTGTTCATGCACCCAAAGCGTAGCCCACGGGCGCTCGTCCCATCGGGATGATTGTGACGACCCCGGCAACGCAAAGCCGAGCGGCCACCGACGCCGACGCGACGGCTGCTGGGGCACGCCGTGGTCACCTCTGGAGCCAACGGGACCGGTGCGACTCCCCCGGCGGCCCTCGAAGCAGGCTACGCTCGTGGGACGAGCTGTGAGCCTTCGGCGGCGACGTCGATGACCTCGAGCTGGATCGAATCGAAGCCCGCGAAACTCCGGCTCGCAGCCCGAGCTACGACGTCGATTCGATCGCCCTCATGAAGCATGGACACCAGATCAGGCCGGCGGAATGCAACTGCGTCAAGCACGTCGCGGCTCCGACGGAGGACCAGCTGGGTATGGCCGCCATTAGCTGAACGAACCCTTAGAACCGTCAGTCCGGTGACGGCGATGGTAGGGAGTGGATTGCCCGGGCCGGTGGGGGCCAGCAGACCGATCTCTCGAACCAGGGCGTAATCGACCGAATCGGCCGACAGAACGAGATCCACCATCAGCTCCGGCGGTCCCGGCGGCTGAACTTCGGCCGCCGCGATCCCCAAGAAGCGCTCGGCAAACTCGGGCCACCGGGCGGCTGCCATGTCGAAGCCCGCGGCGGCGCGGTGGCCGCCGTGGCGAAGCAGAAGATCTCCGCACGCAATCAGCGCTTCTGCCAGATTCATGCCACCGCCGCTCCTGCACGAAGCGCGGAGAGTGCCCGCCTGCACGTCGAGGCTTGTCGCGACCACGGCGGGCCGCCCAAGATCTTCGGCGAGGCGGCCGGCGACGAGGCCGACGATCCCGATCGGCCACTCGCCACGGAGGAGCAGAGCGGCCGGAAGGTCCGCGAAGGCGGCGGCACGGGCCGTGGCGTCGGGGGTGGCCTCGTCCGCGGGGGCACCGGCGGTATCGCGCGCCGGCCCGAGCCCCAGCAGCTGCCTCGCGTCCGCAAGCGCCAGGCGAGTCATCTCCCGGCGGTCGACGTTCGCCTTCTCGATGTCGGCGGCCAACTCCTCGGCCTCGCCGCGGTTGGCAGCCAGAAGCAGACGGGCTGCGCGTGCCGCTTCCCCTACCCTGCCCGCTGCGTTGAGTCGTGGCGCGATTGCGAAACCGATTGCGTCGAGGTCCAGGCGGTCGCGGGGGATGCCCGCCCGCTCCAGCAGGGCCACGAGGCCTGGGCGGGCCCCGGCGCGGAGCTGCTCCAGCCCGAGGCGAGCGATAGAGCGGTTCTCACCGAGGATCGGCGCCACGTCTGCCACGGTTCCGATGAGAGCCAGGTCCGCCAGCGCCCGCACGGCCTCCGGCAGGACCCGGCCGGTATTGATCGCTCCCTCGGCGGGTGCGCCGCTTGCAGCGGTAGCCGCACCGCTCCGAGTTCCGCCCGCGCCCAGGCCCGCGCCGCCGAGCTCGCCGATAAGCAAATGGGCGACCTTCCAGGCCACGCCGGCGCCGGTCAGCGTGCGCTCCGGATAGACGCTGTCTTCGCGGACGGGGTTTACCACGGCAACGGCCGCATCCGGCCAGGTGGCCGCGTGGTGATGGTCCGTCACGAGTACGTCGATCCCGCGGCCTCGCGCCAGCTCGATCTCATCGGCGCTGCTCGTGCCGCAGTCCGCGGTTACGATCAGGGTTCGTCCTTCGCGAACCGCGCGTTCGATTGCCCGAAGCGAGAGCCCGTGCCCGTCTCCAAGCCGCTCGGGGACGTAAGGTGCTACGTCCAACCCAAGCGAGCGCAACGCCAGCACAAGAATCGACAGGCCAGTCAGGCCGTCGGCGTCGAAGTCCCCGTGCACGAGGACACGTTCGCCACGCCCCCGTGCCTCCGCCACCCGCCGGAGAGCGGCATCGGCATCGGGAAGCAGCTTTGGGTCATGCAGGCCTTCCTCGGCGGGAGCCAGGAATCGAGCCAGATCGTCGGCAGTCGTCACGCCGCGGGCCGCCATGAGCGCCAGCAGACGCGGCGAGATGTTCCGTTCGGCAGCCAGAGCGCGGCACGCAGGATCGACGGGGGCGGATTGGGCGAGCCGCCACCGGAAGTTCGACACGATCATGCCGTTCAGGATGACACCCGAAGCTCAACCTCGACGTATGTGCCGCTCACCGAGCCAGTGGGCGCGCCCCGCGTCGGCGAGGCAGATCGGCGCCACTCTCCGGAGCCATTCGCCGGCGTCGGCGGCCTGTCAGGCCCGCTTGCCCCCACGTAGCGCGGCCAGCCGATCGGCTCGCCGGCGATCTTCCCAGAGCTGCCAGACCACGAGCAGCGGGCTGGCGTTGAAGATCGAGGAGTACGTTCCCGAAATGATGCCGATCAGCAGTGCAAGCACGAAATAGTGAATGGAGGCGCCGGCGAACAGCAGCAGCGCGCTCAATGTCACCACGACCGTCAGGCTCGTGTTGATCGAGCGGCCGAAGGTCTGCAGGATCGAGTGGTTCACGATCTGATCGAACGGCTCACCGGCATGACGCGCCTTGTTCTCGCGAATCCGGTCGTATACGACGATCGTATCGTGGACGCTGAAACCGATGACCGTCAGCATCGCCGTCACGAAGAGCGCGTCGATCTGCACCCCGAAAAGCGTGCCGAGGATCGCGAAGATGCCGACCACGACGACCACGTCATGGACGAGCGCGACCAGGGCCGTGGCCCCGAACTTGATGTTCCCGAACCGGATCCAGACCCAGATCAGGATGCCGAGCGAGCCGAGCAGGATCAGCTGTACGGCCTGCTGGATGAGCTGGGCGCTGACGACCGGACCGACGGTCGCGGTCTCACGCGTGCATGAGATCGGGCCGAGCTTCGGGTCGGCTTGCATGGCCGCGGCGATCCCGGCCAGCTTGCCCGTCGCCGGAATGATTCGCTGGCAAGCCTTGCCGTTCTGGTCGACGCTGTTGACGAATGGCGTCGGGCTTGCGCTTGGCGCGGGTGAGGTGGACGCGGACGCGCTCGGGGCGGCGGATGCGCTCGGCGACGGGCTCGGGCTCGGGCTCGGGCTCGGCGGCACGCTGCCGCTCGCAGCCGGGCTGCGGCTGGCGTTTGCGGCGGCCGAGGCACTGGCCACGGCCGCGGCGGATGCGCTCGCCCCGGCCGAGGCACCTGCCGAGGCGCTTGCGCTCGCTGCGGCCACGGCGCCCGCCGAGGCCGATGCGACTGCCGAGGCATTCGGCGTTGGGGCCGGCGTCACCTGCGGGAAGAGGTCCACGCTCTTCGTCCGGATGGTGAAGTAGTTGGACGTGTCCTGGCTAACCTCCGCATCGGTCACCCCATGGCTGACCATGACGGCTTTCACTTCGTCGGCCGAAGCGTTGACGTTCTTGAACTGAACCTCCCAAACCGTCCCGCCGGTGTAGTCGACCGAGAACTGGAGCCCCACTTTCCCGTTCGTGATGGGGGTGAGGAGGATGAAGATCAGGCCGGGAACGACAACCAGCCCTGAGAAGAGGAAGAACCAGTTTCGCTTGCCGATGACGTCAAACACGTCCGCGGGCCTCCCGCCGGGCAAGCCGACCGCCCATGGCCCTGGCCTGGAACTCCTCGTCGCTCACGCCGTACAGCCAGGCCTTCTGGGCGAACTGCTGCCGAACCACAAGGCGTAAGAGTGTCCGCGACACGGTGACGGCCGTGAACATCGAGGTCGCTACACCAATTATCAGGACCAGAGCGAAGCCCTTGATCGTGGACGACCCGCCAAAGTACAGGATGGAGGCCGTGATCAGCGACGACACGTTGGAGTCGAGGATCGAGTTCCAGGCTCGATTGAAACCGGCTTCGATCGCCGTCACCAGCGTCTTGCCGGTTCGCAGCTCTTCTTTGGTCCGCTCGAAGATCAGGATGTTGGCGTCCACCGCCATGCCTACCGAGAGCACAAAGCCCGCGATGCCGGCGAGAGTCAACGTCACCGGGATGATCCGGAAGAGCGCGTAGACGGCCAGGCCGTAGTAGATGAGGGCGAGGCAGGCTACCAGGCCGGGCAGCCGGTAGTAGATCAACATGAAGAGCAGAACCAGGCCAATACCAATGGCGCCGGCGAACATAGTCTGATCAAGGAAGCTCTGGCCAAGAGACGCCGGGATGGTCTCACGCTGGATCTCCGTTACCGGGTAGGGCAACGCGCCGTACTCGAGGACAGTGGCCAGCTGCTTGGCGCTTGAGGACGTGAAGCTGCCGCTGATGATGCCGTTGCCGTTGGTGATCGCCGACGCGATATACGGCGTCGACACGACTTTGCCATCGAGCACGATCGCGAAGTAGTCGTTGACATGCGCAGCGGACCAGGTCCCGAAATCGGTGGCCGCCTGGCCCTTGAAGGCAAACGCGACCTGCCAGCCTGCACCAGAGGTGCTGTTGTATTGGGCGGCAATCGCGGTGGAGTCCAGCTGGCTGCCGGTGAACTGGGCCGGCAGCGTCGGATCTATCGCCGCATCGGCCGCCGGGAGCGGCGTCGTACCGGTCGTCCCGCTTGAACCGCCGGTGCCGTACTGGGCCGGCGGGAGCAAGACGAACTCGAGGTTGCCGGTCTGCCCGACGAGATCCGCGATCGTCTGGGCGTCAGCCGCCCCGGGCACTTCGACGAGCACCTCGTTGTTCTGCTCCGTCTGTACGACTGCTTCGGTCAACCCGGTCGAGTTGACCCGGTTTTCCATGATCGAGCGGATCTCTTCCATGGCATTCGAGTCGGGCTGCTGGCCGTTCGCGGGCAGAGCCTGATATGTGATCGCGGAACCGCCCTTGAGGTCGAGTCCCAGCAAGGTCTGGAGGGGCTGGCCCAGTCCACCGTCGATGTTGTTCAGGACGACGAATTTCGCTCCGGGCACCAGATCGACGTAGAACGCCAGCAAGCCGACGGCCAGAATCAGGAGAGGCAGCAGTCTTCGCACGAGGCGGGATGATAGCAGGGTTCGAGACGGCGGCGCGTCGCCTGAGCCGCGAGCGTCCGCTCCGGCTCTCTTGAAGTGGACCCGCTGCTACCGATCGAGCCCGGCCTTGATCTTCGCGGCGAGCCCGGGACCGATGCCCGGGACCGCTGCGATCTGCTCCAACGGTGCTTCGCGGACGCGCCTGGCCGAACCGAAGACGCGCAGCAGGGCAGCTCGTCGCTTGGGCCCGACCCCCGGCAGCTCATCGAAAGCCGAACGAGTTGCCGCCTTCGCCCGCAGGGCCCGGTGGTAGGTAACAGCGAAGCGATGCGCCTCGTCGCGAAGCCGCTGCATCAGGTAGAGCGCCGACGAGGTGGTCGGCAGCAGGACCGGTTCCTCGCGCTCGGGCAGGAAGATCTCCTCCCGCTCTTTGGCCAGGCCCACAACCGCTAGATCGTCGTAGCCCATCTCGTTCAGCGCTTCCTTGGCCGCCGATAGCTGCCCCTTGCCACCGTCGACCACGACGAGGTCGGGTAGCTGCCAGCGCAACTCTTCCTCATTACCCTCTTCGCCGGTCCGTACGCGACGAAAGCGGCGCCGCAGCACCTCCTGGTGGCTTGCGAAGTCGTTGGCGCCCTGCACCTCCTTGATCCGGAAGCGCCGGTACTCGCCCGTCCGAGGCCTGCCCGCCTCGAAGACGACCATGCTGCCGACCGACTGCGCACCCCCGAGGTTGCTGATGTCGTAGCACTCGATGCGAAATGGTGCTCCTGGGAGACCCAGCGCTTCGGCCAGCTCTTCGAGCGCAACCAGCGTCTTGCCCTGATCCGCCAGCCAGCGCGCGTGCTCGCGGGCCAGGGTTTCCGTGGCGTTGCGCCTGGCGAGCTCCAGCAGCTCGCGCTTCTCGCCGCGGCGTGGAACGCGAAGGTGGACGGCCCCACCCCGACGGGCGGCCAGGAAGGTCTCCAGCTCCGGGACCCCCCCAGGCAGTGCCGGCACGAGCACGGCCGGCGGAACCGAGGTGGCCCGCTCGTAGTACTGGAGCACGAAGCCGGCCAGCACGGCCGCGTCATCCGTCTCGCGAGGGGCGTCGAGCAGGAAGACGTCGCGGCCGACCATCTTCCCGCCGCGGACTACGAACAGCTGGACCGCAGCCTGGGTGTCCTGCCGCGCCAACCCCAGGATGTCCTCTTCGGTCGTGGCGTGAGCCGCCATCTTCTGCGACTCCATCGTCCGCTCGATGGCCCGCACCTTATCGCGAAGCGCCGCCGCTCTTTCGTATTCGGTCGCCTCCGAAGCCGCCTGCATCTGACGCGACAGCTCGCGGGCGACGACCTCCTGGCGGCCCTCGAGAAACCGCTCGATGTGCCCGACGTCGGCCCGATAGTCGGCTTTGCCGATGTAGCCGACACAGGGCGCCTGGCAGCGCTTGATGTGATACAGAAGGCAGGGCCGCTCGATCGCCTTGCGGCCCTCGTGGATGTCGAGCGTGCACGTCCGAAACGGGAAGATCCGCCGGATCAAGCTCATCGCCTCGTCGACGCTGCTCGCCGACGCGTACGGGCCGAAGTAGCGGCTGCCATCGACCGGCAGCTTGCGCGTCCGCTCGACACGCGGGAAGTCCTCGGCCAGTGTGATCTTGATGAACGGGTAGCTCTTGTCGTCCTTGAGCCGGACGTTGTAGCGCGGCCGGTAGCGCTTGACCAGGTTGATTTCGAGCAGCAGCGCCTCGCTGACCGAGTCGGTCATCGTGTATTCGAGGTCGGCGATCCGCTCGATCACGCTCCGGATGAGCTGGTTCTCATCGCCGCCGGTACCCTTCTGCCAGTAACTCCGGACGCGGCTGCGCAGGCTCTGAGCCTTGCCGACGTAGATGACCGTGCCGCGCGCGTCCTTCATCAGGTACACGCCCGGCCGATCGGGAAGCCGCTTCAGGGTCGCGTCGAGCTCGGGAGTCACAGGTTGATTCTATGCGGCCTGCGGGCCGGGTCTGTTGCGATGTGTCTGTTGCGACGGCTCCAGGCCCTCGACCGAGATCGGGGCGCGAGCTACGGGTAGTTCGGCGCGGAGCGGGCGATCTCGATATCGTGCGGGTGGCTTTCGATCAGGCCGGAGTGGGTCAGCTGGACGAAGCGTGCGTTCGCGCGCAGCTCGGCGATCGAACCGGCGCCGCAATACGTCATGCCTGCTCGGGTGCCCCCGATCAACTGGTAGAGAATGCCCGACAGCGGCCCGGCCACGGCGACAATCGCCTCGACCCCTTCGGGCACCAGCTTGCGACGGTCCACCTGCGGATAGCGGTCGCTGCCGGCCGACATCGCCGCCAGCGACCCCATGCCGCGGAACTGCTTGACGACCCTGTCGCCGACGCGCTCGGCCTCGCCCGGGCTCTCCTCCGCCACGGCCAGCAGGCGGCCCAGCATGACCGAATCGGCTCCGGCGGCCAGCGCCTTGATGATATCGCCGGAATAGCGGATCCCGCCGTCGGCGATCACCGGCACGTCGTGTAGCCGCGCGACGGAAGCGGCGAGCATGATCGCGGTGAGCTGCGGGACACCGACACCGGCCACGATTCGGGTGGTGCAGATGGCGCCCGGGCCGATGCCCACCTTGACCCCATCCGCGCCCGCCTCGATTAGGGCGGCCGTTCCCTCGGCCGTGGCCACGTTCCCGGCTACCAGGTCGATCGCGGTCCCATAGCTGGCGCGGTATCGGCGCAGCGCATCGATGACGTTGCGGGAGTGGCCGTGGGCGGTGTCGACGACCAGGGCATCGACGCCGGCCCTCACGAGTTGCTCCGCGCGTGTCACGGAGTCCGGCCCCACGCCCACCGCAGCAACGGCGCACAGACGCCCCCGACGGTCGACGTTGGCAAGCGTGGCGTCAGCCGGTACCGCGGCCGCTTTGACGGCCGCGACCTCCTCGGCTTGCCGTTCGGGCGCCTGATTGCGGTGGATGACGCCGATGCCGCCCTCGAGAGCGATGGCGATCGCCATTCGATCCTCGGTCACCGTATCCATGGCGGCGCTGACGACCGGCGTGTTCAGGCCGATGTTCCGCGAGAAGCGGCTGCGCAAGTCGGTCTCGCCCGGCAGAATCTCGGAGTACTGGGGGATCAGCAGGACGTCGTCGAAGGTGAAACCCAGCATGGGTTCGACGAGGCCCGCCCCTACCATCTCGTCCGGCCCGGCCCGTCCAGTTCGCGTCGTCGCCATCGCTGCCGTCCTCTCTCGCTCCATCGATCGACCCTCCCGGCCGATCCGCGCCTGGAGGCCGGTGCTCGTCTGGCGGACATTCTACGGATCGATTGGCCGACCCGTCCGATCGGGCCGCCCGGCCGGAACGGTCGGCTTCCGCAGCGCCTGTGGGATGATCTGCCGGTGACGGATCCCGGCGACCGCTCCAGCGCCGATGCCGGACCGCGTGCGTCGGTCCGGCGGTTTGGCCTCGCGGGCGGCGTGATCGGCCGGGACTATCACGTCGCCTACGTCAGTGCGGCGCTGCTTTTTGGGTTCGGGCTGCTCGTTGCCGGTCTCGAGGTCGTGCGCGTTTCGCCTCAGTGGGGTTTCACGTACGACGGAGCCCTGAACGGCGTCCTGTCGCAGCTGTCGACCACCGGGCCTGCGGCCATTCTGGTGGCCGTCGCCACGATGGGGAACGTCCTCGCCGGCGCCATCGCGCTCCGCCTGCTCGGGACTCCGGCCTTCCGCGGCCTCTCCGACGTGGCCCTCGCCGGCTTCGCAGCGGCCGTACTGCTCGACGCCGGCATGCTCTTCCTCCTGGGCAGTGTCGGTTCCTTCGGTTGGCCGGAACTGCTGGCTCTGCACGTTGCGCTGGCTGTGGCATATATCGCAACGCGGCGGCAGCGGCCGCTGATGGCCGTTCCAATTCGGCTGCGGACAATGCGGCCGGCGGCGTGGTGGCTCCTTGTGATCGCGATCTGGGCCGGGCCGATAATCGTCCAGCTGGCCTCCCCGGCCGTGCCCTTCCTGGATGTCCTGCCGAACCACGTCGCTCCGGTCGAGCACATCCGCGTCTTCGGCAGCTTCGCCACGCTCACCACTTCCCCGTCCCCCATCTACGGGCCGTCGCGCCTGATGCTCGGCTACGTGGCCCTTCTGGGACAGTTGACCACCATCACCAACCTCGATGCGATCCTGGCCGACGCCGCTTTCGCACTGCCGCTGACGATCCTGATCGCCCTCGCCGTTCGCAGGCTGGCCCGCGAGCTTTTCGGCAGCAACGCGAGCTTCTGGGTTCTGCTCACGTTCCCCCTGACGTTCACGTTCATGCGCATTCCGGACAGCCGCGACACCGTCGTCGTGTTCCCGCTCGCGGCCTGGGCATTGAGCACGATAGCGGCAGAGCTGAGCGCACGGCGGAGACTTGCGGCCCGCGGCGTTCCACCAAGCGGGATGGACTCTGCCTCTCCTTCGCGCCGTCCCGATCTCGCCTTGACGTTCGCACTCGGGGGCGCTTTTCTCGTCCACCCACTCGTCGGCCTCGTGGCTTTCACTGCCGCATGTGGGGCCCTGATCCTGTATCCAGCGAGCCTGTCGCGCCGGCTCCTGCCGGCCCTCGGCGGTGGCCTGATCCTGGCTGTCCCGCAGCTGTTTACGATGAGCGGTATCGGGGCGCCGGCGTGGGCCGGGGCGGTCTTCGTCCTCGCCGGCGTCGCGGCGGCTTTCGGCCTCGCCCACTTCGTCGGCGCTCTCGCCCAGGCGCTCTCACGCGGCAGTCCCAGGCCGGATCGGCGGCGAGCCGTCGTTGAGCGCGCTCCAGCCGGGTTCACTGCAAGGATCGACCTGGTCGAGCTGGCACGAGCCGTGCTGGTTGGATCTGCAATCATTGCCTTCCTGGTGCTGGCCGCCCGGCAGATTCTCCCGTCCGGCGACCCCGCCCACCCCGCCGACCCCGCCGGTGAGCTGATGGTCGACTTCCCGCACCTGGTCTGGCTTTGCCTCGCCGGAGCATTGCTGTCGATCCTGCGGCTTGGTCGAGGCTGGACTCTTCTCGGCTGTGGCATCGCCGCAGGGCTTGCCGCCTGGGCCGCATCGGGGTTCGTCGGCTACGCCAACCTGACCGAGCAGGCGGTCCACTACGAAGTTCCCAAGTCGATCGAGTACTGGCTGCCGGTGATGCTCGCCGTCGGGGCGGCAGGAGCGCTGGCGGCGGTCTGCAGGGAACGCCGACTGGGCTTGCTCCGGCCTGCGGCCGTCGGGGTCTTCCTGCTCGTCGCGGTCTACCCAATCACCGAGCCGCTCGCCACGAATGTCCAGATCGGCGAGCACCGCGGCTCCGAGTCACTCGGCCTGGCGCTGCGGGAGGCTGAGAGCGGCTACTGGGTCGGCTATCCGGACTCTCGCCTCATCATCGACGCACCCCGCCGGCAGGTCGTCGACGAGTTGCGCTCCGAGGAACGGGCCGGGCGTCTCGGCCCCGCGACGCGGGTGCTGCACATCGCGGCCAGCTTCCAGCAGTGGGCGTCCGTCCCCATCGGTGTCTTCACCGGCGCGATGGAGACGTCGATTTCGCTGCAGCCGGAACTGAGCATCCACACCGAGGGCGGCCGGCTGCTCGGCTTCGACCAGCTCGAGCAGGAGATGGCGAGCGGATACGGCTACGTGGTCCTGGAGCCCGCCGGTCTCGGGTCGGACCTTGTCGCCCGGACTACCGCCGACCTGTCCGCGGGAGGTTACCGGCAGATCTGGTCGAATTCCCAGGCGGCGATATACGCACGGTCGTGAGTCTCCTGCGCCATTTAGCCACCGACGGCCGGTCCTGTCGCCGGCCCCTATCGTCGCCCGCGACGGTCACTTCCAAACCGGGCGGGCCGTGTCCGAGGGCACCCTCCAGCCGGGGACGTGGCTCACCCTTGCGGTGGCCGCTGAGTCTGGCGATCATGGGCTCACCGCTGGGGGGTCACGCTCCAGCCTGACCTTCCGGGCCTGGCATCACAAGGAGTCCACCGATGGACGATCTGATACGGCACGGCATAGAGGCGCGAAACGATTGGCGCGCGTACCACTCGGCCTCCGCTGAAACTGATCCGAGGTACCACAACCGGCCCGACTGCGTGGACGGCCAGAAGATCGCCGACGAGAACATAAGAGAGGGCACCGCCGACCGCGCTCTGTGCGACACGTGCAGAAGTGCCCAGAATCCCGCCAGTTAGGTTCCTGCACGGTCAGCCGGTTCTTCGTCTCCAGTCCTGGTAGGTCTATCCGGCGCCACCCTCATGGGACCAGGACGCCTGCAAGTCGTCGGCGCGCAGCCTTCCGACTGCCGCGATACCCGGAGCAGGACCATGCGGCTGCCAGGACTCCGCGCGTAAGTGGCAGATAAGCGCCCCCCGGCATCTTGCCGGTGTGCTACCCGCGTCGCTTGCCGAGCGCCTCAACAGGCTGGCGCCTGACCAGCGAGCCGCCGAAACCGCGCCACCTGGCCCCGTCCTGTGCGTAACCCCGGATGGGAGTGGCAAGGCCACGACCCTCGTCGCACGGATAGCGTGGTTGGTCGCGACGGGCACGGATCCGGCCTGCATCACCGCGGTGACGTTCAACAAACCGGCCGCCGACGAGATGGCGGCGCGGGTGGATGCGGCCCTGGAGCCGCTCGGGCTCGCCGCCGCCAGCGTTCGGGTCAAGACATTCCACGCCCTCGGCCGCGAGATCATCGCCGACGGCGGGGAGCGCATCGAGCCGCTCCTCGCTCGCGAGGCCGTGCTGCGCGACCTCTGGCCGGACATCGACCAGGAAACCCTTCGCCGCCTCGACGATGCTTTCAGCCGCCTCAAGCTCCACATCGGCGTCACGGCGGAGCAGGTCGGTGAGGACCCGGAGCCGGGGCCCGTTGCCCGCGCCTTCCTCGGCTACGACGGCGCCACTGCCGACGCCGGCGGGCTGGATTTCGACGACCTGGTCGCCCGGGCACTTCGGCTGCTGGAGGCCCGTGCTTCGCTGCTGCGCCGCTGGCGGGAGCGCTGCAACATCTCCTGGTCGATGAGACGCAGGACGTAGACCGCAGCCAGCCTCGGCTCGCCCTGCTTCTGGCAGCGCCAGGGAACCAGGTCTTCCTCGTGGGCGACGACGACCAGACGTTCGGCAATTCGCTGCCAGGCTCGCTCGATCAGTGCGTCTTGTGCGGCTGGCAGGTGCCATCGCAGAAACTCATCTGCATCTCCGGCCGCCCGCGTTCAGTTGCGAGACCGCCAGCCGGGCGAGTCGCCGCCCCAAACGCCAGGTGGCGTCACTGGGGCGGCGACTGCGGCGTCTCTCCAGGCACGGACGGAGACCCCGCCGCGACTCCGGCCGGTGCTAGATTCGCGGCCTTGCGGCGGCGAGGGATTGGGTGGCGGGCCGGGTTGATGGAGGGTCATCGTGCAAGACCTGCGTTCAATGGTGACCGCTCTCGGCACCGCCGCGCTTGTAACCGGCGCTGTCTTGGGCTGCGCTGCGCCAGGCGTCTCGCCGACGGACATTCCGGCGATGAGGTCCGCGGTCGTGGCCAATTACCCGAGGGTGGACGGATCCACCACCACCGGGCCCCTGGCGCGCCTGCTGGCGTGTGACCTGCTGGGCGTTCCATGCGTCTGGTCGGCTCCCGCGTCGGCGAACATCGAGCGTACATACGTGCCTGACCCGAACGCCGCCATTCCGTCGGAGACCGCGTCGACCATCACCGGCATCAAGTTCAGCACCACGCACAACGCCTACGTGAACCTTATCGAGGGCAAGACGGACGTACTCCTGGAGGCACGCCTGCCCTCGCCTGACGAACTGGCAGAAGCGTCGGCAAAGGGCGTCGAGCTCGAGACGCACGCCTTCGCGCTGGACGCCTTCGTCTTTTTCGTCAACACGAACAACCCGACCGAGAACATGCCGCTGGCGACGCTGCGCGACATCTACGCCGGCGAGATCACAACATGGAGCGGGGCGAGCATTGACCTGGGCGATCCGGCGGCCCAGATCCACGCCTACCAGCGCGAGCCCAACTCCGGTAGCCAGGAGCTGATGAAACAGATGGTCATGGGCACCACGCCGATGGTCAACGCGCCCGAGATGGTCGTTCAGACGATGGTTGGGCCGTACAACGCCATCGGCGGTAATCCCGTGACCGGCGACGGCGGGGACAGGCTCGGCCTCGGCTTCTCCGTCTACTACTACGCCGCAGTCATGTTCTCGAATCCGCAGGTCAAGATGATCGGCGTCGACGGAGTCAAGCCGACGTCGGCGACGATCTCGTCGCGGGCTTACCCGCTCGCGGCCGAGGTGTACGTGGTGACGCTTAGGGACGCGGCGGCAGGAAGCCCGGCGCTCAAGTACAGGCAATGGCTGCTCTCTCCGGATGGCCAGCGCGTCGTGAGGCAGAGCGGCTACGTGGCGGTCTCGTCGCCCGACCGGTAGGTCCTTCGCGGCGCCCGGGCAGCCCCCTACGGCTGCGCCGAGGGCGTCATGCGATAAACGCGAACGCCGCCCGGAGGCAGCGGAATCATCCGCGCTCGGATGATCGACCCAGGCACTACCGCATAGACCATGGTCCGACCTGCCGGGTCCACGACGAAGGCCTCGAGCGAGTCGACAGCCGGCCACAGGCAGGCCACGGCCTCGGCGACGTGGTCCAGGCGCTCACGGACCAGCGGATCGGCTGCCTCCGCCGTGTCGCGCGCGGTCCACTGAACCTCCACGCCCACGTCGTCGGGTGCGTTGGGTGTCGTGTTGCCCTGGTCCACGAGTCTCGCGCCGATGATCAGGTAGGCGGCCGTGTTGTCTTCGGCGCCGAAATAGGCATGCATGGCGGCTCGCGCCTCAGACCAACCGCATGAGCTCGCCGCCGGGGTTTGAGCTGCCTGCGGCACTGTGGCGCGGGGTTCTTCGAGCGCTGTCCCGGTCGCTTCGACCGCGGCGATCAGGTCGTCCGTGGTGGGGTCGTGCAGGCCCACGAAGGCGCTGATAGGGAGAAAGTCCCTGTACCAGTGCTGGAAGCGGCCGTCGACGATCATGGGATTGACCTGGTCGAACACCCGTTGCACGCACGGGATCTTCTCGACAATCTCGTATGAGATCGATAGCCCGCGCTCCACGGCCTGGCGGTCGGCAGCCGCCATGCCTGGCAGGGGCGTCGCCGGGTCGACCTCCGGGTCAACCAGCCAGACCGAGAGCGTGAACTTGTCGCCGATGGTCAAGTAGTGAGCCTCGAAGTCCTGTCCGGCAAGCAGTTGGTCGACCTGCGCGAGCACCAGGGCGGCCGTGCAGTCGAACGACGGCGACGGCGTGGGGGTGGGCGCCGGGGTCGGCGCGGGTGAGGGGGACGCGGTCTGCCCGGAGCAGCCCACCAATGCAATGCACAGGGCCGCTGACGCGGCGATGGATATCACATGCTTCAAGGTCATCAGGGCTCGAGGAACCAGCTGGCAGCGGTCATCGAGTTCCAGGCGCTGCCAGCGCCGCCGGCGATCAGGATCCGGCCGTCGTCCAGCAGCGTCGCGCTGAAATCGGTGATCTTCGGGAACCCGGTCGCGATCACCTGGAACGTCCCGCTGTCCGGGTCGAACGACTCGACGGTACCCAGGGCCGCACAGTTCGAGTCCACCCCACCGAAGAGAATCACTCGACCATCCTGGATCCTGATTGCAGCCGATCCAGTACGCGGCGTGATCACTGGACCCACTGGGGTGAAGCGCTCCGTCCGGGGATCGAAGACCTCAGGAACTGCCGGGATTATGCAACCCGCGACGCTGTCGTACGGGCCCCCTCCCACGACGAGAACGCGTCCGTCGGAGAGGAGGGTAGAAGTTGCCCCGTGCGGGGACGACAACACGGTGGACTGCGAGAGGGGGTGCGACGGATCGATCAACTCGGCGTTGTTGTTCGCGTAGCCGTAGTTGCCCTGGTAGTGATCTCCTCCCACGATCAGCACTCGCCCGTCGTTGAGCAGCGTCGCCGTGGCCCCCTGTCGGGCGTCAGCCATGAGCGGTCCATTGCTGAAGCCGCCGTTCGCCGGGTCGAAGATCAGGGTGGAGTTCGTAGTCGTGTTGAGGTCGTCGTACGAGCCGCCGGCGATGAGCACCCTACCCTCGGCGAGCAGCACGACCGTGGGATCGATTGGCAGTCCTGGCATGTCGACGGAGGGCTTGACCACGACCGAGGTCCCCTGCCCGTAGTTGTAGATCTCCATCGTATGGACGAAGTCGCCGTACTGGCCGATGCCGCCCGACACGAGCACGCGGCCGTCGTTCAGCAGCAGGGCCTCCCCATCGGCACGCGGCTCGGCCAGCGAACCGTTGGGGCTGAACTTGCCGGTGCTGGGGTCGTAGATCTCCACGCTCGCCGTGGCAGGGGCGATGCACGCCATCCCACACGTGCCCGTGAATGGAACGGTCCCGCCCAGGATCAGGACGCGGCCGTCAGCAAGACGAACCGCGGCTTGCCTCTCACGAGCCTCGGTCATCGCCGGGCCAGGCCTTACGGTGGCGGGCGCCATCGGGCGCGGGGTGGCCGTTGGGCTGGGGGTTGGGATCGGTGACGGCGTCGCCAGCCCGGCGCCGTTCGTGAGGACCGTCGGGCTGGGTGTGGCCGCGCTTGAGCAAGCAACCACGGCCAGCAGCAGAGAGAAGATCGAGCCCATTCGGGCCAGACGTCCGGTTCGCACCCTCTCCTCCCAAATCATCTATATCACAGTCGCACCATGACTCCCCACGCACCGCTGTTGTTGCGGCCGGCAGGCGCCATTCCAGGGACCGGCCCGTCCTTCGGCCTGGGAGCTGCCCGACGAGACCATGATGCTCTCTCCCAGCCTGTAGGATTGCGCCAAAGCAAGCGGCCAGACGATCGCGCTAGTGACCACGACTCCGAAGTCGGTGACGCCTGGGGCCGGATCATCCGGACGCGAGACGGCGGGATCCGGGACCATGGTCGGCGGGCCGGAACGGCGCCGAGACCGGAGCCGGGCAGCAGCGGGTGCTCCAACCCCTCCACGTGGCGAGCGCCCCCTCCATCGAGCGCCGGGCCGTCCAAGCAAGCCACGACGTTTCTCAAGCGGTCGCAGCCTGCCCGATAATCCGCCCCGCCGATAAGCCCCAGCAAACCCCCTCTTGCCATGCTGCACTGGTATTCCCCCTCTTCCGTTGCCGAGCCGCTCGACCGGTTCGCGCCCGATCAGCGGGCGGCGGCCACCGCGCCTTCCATTTCATCCTCCGAGAAGACCGACGATCTGAAAGCTCAGCATACCGAAGGCACATAAGCGCCAGCGAAGCGGTGTCTGGCAACCTTCCCGGGTGCTTCCTCCCTCCGTTGTTGACAGGCTGGCTTGCCTCGCCCCCGATCAGCGTGCCGCAGCCACGGCGCCACCTGGCCCCGTCCTGTGCGTAGCCCCGGCCGGGAGCGGCAAGACCACGACCCTCGTCGCCCGGATCGCGTGGCTCGTCGCCACGGGCGCCGATCCCGCCCGAATCACCGCGGTCACGTTCAACAAACGAGCGGCCGACGAGATGGCGACGCGCGTGGATGCCGCCCTGGAACCGCTCGGGCTCCCCGCCGCCAGCGTCCGGGTCAAGACATTCCACGCCCTCGGCCGCGAGATCCTCGCCGACGGCGGGCAGAGCGTAGAGCCGCTGCTGGACCGCGAGGCCGTCCTGCGCGACATGTGGCCGGAGATCACGGCCGGAGCCGTTCGCTGCCTCGACGATGCCTTCAGCCGCCTCAAGCTCGACATCGGCGTCACAGCCGAGGAAGTGGGCACCGATCCGGAGCCGGGGCCGGTCGCTCGCGCTTTCCTGGCGTATGAGCGGGCGCTCGACGACGCCGGCGGGCTCGACTTCGACGATCTCGTCGGCCGGGCGCTTCGCGTCTTGGAAACTCGGCCGCGGATCCTCGCCCGATGGCGGGATCGATGCGAGCACTTGCTCGTGGACGAGACCCAGGACGTCGACCGCTCCCAGCTTAGGTTGGCGCTGCTGGTGGCGGCGCCGCGCAACCAGATATTCCTTGTTGGAGATGATGATCAAACGATCTACGGCTGGCGGCTGGCCGATGTCAGGAGAGTGCTCGCCCTGGCCGATGAGCTGCCCCGCCTGCGCCGGATCGACCTGACCGTCAACTACCGGTGCCCCCGACCCGTGGTCGATCGAGCGGTCCGGCTGGTGGCCCACAATGGGGAGCGCTTTGTCAAGACGATTCGGGCCGGTCCTGCAGCTCAAGGACGGCTCGTCCTCGCGCCCGACGGCGCGGACGAGACGGTCAGGATGCGCCACATCTACGAGAGCTGGCCGGACGACGGCCGAACGCGGGCAATCCTAGCTCGAACGAACGCGGAACTGCTACCCGCGGCCGCGGTTGCCCTCGAGATGGGCCTGCCATTCCGCGCCGCGCGGCTACGGTTTCTGTCCGAGGACCGTCGAGTGGACGCGATCCTCGCCGCGGTTATGGCAGCGGCGGCGAGGGAAGGCGACGCGCCGCTGCCCCGGTTGGTGGCTCTGGCGGTGGCGGGCCTCGAAACTCTCGTTCTGCCCAAGGCATCTTCGCAGCTTTTGCCAGACACCCCGGCGGACGCCGACGACCGTGACGTCGAGGAGCCAATTCCCGTCGAAACGGGCGAGTTGCTAGCAGCCCTCGTCGGATGGGCGGCACCATACCGGACGCTGGCCGAGCTGGCAGCCGCGCTGGAAAGGCATCGCGCCAGCATCGCAGAGCTGCGCCGCGACGATGCAATCCTGACTTTGGCCACGGCCCACTCCACGAAGGGTCTGGAATTCGACCACGTGGCAGTGATCGGGCTCGACGCCGGGCGCTTTCCGTCAGCGCGCTCGATCCGCGAAGCGCCCGAACCTGCCCGGGCGCTCGAGGAAGAACGACGGCTCGCCTACGTGGCATGGACTCGGGCACGTCGGTCGCTGACGCTCGTCTTCGACCCCGCCTCGCCGTCGCCGTTCTTGCTCGAGGCCTTCAGGGACGCGGAGCTGGGCCTCAACGAAAACCCCGATAGGGATCGCGGCCCAACGATCAGGCATCCCGGGTGACCCGGCTGTTCAGGAAACGGTCGTGCGGACCTCGCCCGTCGGGGGCGTTCCTCGTCGCCGACAGCAGGAAGACCGCCCAGGCGGTGGCGACCAGTTGAACAGGGATCCGAGCGGCGTCCGGGACGATGGTTACGAGGGCGAACGGCCCCTGCAGGATTGCCCAGCGGACAACCGCGTCGGGCCATGTCAGGGCCTTTCCAGTGGTCACGTCCTCAACCCGCAGGTGCATGACCCGCTGTGCGAGCGTCCCCTTCCAGATCGCCCAGCCCGTGGTGAAGTAGGCCAGCTGCTCCAACCCGCCAACGAGGCCAAGAAGAATGTAGGTCCGCTCGTCGAGATTGGGACCGCCGGAAGGCAGCCACGCCGTGGTTATCGCTGACTCGGTCAGGCCTGAGATCACCAGAACGACAAGGCAGTCGAACAGGTAGGCGGCGATGCGTCGATTCACGACCGCCCCCCGGGACGCTGGCCGAACATCCGGCTCGCCGAAGGCGGAAGACGGAGGACGCCACTCCGTTTGACTCCAGGGTGCCGTTGGCGTTCCGGGCCCGGGCTCGGCCGGCGCGGCCTCGCCCGGAGTGGATCGGCCGCCGGCGGCTCCTGGAGCGGACGCAGGGTCGGGCGCCAGGATTCCGGGCGGCGGCCAATGCTGGGGCGGCGGGCCGGGCGGCGGACCGTAGGCCGGCGGGCTGGACCCTGGGCCGGTGCCCGGGCCGTACGCGGAGCCCACCCATACCGGCGTCGCGGCCTTCCCCACCACCAGCGAACCGGTGAATCGGTCGTGGAGACCCTGTCGCAGGCGGCTCGTCGCCGTCGAAATCAGGAGGATCGCCGGCCAGGCCAGAGCCATGAACACCGCCAGCAGGAGCACGTTGGACCAGGCCGACAGCCAAGTCTCTGCCGGTCCGCCCGGCTGCGGATTCATCACATCGGACCACGGCACCGACGTTTCGAACGCAAGAGCCGCGTAAGAGATGCCAGCGACCGCGCCGATGGGAATGCCCACGACGAGAACTGCCCTGAGAAGGCCGCTCCCCAGGCTGAGGTTCCGGCCCGTGGCTGCCGACCCCAACTGAAGCGACAGAAGCCTCTGTCCGGGCATACCTCTCAGCCGCGACCAGCAGACCGCCGCGTAGACGACGTTCAGGACGACGAAGGCCGCCAGGAGAAGGGCGAGCAGCGGCAGATTCGCCCCGTACGGCGCCACGGTCGGCATGACCAGCGGCGACGCCTCCAGCTGCCGTTGCGCTTCCGGGTCGACGCTCACGGCCCCAACGGCGCCGGCGAACAGCCAGAAGGCCACCTGGAACACGCCGAGGACCATGCTGTCGATCAGCCACGCGCCGATGCGCGAACCCAAGCCAGCCACGCGCAGGCCGGGCGGCAAAGGAGGATTCCCGCGGTCCGGGGGGGCCGCCGAACCGTTCAAGCGCCAACCTCCAGCCGAGTCTAGACGAATCGCACCGTCTGGTGCCCGCACCGAGAATAGCCCACGATGACGCAGCGGGAGTTTCGGCGACACCGCGGCATTCGGCCACACCGCGGCCCTCGGCGCCGCGCAGGCGAGCCGGCGACGCGAGCGGCCCTATCGCTCGGCAAGCTCGCGAGCGAGGGCTCTTCGCAGTCGATCCAGGTCGGTGAGGAAGGGCTCAGTCAGATCAGCCGGCAGCGACTCCCGGATCGAGTCCTTGGGTCCATAGGCGGCTCTGGCCCGCTGCGCGACGGCGCGAAGCTCCGCGACCCCGGCGTCCCGGAGCTGGTCCGGCACCGCTGCGAGGAAGTCGGACCAACGCTGCGCCCCGCGGTCGCGCGCGCCGGCCAGAAGCCGGTCCGCGTCACGTGCCGCGGCCAGGGCGGCCTCGTCGATGGCCGGCAGCTCGTGCCTGGCCGGTTCCGGGCCACCCGACATGTCAGGCCAAATAGCGTTGCTGGTCGGGAGCGTTGAGCTCCAGGGGTCCGGTCACCGTCAAGGGAAGTCGCTTCCGCTCCGATCCATTGACGGTGATGCGCACCGAGTGCTCGCCAGCGGCCTTGAGGGTCACATTCCAGAGGTCGATGGCGATCGTCAGAACGACGTCGGCGCTGTCCGTCTGCCCGTGCGAGACTACTCGGCCGGTTGCGCTCGTAACGTCGGCGCCGTCGGGGGCAGTCAACACGAACCCGAGGTCGTGCTCGCGTGTGCGCTCGGCCGAGGTGAGCCGCAGACCCACGACGATCGAGAGGTGGGGATGAACGAACGGAAAGGACGGTCCGGCCAACCGGGAGACCCCGCCGCCCAGGACGTGGAACTTGGACCCGGGCTGAACCTGGGCGAAATCTGCCAGAAACGCGTACTCGATGTCGGGCATTGGCCCATCCTAGCCGACGGCGACCGAAGCGGTGCGCCGGCCAGGAGGGCTGGGCCGGGGTTCGACCAGCGGCCGGGCGCCCGAGGCGCGTCGCGCGTGGCGACGGCATTACTCGCGCGAGGGGAGCGCCCCGGCGACGGCCCGCTTCTCCGGCGTCGGTACGATCTCGACCGGAGCCGGCGCCGCCGCAACACCGACGTGCCCGGCCGACTCAGCGAACGTCACCGCGGAGAGCGGCACGAGGGGCTCTCCTCGCAGCACCCTCGCCAGATACTCCCCGGTGGCCGAACCGGGCGTCCGGGCGATCTCCTCCGGCGTGCCCTCGGCGATGAGGTAGCCGCCCCGGTCGCCGCCCTCCGGGCCCAGGTCCACGATCCAGTCCGCCGTCTTGACGACGTCCAGGTTGTGCTCGATGACGATGACGGTGTTGCCGGTGTCCACGAGCCGATGCAGGACGTGCAGGAGCTTTTCGACGTCGGCCATATGCAGTCCCGTCGTCGGCTCGTCGAGTACGTAGATAGTCCGGCCGGTGGCCCGCTTCGACAACTCCGTGGCCAGTTTCACGCGCTGCGCTTCGCCGCCGGATAGCGTTGTCGCGGGCTGGCCCAGGTGGACGTAGCCCAGACCGACGTCGAACAGCGTCTGCAGCTTGGCCCTGACGCTGGGCACCGCGGCGAAGAAGTCGAGCGCCTCCTCGATCGTCATTTCGAGGACGTCGGCGATCGACCGACCGCGGTAGTGGATTTCCAGCGCCTCGCGGTTGTACCGCTTGCCCTTGCAGACCTCGCACTGGACGTAGACGTCGGGCAGGAACTGCATCTCGATCTTGAGGATGCCGTCGCCTTTGCAGTGCTCGCACCGGCCGCCCTTGACGTTGAAGCTGAATCGGCCGGGCATGTAGCCCCGTAGCCGGGCCTCGGGCGTGGCGGCGAACAACTCGCGGATCGGCCCGAACAGGCCGGTGTACGTGGCCGGATTCGACCTCGGCGTACGGCCGATCGGGCTCTGGTCGATATCGATGACTTTGTCGATCGCTTCGAGCCCTTCGAGCGCATCATGGGCGCCCGGCTTTTCACGGGAGCCGTTCAGCTCGTGCGCCAGGGCTCGATACAGGACATCGGAGACGAGCGTGCTCTTGCCCGACCCCGAGACACCGGTCACGGCCACGAACCGGCCGAGCGGAAACGCCACGTCCAGGTTCTTGAGGTTGTGCTCGCTGGCGCCACGAATGAGGAGCGACTGGCCGCTGCCAGCCCGACGAGTCTCGGGAATGGCGACGGCCAGCTCCCCGCGCAAGTAGGCGCCGGTGATGGACCGCGGCTCGGCCAGGATCGCCTCCAGCGGCCCGTTCGCCACGATCTCGCCGCCGTGCTCGCCGGGACCGGGCCCGATGTCGACGACCCAGTCGGCGGTGCGGATGGTCTCCTCGTCGTGCTCCACCACCAGCACCGTGTTGCCCAGGTCGCGCAGGCGCGTCAGGGTCGCGATCAGCTTAGCGTTGTCGCGCTGGTGCAGGCCGATCGACGGCTCGTCGAGGATGTATAGAACGCCCATCAGGCTCGACCCGATCTGCGTCGCCAGCCGGATGCGCTGGGCCTCGCCGCCCGAAAGAGTCTGGCTCGTTCGATCGAGCGTGAGGTAGTCGAGCCCGACGTCGAGGAGAAAGCCGAGCCTGGACGAGATCTCCTTGAGCACCTGGCGGGCGATCGCCTTCTCGCGTTCGGTCAGCCTCGACGGCAGCTCCGAAACCCAATCGCTGGCGGAAGTGATCGACAGCGTCGAGACGTCCCAGACGTTCCGGCCGTCGACCGTGACGGCGAGTATCTCCGGCTTGAGCCTCTTCCCCTCGCACTCGGGACACGGCCGGCCCACCATGTAGCGCTCGAGCTCGGACTTGATGAATTCCGACTCCGTGTCCCGGTACCGACGCTCGAGGTTCGGGATGATTCCCTCGAAGGTCGCGCCATAAGTGTTCTCGCCGCGCTCGTGGCGATAGCCGATGACGACGCGGTCGCCCTTGCCCGAGAAGAGGAGGTAGTCCAGCGCCTCGGGCGGCAGATCCTTGATCGGGGCCTCGTAGTCCCAGCCGTGCTCGCGGCAGACGGCCTCGATGATCTTGCCGTGCCAGGAGTTCTCCATCGGCAATCGGGCCCAGGGCACGAGCGCGCCGCGGGCCAGCGACAGGTTCTTGTTCGGGATGACCCGATCAGGGTCGATCTCGAGGCGGCTCCCGATGCCGGTGCAGCTGGGGCAGGCGCCGTGCGGCGAGTTGAAGCTGAAGCTCCGCGGCTCCAGCTCGTCGACCGTGGTGCCGTCGTACGGGCAGCTGTATCGCTCGCTGTAGCGCCGCTCCTCGAACGGAGGGGCCTCGCCGTCGCGCGGAACGGGCGCGATCAGGACGACGCCCTCGCCCAAGCGCAGGGCGGTCTCGACGGAGTCGGCCAGCCTGGTCGAGTCGGGCGGGCGGATCGGCTCCTTCGTAGCCGGGTCGATCGGGCGGCCTTCCGGGTCCAGCGGCGCATCGGCCGGCACTTCGGCGTGGCGGACGACGAACCGGTCGACCACGACGTCGATCGAATGGCGCTTGTACTTGTCGAGCGCCCGCGTCTCCGCGAGATCCATCTGCTCGCCGTCGACCCGGACCCGGGCGAAGCCCTGCCGCCGGATCCCGTCGAAGACGCGGTCTCCCTCGGTCTTGCGGTCCTTGATGACCGGGCCGAGAACCATCAGGCGCGTGCCCTCGGGCAGGTCGTAGATCTGGTCCACGATCTGCTGGACCGACTGGCGTTCGATCTCGCGGCCGCAGGTGGGGCAGTGCGGGTGGCCGATGCGGGCAAACAGGAGCCGCAGGTGGTCGTAGATCTCGGTCACCGTGCCGACCGTGGATCGCGGGTTCCGGCTGGCGCCCTTCTGGTCGATCGAGATCGCCGGGCTCAGGCCGTCGATCTGGTCGACGTCCGGCTTCTGCATCTCCCCCAGGAACTGGCGGGCGTACGCCGACAGGCTCTCGACATAACGTCGCTGACCCTCGGCGTAGATCGTGTCGAAGGCGAGGCTGCTCTTGCCCGATCCGGACAGGCCGGTGATGACGATGAGCCGGTCGCGCGGCATCGAGACGGTGATGTTCTTGAGGTTGTGCTCGCGAGCCCCGCGAACGACGAGCTGTTCCTGCGGCATACGTCACCATTGTAGGCCAACGCGTCGAAACAGAACGGCCGTTCGCATCATCGGGCGAGCGGGCGCCGGCGTCAGGAGGCGCGCAGGAAGCGCTCGTAGCGGCGTTCGAGCCTGGCCTGGTCTGGGCGATCGTTGTGCGATCGCGGCATCTGGATCGGCCGGCCGTGCATCTGCTTGAGGCCGACCAGGAGCATGGGCCCGTCCGTCTCATCAAGGATCGAACGCCTCACCTCGACCGTGTAATCGGGTCGGACCGTCAGGAAGAAGCTGTCGAAGGCCGCATGGTGGAGCTTGCACAGCGCTAGGCCGTTGGTCACGACCGGATCGCCTTCGTCCTCGGAGTCCGCAACGATGTGAGCTGCGTCCAGCAGTTCCCGGTGCCGAAGGCGGCATACCGAGCACTGCTCACGATACGCATCGAGAACCTGCTCTCGGAATGCCTGCTGGTGGAGCCGTCGACGGAACGACGCCGTCACGTACTCGCGCCGTAGCGCCGCGCGGTCTTCGGCGGCTGCCGGTCGCAAGCCGGATGCCTGAAGATGCGCGACATCGTCGACCGCAACTTCAAAGGCCAGGTGCGCAGGATCGTCACCGACTATATACACCGGCCTGGCCGACAAGTAGTGACCGGGGCGGACACGGTGGAATAGGACGAGAGGCACTCTGCCGCTCATGGCGTGTCTCAATCCAACGTTGTCGGAGTGCTGCGGATCAGTACCGCGGTACGAATACCGGAGGTACGTCCCATCCATCCTGTCGGAGTAAGGTCCGCCGGGGATCGTCGTGATCGAAAGTGGCAAATCGCAGACCCGGGGCTTGAATATGCCTTGAGGACCGATGAGCGGCACTCTTTGGCCTTCCAGCACGAAGCCCTGCTCGAGAAGGGGCCGGGGCAGGACGTCGCCGTGCATCTCGACTTGATTACTCAACCAGTCGAACGCCGCGAGCCTTATTCCAAGATCCCCCTGTCCCGACATGTCACGAGCATACGCCGCGCCTGGAGCGCCCGTCCGGTACGATCCGACAACCTGGCCGTCAGCTGGAAAACCGAGGAGAGCGAGGATGAGCGCGGAGCGCCCGGCGAGCACGCAGCCCGTGGCCGCGGAGCCGGCGGTCGATCCCGTCCGCGCATCGAGGCGGCAGATGGTCGGCGACGGGATGGCCATCGCTGCCTATGCGCTGCCGGTCGGCCTCGTCTTTGGACTGACCGCGCTACAGGCCCACTACTCACTCGTCGACGTGATGGCCAACTCCGCGATCGCCTTCGCCGGCGGGGCGCAGTTCGCCGCCGCAGGCCTCGTCAAGACGCACGCCTCGTGGCTGGCGATCGCCGCCATAGTGGCCCTGGTCAACGCGCGACACCTGCTCTACTCCGCCGCATTGCTGCCGTACGCGGGCGAGCGGCCCCGGCGCGAGCGGGCGCTGATGGCCCACTTCCTGACGGACGAGACCTTCGCCCTGGCGCTCGGCCATTTTCGACGCATCGATGCGTTCGACCGGCGCGGCTACTGGATCGCCGCGATGGCAATATTCGTGCCGTGGCAGGTCGGCTCGATCGCAGGCTACCTGGTGGCTGGAGCGGTGGACGTCGACCGCCTGGGCCTCGACGTTGCCTTTCCCGCCGCGATGGCCGGCCTCTCGCTCGGGCTGGTGTCGGGGCGCAGGGACGTGGCCGCAGCCCTCGGAGCGGTCGCGGTCGCGGTAACGGTCGGGCTCTTCGGAGGCGCTTCGCTCGGGCTCGTGGCCGGCGCCGCGCTCGGGCCGCTCTTCGGGCTAGCCGTGCCGCCCTCGGCGGCCGAGGAGTCGAGCGCTCCCGAGACGCCCGAGCCGTCGGCCGAAGCGGGCCTTCCGTGAGCGTCGCCATCGTCCCACTGGCGCTAATGATGTGGGCCGTGACCTACCCCTCCCGCGCCCTGCCGATGCTCGCTCCCGGCATCGAAAGGCTGCCGACCTGGGCGATCACCTACCTGCGGCTGGCCGGCCCGGCGGCGCTCGCCGCGCTGGCCGCCGTGAACTGCCTTCTGACCGCCGGCAGCCCGCCGTCCCTCCTGGTCGGCATCGAGCCGGTCGCGGTGGCCGGCTGCGTGCTGATCGTCGCGCGGACTCGCCTGCTGCTGCCGGGCGTCGTCGCAGCGGTGGTGGTGGTAGCCGTAGCTCGAGCCTTCGGAGCCGCCTGACGGGTTCGCCGGCAGCCGCCTGCGGGGAGGCCTCACGGCGCATCGCGGCCCGCGCACGGCACGGCGTGGTCCGACGCCTCTCAGAGCCACGGCGCCCTCAGGTTGACGGATCGCGCCGCCGATCCATCCAGTAGGCCCACACGTCCAGATCGGGCGTGGCGTAACCCGCCGCCGACAGCACCGTGCAGATCTGCGTCCGGTGGTCGTTGCCGTGCTGGAGCGCCTGGACGACCAGCAGGTTCGTCGAGTGGGGCAGCTTGGGCCGATCGCCTCGGGCCGGGAGGGTTACATCGAGTGCCTCAATGCCAGGTAGAAGGACCCGCCAGCGAACCGCCTGGCCCCGAAGCCGATCCGCCAGCTCGTCGAGCGAGAGGACCGCATCGGGCCCGGCAGCCCGTGGCAGCGACGGCGTGCCTTCCAGGAGTCCCAGATAACGTCCGTCAGCGGCCAGAAGGTGCGAAAGCGTGGCCAGCACCTCCCCGTAGACGCCGGGGGCGCTCGCGGTCTGCGCGGCTGCGGGCAGGCGCCTGAGATGCCGGATCAACTGTTCGGTGGCCCAGGTGTGGTGCTGGAACGCCTCGCCGAGCGGGTCCATTCGCCCTCCTAGATGTGTGGGGCCGGCCCGGTGGTTGCGGGCCGAGTTTCGCTGTGCGCCGCCCCGGGCCGCTCGCTACCGACGCCGCCGGCCGGGCGGACGGGTTCCCGTGCGCTTGATTACGTTCGGGGTGACCGTATGGTCCCACGTCGGCCGGTCCAGCCACTTGACCGACCAGCCGTCGTCCTCGTGCTCGTCGCGGATGCCCGGCAGCCAGTCGGATGCGGTAGCCGCGGCCGTCAGATCGTCGCCTCCCGGCTCGTCGCCCGCGGCCACCACGACAACGTCGGTGACCTCGAGCTCCGGCCCTTCCGGCCCCTCGCCGTCGCGGCCGACGGCTCCCCTGCCCCGCCGCGCGGTCCCCTGCCTCGCCTGCCGGACCGGCTTGATGAGCCGCGCCACGCGCGCCGGCGCCGGCCGCGGACCCGGCGGCCCTACCGGCCGCGCCTTCGCAGCTCTTTCCGCCGCCCGGGCCACGGCGGCGGAGGCGTCCTCGTCGAGGACCCGAAGGCGGATTTCCTGGATCTCGTCGCGCAGTGCCGCCGCGCGCTCAAATTCCAGGTCGCGGGCGGCCTGCCGCATCTCGGCTTCCATCTGGCCGACGAGCTTCTCCACCTGGCCCCTGGCCATCTCGGTGAAGGCCCGTTCCTGTCCCGGAGCCGTCGCGTAGGTCCCGTGCGCCTCGGCGACGGCCCGCAACCGATCGTTGATGTCGCGGATCCCCTTGACGATGGTCACCGGCTCGATGCCGTGGTCGCGGTTATACCGCTCCTGGATCGAACGGCGGCGGTTCGTCTCGTCGATGGCAACGCGCATCGATTCGGTCACGTGGTCGGCATACATCACCACCTCGCCGCCGACATTCCGCGCCGCCCGACCGATCATCTGCACCAGGGACCACGCGCTCCGCAGGAAGCCTTCCTTATCGGCGTCGAGAATCGCGACCAGGGTGACCTCCGGCAGGTCGATCCCCTCGCGCAACAGGTTGATGCCGACGATTACGTCGTATACGCCGAGTCGGAGGTCGCGCAGGATCTGAACCCGCTCGAGAGTGTCGACCTCCGAATGCAGGTATTGGACCTTCACCCCGAGCTCGTGGAGGTAGTCGGCCAGGTCCTCGGCCATTTTCTTGGTCAGCGTCGTGACGATCGACCGCTCCCCGCGCTCGACTCGACCGCGAATCAGTTCGAGCAGGTCGTCGATCTGGCCTTCGGTCGGCCTGATCGCGACCTGAGGGTCCACGACGCCGGTCGGACGGATGAGCTGCTCGACCACCTGCTGGCTGCGTTCGAGCTCGTACGGCCCGGGGGTCGCACTCATGTAGACGACCTGGTTGACGCTGGCCTCGAACTCCTCGAACGTGAGCGGCCGGTTGTCGAGCGCCGAGGGGAGCCTGAACCCGAAATCGACCAGGATCTCCTTGCGCGTCCGGTCGTTCTTGTACATTCCGACCACCTGGGGGATCGACATGTGGCTTTCGTCGACGACCAGCAGCCAGTCCGGCGGAAAGTAGTCGAGAAGCGTCCACGGGCGGGAGCCCGCGTCCCGGCCCGAGAGATGGCGCGAGTAGTTCTCGATACCGGTGCAGTAACCCAGCTCCCGCATCATCTCGAGGTCGAACGTCGTGCGCTGCCGAAGCCTGGCGGCCTCGAGGTCGCGCCCCTGCGCCTCGAGCTCGCCGACCCGGACCTCCATCTCGTCGCCGATCGACTTGACCGCGATCATCAGCTTGTCGGCAGGGGTGACGTAGTGCGTCGCCGGGTAGACGTTCACATCCGCCCGCTCTGCCAGCAGCTCGCCGGTCAGCGGGTCGAGCTCGGTGATCCGCTCGACCTCGTCGCCGAAGAACTCGACCCGCACCAGCCGATCCTCGGCGGCGGGGATCAGCTCGAGCGTGTCGCCCCGAACCCTGAAGCGGGCCCGTGTTAGGGCCTGGTCGTTGCGCTGGTACTGGAGATCGACGAGGTGGCGGAGCACGGCGTCGCGGCGGTACTGCCCGCCGACCCGCAGCCGCAGGATCGTGGCGCCGTAGTCGACCGGGGCACCGAGGCCGTAGATGCAGCTGACGCTGGCGACGATGATCACGTCGCGCCGCTCGAAGAGCGCCTTGGTGGCCGCGTGGCGGAGCTTGTCGATCTCGTCGTTGCGGCTCGAGTCCTTCTCGATGTAGGTGTCGCTGCGAGGCAGGTAGGCCTCGGGTTGGTAGTAGTCGAAGTAACTAACGAAGTACTCGACGGCGTTGTCCGGGAAGAACTCACGGAACTCGGAGTAGAGCTGGGCGGCCAGCGTCTTGTTGTGGGCGAGGACGAGCGTGGGCTTCTGATGGCGCTCGATCGTCCAGGCGATCGTGGCCGTCTTGCCGGTCCCGGTCGCGCCCAGCAGCGTCTGGTGGCGCAGGCCCCGGGCCAGGCCATCGCTCAACCGCTCGATGGCCTGGGGCTGGTCGCCCGTCGGCCTGAAGTCGGCAACGAGCCGGAAGTCGGGCACTTCAACCTCTCGTCAGCGTGGGAGGCGAGTATATCGCCGGCTGTCGCAGTAGAACGCACGTTCTAGGCCGTTCTGAGAGCCCGAACCTTCAGCGCACGACGGTGCCACAGGCCGTAACCTCATAGCGCCAAGCCAGCCGCCGCCCAGGAGATTGAGCATGATCCTCATCCGCCACGACAGGGACATCCACGAGGAGACCGGGGAGTGGTTCCGGTCGCGCTGGCACTTCTCTTTCGAGACGTACCGCGACTCCGATCCCGCGAACGAGCACTTCGGCGCGATGCGCGTCTTCAACGACGATCGACTGATCCCCGGCGCCAGCTGGCCGCTCCACCCCCACCGCGACGTCGAAGGGTTGACCTACGTGGTCGAGGGCGCCTTCGGGCACGAGGACAATTTCGGCGGCGCTTACGGGCCGATGCCGGCCGGGTCCGTCCAGCGGATGACGCTCGGCGCGGGAGCGCTGCATTCCGAGCAGAACGCATCGAAGACCGAGCCGATGCGCTTCATCCAGATCTGGATCCTTCCCGACACCGCGGACCTCACGCCCGGCGTCGAGCAGCGGGTCTTCACGAAGGCCGATCGAACGAACCGGCTGCTCAAGGTGGTCGCTCCCATCGGCGAGTCGGGCGACACGGTCAAGGTCCACCAGAAGGCGTCCGTGTACGTCGCTTCGCTGGACCCCGAGGTCGAGGTCACGCACGAGCTCGGCCCAGACCGGGGCGCCTATGTCTACCTGATCAGCGGCGCCGGAACCTTCGGCGGCCAGCCCGTGGCCACCGGAGCGGCGGCCAAAGTGTCGTTCAGGCGGTCGATCGAGATCAGGGCGACGGAACCCAGCGAGCTTATCCTGGTCGACGTTCCCCTCAGATTCGAACCCGTCGGTGTCTGGCGCGCCGGACGTTCCTGATCGAGCAACGCGGGTTCGCTCCTTTGCCCCGCGGCTCCTATCGACCCGTCGCGAGGGCCTCATCGAAGGCGGCAATCACCGCTGGCTTCACCGTCTCGCGCGGTCCGTCGGTGCGGATGATCCGGGTCGCCGCAGCGCGCCACGTGCCGAGCGAGGCGGCCTGGGCGGCGATTCTCTGGCGGGCGTCCGATTCGTCCATGCCGCGGCCGGTGAGACGGGCGAGTTGGACCTTCGGGTCGCAGACGACCAGCCAGACCTCGTCGCACCATTGAGCGTGGCCGGCCTCCACGAGCTTGATCGCCTCAAGGACGATTGCCGTCGGCCGGCGCGCATCGGCGGCGCGAATCGCGTCGCGCTCCAGGTGAGTCACGGCGGGGTGGACGATCGACTCCAGCTCGGCCAGGCGCACCGCATCCGCGAACACCAGCCGGCCGAGCGCGGCCCGGTCGAGCGAACCGTCCGGCCGCCGGTACTCCCCGCCGAAGCGCGCGACGATGGATCGAGTGACCGGAGTACCGGGCGCCATCAGCTCCCGCGTGAGCTGATCGGCATCGACCACCGCGGCGCCGCGATCGGCAAGCCAGCCGGCCACGGTCGACTTGCCGGATCCGATCGGGCCGATCAGGCCGATCACCTGGGCCCGCGTGCCCAAGGATCCGCGGCGTTGCCCGTGCCACCGGTTACGCACAGATCCATCCTCCGTCACGGGGCCGCCTCTTCCACTTCCAGCCATGCCTCTTCGGCAGCAGCCAGAGCATCGTTCACCGCCGCCAGGTCGCCGCTCACCCGACGTAGCTCGACGAAGTTGCCATGCACACCGGGATCCAGCAAGGCCCATTCGAGCCGTTGCTTGCGGTCGTTGAGGCGGGCGAGCTCCTCGTCGACCTGGGCCTTCCGTCGACGGTAGGCGTCCTTGGACAGCCGGGCGGCGACCGGACGCACCCCGTCGCGAGCCGGAGAGCGGGTCCCGGATCGGCCGCCTGGGCCGGAAGCGCCCTGGACGCCACCGGCCGGTGAAGAAGCCGCGCGCGACGGCCGCGCTCCGGCCTTCGGACGCGAAGTTCCAACCGCAACCCCCGGCCGACGTGCGCTGGTCTCCCGCGCCCGACCGCCATGCAGACGTCCAGCCTCCTTCTCGGCTGCCGCCTTCGCCGTCCAGCCGTCGGCAACCGCGGCCCTCCAGGCGCGGTAGCGGCCTTCGAACGGCACTGCCAGTCCCTGGTCGACCACCCACAGCGATTCGCACACCTTCTCGAGCAGCCGCCGGTCGTGGCTGACGACCAGGAGTGTGGCGTCCGTGCCCGCCATGAAAGCTTCGAGAGCCTCTCGGGCGGGGATGTCGAGGTGGTTCGTCGGCTCGTCGAGCAGGAGCAGGTTCGCCGGCAGCAGAAAGAGCAGCGCCAGCTCGAGGCGCGAACGCTCTCCGCCGGAGAGTGCCGAGACATCTTTCAAGACATCGTCGCCGCGGAACAGGAAGCGGGCGAGATGACTCCGCGCCGCGGCCTGGGTGAGTGGCATCTCGCCGAGAAGCGCGTCGAGGACGGCGGCGCCCGGGATCGGGGCGTCGCGAACCTGGGCCAGGTAGCCGAACTGGACGTTGCGGCCGAGATCCAGGGCACCGTCCAGCGGCGCAAGCTCCCCGGCGATTGTGCGCAGGAGCGTGGTCTTGCCTGCGCCATTCGGACCGACGATGCCGACGCGATCGCCACGCCGGAGTTCCAGCCACGGGACTCGGGCGACCGGCGTCTCAACCGGCCTCTCTTCGCCTGCTCCACCGGGCTTGACGGCGCCGCCTCGATACCCGACGACCAGCCCCTCGGCCTGCACCACCGACTCGTACGATCTGGCGGGCGCTCCTCCGGCGAGAGCCTCGGTCGGTAGCCGCAGCCGGGCCTCCGACCTCCGCTTCTCGAGCGGTTGGAGAGCCTCGAGGCGAGCCTCGTGCTCGTGCATCTTGCCGTGCTTGCGCTGGTGGCGGTACTGCTGGACCAGCTCCTGCTCGCGGGCGATCTCACCGGCGCGGGCCTCCGCTTCGGCAGCCGCCCGGATGTCGCGCTCCTCGCGCTGGCGGGCGTACGAAGCGTAGCCGCCACGAAACGGCGTCAACCGTCTATCGCGCAGCTCCCACACGCGGTTCACGGTTGCGTCGAGGAAGGCGCGGTCGTGGGAGGCCAAGATCAGGCTGCCGTGGCGGCGGCCGAGGTGCTCTTCGAGCCATTCCAGCGCACCGAGGTCCAGGTGGTTCGTCGGCTCGTCCAGGAGAAGCATTTCCGGATCGGAAAGCAGCAAGCGGGCCAGGGCCGCGCGCGTTTGCTCGCCGCCGGAGAGCTGCGTCGGCGGGCGGTCCCACTCGGTCCGTTCGAAGCCAAGACCGGAGAGCGCCGCCTCGACCCGCTGGTCGAGCGAGTAGCCGTCCCGGACGGCGAACTCGTGCTGGATGTTCTCGTACTCCGGCTCGGTGACGCGTCCGTCGCCTTCGAGCCTTCGCAGGGTTCGCTCGAGCTCCTCCAGCCGCCTGGCGCCGGCCCGAACGGCCAATCTCAGGCTCGGCGCATCGATGAAGGCCGGGTCTACGTGCGCCTCCTGGGAGAGCATGGCCATGGTCAGACCGCGCCTACGATGGACCCGGCCGCGGTCGGGCTCGTCAAGGCCGGCCACCAGCCGGAGCAGGGTCGTCTTGCCGGCCCCATTCGGGCCTACCAGGCCGATTCGATCGCCGGCGGCGACGGCCGCATCCACCCGGTCGAGGATCACGAAGTCCCCGACCTCCCGGACGACGCCTTCGAGCCGGACGATGGACATCAGACGGTCCGTCCGGCGCGGGCCGCAGCCCTTCGGGTCGCGGCTGCCTTACGAGCCGCAGCCACCCGCCGCGCCCGTTCCTCCGCGCGTTCAGCGGCTCGCGCGCCGGTCCGGGCTTCTTCGTCCCCGGTTCGACCCAGAGCGCCCTCGCCGTCGAGCTGGGCCCAGCGCGGGCCTCGCCGCGGCTGGGCGGCGGCGCCCTTCCGCTGGCCCATCGCACCTTCGAGCAGCTTCGCCGAAGCCTCCCGCCGCCGGGCCGGGAGGCGCTGGCACCAGGAGCAGAAGTGGGCCGATCGACCGCTCAGCACGATCCGCCGGATCGGTCGGCCGCAGCGGTCGCACGGCTCGCCGGCTCGCTGGTACACCTGCAGATGCTCCTGCATCGAGCCGTCGCCTTCTGGCGCCGTGTAGTCGTCGACCGAGCTGCCCCGTCGCTCCACCGCCTCGGCGAGGACGTCGCGCAGGGCCCCGTGGAGGCGGCGCGCATCCTCGGGGCGAAGCGACCCGGCATCGCGGAGCGGGTGGAGCCGCGCCCGCCACAGCGCCTCGTCCGCGTATATGTTGCCGATACCCGCGAGGAAGTCCTGGTTCAGCAGCAGCGTCTTGAGACGGCCGCGCCGCCCCGCGAGCATTTCGGCGAAACGCCGCGCCGTGAAGTCGTCCGACAGCGGCTCGGCGCCCCGCGCCAGGACGCCGGCCGCCTCGCCTGCGACCGGTTGGCCGGTGGCTACGTCGCGGCGGTACAGCCCGATGCGCCCGAACTTGCGCATGTCGCGAAACCGCAACTCCCGACCGTCGGCCAGGGCCAGCACCACGTGCACATGACGATCCTGCGCGGTTCCGGCCGGCACCACGAAGAGCTGGCCGGTCATCTTGAGGTGGATTGTGAGAACGGCCGGTTCCGCGTCGGGCGAGTCGGCCTGTCCGGCGCTCGGCCCCAACTCGACCAGCAACTGCTTGCCGCGACGCCCGACGCCCTGGATCTCGCGACCGGCCACTCCCCGCGCAAACGAATCCGGGTCGTGGCTGCGGATCGTCCGTGGCCAGTTGGAGCTGGCGCCCACGATCCGCGCGCCCGTCACGAGGCGGCGCAGGTCGCCCGCTATGGTCTCGACCTCCGGCAGTTCGGGCATACCTAGAGGGTAATGGCGCCGCGCCGACGATGCGTGGTCACGGCTCGCCGGTTGGGCGTCCGCATGGCTGCGTGCCGCGCGCCGCCGCTACTGACCAAGCGTCGGGGCCACTTTCTGCTGCAGCTCAAGACACACCTGCCTGGCCAGTTCCACGAACGCAACCTGGGCTGTGGATCGGTATCGATCGCGGTGCCAGGCAAGGGTCAGAACCCGGGGAGGAACGTCGGTCAGGATGACGGCGCACTTTGGGTCCGTCTCGTCCACGGTAAGGCGAGGAACCAGCGCGACGCCGATGCCCGCCACCACCAGCGCCTGGACCGTCGTGTTGTCGTCCGAGCGGAAGACCCACTGCGGGTTGCCGCCGTCGGCCCGCAGGTAGGCCTCGGCCGCACCGGTGCTCCGGCAGTGCCGAAAGCCTATGAGTGGCAGGTCCGCGATCTCCCGGGCGGTGGCTCGCCTGTCCAGCCGTGCCAGCGGCGAGGCCGCAGATACGACCAGAACATACGGGTCGCGGAAAAGCTCAACGGCTTCGAACGGGCCCTCCGACAGCGGGTAGACGGCGAACGAGAGATCAAGGTCCCCGGATTCGACGAGATCCAGCAGACCGTCGTCGGTGTTGGTTTCCGTCAGGTGGACTCGGACGTCGGGCCAGAGCCCCGTGAAGATGCCCAGGGTTGCGGGAAGGATGCGAGCTCCGACGCTCTGGTATGTACCGACCCGCAGCTGCCCCGTGGCGCCCTCCGAATAGGCGCGCAGATCCGCCCGAGCCGCCTGCATCCGCGCCGCGATGGCGTCGGCGTGTCGGAGCAGGAGCGAGCCCACCTCCGTGACCTTAACCGTCCGCCGGCCCCGCGACCGATCCAGGAGTCGGACGCCCAACGCGGTCTCGAGCGCGGCCACGTGCTGGCTCACGGCGGACTGGGTGTAGTCGAGCGATTCTGCCGCCTCGTGAAACGAGCCGGTCTCCGCGACGGCGCGGAAGCTCAGCAGGTGCCGGAATTCGATGTCGCCCAAGTGATCAGCTGCCATGATCTATTAGTCAACAACATCGACTTGCTCTAATCAAGTGCCCAGCCTACCGTATGTGTATGGAAATCATCACCTTCGCCCTGCTGGTTCTCTTCATCGGGGCGCTTTCGATCGCGCTCGGTAACGACTCGCGTCCGTCCGAGCACGAGAACCTGCACAACTGGTAGACGTTTCCACCGAACGCCAGATTCGGGCCCCGAGCCCGGGGCACTCGACGCCGCTCAAACGCACTTCACGCTGACGTCCAGGCGCCTCGGATGGGGGCCTTGCCGCGTCCCGGGCCCGCCCCCTACCCCGCCCCAACCTCGGCCGGGGCCTCGCCAAGCTCCGCGAGAACTTCGTCCTCGCGGGTCAGCGGCCGCATCGACTCCCAGTTGTCGCCGACCTTCAGGTCGACGGTCAGCGGCACGTCGAGCTTCAGCGCCCCTTCCATCGTCTCGCGCAGGATCGGCGCCGTCGCGTCCACCTCCTCTCGCGGCACCTCCAGCACCAGCTCGTCGTGGACCTGGAGCAACAGACGCGCCCCAAGTCCCGCGGATCGGAGGCGCTCCGACAGCCGGATCATTGCGATCTTGATGATGTCCGCGGCCGTGCCCTGGATCGGCATGTTGATCGCCATCCGCTCCCCCGCTCCGCGCAGCGACGGGTTGGACATGCGCAGCTCAGGTATGAAGCGACGGCGACCGAGAAGTGTCGAAACCCAGCCCTGCTGCCGCGCCAGCTCCTTGATATGGAGCATGTAGTAGCTGATGCCGCTGTAAGTGGCGAAGTAGAGGTCGATGAACTCCTTCGCCTCGGCTCGCGAGATGCCGGCCCGAGACGAGAGCCCGAAGTCGCTCATGCCGTAGGCCAGGCCGAAGTTGACCATCTTGGCCATGGAGCGTTCGTCGTAGGTGACATCGTTCGGGGCCTTGTGGAGGACCCGCGCGGCGGTCTCGCGATGGATGTCGGCGCCCCGGGCGAAGGCGTCGCGGAGGTGCTCGTCACCGCTGACGTGGGCAAGGACACGCAGCTCGATCTGCGAGTAATCGGCCGCGAGCAGCGTGACATCCGGCCCGCCTGCCACGAACGCCCGACGGATGCGCCGGCCAAGGTCCGAACGGATGGGGATGTTCTGGAGGTTTGGATCGGATGAGCTCAGTCTGCCGGTAGCCGCGACGGCCTGGTGGAAGGTCGTGTGCAGCCGACCGTCGCGCTCGGAAACCAGCGCCGGCAGCGCCTCGATGTAAGTCGACCGAAGCTTCGAGTAGAGCCGCCAGTCGAGCAGCTTCCCGATCATGGGATGGGCCGGCTTCAACTCTTCGAGCACGGAGGCGTCGGTCGAGTAGCCGGTCTTTGTCCGCTTGCCCTTCGGCAGGTTCAACTCGTAGAAGAGGATCTGTTCGAGCTGCTTTGGCGAGCCCAGGTTGAACTCGTGGCCCACGTCGGCGTAGATCTCCGATTCGAGCCGGGCCATCTCGCGCCCGAACTCGACGTCGAGGAGGCCCAGCGCCTCTCGATCTATGGCGACGCCCGTCGCCTCCATCTCCGCCAGGATGGGGATCAGCGGCAGCTCGACTTCGCCGAACAGGCGGTCGAGCCCCGATTCTTCGAGCGCTTTCTGGAGTGGCTCGCGGACCGCGAGCGTGGCCAGGGCGTCAAGTCCCATTCGGACTCCGGGCGCCACGTCTGCCGCCGGAGGAAGCGTCACGCCCAGGCGTTCCTGAGCCACGTCGGCGATGGTCTGGCTGCGCAGCGAGGCGTTCAGCAGGTACGCCGCGATCTGGGTGTCAAAGGCAACCGGAAGCGGCTTTGGCGCCCCGGCCGCGATGTTCGCCACGATAAGGGGCTTGGCCTCATGGCCGATGACCTGCACCCCGGACGAGAGAAGGAGGTCGCCCAGCCGGCCGACGGCGTCTTGTCCCTCGGCGACCAGGACGCGGCCATCGGCGCCGGCGAGGGCAAGGACCTGCGGCACACCCTGCATCGGGCGCGGGTCGTCCATCAGCAGCGCGGCGCCGACCTCGCCGAGGCCGGCCAGCCAGGAAGCCGCCTCCAGGGCCTCCTCCTTCGTCGCCCCAAAGCGATCCGGAAACGTGGGGTCTACCGCAGCCGCGCGGAGTGCCACGGTCAGGTCCACCGGCCCGGCGGTCTCGACGCCGGCCCGGGCGAGAGCTGCCGCGGGCGCGGCACTCGCCGCGGGCCTCGGAGCCGGCTCGGTCAGGCCCGTGGCGCCGAAATCCATCGACAGCTGCAGCCCCTCGCCCTCGCCGACAAGGGAGCGGCTTTCGCCGCCATCGTGACCCTCGTGGCCCTCGCGGCGCGGGACTCGCGGCGCCTCGCCGGCAACCCGGGCGGCGGGCACGCTCCCCGCCACGGAACGAAGAGCCACCGCCGCTTCGCCGGCCGACTCGCCTGTCAGCGGCGGCAGCCGATCGATCAAGGTCCGGAATTCGAACTCGCGGAAGAGCCGGACGACCTCACCCCGGTCGTAGTCGGAGAGTCGGGCCGCCTCCAGGTCGAGCGAGATCGGCAGGTCGCAGATGATCCGGCTCAGCTCGCGACTTTGCATGACCTGCTCGCGCGCTTCGGCCAGCTTCTCGCGGAGTTTTTCGGGCTTGATTTCGTCGATCTTCGCGTAGATCCCGTCCACCGAACCGAACTCGCCGACGAGCTTCGCCGCGGTCTTCTCCCCGACTCCCGGGATGCCGGGAATGTTGTCGGTGGGATCGCCCTTGAGCGCCTTGTAGTCGATCATCTGGTCCGGCCGCAGCTCGAACCTCTCCCAGATCCTGGCCGGGTCGTAGTAGACCGTCGCGTCGACGCCCTGGCGCGTCGTCATCAGGCGGGTGCGCTCGGTGACGAGCTGCAGCATGTCGAGGTCGCCGGTCACGACCGTGGTGTCGATGCCGCGGGCATCCATGTCCCGGGATATCGTGCCGATCACGTCGTCGGCCTCGAAGCCGGCCAGCTCGTAGACGGGGATCCGCAGGGCCGCAACAACTTCTCGAACCTTCGGGAACTGCGAACGCAGATCGTCGGGCATCGGCGTCCGAGTGGCCTTGTAGGCGGCGAACCGCTCGTGGCGGAAGGTCGGTCCGGGGAGATCGAAGCAGGCCGCCACGTACTCGGGCTGCACGTCCTGGATGCCGCGCAGGAGGATGCTGCAGAAGCCGAACACCGCGTTGACCAGCTCGCCTTTGCTCGTCGTGAGCGGCGGCAGGGCGTGGTAGCCGCGATAGATGAGGCCGTTGCTGTCGAGCAGCATCAGGCGAGCCATTTGGGCCTCGGTCGGTTCGACGCCGGCGATCGGGCGACAGGGGCCGGCCGGTCAAGTCTACCCGGGGCAAGCGGCCCTTCACGCGCCAAACGTGGCGGAGCGCCCGCGTCAGGAACCGGCGCCTCGACCACGGCGACGGTCGCGTCTCGGAAGGATCGCGATCGCGATCCCGATCGCGAAGAGGGCGCCGAATCCGATGAGCCAGACCAGGCGTACATCGACCCCGCTGCCCTGACCGACCTCGCCGGATGGCAGGGACTTCGTTCCGGGTGTCGCACCGCCGCCGATCGCGTATTCGGTTCCCGACGACGCCGGGCCGAACGGATTCGTCGGAGCCGGGAGAGCCGAGGATGCGCCGTCGTTGGCCCGGGCACCCGCCGGGCTGGCGGCGGGAAGCTCAGGCGGCCCAGCACTGACCGCCGGCGCAGCGGTCGCGATGCTCAGGCCGCCGGCGGCCGACGAGCTGGAGGCGGCGGCTAGAGCTGCGGCCCGGTGATCCAACGTCGCGAAGGTCCCCTGAGTTGCGGCAGACGTACCGAGAAGCGATACCGCGCCGGTCAGAACGACTCCGATCAAGCCCAGCGCCGCGAGCGAACCGCCCAAGGAGCGACGCAAACCGGGCCCGAAGACCGCCCACGGAGAGCGACGCGAGCGGCGCAGCCGGGCCGCATCTTCTTCGGTCAGGATGAAGTCGCGAGGCCGAGGCGGAACCGGCATGGCCCCAGCCGCAGCGGCGATGGCCCCAAAATCTGCGAAGAGCGTCGCGCAATCCGGGCAACCGGCCATGAGATCAAGGGCCTGGTCGCGCTCGACTTCGTCTACATCGCCGCCGTAGAGGCGGGCGATGAGCGATTCATCGTGGCGAGAATGGGCGCTGCTGTCCATCACGTTCCTCAGACGACCTCAGCCACGGAACAGTTCCCGATTTGGGGCGAGAGCGCCTCTCAGGGCGAGGCGCCCACGGTGAATGCGCGACTTCACCGTTCCGACCTCGACGCGCATGATCGCGGCGATCTCCGTGTAGTCGTACCCCTCGACGTCGAAGAGAAGGATGCAGTTGCGTTGCTCGAACGGAAGTTCCTGCAACGCTCGGGCCAGGGCCACAGAACGTTCGGCGGCAAGGGCTCTCGACTCGGGCTCGACTTCAGGCTCGGCCGGCGGCTGCCAGGCCTCGTCCTCGAACTCCGGGTACGGATGAACCGGGCGCCGGCGGCGCGCCCTTTGGATGTCAATGGCCGCGTTGACTGCGATCCGAGCCAGCCAGCCGCTGACGCTGCCGCCACGAAACGAAGCCAGGTTCCGATAGGCGTTGAAGAATGCCTCCTGGACCGCGTCGGCGGCCTGGTCTGGGTCGGGCACGAGGCGGTAGACGAGGGCGAAGAGATGATCCTGGTGGCGGGTTACCAGCCTGTTGAAAGCTTCCAGCCGTCCGCCCAGAGCCTCCTCGATGAGAGCGCTGTCGACCGCCTGGCCGAGCACATCGGCATCACGGTCGCCCTTCGCCCTAGCCTCGGGCTGACGATCGTCCCCTGCCTGCGCGTCGGTCACGACTGGCCTGTCAGCCACTCTCTCGTCCACGAGCGTTACGCCACGCGGCGGCGCGCGGATCGGCCGCGGCGGCGCGAGAATAGCACGGCCCCGTCCCCATTTCGCCACCGTTGAAACCCGCACGCTGTACCATGCCCGCCGGACCGTGCCGACGTGGCGGAACTGGCATACGCGCTCGACTCAAAATCGAGTGGCCGTGAGGTCATGCGGGTTCAACTCCCGCCGTCGGCACCACCTCGCCTACGAGGGACCGCATCGCCACGCTCCGGTGAGGCGGGCTCTGCGCCGCCTAACAGCTGAACCCGCCGCCGCCGCTCCCGCCGCCGCCGCTCGCGGCGGGCACGCCGTCGAGGCCGTGGGCAACGATGTTGCGAACGATCGCCAGCCGGGGAACGGTCAGGAATCCGACGGGGTTGCTGGTCACGTTCGGAACGAGCTCGATGCTCTTGACGTTGCCCGCGCTAACGCGCTCCGCGATGGCCAGCAGCGAGGGCGTGTCATCGACAGGCATATCGGTCCAGAAGGCGTCCCCGAGGGCGCTGATCAGAGACGGAACTTTCGAGAGCAGGGAGCAGGGCTGAAGCTGAGCACGCAGCGCGATGAGCACCGCCTGCTGGCGTGACATTCGACCATAGTCGGAGTCCTGGTGGCGGCTGCGAGCGTATTCGAGGGCGACCAGCCCGTTCATGTGCTGCTGGCCGGGCTTGATGTCGATGGTGATGTTGACGCCGTCCTGGGGTCTCGAATACTGCGTGTCCTTAATCTCGACCGGGACGCTGATGTCGATCCCGCCGACGGCGTCGATCAGGTTGACGAAGCCCATCAGGTTGACCACGACCGCGCCGTCCACGTGGAGCCCAAGGTACTGGCCGACCGCGCCTTCGAGAGCCTTGAAGCCCCGCACGAAATCGGTGCCGGCGTACGGGTAGGCCGACGGCCGGTTCACGGCGTCGCGCCAGAGAGCGTTCAGCAGGTTCGGATACGGGAAGCAATGGCACGGGAAGGCGTTGGCCGACTCTGGCGGAAGCGGCACGTTTTCGAGGTTCCGCGGAATGCCGTACATGACGGCCCGCCCGGAAGCTATATCGACCTCGAGCAGGATCATCGTGTCGGTCCGCAAGCTCCAGCGGCCGACTCCGGCATCGGCCCCCACTAGGAGCACGTTGAGCTTGCCGTCGGCGGCCCACTCGGAAGGCGGCGCGTTCGGTCCGCTCACGTCTTCGATCGAGAAGATCGGGATGGCGTCCGCCGTCGTGGCGCCGGGGGTGGGCAGAACGAACGGCGACCCAGACGGGCTGACGGCCGCGCTGCCGAAAGGCGAGCCGGTGACCGCCACCGAGGCAGATGGAGCGACCGGAGCGTCGGTCGCACCGGGATCGTTGGTGAATGGGGCGACCGTCTGGCCGGAAGGGAGATTGCCGTTGCCACCGAACCAGCTCGGCGCGTCCGGGTTGAATATCGAGCTCAGGGTGTCGCGGTACTGGACGTCGACTGCGCCCAGGGCGAGGTGCGTGCCGATCGTCGCCACCATCACGGCCCCGAGAACGACGACGGTGACCGGCTGCCGGACTCGCCCGGCCGGCGCTTCTGTCTGGATCCTGGGCTCCAGGTGCGTCCTCGCCTTTGGCGGTCCTGCAACGAGATAGGCGTCGACGATGGCCCACAGGCGGTAGAGCATCAGCCCCACGTCGATGAGAAAGAAAGACGTCAGCGCGTTCTCGGAGAAGATCGAATCGTAGATCTGTCGTCGGGCGAAGAAGAAGAGGCCGACAACCACGACGCCGAGGGCCAGCGCCGGCAGGGCGACAAGCAGACCGCGCCTCGCCTTCCCGACCGCAGCCTGGCCGAGCCCCGGGAACAGGAACGACAGGAACGCGGCCGCGGCAGGCGTCTGCAGCAAGGACCGGTTCGCCATCCTGTTCAAACCTCGCGTTGGGCCCCAGGACGGGCTCGGCGAGCCCGGCCGAGGACCGACCCGGTGTGGCTACTATGCATGAACTCGGTGCCAGGCTACCAGCAGACATTGACGAGCCCGCCTCGACGGCCCGTGCGGTGCCCGGCGCGGACCACCCGACTCAGGCTTGTCCGCCCGCCGCAGGCACGATCTGGCGCCTTCTCAGCAGCTCAGGCCACCACCGGCGCCACCGCCGCTGGCGCTTGCCGCGGGCACGGTGTCGAGACTGTGGGCCACGATGTCCTTGGCCCTGGCCCAAGTCGTGGGATTGATATAGGTGGTGTTGACCCCCAACGTCGCGGGATCGAGGGTGATGCTCTTGACGTTAGCGCCGACGATGTGCTCCGCCAGGCCCGCCCATTGCGTGGCGTCGCCCAGCGGCAGGTTGGTCCAGAAGGCACCGCCGAGGCTGTTGATCAACGACGGAATCTTCGGCAGGACCGTGCACGGATCCAACGTGTTGCGCATTGCCTTAAGAACCAGCTGCTGGCGCAGCATCCGATCGTAGTCGGTCGTGTAGATGCGGGTCCGAGCATAGGCAAGAGCCCATTCACCATCCATGTGCTGAAGACCGGGCTGGATGACGAACGCTATGTTGGCCCCGTCGCTGCTATGCCACGTCAACGACTGCTTGCCGCCGGATGCTGCAGCGTCGGCGACCAGCTGGGGGATCAAGGCGCCGTTGTCATCGGGGAGCTCGTAGCCGTTATGGATCCTGTATGCCATCGCACACGTCGAGCCGCAGATATCGCAGACGCGCCATTGCGCCGCCCACGAGCCGGCCGGCCCGCACGGGTAGTCGGAGACCTTGGTCGGAACGTTGATCTCGATTCCACCGAGGGCGTCGATCATCGAGACCAGGCCGTCGAGATTGATGACGACGTAGCCATCGATCGTCAGCCCGGTAAGCGTTCCGATCGCCTGCTCCGTGGCGGTCATGGCGCGCGTGTACTCGAGGCCCGCGCCCTGGTAGAAGGGGAAGTTTGCCGGGTGATTCCAGCCGGCCTCGTTCGCGAGCCAGTTGAGCATATAGGGCCACGTGTCGGCGGGGCAGCCGTTGGCTGGTGTGGCGTAGTTCGTCGCAATTCCGCTCGGCAGCGGAACGCACATGGTGTTCCTGGGCACGCCGATCATGGCCGCCTGGCCCGTCTTGATGTTGACATGAAGAACGATCATCGTGTCCGGCCTGAGGCCGGTGTTGCGGCTGCCTCCCAGCCCGGCGTCCACGCCGACCATCAGGACGTTGAGATACCCGTCCGCAGCCCAGTTGCGGGCATCGGTGGGAGTGACGAATGACGGCAGCGCCGAGGGATCGAAAGTTGCGTTCGGGTCGAAGGAAACGCCGGCCGTTGGTACGGAGCCCGACTGGCCCGGACTCGGGCTCGTGTCGATCTGCTGGTTGTTGCCGTTGTCCGACGCCATCGCGATCGTCTCACCAGGGGCGAGGGTAGGGCCGGCAAAGCAAGGGCCGGTCAGGGACGAAATGCACGACACGGAGTTCTGCCAGCTCAGGTCCACCGACGCGAGACCGGCGTGAACCAGCACCGTGCCCGAGACGACAACTCCAATCGCGAACGTTGCGGCCCACTTCCTGTTGGGCGGGGCCTGCCGACGCTGCCTGGGTTGGACGCCGCCGGCAATCAGGTAGGCATCCACGACCGCCCAAACGTGGTACACGAGGGCGACGAGATCCAAAACCAGCAGGCTGGCCAACCACTGTTGATCGAAGACGGCGTTGAGTATCGACCGCCCTTCGAGGACGGCGACCAGGGGGAATGAAACGAGCACGGTCACGGCCGGGATTGCCACAATTGCGCCGCGCCGCGGCTGGCCGGCCGCCGCCTGGCCCAATCCGGGGAACAGGAACGACAGGACGGCGGCGCCGAGGGGCTGTCGGAGCACGGATCGAATCTGCTTCAGAAGCGGCATCCTGTGATCTCGCTCTTGGCGTTCCAGGGTTGGCCGGCCGACGAAAAGCTCGCCCGGAAGGCGGCCATTATGCCCCAACCGATCTGAACCGGCCGCGACATGAAGGCATTCGCGACCCGCCTCGACGTTGCGGAAGACCTTCGAGCAGACGCTAAGAGCTCTTCGCGAGTCGATCTGCTCGCCGGCTTGCAGGAGCCCTTGGGGCCCGTGCATCGGTACCGCACGTCGGCCTGCGCACGTCGGCCTGCGCCCGCCGGCCGAGTGCCCGAACTCAGTCGTCTAGAACCAGACCACTCCGCCGGCGGTGGCCAGCCCGACGAGAACCGCGAGCAGCAGCCAGGCGCCAATCAGGGTCGACAGGGCGGCGAATCGAAGTCGGATCAGCCACAGCCGAAGAGCCAGCCCAGGCCCCAAACGACCGAGCCCGGGTCGAGCGGCCGCCAATCCGGGCAGACCGTCGACTCGTCGGCTCACGGCCGCAACGGAGGCGTGATAGGCGAGGTGTGCGGCCCGTTCGGCCGGCGTGGCCGTGGGGTCGCACGAGACCGCTTGATCTGCGGCCGCGCTCGCCACGGCCAGACCCCCGGCGGCGTCCGCCATCAGCTCGAGGTCAAGGCGGCGATGCACCTGCCGCGGTGTCCCCGATGGAAGGCGACCAATGCAATCGCGGCCTTCTTCGACGCGGCCGGCCAGGAGCAGGGCCGAGACCCACGAGTCGAGCGGAACGCCACTTTCGGCGTGGCAACGAAGCCACTCTCCAGCCTGGGCAGGGTCGCGCGGCATCCGGCTGTCGGTGCGCTCCCGCCACTCGGAAGCCGCGAGGCGGTCCATCCAGACAAGTACGTCCTGCGCAGGCCACCTGAAACGGCGACGGAAGGACACAAGGGACAACAGCGCCGGCGTCGGGATCAGGACCGCCGCCACGAGAATGACGGCCTGCACGCGACCCCAGCACAGCAGGAACGCGCCGATGGGCCCGGCAACGGCCAGGCTAAGCTCGATCACCAAGTCTGCGCGTCCGAAACCGAATGCCCGGTGCCGAAGCGCCAGGATCGCGTCGGCGCCCATCCGGCTTGCCCCTGTTGCGCCGGCATCCCAACCGCCCGTGGCCGCGTTCGCTTTCATCCTCCCGGCGCCCGTGTCGAAAGCTCCAGATGAACCAGGCCATCGCCGAGGCGGCGCCGGACCTCGGCCGGCAGCTCTGCGTCGTAGGCGACACCGCCGCGTACCTCCATCGGCAGTGCCGGGCCCCCAGCCTGCGGCAGAAAGAACACGACGCGCGTCTCCCCCGGCCGCTCCTTGAGCATGGCCCGCAGTTCCTCCATCGCCTGAACGATGCGGGCCGTTTCGGCGCCCCGCGTGAACCGCACGTACAAGATGCCGGAGGCGGATGCCTCCAGAGGGGTTGTCGGTGCGGCCGATGCGCGGGCCGCAACGGCTCGGGCCTCATCGGGGAGCGTCGGTTCCTCTCGCTCCGGCGCTAGCGCGGCCAGATCGTCCGGCGCGGGCACGGAGGAGAGTGGCTCCAACGGGGAGATAAGCGAGGCGGCGGCTACCGGCGGAGTCCGGGCGACGGTGGTCACGCCCCCGCCGCGCAGGGGCGACACGCGGATCTGACCGGTAGCCGACGGGCCCGCCGCGGCCGTCGAGGCGGGCGTCATCGTCTCGGCGGGCGGTCCGGACGACGCGGCGTCGTGGGACGGAGCCGCCGACCGGGCGGCGACCTCGGCCGGCAAGGCCGGCGTTTCATGCCCTCTGCCGTTGCCGCCATTGCCACGCGCGACGTTGCTGCCCTTGCCGCCATTGCCGCCCCCGACGGCGATGCCGTTGCCCGAGCCCGTCCCCGAGCGACGGCCGCTCCTGCCTCGCTCGCCCGCTGCTGCTTCCTGCGCAATCGCTGCAGGCCCGCGAGCGGCTGCGTCTTCCCAGACCCACACCGCGTCGGCCAACAGCGACGCCTCCTCGCCTCGATGGTCAACTCGCCCGGCTGCCAGCAGGATCGCGCCCTCGGCAAACGTCCCCCCGCTCGTGGCGTACATCCGCGGGAAGACGACCACCTCAAGCGTACCTTGCAGATCCTCGAGGGTAGCCACGGCCATCGTCTCCTTGCTGCGCGTCGTGACCGTGCGCACACCCGTGACGATGCCCCCGATGACGACGCGCTGGCCGTCCAGCGACTCCTCCCGCAGATCGCCCGAGTAAGCCGTGACATACTGCGCGATCTGCTCCGCCAGGGCCCCAAGAGGATGCTCCGACAGGTACAAGCCGAGCAGCTCCTTCTCCCAGCGCAGCCGTTCGCGAGCGAGTGCCTCCGGAACCTCGGGCAGGACCCTCTCGAGCGCACCCGCCGACGACCCCATCTCGAACAGCGACGTCTGCCCGCTCGTCCGATCGCGCTGAGCCGCCCCGCCCGCGGCCATGGCGTCGTCCAGCGTCTCCAGCAGCTGCGCCGCATGTCCGAACTGGCTCATTGCCCCGACCTTGATCAGGGACTCCATGACCCGCTTATTGACGAGCCGGAGGTCGACCCGGGCGCAGAAGTCGGCGAGGGAGCGGAAGTCGCCGCCGGCCTCTCTGGTCGCAATGATCGATTCAATCGCCCCTTCGCCGACGTTCTTGACGGCCAGCAACCCGAACCGGATGGCATCGTCCTCGACCGTGAACTCGACGAACGAGCGGTGAACGTCGGGCGGCCTGACCTCGATGCCCAGCCGCCGGCATTCGGCAACGGCCGCGGCAACTTTCTCCTCGGTGGCCCGGAAGGCGGTCAGCACCGACGTCATGTAGTCGACGGTGTAGTTCGCCTTCAGGTAGGCCGTCTGATATGCGATCAGGCCGTAGCAGGTGGCGTGAGCTTTGTTGAAGCCATATCGTTCGAACGGCTGGAAGGCGGCGAAGACTGCGTCAATGACCTGTGGCTTGACGCCCCGCTCGGCCGCCTGCCTGACGAACTTCTCCCGCATCTCGCGCATGAGCGCGGCCTTCTTCTTGCGGATGGCGTAGCCGAGCATGTCGGCCTCGGGACCGGTGAACCCGGCCAGCGCGGTCGAGGCAGACATGATGTCTTCCTGGTAGACGAAGACACCGAAGGTCCGGTTCAGGTACGGTTCGAGGAGCGGGTGGAGGTAGGTGACCTTCTCCTCGCCGTGCTTGCGCCGGATGTAGGCGGGAATGTTGTCCATCGGGCCCGGACGGTAGAGCGCGACCATGGCCGCCAGGTCGAAGACGCTGGACGGTCGAAGATCGCGGATGTAGCGCCGCATGCCCGCCGACTCCAGCTGGAAGACGCCCGTGGTTTCGCCCGACGCGAGCAGTTCGAATGTCTTCGAGTCGTCGAGAGGGATCTTCTCGAGGTCGATCTCCTCGCCGCGATGATCCCGAATGAGGTCGACCGCCTGCCGCAGGATGGTCAGGTTCGACAAACCCAGAAAGTCGAACTTGAGCAGCCCCAGCGCGTCCACCGCGTGCATCTCGTACTGGGTCATGACGGAATCCGAGTTGGTCGCCCGCTGCAACGGCATCAACTCGGTCAGCGGCTCGCGGCTGATCACGACGCCGGCAGCGTGCGTGGAGGCGTTCCGGGCCACGCCCTCCAGGTGTTTCGCGAACTCGATCACCCGCCGCACCGGCGGCTCGTTCTGGTACATCTCCTTGAGCGCCGGGCTCGTCTCGATCGCCTCTTCCAGCTTGATGCCGAGCTGGTTCGGGACCGCCTTGGCGATCCGGTCGCCCTCGCCGTAAGTCATGCCGACCACTCGGGCGACATCTCGGATGGCTGCTCGAGCCAGCATCGTCCCGAACGTGATGATCTGGGCCACGTGGTCGGGTCCGTACTTGCGGCTGACGTAGTTGATGACTTCCTCGCGCCGCCCATCCTCGAAGTCCACGTCGATGTCCGGCATGGTCACGCGGTCGGGGTTGAGGAACCGCTCGAACGGCAGCTGGTAGTGGATCGGATCCACCGGGGTGATGCCGAGCGTGTAGGTCACGATGCTGCCCGGCGCGGAGCCGCGGACGGTGATGGCGATCCGCTGGTCTCGGGCGAAGCGGGTGAAGTCGGCCACGATCAGGAAGTAGCCCGCGTAACCCATGCGGCAGATGACGTCGAGCTCGTAGTCGAGGCGAGTTTGGAGCTCCGGCGTGACCGCCGGATAGCGCCGGTAGAGGCCGGCCTGGCACTCCTTGCGCAGCCACGATTCGATCGTCTCGCCGTCGGGCACTGGGAAGCTCGGGATCCGGAGATGGCCGAACGGCAGCTTCAGCTCAACCATCTCGGCGATCGAGCGCGTTCGACGAACGGCCTCGAGGTTGTCGGGGAAGAGGGCCGCCATCTCGGCCGCCGATTTCAGGTAGAACTCGCTCGAATCGAACTTCATCCGCCCCGGCGTGTCGAGATTGCTTCCGGTGCCGACGCACAGCAGCACGTCGTGGGCCTCCGACTGCTCGCGCCGAACGTAGTGCAGGTCGTTGGTTACGACGTGCTGTAGACCAACCTCCGGGCCGAGGCGGAGCAGCTTCTCGTTGAGACTGCGCTGCGCCGGCAGGCCGTGGTCCTGCAGCTCCAAGAAGAACCGGTCCGGCCCAAAGATGTCGCGGTATTCACCGGCGAGCGTGCGGGCCAGCTCCCAGTCGTCCGTCTCGAGCGCCTTGGGGATCTCCCCGGACAGGCAGCCCGAGAGGCCGATCAAGCCCTTCGAATGGCGGGCCAGGTGCTCGCGATCGATCCGGGGCTTGTAGTAGTAGCCGTCGAGGTGCGCGTCGGTTACGAGGCGGCAGAGGTTCTGGTAGCCCTCCCAGTTCTCAGCCAGCAGAACGAGGTGGAACGGCTGGCTGTCGGCCTTGCCTTCCTTGTCGCGCATGCTCCGCCGGGCGACGTACGTCTCGACCCCGACGATCGGCTTGATGCCGCGGGCGGTGGTCGCCTGAACGAAGGCGACCGCGCCGTAGAGGGCGCCGTGATCGGTGATGGCCATGGCGTCGAAACCGAGCTGCGAGCCCTGTTCGGCGAGCTCGTTGATGCGCCCGAGCCCGTCCAACAGGCTGAACTCGGAGTGGAGATGGAGGTGGACGAAGTCGTTCGGGGCAACTGTCACGGGGGGTAAGTCTAGCCGCCCGGACGGTCCGACCGCCGGTGAGTTGCGGGCCCGGCTCGCCTCGCCGCGGCCGGGCTGCCGAACATCCTCGGCGCGCCGCCTTCAGATTCTGGTGAGTCGCGGAAGTCGGTGCGCGTTCGATCTCAAGTGGCACGCTCACGTCTACGTTGGGCGGCCGGGTCAGGGCGGGGCGCGTCCGAAGACGGGCGACGGCGGCGTGGTGATCGCTTGTCGGATTGGTTGCTCCAACGGCACGGTGCGGACCGCGGCGGCTCGGCTCATCGTCCCCGCCGCCTCGACGAGGCACGCGCAGGTCTGGCCGGGAACGTCAGGATCCGCTCCCGGGATCGTACAGCTCGGCGGAGTCCGGGAGGATCCAGCCATAGCCGAGGCCTCCCACCACGAGCACCCTGCCATCCGGCATGAGCGTGGCCGTGTGGCTCCTTCGTGGGGTGAGCATGCTCCCGGTGGCGGTCCAGGACCGGGTGCGCGGGTCGTACAGCTCGGCAGAGGCCGCGGGGCCGCTCGTGCCGCCCGCCACGAGCACCCTACCATCGGGCAGGAGCGTGGCCGTGTGCATGACGTGCTGGCCGACCATGCTCCCCGTGGCGGTCCATGACCCGGTGCGCGGGTCGTAGAGCTCGGCGGAGGCCGCGGGGCCGGTCGTGTCGGCGGAGGCCCCGGAAGCGGGCGCGAGGTCCGTGCCGCCCGCCACGAGGACCCTGCCATCGGGCAGGAGAGTGGCCGTGTGATCGGCGCGTGGCGCGACCATGCTCCCGGTCGGTGTCCAGGACCCGGTGCGCGGGTCGTACAGCTCAGCAGAGGCCAAGGCGGCCCCGCAGGCGTCCTCGCCGCCCGCCACCAGCACCCTGCCATCGGGCAGGAGCGTTGCGGTTTGGAGGAAGCGCGGGGTGAGCATGCCCCCGGCGGCGGTCCACCCGGCCTGAGCGAAGGACCGGGTCGGGCCTGCCAATGGGCTGTCACAGGCGGTCCGGACCGCGTTGACGATGGTGGGTACCGGATGAGTCGAGACCAGGCGGCCACCGGCCATCGACACGCCGATCGCGCCTCCTGCGATGATCAGCGCGGCCGCCAGGAGCAACCACGGCCGTCGAGCGGCCCCGTCGCCCCCGCCGCCGGACGAACGGCGGTGCGTGCCGCCGATCCTGACTGGGCCGAACACGATGGTGCCGCTCGACGCGCTCTCGCCGGCGAGGTCGATGCTTTCGGCCCCCAACGCCTCTCGAGTGGCACGTGCGTGGGACCGCACGGCCCGAGCCCCGACAACCAGACGTCGCAACTCCCGGATGGCCTTCTCGGACGCCCTGTCGCTGTCCCGTCCAAGGGCCGCCAGCACCTGCCGCTCGGCATCCTCCGCCCGAAGCGCGCCGTTGGCGACCGCCTCAGCCAGATCGAGGGGGTCGGTGGACGCATGGTTCGTCATCAGTCTGCCTCCTCGCCGATCGAAGCGGCGAGCCGCTTGAGTCCGCGGCAAACCAGAGAACGGGCTGTCACAGACGGGATACCCATCGCAGCCCCGACGGTCTCATACGGCAGGTTCTCGTAGAAGCGCAAGTAGATCGCCGCACGCTGCCGGCCGGGCAAATGCCGCATCGCCTCGTCCGTGGCTCGCATCCGCTCGTCGTCGATGACCCGGTCTGGCAGGCTCGGCGCATCGTCGGCGCGATCCGTGAATGCGGCAGGAAGCAGCGGGAAGCGCCGTCGGCGGTAGTGATCGACGACGACGTTGTGCGCGACCCGGAAGATCCACGCCGGTCGGGCGGCCGGGTCGGCAGGCACCGGCCCGCTCACCACGCGGCGGAAGACCTCGCCGACGAGGTCCTCCGCGTCCGAAGTGTCACGCACGCGGAACGCCACGTAGCCGCGCACCCGGTGCGACCAGGCCTCGTAGAGCGCGGCGGCTTCACCGCTCGCCGGTCGGACCCCGGCGAGCGTCGCGTTCGACCGGCCAAGCCCGGGTGGAGTGACCGACTCGCTCGCTGACGCCTGTAGGTCTGAGATCCTCGTCACGTCCAAGGGTTGACCCTCTCGGAGCTGTTGGTCGATCCGAGGGACGAAGCTACCGCGATTCTGTTGCAATATCGAACCGCGTCCCTGCCGTAGCGGCCTCGCCCCGTCAGCCTACATGCGCGGTCGGCCGCAACTCCCACGTGGTTCCGTCGGCTCTGTCGTGAAGCTCGATGCCGGCGGCCAGAAGGCGATCGCGGATGACGTCCGCGGCAGCCCAATCGCCCGAGGCGCGGGCGCGGAGGCGCTCGGCCAGAAGGGCGTCGACGAATGGGCCGACCAGCTCGGCCGGGTCGCGCGAGCCCTCGACCGCCATGTCGCCCAGGTAGACGACCGCGGCTCGAAGTGCCGACCTGGCCGAAGCCAGGGCATCCGACTGGTCGGTGTCGTGGGACCAGGCCTGAATCGTCTCCTCCAGGCCCAGAATGGCCCGAACCGTGGCCGGCGCGTCGCACTCGTCGAGAGATGTGTTGACGATGCCCTCCAGACGAGCCACTTCCTCACGCAGCGGGTTTGCGGCGGCGGCGGCACCGACGACCGGCAGGCCCATCGAGGCGGCTTCTCCGGCGGTCGAGTCGGCTCCGGCAATTCCGCGCGCCGCCGCAACCAGGTCCCCGATCGCAACTTCGCTGCCCGCGCCGAATGCCGTGCCGTGCCCATCCTTCCGCACCGTGACCTTGCCCAGTCCCAGCACAGATGCTGAGCCCGCGTCCAGGTCCAGGACCAGAGCCGTGTGCCCATCCACGCCCAGGACGAAGACCTCGTCCGGGAGCTGCGACTCGAGCACCCGCAGGCGTCTCTCGCCGAGGTAGCAGAAACGCGTGTCGTGGTTGCCGCCCTCGGCGTTGTCGTAGTGGGGCACAACTGCCACCGGCAGGCCAAGCGGCGTCAGCAGGTCCAGCCCGTGGAGCCAGCGCGGCGCCTCACCGACCTTGTAGATCTCATAGACCGGGATCGTGTACCGGCCCAGCGTCAGGGCCGCGGCGCTGGCCATCGTCACCGCGCCGCCGCGTGCCAGCTTCTCGGCGAGAAGGCGCGGGATCTCCGACCCGGCCCATTGACGCAGCGCGTAGGAGGGGCTGCCAGGGCCGGTGAAGACCAGCCGGGCATCGCGGATGCGGGCAAACGCCGTCTCACGGTCGAGCGCGTCCGCGTCGGCCGACCGAAACGACGCCACCGAGAACCGCGCCCCGACCGTCGATCGAAAGTAATCGACCGCCCGGTCCGTGATGTCGCCGGCGTTCTCCTGGAATCCGTACGGCGTGTCGAGCACGACCGCTGGAACCGGCCGCTCCCCGAGCCGATCGAGGATCGCCCGGTGGACGCGGGCCATGGTGGGCGTGGTTTCGCCGGAGCCCATGATCGTCAGGATGCGCGGGACCGCCGTCACGAATCTCCCCGGCCGCCACGTGCCTCGATCTCGTTCACGAAGCGGGTGCTCCGGAGAATAGCCCCTCCCGATCGACCGTGAGGATGGCCTCTGTCAACTCGGCCGGACGCTGCGCATGGATGTCGTGATCGCCCTTGAACCACCGCACCCGAACCTCGACCCCGGCCGGCGCCACTGCCGCCAGCGCCGCTTCCGAGCCGGTCCGTTTGGCGGCGGTCCAGTCGTTCTCTCCCCCGTCGACCGGGACGATCAAGGCGGGCACTCGCAGGGAGCGCCACAGGTCGGCGGTCGGCTGACCCCACATCGCCTCGAGGATCGCCTTGTGATGCTCGCGCGAAAGCCAGGGGGCGATGGTCCGATCGGGCCGGATCTCGAAGTTACCTAGAGATCCTTCGAAGCCCTCCTCCGGCCAATCGGGGTGGGCGGAGCGGAGGTATCCCTCCACCGACGAGAGCGGGAGGCCGACCAGCTCGGGCGGCGCCAGTCGCTCCCAGCAGACATCCCATGTCGGAAAGGCGTCGCGAAGATCCGTTAAGCCGCCGTCGACGAGGACGATGCCGCGCGCCCGGTCCGGGTACCGCACCGCGAAGTCGAGCACCACGCTGGCGCCCCAGGACTGCCCGGCGAGGACGGGCCGCTCGAAGCCCGGTCCGAGCCCGCCGATCAGCGCCCGCAGGTCGGCGGCGACCGTGGCGAAGTCGTAGCCGCTCTCGGGCTTGTCGGAATGGCCGTGGCCGCGCAGGTCGACGGCGGCAACGAAACGACCAGCTTCCGCGAGTCGCCGACCAACGCCCTCCCACAACCGGGCGTTCGACGCCAGACCGTGGACCAGCAGGAACGGCGAGGCCGAACGCAAGGCGTCCATCGAGTCGCCCGTCGGTGCCCACCTCAGGATGCGAAGACCGACCGTGTCGGCAACCTTGATCCGCACGTCCGCCAGTTCGATCCCAGTGCTCAACGTTGCATCCTCCAGGGGCATCCTAGTCGAGTAGGCAAGTCTCGGCCCCTGCGGGCTGGGGCGACAGGGTCGGCCGAGCCGGTCCCACGGCACGGTCCGCCGACGAGATGACCGAGGCCCCTACAATTCGGTAGCGATGAGCCGCACGACGAATTCGCCACTCGCATTTGCCTGCGCCGTCTCTGTATCCGCACTCCTTGCCGGTTGCAGCCTCTTGTCCAGCCAACCGGGCCTGACGCCTTACTCGACCGGCGGTTCGTCGACCGCGAGCACGATCATCTCCACCGAGACCGCCACGCCGAGCCCGACGCCTCAGCTCATCAGAACGATCACGCTGGTCGCCTTGATCGGAGAGCCGAAGGATTGGACGCCTGCCGGCCTGACCTGGAAAGGCATTCAGGCGGCGGCTATCCAGATTGGGGCGGTGACTTCACTTATGGAGCCGCTCTCGAACGCCGAGCTCTCGGCCGACGTCGAAAAGGCGTCCGCGGCAGACCCAACGGTTGTTGTGACCGTGGGGTCGTCCGCCGACGCGGCTGTCCAGGCCGCCGCCGCCGCCCATCCGACGACCCAGTTCCTCGAGCTAGATACGGTCGTTCCGGATGCCTCTCCGGCGAACGTCCGCGGTCTGGCTTTCGACGAGGCTGAGGCCGGGTATCTCGGCGGCTACGTGGCGGCGGCATTCGCGAGCTCAGGCAAGGTCGGAATGGTCGGCGACATTGAGACGGACACACGTAGCGCCAACTATGCCGCGGGCTTCCGGAGCGGAGCGTCGCAAGCAGTGCCGGGCATCGCGGTCACCGTCGCTTACTCAGGGACGCCCGACCTGCCGGACAAAGGCCGAACCGCCGCCGCGGGTCTGGTCAAGGCAGGCAACAGCGTCATCCTGACGATGCCCAGCCTGTCCGGAATCGGGGCAATGCGCGAGGCCTGCACTCGAAAGGCGCAGCTCGTGGCCGTCGATACGGACGCCTGGCAAACGGTGCCCGACGTTCAGCCCTGCCTGATCGTCAGCGTCATGAAGCGCTACGACGTGGCGGTCACCGCCGCCATCCTCGCTGGCGCAGCCGGACGACCGCCCGCCCGCCTCACCGTAGAAGACGTCGCAAACGGCGGCATCGCCCTCAGCGCATTCCACGCCGATCTCCCGGCCGGCGTCCAGGCCGGCCTCGATGCGGTCGTGGGGGCACTCAAAGCCGGACCGCCACGCCCCGCCCCGGAGCCTCCGACGGTCGCTCCTTCCGGCGGCGCGAGCGGGTCGCCAACACCCTCCTGATCGCGGCGGCCAGATGAACGCCGGCGATTCGCCCGCTCAAAGGGTGTCGCTCCTGGACGACGCCCGCATGGCCGACTTGCTCCGGACCGCTCAGCGGATCGCCGTCGTTGGAGCCTCCTCGAATCCGGCCCGGCCATCGAACGGCGTCTTCCGGGCACTGGTCCGGGCGGGATACACATGCGTGCCGGTGAACCCAAACGAGACGGAAGTGGAGGGCGTGGCTGCCGTCGCCACGCTGGCCGAGGCCGCAGCCGCGCTCGGTCGCATCGACATCGTCGACGTCTTCCGCCGCCCGGAGCTCACCAAAGAGATCGCCCGCGAGGCGGTGGCCCTCGGCGCCCGAGCGCTGTGGTTGCAGCTCGGCGTGATCAACTGGGAGGCCGCACGGATCGCCGCCGACGGCGGCCTGGCGGTAGTGATGGACCGCTGCACTGCGATCGAGATACGAAGGCTCGGGTCGGGTTGACCCGCCATACCCTCGCGTGGCGGCGTCCGCGGACGCGCCAGCCCGCCGCCAGCGCCGGCGGCCTCCGCTAGCGGACGGCGAAGCCCAAGAAGACCAGCACGAAGCCGGCGATCACGACCAGGCCGCCGATCTGAGCCCGGCGGCGAAGCTCCCCGGCCATGATCGAGGCGGCACTGGGCCCGTCGTCGCGAAGCCGCGTGCCGCGCCAGCCCTCGTACCGGGCGATGTTGGCTTCCTGGGACTTGAGCTCCTGGTACCGGCTCCACGGCCCCTTCGCGCGCAGGTAGCCGACCGCGATCAGCGCGACCCCGAGACCCCAGCAGACCAGGTTGATCAGACCCATGGCGCTCCTCCGGCCAGCCTACTCGACCCTGTCCAGCCGCGCTCGCAAGGCCGCCTGGACCAGGGCCGCGTTGGCCTGGCCGCGAGTAGCCTTCATGACCTGGCCGACCAGGAAGCCGACCGCGGCCTCTTTGCCCGAGCGGTAGTCGGCGACCGCGGCCGGGTTGGCCGCGAGGACATTGTCAATCGCCGCGCCCAGGGCTCCTGCGTCGGAGATCTGGCGGAAACCGCGGGCCTCCACGATCGAAGCCACGGCCGCACCGGAGGCGAAGTGCTCGGCGAAGACCTCCTTGGCGTTCGTGCCCGAGATGGAGCCGTCGGAGACGAGCTTGACCAGGGCCGCCAGCTCGACCGGGTCCACGGACCCACTCCCCTCCCCTTTGGCCAGCCGCAGGTACTCGCCGCTAACCCAGTTGGCAAGAAGCTTGGCCGGAACGCCTCGTTCGGCCGCCAGGGCGCCTTCGAACAGGGCCGTTGCCGCGGCGTCGTTCACGAGCACGGCCGCATCGTACGCGGAGAGGCCGAAGGCGTCGCGGTAGCGGGTCCGCCTCGCCGCCGGCAGCTCCGGCAGCCGGGCCCTGATCTCGGCCAGCCATTCGGGCGTGGTCTCGAGGGGCGGAAGGTCGGGCTCCGGGAAGTACCTGTAGTCGTTCTCCGCCTCCTTCGGCCGCATCAGGTAGGTCGACTGGCTGGCCTCGTCCCAGCCTCGGGTCTCCATCCGAAGCTCGCCGCCCCCGTCGATGACGCGGGCCTGTCGCTCGATCTCGAAGGCGATTGCCCGCTCCACGGATCGCATCGAGTTCATGTTCTTGACCTCGATCCGGGTCCCGAACTCCTCCCGGCCGCGCGGCCGAATCGAGACGTTCGCCTCGACCCGCATCTGGCCGTTCTCCATCTCCGCGTCGGAGGCGCCGATCGTCTTCATCAGAAGCCGCAGCTCCTCGGCGTAGCGGCGCGCCTGTTCGGCCGTCCGGATGTCGGGCTCGGTGACGATCTCCATGAGCGGCATGCCCGATCGATTGAAGTCGATCAGGCTGACACGCCGGCCGCCGTGGTCCTCGTGGATCAGCCGGCCCGTATCTTCTTCGAGGTGGGCCCGTCGCACGCGAACGGTGAACGCGCCGTCGCTCGTGGCGAAGGTCAAGTGCCCATTCGCTGCCAGTGGCAACTGGTACTGGCTGATCTGGTAGCCCTTGGGCAGGTCGGGGTAGAAGTAGTTCTTGCGATCCCAACGCGTGGTTCGGGCAACGGTGGCTTCGATGGCAAAGCCGGTCGCGATTACATACTCGACCGCGGTCTTGTTGATCGTCGGCAGGACCCCGGGCAACCCCAGGCAGACGGGACAGCAATGGCTGTTCGGCGCCGCTCCGTCGATGTCGGTCGAGCAGCCGCAGAACATCTTGCTGACCGTCTTCAGCTGGCAGTGAATCTCAATGCCGATGACGGCCTCGTGCCGGTCCGGGGCCGCGCCCCCGGCGCCGGCGCCCGCTCCCCTTGCAGCGCCCGGGCCAGCGCCCGCCGCCGTCACGCCGGGTTCCTCCGGCGCGCAACAAAGCGCTCGGTGCGGACGAGGGCCTCCCGGAGCTCGGCCTCGCTGGTGGCATAGCAGCAGCGGACGTGGCCTTCGCCGGCCTCGCCGAAAGCCGTGCCTGGCACGACGGCCACCGATTCCTCCTCCAGCAAGGCCTCCGCGAACTCGTCGCTGGTCAGGCCGGTGGACGTGATCTGCGGAAACGTGTAGAAGGCCCCGCGCGGCTCAAAGCAGCGCAGTCCCATGGCGTTGAAGCCATCGACCAGCAGGCGGCGGCGATGGTCGTACTCGTTGACCATGCGCATGACGTCGGGCTCGCCGGACTTCAGGGCCTCCAGGGCGGCATCCTGGCCCACCGTAGAGGCCGACATGATCACGTACTGGTGGACCTTGAGGATCCCCTCGAGGATCTCGGACGGGGCGCAGACGTAGCCGATGCGCCAGCCGGTCATCGCGTACGCCTTAGAGAAGCCGCCCATCAGGATGGTCCGGCGGCGCATGCCCGGCAGGGAGCTCATCGCCCGCATCTGGTAGCCGCCGTAGACCAGCCGGTCGTAGATCTCGTCGCTGTAGACGAGAAGGTCGTGGCGAACGGCGATGCGGGCGATCTCGTCCTGGACCTCCGGCGGCAGGACGGCGCCGGTGGGGTTGCACGGATAGTTGACTAGCAACGCCTTGGTCCGCGGCGTGATTGCCGCCTCCACCCTGGCCGGATCCAGGGCGAAATCCTCGTCGAGGGTCGTGGGAACGCCCACCGGCACGCCGCCGGCGAAGACGATCACCGGGCGGTAAGACACGTACGACGGCTCGTGCAGGATGACCTCGTCGCCGGGATCGATCGTCGCCCGGACGGCCGCGTCCAGTCCCTCGGAGGCCCCGATTGTGATCAGAATCTCCTCCGTCGGGTCGTAGCGGACGCCGTACAGGCGCTCGACGTGGTGAGCCAGCGCCCGGCGCAGCTCGAGCGTGCCGTAGTTGCTGGTGTAGTGGGTCCGGCGCGACGCCAGGCTGTGGCGCCCGGCCTCGATTACCTGATCAGGCGTGTCGAAGTCCGGCTCGCCAACGCCCAGGCTGATGATGTCCGTCATCGTCGCCAGGATGTCGAAGAAGCGGCGGATGCCGGAGCGCGGGACTTCGTCCACGCGGCGCGAGAGGACCCGCATGGAGAGCGGCTGTCGGTACTGCTCGCGATCCGGCTGGAGCGAAGGATCCGTCTTCAGGCGGGTCGCGTTCGTCGGATCGGTCGGGCTGGTCATCGGTTCGTCCTCAGGCTTGGCCGCCGGTGCCCGCTGCGGCGGCGCTCTCGAGGCGCTCCTTCCGCTCGATCGGGCCCGGCGTGTTCGGATCGTCGGTCAGCGGCAGCTCGGCAGGCTCGACGTCGCGCCAGGGTGCTCCGGCCGTGATCCCTTCGTACGCACGGGCCAGACGGAGCATCGAAAGCTCGCTCCACGGCGCGCCGATGACCTGGAGGCCTACCGGTAGCCCATCCGAGAGGCCGGCCGGAATCGAGGCGCCCGGCAGGCCGGCCATGTTGATCGGCAGGGTGCACACGTCCACCAGGTACATCGCGACCGGATCTGCCATCTTCGCGCCCATCGGGAAGGCCACGGTCGGGCTGGTCGGCGCGCAGATCGCATCGAAGCCGGCAGCCCAGACGGCGTCGAAATCGGCCTTGATGAGGGTCCGGACCTTCTGGGCCTTGAGGTAGTAGGCGTCGTAGTAGCCGGCCGAAAGGGCGTAGGTGCCGAGCATGATCCGGCGCTTGACCTCGGGCCCGAAACCGGCCCCTCTCGTGTGGAGGTAATCGGCGATGTACTCTCCCGAACTTCGGTCGGCGTAGCCGTACTTGACGCCGTCGTAGCGCGCCAGGTTGGAGCTGCACTCGGCCGGGGCGATGATGTAGTACGCGGCCAGACCGTAGTCAGTGTGCGGCAGCGACACTTCCTCGACCGTCGCGCCCGCGGCCTCCATGGCCGCCAGGGCCTCGCGGACGCGGGCCGCCACGCCCGGCTCCATGCCCTCGACGAAGTACTCGCGGGGCAGGGCAATGCGGCGACCCCGCAGGTAACCGGCAGCCTCGTCGTCGCTCGCGGGCAGTGAGAGCAGGCCGCCGGGAACGGGGACCGGCGCGGAAGTGGCGTCCCGCTCATCGCGGCCCGAGACGGCGTGTAGCAGCAGCGCGGCGTCGCGGGCATCGCGAGCCAACGGCCCGATCTGGTCGAGCGAACTGGCGAAAGCGACGATGCCGTACCGGCTGACCCGGCCGTAGGTTGGCTTCAGCCCCACGATGCCGCACATCGAGGCGGGCTGGCGAATGCTGCCGCCGGTGTCGGTGCCGATCGAAAGCGGGGTGTGGTAGGCGGCCGCCGCAGCGGCCGAGCCGCCCGAGCTGCCGCCGGGCACTCGATCGAGCGCCCACGGGTTTGCCGTCGGGCCGAAGGCCGAGTGCTCCGTTGACGACCCCATGGCGAACTCGTCCATGTTGGTCTTGCCGAGAATCACCGCCCCAGCCTCGCGCAGGCGGGCTGTCACGGTCGAGTCGAACGGGGCGATGTAGCCCGCCAGGATCTTCGAGCCGGCCGTAGCCTGGCCACCCTTGACGGAGACCAGGTCCTTGAGCCCGACCGGAAGCCCGCACAGCGGGTGTAGCGCGGCCATGGCAGCGGCGCCGGCGCCGCGCGCTTCGGCGATGCGCCTGTCGGCGGCGTCGGCCCCGGCGAGGGCCCCCCTCCGATCGATGACGAGCCAGGCGTTCAGTGCCCGGTTCTGCCGCTCCGCCACGGCCAGGTGAGCCTCGACCAGCTCGCGCGAGCTGACCTCGCCTCGCCGCAGCAGTGCGGCCATCTCGTGGGCATACCGGCGGGTCGGGTCGGTCATCGGCTACGCGCCCCCCTCGCCGCCGAGGATCGCCGGCACAACGAAGTGGCCGCCGCTTCGTTCCGGGGCGTTGGACAGGGCCTCCTCAACGGAGAGCGAGGGTTGGACCACGTCGTCGCGCAGGATGTTGGCCAACTCGATCGTCTGGGCCGTCGGCGGAATGTGCTCGGTGTCGAGGGACGCCAGGACGGCGTACTGGTCGAGGATATGGTTGAGTTGGCCTTCGAGGCGCGCCAGCTCTTCCTCGGCCAGCCCGAGCCGGGCGAGGTGGGCTACGTGCTGGACGTCGGCACGGGTCAGGTTGGCCATGCTCTCCCTGCGAATGTACCCTGGCAGGAGGATCCCGGGTCGGGCTTTGCGGGAAGGTACCACGACGGAGGCCCCCGACGCAGCCGCTCGACCGGCCGGACGGGGCCGGGATCGTCGACGACCAGCGAAGCAGGGGCCAGGGCGACAGCAGCTGAGCTACTCACCTATCGTCCGCTGTTGGGTTTGCCATACGGTGGTGGGCGAGATTCTGCCCCGCGTCCCGAGTACGACGTGCTATGTTCACGGAGGCACCGGCCGTAGGCCGGGGGCAGCGATGCCCTGAAACGCCCGCGCCGCCGCAGGGTTGGATGGTTTCTCCGCACTGAGCGGTGGTCGAGGCTAAGACATGAGTCAGCACTGTCTTGCGCGTGGCTGCGATGATGAGAGGTTGGAAGGCTCGTGGTTCTGCGAGATGCACCAGCCTCTGGCCAAGGTGTATCACCACAATGCGCCACCTCCACGCCCTCCGCACCCGGTGCAGCACGAGAACAGCAAGCCAGTCGAACGAACTGTCGAATGGATCACCGTGATCCTGTTCGCCTGGGTGATCGGACTTACCCTGTTCCTGATTGGCCAGGCGCTGCATCTCTGGTAGGAGCGAGTCACCGACATAGGTGAACAGGTCCGCTCCCCGACCGAACCGGTCCATGTGTCCAGACGAGCGCGGCATGATGCGGAACTGGCTCTTCACCGGCGGCCCTACCCGATGTCACCCGGAGGCCGCCGCGGTAGCCGCTCCAGTTCCTTAGCTGTCGGCCTGCGCCGTCGACGTTACAGTTCCGGTATGGGGAGTTCGGACTTTCACATTCGCGACATGACCATGGCTGATATCGGCGCGGCCGTCGAGCTGGGTAGCGCCCAGGGCTGGCGCGATCGGCGGCGGTTCTACGAGTTTGTCCTGCGGACATCCACGTGCCAGCCGCTGGTGGGCGACGTGGACGGCCGGCTGATGGCCACTGGTCTCGCAACGGCGAGTGGGCCGGTGGGGTGGCTCGGGGCGATCGTCGTGGCCGCGGAGTACCGCCGCCGCGGAATCGGCCGAACCATGACGGAGGAGCTGTCGCGGCGGCTTCGGGCAGCCGGATGTGTGACCCTTTCGCTCGTGGCGACCGACGCCGGGCGGCAGATGTACGAGCGAATGGGCTTCCGGCTTGTTACCAGCTACCACGAACTTGAGGCCGATCACCTGCCCGACTCCCCGATCCCCCCTGGAGGCGCCCGCGTTCGGAGGCTTGGGCCGGCGGACCTGCCGGGCGTTCTCAGGCTCGACGCGAACGCAACCGCCGAAGACCGATCAGTTCCGCTGGCCGTGCTGGCCAAGAGCGACGGCTGGGTCCTCGATGATGAGGACGGACTGCGCGGATTCCTGCTGCCCACCGAGCGAGCCCATGGCGTCGTCGTCGCGCCGCGTTTCGAAGACGGGCTCTTCTTGCTCGACCTGCACCGCCGAGTCGTCCCTGCGGGCGACGTCGCCCGAGCCTGTATTCCCGAAGAGCACGCGGCAGCCTGGCGCGAGCTCGGGGCCCGCGGCTGGCGCGAGACGTGGCAAGCGCCGCGGCTGATCCTCGGTCCGAGCCCAAACTGGCACCCGGACTGGATCTGGGGCCAGATCAACTCCGCCATGGGTTGACGCGGCGGCCGCCGGGAGGTGGCCCTAGTTGCCGAGCGGCCGGTGACCGGCAGTAGGTGGGGCGGCCGAGCCGCCGCCATGGGGCGCCGCCGAATCTGCTCAACTTCACCCCGGGTAGCACTAAGGACCGGCATCCCGCCGCGCGCGAGAAGCACCCTGCAGGTATTAGCCGCTGGCGTCTATCTCGCGGCCACCAGCCGGCCGGATCGTCCGCGTAACTCCCGTTCGGAGTCGGCAAGGCCACACAACATCACTCCGCGTGAAGATGAGTGGGTATTGCGCCGCGCCCGTCTGCCCGGGTTCGGTAGCCTGCCCGAGCGAGTCGCGCTTGGCCGGGCTCGGTTACCTGGCTGAGCCGCGCCGGCTTTCACCGGCCCCGTGACTACCCGGACCCGCGGCGGGTGGCGTCTACGGCTCCTCACCTTCGAGCAGCCGCCGAAACGCCGCTTCGTCGAGGACCGGCACGCCGAGCTCCGTGGCCCTGACCAGCTTGGTCCCGGCGCCCTCCCCCGCGACCACGTACGAGGTCTTCTTGCTGATCGAGCCCGCGGCTCTCCCGCCCGCGGCGCGGATCGCCTCCTCGGCCGCGGCCCGGTCGAAGGCGGCGAGAGTGCCGGTGACGACCACGGTTTTGCCGGAGAGGCGGCCCGCGGTGCCACTCCCCGGAGCCACTCGTCCGGCGGGCGGCTCCGCCACTACGCCGGCGTTGACCAGGTCGGCCAGCACGGCCGCCGTCTCGGGATCCCCGAAGTAGCGGGCGATGCTTCCGGCGACTACGGCCCCGATGCCGGGAACCTCCTGGAACGCCTCGGCCGGCGTGCCGGGGAGAGCCGCGGCCACGCGGGCGGTCCAGGCGGCTTCCGACTGGCCCTCCTCGCGAGGCCAGCGCTCCGCAATCCAGGCGGCGAGGTCGATTGCCGTCTGCTCGCCCACCTGGGGTATTCCGAGGGCGTTCAAGATCCGAGCGAGCGGTCGCCGGCGCGACCTTTCGATCGAAGCCTTCAGGTTCTCGGCGCTCTTGCGGGCGAACCGGTCAAGGCCCGCCAGATCGTCAACCGTGACTCGGTAGAAGTCGCCCCGTGTCTTGACCAGGCCACGCTCCAGAAGCTGCTCGAGGACGGCCCAGCCTGCGCCCTCGATGTCCATGCCGCCGCGCCCGGCGAAGTGGCCGAACTCCTGCGACAGCCGCGCCGGGCATTGCCCGTTCGGGCAGTAGTGGCGGACGGCTCCCTCGTCGCGAACCACGGTCGTGCCGCAGACCGGACAGGCCGCCGGCATCTCGAACCCGCGCTCGGCTCCGGTCCGACGCTCCGGGATCGACCGGACGACCTCCGGGATCACGTCGCCGGCCTTCTGCAGGACGACCCAATCGCCGATGCGCAGATCTTTGCGCCGAACCTCGTCAAGGTTGTGGAGAGTCGCCCGGGCAACCGTGGAACCGGCCACTCTTACCGGCCGCATGTGCGCCACCGGGGTCAGCGTTCCCGTTCGCCCCACGTACGGCACGATATCCTCGAGGACGGTTTCGACCTGCTCGGGCGGGAACTTGTAGGCGATCGCCCAGCGCGGCGCCCTCGCCACCATCCCGAGGCGCTCCTGCTGGTCGAAGCGGTCCACCTTGACAACCACGCCGTCGGTTTCATACGGCAGGTCATGACGCTTTTCGCGCCACTCCCGCAGGAACTCGATGACGCCTTCGATGTCGAGCCCTTCCCGGCGATCCGGATTGACCGGCAGGCCGAGGGCGACGAGTCGAGCGAGGGCCTCGGACTGACTTGCGATCGCCGGCCGCCCGTCCGGCCCCTCCTCGAGCAGCTGGTATGACCACGAGGACAGCCGCCGAGACGCGGTCACGGCGGCATCCTGCTGGCGCAACGAGCCGGCGCCGCTGTTGCGAGGGTTGGCGTAGGTCGGCAGCCCGGCCTCTTCGCGCTCGGCGTTCATACGGACGAATTCGGCCTTGGGCATGAAGACCTCGCCCCGGATTTCCGCAGTGGCCGGCTCACGCAGTCGCTCGGGCAGGACGGCGATCGTCCTCAGGTTGGCGGTGACGTCCTCGCCCGTTGTGCCGTCGCCTCGCGTCGCACCCTGAACGAAGCGGCCTCGCTCGTAGCGCAGCGAGATCGCCAGGCCGTCGATCTTCAGTTCGGCCACGTATCGGAGTTCCGTGGCAGGCTCGGGTGCGGCAGGGAGGCCCAGGCCGCGCCGGACGCGCCCGTCGAACGCCCGCAGCTCGTCCTCGTCGAAGACGTTGCCGAGCGAGAGCATCGGCCGCCGGTGGACGACCTCGCCGAACGTCCCGGCCGGCGCCGCACCCACGCGCTGCGTCGGCGAGTCGGGAGTGGCCAACGCCGGGAACGCCGTCTCGATTGCGACCAACTCGCGCATCAGCCGGTCATATTCGGCGTCGCTCAGCTCCGGGGCATCGGCCACGTAGTATATCTCGTTGGCCCGACGGATGACCGGGACGAGCTCGGCGTGTCGGCGCGACGCGGCTTCTTCGCCCCGCTCCCGGACAGCCTCGACCGCCTCGGCCGCGACCGGCAGCCCCACCGCCTCTTCGCTCGCCCCGTTCACTCGACGCTCCTCCGGCTTTGCTCGTCCGGACGATTCTCGCCGATAGGCGCCTGCCGCGGCAGCACTTCTTGCGCCAGCTGGCTCATCTGATCGTAGTGCGAGCCGGGCCAGTAGATCGCATCGCAATTCAGGCACCGGGAGAAAGTGTCGAAGTAGCGGAGCGTACGTGGCTCGCCGGCAAGACGCTCAACCACTTCGGAGCGATCGACCGGCTGAATCGCGCCGTTACAGCGGACACATCGCGTAAACGGCGCCGCCGACCGCGATAGGCTGTAGCGACCCGCGACTTCGGCCAGCTGACAGCGCGGGTCGTCGTCGCGGACCAGATGGCCGTATCTGACGACCGAACGCTTCAGAAGCCCGCGATCGCGGGTGAGGAGGATCCGACCTTCATCGGCGGACGTTCGGGCCAGCTCCGGGTCGTTGGCGCGGCCGTCGTACTTGGAGTCGAAGCCGAGCATTCGCAGGTACCGCGCCAAGCGCCCGAGGTGACCGTCGAGCACGAACCGGGGCGGTTCGGGCGGGACCGGTATCAGGCCGCCCAAACCGGCCAGCTCACGTGGCCGGTCGAGGCCGAAGACCTCGATTCGATCGCCGGGCCCGAGCCGGTAGCCGAAGTCGACCGGCCGATCGTTCGCCAGGATGAGGTCGACCTCCGGGTGCGGCACCCCCAGCGCCTGGATCATGTCCTTGACGGCAGGCGAGGACTTGAACTCGCGCGCGATCGGGAGGCCGCGCCGACCGACGGGCAGGAAGTCGTTCACCGACCCGTGGAATCGGAACGTGACCGTGGGCATCGGCCGATCGTCGCGCCGCCGCGGCCGAAATTCCGGTCAGCCGCCGACTTCGGGTTCAGCCTTGAGCAGGTCCGCATAGGGCTTGAGCACATCAGCGTGAGGCCAGGTTTCGCTCAGGATCCGCGTAACCAGCTCGTTGTCGCACGAGTCCAGGTAAGGAACCTGCGCCATGTCCCGTACGACTGCACGAACCAGCTCGTGGGGCAGCTTCTGCCACGGTTCGATTGCGTTAGCCACGTATCCCTCGAGGGCCAAGTCGGCATACTCCGGGAAGTTCCAGCTCTGCCAGGCCGTCTTGAAATCCTCCGAGTAGACCTCGAGCCAGGTCCCGAAATCGACCGAGAAGCCGTCTGTCAGCTTCACCGGGAGGATGACCCTGATGAAGAAGCCCACGTTCTTGATCGCGAGAAATGGATCTTCGCCCCACGTTTCGAGGAGCTCTTCCTCGATCTCGAAGATGACGTCTGGGTGCTCGAAGGTGACCGAGAGCGGACGGCCCCGTGGGTCACGGGCGATGCCGCAACAGGCACAGGGCTCGAGGAATGCTTTGCCGCCGACCTTGGCGCGACGGGCTTGCGATACGTTCGACTTAGTCATCTTGGCGACGTTCCTACCTGGCAGCTGATCGATCGAAACCGGTGGCATGGACCCAACTCGGGGGCCGCGCAATGGTAACCGGCCGCCCGGATCGAGGCTCGGCGTCCCGTCCCGCCGGCTCCACGCTCTATCCGATGAACTCCAGGTTGGCGATGCTCGCCAGGAGAGTCTTCACGCCACCGCCGTTACCGAACGCCACGACCACCTCCTCGTCACTGCGAGTCAGCTTGGAGGTAACGACGATGCCGTCGCCGAGGCGCGGGTGACGGACTCGGTCGCCATCGCGGAACTGCCTTTCGCCGGGAATGCGTGGACGGGCCGCCGGAGCAGGGCGAAACGGTGATGTAGGCGGAGAGGGAGAGTCGGCATCCGGCGATCGCAGCGGCGAGCCGCGCGGCACGTTCAGGCTGCCCGACCGGGCGCCGGCATCGTACGCCTCGCGCCGCGCACCGAGATCGCGCGTCGGCTTGAACGACTCCCCTGCCCCGGGTCCTCCCGCAGTTCCGCTGCCGGTTCGATAGGCCCCGCCGCCGGCGCGGATCGGCGTCCCGAAACGGCTCCCCAGACGCCGGCCGAAGACCAGGTCCGGATCAACGGCTCCAACGTCGTCGTCGAGGTCGTCCGTCCGCTCCAGCCGCGGCCCGGCCATGAGCCCGGCGGGAACTTCGAACAGAAAGCGGCTCGGGACGGAAAGACCGCCGGTCCCCCAGGTGGCCCGCCGGGCGGCGTGCGACAGGAACAGGCGCCGTTTCGCCCGCGTGATCCCGACGTAGGCGAGGCGCCTTTCCTCCTCGAGCTGCTTCTCGTCGTCGAGCGATCGGCTGTGCGGGAAGACGCCCTCCTCCAGGCCGGCGATGAAGACGACGGGGAACTCCAGCCCCTTCGCGGCGTGGAGCGTGATCAGCGTGACGGCATCGGCGCCGGCCTCGTAGGAATCCTGGTCGGCGACAAGCGCGGTCTCTTCGAGGAACCTGTCGAGGGCATCGTCGGGTGTCAGGTCATCGTAGCGCGCGGTCACCGAGCGAAGCTCGAGAAGGTTGGCCCAGCGCTCGTCGCCCTCCTCGGAGCCGTCGGCCAGCATCGCGCGGTATCCCGAATCCTCCAGCACGGCGTCGAGCAGCTCGGGCAGCGGCAGCAGCCCGATCCGCGTCCGCAGCCGCCTTACGAGGGCGGCAAAGCCGCCGAGGGCGCTCCGGGCCCGGGAACCGAGTCCGTCCAGGCGTCCGGCCGCACCGTCGACGATGGCTGCCCAGTACGTCGGGCCGGCTGACGAGCTTTCGGCCACCCCTGTCTCGGCCATCCCTGTTTCGGGGGCCCCTGCTCCGGCTGCTTCGCGCTCGGCTGCTTCGCGCTCGGCTGCTTCGCGCTCGGCTGCTTCGTCCCCGGCCCCTGCCGGGATCGTCTGCCCGCCCGCCGCCGCAACCCTCAACTCCTCAAGGGTCTTCTCGCCTAGGCCGCGGGCGGGCACGTTGAGGATTCGCTCGAAGCTGACCTGGTCCGTGTCGCTGCGCAGGATCCGAAGGTATGCCAGTGCGTCCTTCACCTCCCGGCGTTGATAGAAGCGCGTCCCGCCCACGAGCTGGTATCGGATGCCGTAGCGCAGGAACGCCTCTTCGATGGCCCGGCTTTGGGCGTTCGTCCGGTACATCACCGCCACGTCGCCACGCTCCCATCGCTCAGCCTCTTCGTCGGCCCGCCGCGTGAGGATCGAGCTGCGGCCCCCGGTCAGCTCTTCGACCTGGCGCGCGATCCACTCGGCTTCTTCCTCTTCGTTGTAGGCCTCGAACCTCTGGATCTGGCGTCCCCCGGCGTTGTCGGTCCACAGCTTCTTGTCTTTGCGCGAGGCGTTGTGGGTGACCAGGGCGTGGGCGGCATCGAGGATCAGCTGAGTCGAGCGGTAGTTCTGCTCGAGCTTGACCACCGTCGCATCCGGGTAGTCACCCTCGAAGTCGAGGATGTTGCGGATGTCGGCGCCCCGCCAGGAGTAGATCGACTGGTCGTCGTCGCCGACCACGCACAGATTGTGGTGGCCTGCGGCCAGGGCCTTGACCCACAGGTACTGCGGCCGGTTGGTGTCCTGATACTCGTCGACGTGCAGGTAGCGCCACCTTCCCTGATAGCGCTCCAGGGTGGATGGTGCGTCGTTGAAAAGTCGGACCGCCTCAAGCAGCAGGTCGTCGAAGTCCAGCGCAGCAGCGGCTTTCAAGCGCGCTTGATAGCGCCGGTAGAGTCGGGCGATCTCCCGTTCCCGATGAGTGTGGGCATTGGCCGCGACGAAGTCTGCATCGAGCATTTCGTTCTTGGCCCGCGAAATCGCACCCAGGATCGCGCTCGGCTTGTACTCGCCCGTGATCGGCAGATCTTCCTCCCGCAGGATCTGCTTCATCAGGGCCCCCTGGTCGTCCATGTCGTAGACGACGAAATGGGGATCGAGGCCGATTGCGGCGCCTTCGCGGCGCAGGACCCGAGCGCACAGGGCATGGAAGGTGCCCATCGCCACCTCGCGGCCGGCTTCCTCCCCCACCAGCCCGACGATCCGGGCGCGCAACTCGGCAGCCGCTTTGTTGGTAAACGTGACGGCGAGAATCTGCCACGGCCGAACGCCTTTGACGCCGACGAGATAAGCGACCCGATGAGCCAGCACACGGGTCTTGCCGCTGCCCGCGCCGGCCAGAATCAGGACGGGGCCGTCGGTCGTCCGGACCGCCCGTTGCTGTTCCGGATTCAGGCGGGCCAGGATCTTCGCAGCCAGCGCTTCGGTCGCAGCCCGGCGCTCAGCCATGGCGACCGGCTCAGGCTCGAACGGCGACGGCTCCGGCGGCTCGATGCGCGGCCCATCGAAGGCCTCCGGCGGAGCCTCGTCGGGGAGCGGGGGCTCTTCGACCTGGGGCGGGCCGGCCCAATAGCTCGCGGCAGGAGCCTCTGCGATCGTGCCGGCATCGGCGGCCGGCCCGCCCGCAGGCGTACCACTGCGGGGGCCCCGGCCGGCGGCGTGTGCTTCCAGCATCACGTCGAGTGGCTCAGGAACCTCCGAATCGCGGCCGTCATCGGTTCGGGCCTCCGGCCCGCGGCGCGGACTTGGACTCATCCTGCAATTGTATGGGCGCCGAATCCCCTCCGACTTGCCGGGGCCCCGATCGGCCCTGCTAAGTCGGATTGGCCGGGATGTCCAACTCGCTATCGGGCGGGACCAGGATCGGAGTGACGCTATTCCAGTTGGACAGGACCAGTCGAACGGCCGCGGCGCCTGAGCTCGGATCGCTCGTCGAGAACTCGAGCCGTTCCAGCTGGAAGTCTCCCTCGGTGATCCACAGGTCGACCTGGCCGCTGCCGAGGGACTGAACGGCGAGCGAGCCCTGAAGCTTGGCGTTGAGGGCGCTCTGCGTCACGCCGACGCGGATGTGGTAGCAGGTGCCGTATTGCTCCTGCTCGATCCCGACGAGGACGGGGCTCAGGCCCGGGTCGGCGGCCACGGCCAGTATCTGGGACACGACGAACGCCGGGCCGCTGGACACGGCCGGATTCATCGGCAGCGACGAAGTGCTCTCCGTCGTGAACTTGGTGGCGCCGTAGGGGCGGAAGTAGGCGTACTGACCGATCACGAACAGCTCGCCGGAGACTCCGGGTAGACCGGGCAGACCGCCGACCACGTGCGCGTTGCTATTGGCGAAGTCCAGGTCGCCGTCGGCCGTGGTTCCATTCAGCGAAACGGGCACGGCCGTGAACAGCGGCGTGGGCGTCGGCGTGGGCGAGGTGGATGCGGACGGCGACGGGACCGGTGTCGGCGTGGGTGTGGGCGTCGGCGTAGGCGTGGGGGTGGGAGTGGGTGTCGGGGTTGGCGTGGGCTTGGGCGAGGCCACTGCCTTGGCCGACGACGACGGAGCGGCGCTCGCCGCGGCGGACGCGGTCGCTGAGGGAATTTCTCTGGGCGAAACCGTCGCGGTGGGAGAGACCGCGATGGTGGGCGTGGGTATTGCCGCCTCGACGCCGAAGAGGAACTGGCCGCCGGCCTCGATCTGGAAGTGGACGGACTGCAGGCTGTTGAATGACGTTTGCGCGCTGGAGAGGATCTTGCGGGGGTCGGTCAGAGACGCCGACGTGCAACCGGCCATGAGCGCCATGACGGCCAACATGCCGACGGCGGTGCTAGCGATCGACTTCCGACGAGACACTTGATCCCTCCATACGAGATGCACGCCCAGAATCCGACGGCCTGCCGAAGGCCGGCGAGGGGCGGCGCCGCGTTCGGCAGCAACTGGCAGTTTAGCCCGACCGGGCCGGACCCCGCCTGAAAGCACCGCGAGAACGACCGAAGCCAGGGGCAGGAGATCCCCGTTATCCATGGCAGGGGCGGGCTCCCGCCGCCGCTGTCGCCCCACCTAGAGCGGAACCCCGGGCGGCCGCCCGGGGTTCCTTGAAAGCCTGTTCAGGTGTCAGACGCCACACCTCTACGGAGTCGCGACCTCGCTCGCCGGCGGCGCCGCGATCGTGACCGGCTGGTCATAGGCGCTCACCGTCACCGTGAGATCGAGATTGCCGAGGGTCGAAGATGCGCCCTTTATCTCGAACTGGGCGATCCGATAGCTGGCCGTGTAGATCCACACGTCGATCGATGCGGAGTCGATCTTCATGGCCGGGACGGCGCTGGCCGTAGCGGCGATCTGGCTGTTGATCAGATCGAGCGGGAGCGAGACGCTGATGTGGTAGGCGTCCTGGCCGCCGATCTTCTCCACGCCGACAAGGGTCGTCGTGACGCCAGCTTTGACCATAGCGGCTCGAAGCTGAGCCACTTGATCCGTCAGACCGGTCGCGGCCGAAGCGCCCGCGGTTGGGACCGCGACTGGCAGACTGCTGGCCAGGGCGCCGAGACCGGACGTCAAGGAGCCGAGATCCATCATGGTGTACGTGGTCCCGAGCAGGGAAACCTTGTAGTAGAGGGTCTTGCTGACCACGATGAGGTCGCCGGTCAGCGGAACATTGCCCAGCATTTGCAGAGGCGGCACGCTGAGCGAGACGTGCCCAGCCTGATTGGCCACATCGACGTCGCCCTCGATGGTCGTACCATCGAGCTTGATGTCGCCGGTCAGGGGGATCCCGCTGCTGCCTGCCGCGCCAGCGAGGGCGGAAGCGTTGATCGTGCCGCTGAGGGTCAGCTTGATGTGGAACGACTTGACGGCCGATCCGTTGCCGATGACCTGGGTGATGATCGAGCTCGGATCGTTCGGGTTGACGGTGGCGGCGACCGAGGCGCCTGCCGGGACGGTGGTGGCGCCTGCAGGACCGCTGGTTCCGCCGGCTCCGGGCGTGGCGCTGCTGCTGCTGCAGGCGCTCGCGACGACGATCGCGAGCCCGGCAAGCAGGGCTAGTGCCGGCCTGGGTAGACGAATCACGATGGGAACCTCCTCTGGGGCTTAGTCCAAGTATCAGAGTCTGCGCTGCGGGCTGACATGTCAAACCTTTGTCTACAACCGGGCGCTTGTCTCACCCTGCAAGCAAAGAGGCCCCGGGCGAGTCGCCCGGGGCCTCTTTGAGGGTTCGCTGCGGGAACTAGAAGTCCATCTCGCCGCCGCCGCCCTGGTTGCGGCCACCGCCAGAATCCTTCTTCTCGGGAATATCGGTGATGAGGGTCTCGGTCGTCAGGACCATCTTCGCGATCGAGGCCGCGTTCTCGAGAGCGGAGCGGGTCACCTTGGCGGCGTCCACGATCCCCTTCTCGAACATGTCGCCGAACTCGCCCTTGAGGGCGTCGTAGCCGAAGCCGGGCTTCAGGCCGCGAACCTGGTCGACGATGACCTCGCCGTGGGCGCCGGCGTTATCGGCGATCTGGCGGATCGGATACTCGAGGGCCCGGCGGACGATATCGACGCCAACCTGGGCGTCGGCGTCGGCGAGCTTGAGCTTGTCCAGCACGACCTGGCAATGGAGAAGGGTCGCGCCGCCGCCGGCAACCATGCCCTCTTCGATGCCGGCCCGCACGGTGGACAGGGCGTCCTCGATGCGGTGCTTCTTCTCCTTGAGCTCGACCTCAGTGGCCGCACCGACCTTGATGACGGCGACGCCACCGGCGAGCTTGGCCAGTCGCTCCTGGAGCTTCTCGCGGTCGTAGTCGGAGGTGGTCTCCTCGACCTGGGCGCGGATCTGGGCGATGCGGGCCTTGACGGCCTCGGGCGCACCGGCGCCGTCGACGATCGTTGTGTCGTCCTTTGTGGCGACAACACGCCGGGCCTCGCCGAGGTCCTCGATCGTCACGGAGTCGAGCTTGCGGCCGATCTCTTCGCTGATGACGGTGCCGCCGGTCAGAACGGCAATGTCGCGGAGCATCTCCTTGCGCCGATCGCCAAAGCCGGGGGCCTTGGCGGCCAAAACCTGGACGGTGCCGCGGAGCTTGTTCACGACCAGCGTGGCCAGCGCCTCACCGTCGACGTCCTCGGCGATGATCAGGAGCGGGCGGCCGATCTGAACGGCCTTTTCGAGCGCCGGGAGCATGTCCGGTACGGCCGAGATCTTCTTGTCGGTGATTAGGATGCGCGGATTGTCGAGAACCGTTTCCATCCGATCCGGGTTGGTTACGAAGTAGGCGGAGATGTAGCCGCGATCGAACTGCATCCCCTCCGTGTATTCCTTCTCGAGCCCGAGGGATTGGCCTTCCTCGACGGTGACGACGCCATCCTTTCCGACCTTGTCCATCACCTCGGCGATGATGTCGCCGACTTCCGGATCGGCGGCCGAGATCGTGGCGATGGCCGCGATCTCCTCGCGCGAGTCGATCGGGCGGGACTGCTTCTTGATCTCGGCGACGACGGCCTCGACGGCCTTCTCGATGCCGATGCGGATCAGCATCGGGTTGGCGCCCGCGGTCACGTTGCGGATGCCCTCGTTGATCATCGCCTGGCCCAGGACCACCGCGGTAGTCGTGCCATCGCCGGCGACGTCGTCGGTCTTCGTCGCGACTTCCTTCAGCAGCTGGGCGCCCATGTTTTCGAACGGGTCTTCCAGCTCGATGTCGCGGGCGATCGTGACACCGTCGTTGGTGATCGTCGGGGAGCCAAACTTCTTGTCCAGGACGACGTTCCGGCCCTTGGGGCCGATCGTGACCTTGACCGCTTCGGCAAGGCGGTCTACGCCGCGCTTGAGTGATCGACGAGCGGTCTCGTCGAATACGAGCTGCTTAGCCAAGTCTGTCTATCCTCCGCATTGCTCCGGCCGCCCGGGTCATGCCCGGGTCCGAGTCGGTGATCGGCGCCGTCTTCCGGCCGCCCTAGACCTCGACGATCGCCAGGACGTCCTTCTGGCTGACGATCAGAAGATCCTCATCGTCCACCTTGAACTCGGTGCCGGCGTACTTCGCGTACAGGACCCGATCACCAACCTTGACGTCCATCGGTTCGCGCTTACCGTCATCGAGCGTCTTGCCCGGTCCGGCAGCGAGGATGGTTCCCTCCTGCGGCTTCTCCTTGGCCGTGTCCGGCAGGACGATGCCGCTCTTGGTGACATCTTCGCGAGGGGTCGGCTTGATGACGACGCGATCGCCAAGAGGCTTCAGCTTCTTGCTGGTCGCAGTGGCGGTTGCCAACGCGCAATTCCTCCTGAAGACGGCGGCCGAAGCTGCCGTCGCAACTCCTGGATGTAGTCCGTTCGGCGCCGGCGCGGACCGGCTCGAACGCTCTTGCCCGAAATCCTCGACCGGCTCAGGCTGCCAGGCCCGCGGGCCTGTCGCGCTGCGTTCTGGCAGACCGAAGGTCCGCCCCGCCGCGCCCCGGCGATGCCTTTCCGTCGATTAGCACTCTACCATCGAGAGTGCTAATCACAGCCTAGCGACGCTCGTTGAGGATGTCAAGCGCGCGAGCGCACGCACCGAGCCCAATGTGGACGGGCGCCCAAAGCGCCGAGGCGGAGCAAGGCTGTCGTGCCCGCCTCTCGAATCTGGCAGCATCCGGCTTCGGTCGGTACGCGGGCTGTCGGTCGGTACGCGGCCGGCACGGCCCAGACCCAATCGATCACGGACCGCAAGCCCGACCGGGCGGAAGCAGCAGCGACACAACAACGGATGGCGGTCTGCCCGACTCCGTCGTGCGCAACCGCGCTATTTGGGATAACTAGGCTCCGGATTGGGTCGCTGCGGGCGAACGCAACTGGGCGGCCGGCAAAGCACATCCGGGGGCGTTTGGCGCCTTCCAGAGAGCGAGTTGGGTGCGGCACGGCCTATGGTTCGGCATGGCTCGACCGGTCGGCCATTCGACCGCCCCTCGCACTCGAGACGCCTATCGGCACCGTGTAGGTATTCAGCGCGGGGAGCGGCCCCGGAAAGTGGCGTCGTAGGCCGCGACCAGGTCGTCGCCAATCGTATCCGGCGTCTCGCTGCGGCGCTCGGCGAGCCACTCGCCGGTGATCCGGACCCACTCCGGGGAGTTGCGCCGGCCGGAGAATCCCGGCGTCCCGCCGCGTGGCACTCCGGGCGGGGCCAGATAGGGCGAGTCCGTCTCGATCAAGAGCCGGTCTCGTGGAACGAAGGGCGCCACCTCGCCAGACGCCTCCTCGCCGCGCCGGAAGACGAGGCCGCTGAACGAGATGGCCAGGCCGAGGTCGAGGGCGGCCGAACCGTAGTCGACCGGCCCTGAGAACGAGTGCAGGACCGCGGGCGGACTGTCCCCGAACGCGTCGCGGGCCGCCGCTCCCCCAAGACCTGCGGCGCGCAGTTCGGCCATCAAGGCGTCCTGGGCGTCACGTTCCCCGGCCGCCGAGCGGCAGTGGAGAATCGCCGGCTTGCCCGTATCCAGCGAGAGGCGCAGGTGGCGCCTGAGGTTGGCGAGCTGCGCCCCGCGCGGCGAGTGCATGCGGTCGAAATCGAGGCCCGTTTCGCCTATCGCCACCACGCGCGGATCGTCCGCCAGCTGCACGATGCCCTCCCACTCGGCATCGGTCACCAGCGCGGCATCGTGGGGATGGACGCCGACCGCGGCGTCGATCCATCCCGACTCGCCGGCGAGGTTCACCGCCGCCGCCGAGGAGCCGGCATCCCAGCCCGGAACCAGCAGGCGCTCGACGCCCGCCACCCGGGCCGCCCCGATCACCTCGGCGCCGTCCCGCTCGAATGCGCCTGACTGAAGGTGCGCGTGGCTGTCGACGAGCCTCATCGGCGTACCCGGCAGCGCGAGCTCAGCCCGACGCCGGGGTCGCGGCCTCGGCCTCGATGCGCGGGAAGAGCGGCTCGGCCGCCGCCAGCCGGCCTGCGTCGCCCGCGTGAGCGCCCCAGCGGAGCTCGTCGAGCAAGGCCGGCCCGCCGTTGCCGTCGGCGGCGTAAGGGTATTCGTAGCCGAGCTGAGCCAGGGCCCGCGGTGCCGCCGTCGGGATGAACGGCGCCGCCGCCAGCGCGATCAGCCGGCACGCTTCGACCAGGTCGCCCAGCACCGCGTGCAGTCGGGCGCCGGCGTCTTCGTCTCCCGCCTTCATCGACTTCGCCAGGACCCACGGCTGCTCGGCATCCACGAGCCTGTTCGCCGCCCCGACGAACTCCCACAGCGCCGCCAGCGCATCGTGGAGCAGGCAGCTTTCCAGGCGTCCGCGGTAAGCGGCCAGCGTCTCCGCCCACGCCTGAGCAATCCCGGCCTCTCGCCCCGGAGCCGGGCGCTCATCGCCGAAATACCGGTTGACCATCGCGACGGTCCGGTTCAGCAGGTTGCCGAAGTCGTTCGCCAGGTCGGCATTGTAGCGGCGCACGAACGAGTCCCAGGAGACGTCCGTGTCGCGGTCGAAGGCGACCACGCGCAACGTGACGTAGCGGGCTCCGTCCGGGCCCAACGTCCTGACCACGTCCACCGGGTCGAGGAAGTTGCCGAGGCTCTTGCTCATCCGCTCCCCCTGGGCGAGCAGCCAGCCGTGGATCCAGACGTGGCGCGGCGCCTCGAGCCCGGCGCTCCACAGCATTGCCGGCCAGTAGATCGTGTGGAACCGGGCGATGTCCTTGCCGATGACGTGCAGATCGGCCGGCCACCAGCGCGCAAAGGCCGCGGCGTCGTCCGGGAAGCCCGCTCCGGTGACGTAGTTGATCAGGGCGTCGTACCAGACGTAGATCGTCCCGGCGGCAGGATCCCACGTTCCGTCGGGTCGCTGGGACGAAGACCCGTCGGGCATGATCGGGAACGGAATGCCCCAGGTCGCGCCGGCCCGGCTGATCGAGAAGTCCTCGAGGCCACCTCGGATGAAGCCGAGCATCTCGTTACGCCGGTAGTCCGGCTGGGCGAAGTCCGGATGCTCCTCGAAGTACCGCTCCAGGCGCTCCTGGTACGCGGACAGGCGGAAGAACCAGTTGTGCTCCGAGAGCCACTGGAGCGCGACCGTGGGATGGTTGGGGCAGCGCGTCCCGTCGGCCGTCTCGACGACGTCGGAAGGCGTCTTGAACCCCTCGGCCGGGCAGTACCAGCCCTCGTACTTGCCGATGTAGATGTCCCCGTTGGCATGAGCCCGCCGAACCATCTCCTGGGCCGACCGGATGTGGTCGGGGTCGGTCGTTCGAATGAACCGATCGGGACTGATCAGGAGGGCGTCCTCGGCCGCGCGGAAGAGCTCGACGTTCTCGTCGACGAGCTGCCTGGGCGTCCTGCCGAGCTCGGCGGCCCGCTGCGCGATGTTGACCGAATGTTCGTCCGTACCGGTCAGGAAGCGCGTCTCATCGCCTTTCATCCGATGCCATCGCGCGATCACGTCGGCACCGACCACCTCGTAGAGGGTGTGCAGGCCGGGCTTGTTGTTCGCATAGGCGATGGCAGTCGTGATGTAGTAGCGATCGGCTGGGCTCATGGCGCCCGATGGTATCAGGCGCTGCCGTCGACGACCCGCAGACGGCCGACGGCCCGCGCGCCCCTCGGGGTCACGGGCCGCTTCAACGCCCGCCGCCGCCACGCGCCTCAGTGGCGGAAGTGGCGAACGCCGGTGATCATCATCGACGCGCCGGCTTTCTCCGCCGCCTCGATCGCCTCCGCATCGCGGATCGAGCCGCCCGGCTGGGCGAATGCCGTCACGCCCGCGTCGAGGCAGACCTGGACCGCGTCGGGGAATGGGTAGAACGCGTCCGAGCCACACGCGGCTCCACGCAGTGCATCAGGGCCGTGGAAGGCAATCGCCTTGGCCACGGCCCCGCGGGCGGCGTCGACGCGGCTCGTCTGGCCCGATCCCAGGCCGATCTCCATCCCGTCCTTGACCAGCACGATCGCGTTCGAGACCACGCCCCGGCAGAGACGCCAGGCCAGGTCGAGGTCGCGCATCTCTCCCGCCGACGGGGCTCGTGTCGTGGCCAGTTTCCAGGTCGATGGGTCGTCGGCCAGGACGTCCGGGGCGGTGACGAGAACGCCGCCGCCGGCCGTCCGGATGGACCCGAACGGGTCCGGGGCCGGCGCGACCTCGCCGCCCTCCAGCACCGGGTCCTCGAGCAGCCGCAGGTTCGTCTTGCCGGCGAGGATCGCCAGCGCCTTCGGCGAGTACGACGGTGCCACGATCACTTCGAGGAAGATCGAGGCGAGGCCCTCGGCGGTTGCGGCGTCCACCTCGCGGGTCAGGGCCACGACCCCGCCGTAGGCGGAGACGGGGTCGCCGGCGAGGGCAGCCTGCCAGGCTTCGGCGAGGGTCGGGCGCTCCGCCGCGCCGCACGGGTTCGTGTGCTTGACCACCACGCAGGCGGGGCCGCGCAGGGCGCGGGCGATGGCGTCCGCGCCGGAGGCGTCCAAAACGTTGTTGTAGCTGAGGGCCTTGCCCTGCAGGATGGCTCCGCCGAGGGCGAACGGCCCGGCCCACTTCCCCGTCCCAGGGCGGCGATAGCGAGCCGCCCGCTGGTGGGGGTTCTCGCCGTAGCGAAGCGTCTCGACCTTCTCCAGGCCGACGACCAGCGTCGGCGGGTACGGATCGGCGGAGCCCGGCAGCCCCGCCTCGTCCGGCAGGTCGACGCCGGCGGCCGCCATCCGACCGGGGAGTTCGGCGGCTATTCGGGCGTCGTACGCAGCGGTGTGCCGGAAGGCCTCGACTGCGAGGGCCGAACGTAGCCCATCCCGGACCCGACCGTTCGCTTCCAGCTCGGCCAGGACCGCCCCATACCGGGCCGGCGAAGTGACGACCGCCACGGAGGCGTGGTTCTTGGCAGCCGCCCGGACCATCGACGGCCCGCCGATGTCGATCTCCTCGACCAGGGCGTCGAGGGAGATGCCGGGCTTTTCGGCCGCGGCCGCGAACGGATACAGGTTGACGACGACGAGATCGAACGGGTCGATCGCGGCCTCCGCGAGCTGCCGCCGATGGGATGCCAGCCGTCGATCGGCCAGGATTCCGCCGTGGACCCGCGGGTGGAGCGTCTTGACTCGACCGTCCAGCATCTCCGGAAAGCCCGTGACCGACGCCACGTCGGTGACCGGCAGGCCGGTCGCTCGCAAGGCTCGGGCCGTGCCACCGGTCGAGACCAGCTCGAAGCCGAGGCCGACCAGCCCCGCAGCGAATGCCGCCAGACCGGTCTTGTCGGAGACCGACATGAGAGCCCGCCTCGGGTGCGGCATCGTTTCGGCCGCGCGTGCTGTATCGATCCGCACGGTTCGACCGTCCGGCTCGATCGCGAGGACGCCCGCGAGGGCCAGGCCGACTGCCCGCGGCAGGAGCCGATGCTCGACCGCATGGATCCGCTCGAACAGCGTCTCCTCGGTGTCGTCACCCAGCACGGGAACAGAATCCTGGAGGATGATGGGGCCGGCGTCGAGCGAGGCATCGACGAAGTGGACGGTCACGCCCGTGACCTTCACGCCTGCTCGCAACGCGTCGCGGACGGCATGGGAGCCGGGGAACGCCGGCAGGAGCGACGGGTGGAGGTTCAGCATCCTGCCCGAGAACTCGGCCAGCATCGCGGGTCCGACAACCCGCATGTACCCGGCGAGGACCACCATCTCCGGGACGACGGCGGCCACGGTCTGTGCCAGGACGCGGTCTTCCTCGGCCCGAGCCGAGTCGTCGCCCCGAGGCGCCGCCGGCACCAGCGCCGCCTCGATCCCTTGTTCCGCCGCCCAATCCAGCGCGGCGCAGGGGCGGTCGGCGAAGACCAGGGCTATCTCGGCATCGAGCGCGCCGCGAGCCGCGGCGGCATGCAGGGCGCGCAGATTGCTGCCCGTTCCCGAAACGCCGACCGCGATCCTGTGTGCCACGCCGCTCCTGCTCCCTTCCGACGGGTCGGGCGCCGCTCCGGCGATCCCGATTCGGCCGAGCTCCCGTCACGACTCCGAGTAACGCGCCTCCGACTTTCCGGCTGCCACCACCTCGCCGACCCGCCAGGCAGCCAGACCTTCGTCCGACAGGCTCGTTATCGCAGTCTCAGCCGCCCCCGGCGGAACGACGCAAACCATTCCCAGACCCCCGTTGAAGGTCGATCGCAGCTCGGCGTCCGAGAGCCCACCGAGCGCGCCGATAAGTCTCATCACCGACGGCATCTGCCAGCTTCCGGGATGGACGACCACGCGCAGATCGTCGGGCACGGTCCGCGGCACGTTGCCGGGCAGTCCGCCGCCCGTGATGTGAGCCAGGCCGTTCAGCGCCGTGCCGGCCTCGTCGAGCCGTCTCCGCATTTGGAGGATCGACCTGGCATAGATCCGGGTCGGCGTGAGAAGCACTTCGCCGAGGGTCAGCGCCAGCGTCTCGGGCTCGGGCGCCGTGGCCGGGCCCAGGATCCTGCCAAGCAGCTCCGCGTAACCCTCGCCAAGTGGGACCCCCGCATCGGCGAGGATGCGCCTCACCAGGGAGAAGCCGTTGCTGTGCAGACCCGACGAGGCGACCCCGACGAGGGCGTCGCCTGCTCGGACCGCAGTGCCGTCGATCAGCCGGTCGCGTTCCACGACGCCGACGCAGAAGCCGGCCATGTCGAACTCGTCGGGTTCCATCAACCCCGGGTGCTCGGCCGTCTCGCCGCCGACCAGCGAGCAGCCGGCCCGGCTGCACCCGTCCGCGATTGACCCTACTATCGCCGCCACGCGCTCGGGGAAGACCCGACCGACCGCGATATAGTCCAGGAAGAAGAGCGGTTCCGCCCCGGCGCACACGAGGTCGTCGGCGCACATAGCCACCAGGTCCAGACCGACGGTGTCGTACCGGCCGAGGGCCATCGCGATCGCTGTCTTCGTGCCCACGCCGTCCGTGGAGCTGACCAGGACCGGCTCGCGCATGCCGCCCGGCAGCGCCACCGCGGAAGCAAAGCCGCCCAGACCGCCGATCACCTCGGGCCGCCGCGTCGCCGCGACCGAGGTTCGCATCAGGTCTACGGCTCGCTCGCCGGCGTCGATGTCCACGCCGGCAAGTCGATAGGCATCCCAGGCGCCGCCGCTCTTCGCGCCCAGGCTCCGGCCGCCCGCGTGTTCGCCCGCCGCGGCCCCGCTCTCGTCACTCATGGTGCCCGCTCATGGCGATCGCTCCGGCCTCGCCCCGTGACACGGGTTCTCCCTCGGCATCCTCGAGCACGAACTTGTGACGCGCCGTGTCGTATGGGACCGGCACCGGATAGCGCCCGTCGAAGCAGGCGAAGCAGAAGCGTTCATACGGCAGGTCGAGCGCCTGAAGGACCCCGCCGATCGAAAGGAAGCTGAGCGAGTCCGCGCCTACGAACTGCCGGATCTCCTCCACCGAATGTGTCGACGCGATGAGCTCGGTCTCGATCTGCGTGTCGATGCCGTAGAAGCAAGGATGGTGGATCGGCGGAGAACTCACTCGGAGATGGACCTCCCGGGCGCCGGCCTTACGAAGCAAGGCCACTATCTGGCGGGTAGTCGTTCCACGTACGATCGAGTCGTCGACAACGGCCAGCCGCCGGCCGGCAACGACCTCGCGCAGCGGGCTCAGCTTGACGGTGACTCCGCGCTGGCGCATCGCCTGCGAGGGCTGGATGAAGGTCCGGCCGGAGTAGCGGTTACGAACCATGCCCTCGCGAAACGGGAGATTCGCGCCTTCGGCGAACCCGGCCGCCGCGGCCGCTCCGGTGTCCGGCACGGGCATCACCAGGTCGGCCTCGACCGGAGATTCCGCCGCCAGGGCCAGGCCCATTCGGCGCCGCGACTCGTACAGGTTGCGTCCGAGCATGTACGAATCCGGCCGGCCGAAGTAGATCAGCTCGAAGACGCACAGCTGCTCATGACCCTCGGCGAAACGGACCGAGACGGGTTCCGCCCCGGCCTCGAGGATCACGATCTCGCCGGGCTCGACATCCCGAACGACGACCCCGCCGGCGACCTCGATGGCGGCCGATTCCGAGCTGATGAGCCACCCACCCGAACGTTCGCCCCCCGGGTCGTCGGCCGTCGGTTCGAGCCGCCCGAGGACGAGCGGCCGGAAGCCGTGCGGATCGCGCACGCCGATGACCCGCCTCTCGTCGAGGATTGCGAGCGAGTAGGCGCCCTTGACGGTGGGCAGGACGCGTTTCAGCGCCTCGACCGTGTCCCCCGACGGGTCGTCCGCCAGTAGAGCCGTCAGCAGCTCCGTGTCCGTGGTCGCGGGCAGGCGCGATTTGCCGCCTTCCAGCCTGGCCAGAAGCTCACGGGTGTTCACCAGGTTGCCGTTGTGGCCGATCGCTATCGAACCGCCCCGGCCCATCCGAAACGTCGGCTGGGCGTTCTCCCAGATCGTGGAACCGGTCGTGGAGTAGCGGCAGTGGGAGATGGCCAGCGACCCGCGCAGGCTCGGCAGGCGCCGCTCGTCGAGGACCTGCGCGATCAGGCCGAGGTCCTTGTAGAGCATGAGTTGCTCACCATCGCTGACCGCGATGCCTGCCGACTCCTGGCCGCGATGCTGGAGCGAGAAGACGCCGAGGGCCGCCATCGCCGCGGCATCGATGCCCGGGGTCACCGCGCCGAAGATGCCGCACATCGCTAGGCCTCCCGGCCCAAGACGGCGATGTCAGCTCTCCCCGATCCGTATTCCGGCGCGGGCTCCACGCCGAGAGCCCGGGCCAGGCCGTGGTCCCAGGCGTGGCGGAGGTCGATCAGCGATACGTCGACGGCGTCGGCGACGCCCGAGCCCCTCTCTTCGGCCGCGCCCGTGGCGCCCTGGCCGGTCAGCTCGATCCTCAGTCTCTCACCGCCCACTGTGCCCAGGGTCGTCGCAGGCAGCCCGAACTGGCGGGCCAGGAGCTCGATGGCAGGAGCGTGACGCGGGCGGCATGACAGCACCAGTCGGGACGGACTCTCGCCGAACAGCTCGATCGCGGGCGAGCCGAGGACACCGAGCCGGAGCTTTGCGCCGAGACCGCTCCACATACAGCACTCCGCCACGGCAACGGCCAGGCCGCCCCCCGAGACGTCCTGGACCGACGCCACGACGCCACGGCCGATGGCCTCGCGGATGAACGATTGCAGGGCAGCTTCACGATCCAGATCGATCCCAGGAGGCGCGTCCTCCGCGGAGACACCGGCCAGGGCCGCATACGCGGAACCGGCCACGCCCGGCGTGCTCTCGCCAACCAGGACCACGCTGTCGCCCTCGGTCGTGAAGGGCGGCCGTGCCAGCAGCGATATGTCGTCCAGCAGGCCGACCACGCCGATCTCCGGAGTCGGGGAGATCGCGCCTCCCGGGTACTCGTTGTAGAGCGAGACGTTGCCGCCGGTGACGGGAATGCCCAGGGCGCGGCAGGCCTCGCCCATGCCCCGGACTGCCTCCTGGAGCTGCCAGAACGCTTCGGGGCGCTCCGGGTTGCCGTAGTTGAGGCAGTTGGTGATGCCGAGCGGGCGGGCCCCGGTGATGCTGACGTTGCGCGTGGCCTCGGCGACAGAAAGCTGCGCGCCGAGACGCGGATCGATGGCGCTGACGGCCTGGTTGCCGTCCGTGGTAGCCACGAGCGCCTTCCTGGTTCACCGGGG